>Ga0163163_10002393_pt1 | contig 15879 bp, 17 predicted proteins | sample S65metaG_FD_119766 | JGI IMG/M metagenome (GOLD analysis project Ga0163163, IMG submission 119766) | Switchgrass rhizosphere microbial communities from Kellogg Biological Station, Michigan, USA - S6-5 metaG | ecosystem: Host-associated > Plants > Roots > Rhizosphere > Soil | place: USA... | reverse complement strand
GGAACGAACGCGAAGCGGAAATGCCGGCGTTCGCGCAAACCACGGTCGCCCGCCTGGCATCCGATCTCGAGGTGCTTCGTCAGCAGGGCTTCCGCCTCGCCGTGATCGACACCCCTCCGGCGATCACCATGGCCATCCAGAGCGTCATCGCCGTTGCCGAACTGATCGTCATTCCGACCCGCCCGAGTCCGCACGACCTCCGCGCCGTCGGTGCCACCGTCGACCTTTGCGATCGCGCCGGAAAGCCTTTGATCTTCGTGGTGAACGCGGCGACGCCCAAGGCCAAGATCACCTATGAGGCGGCGGTTGCGCTTTCGCAGCATGGTACCGTCGCTCCGGTCACGCTTCACCACCGCACCGACTTCGCCGCCTCGATGATCGACGGGCGGACCGTCATGGAGATCGATCCGCAGGGCCGCTCCGCCAAGGAAGTCGTCGAGCTGTGGGAATATATCTCCGACCGCCTCGAAAAGAATTTCCGCCGAACCGTGTTCGCTGCCCCCGGGGCCGCGCCCGGCATCAGTCCGGCCAGTCCGCGTCCCGTCGGCGGCTTCGGTCGCCGAGTCGTGGGTCAGTAAGGGGTACGAAGGTGGCTAGCGAAGCAAAGCCTTTCGCCTCTCTCTCCTCCGGTCTCCTCGCTCGCAAGGGTGCCGCCCGCCCGGCCATGCGCCCGCAAGGGTTCGGCCAGACCGGCAACGGCCTCGAGGATCTCGGCTGGAATGACATGGGTTTCGAACCGCCCAAGCCGGTCGAAACGGCACGCGACGAGGAACATGACGCGTTCGGCGAGGATGTCGTCGAGCATCCGCGCGCCCATCCAACCGGCCTGACGCCTGTCGGCTCCCCGGTCCACGACCAGCAGGCCGAGATCGAGGGTCGCCTGAGCGCTGACGAGACCGAGGAAGAATTCGACGACACCGCCGAGCCCTTCGATGCGGAGGTCGACGCCGAAGTAGAGGAAACCGCAGCGACGCCTGCTCCGGTGGTTGTCGCAACTCCGATGGTCGTTGCCTCTCCGGCTACCGTTACGGCTCCCGTTCCGGCTCCGCGGCGTGCGCCGCGCCCGCGTTCCGCTCCCGGAAGTAAGGGCAAGGCTGCCTTCACGCTTCGGCTGGACCCCGATCGTCACCTCAAACTGCGCCTCGCCTGTGCGGTCGACGGACGTTCGGCGCAACAGATCGTCACCGACGCACTCGACCAGATGCTCGGTCGCATGCCCGAAATCGACTCCCTGGCCTCCAAGGCCCAACGCAAGGGGTAATATTCATGTCCAGGCCGCTCCAACTCGGTTCTGCCGTTTCCGCCGTCGCTCTCGCCGCGATGCTCTCTGGCTGCGCGGCTTCGCACGAGAAGACAGGTTTCGGCGGCAGGACGGGTGACAATGTCGGCCTCGCGACCCGCGCGCTGATGGCCCTCCATTCGAACGACACCGCAACCGCGATCGACTTTGCCGAGCGCGCGGTAGCGAATACGCCGGACGACGCCGGCTTCCGGGCGATCCTCGGCAATGCCTATTTCAAGGCGGGGCGGTTCGCCTCGGCCGAAGCGGCCTACAAGGATTCGCTGACCATCTATTCGAACCAGCCGCAGGTGATTCTGCGCCTAGCCCTGGTCGAAACGGCCCTGGGCAAGCAGGACGAGGCCGTGGCGTTCCTCGAGAACGGCCGCTCGGTCCTGGATTCATCGAATTACGGGCTTGCCCTTGCGCTCGCCGGCCGCCCCGCAGATGCGATCGAAGTCCTGGAGACTGCCGCTCGCCAGCCGGGTGCGGATGCGACCGTTCGGCAGAATCTCGCGCTGGCCCATGCGCTCGCAGGCGACTGGACCGAGGCTCGCACTATCGCAGCGCAGGACGTACCGGGCGACAAGCTCGATGCGCGGATGCCCAGTGGATGCAGCTCGCCAGCCCGAAGAAGGCGTCCGACCAGGTCGCAGCAATCGCTGGCGTCACTCCAGCCGCAGTCGACCGCGGTCAGCCGGTCCGCCTCGCGCTTCGCAAGGCGGACACGATGGTCGCGCAGGCCGCCGCACCGGCGCCTGCGCCAGCCACCCAGGCTAGGCCTGCGCCGAAATTGCAGGTCGCCGAAGCCGCTCCGCCGGTGACCGGACCGACGTTCGTCCAGGCCGCTGCAGCGCCGACCCTGGCGCCGGAACCGGCCCCGGCCCCTGCGATTGTTGCTGCCGCTCCCGCACCGACGCCCGAGCCGGTCGTCGCCGAAGCTCCGGCGCCGACCCCGGTCGCGATGATCGCGGCCGCCGCGAGGGACGTCACCACCGCTGCGGCGCGCGAAGTTTCGACCGTCGTCGGCGCCTTCATGCCGAAAAAGGCCGCGCTGACCGTCCACCATGCGAAGCCGCGCCGAGTCGCTGCCGTTCATCGGCCTGCGGGGCCGGGCACGGCTGTGATGCAACTCGGGTCCTATCGCTCGCCCGAACAGGTGACCGCGGGCTGGAACAACCTTACGAAGCGCTACCCGGCGCTCCGCGCCTATCTTCCGTCCAAGGCCCGGTTCGACTCGCCCAAGGGCACCTTCTGGCGCCTTTCGGTCCAGGGCTTCGACAACCAACGCGATGCGGTCGCCCGCTGCAACATTCTCAAGAGCCATGGCGGCCAGTGCTTTGTGCGCAATTTCGCCGGCGAAGCGCCGGTCGAGATCGCTTCGAACTAAGCCCCGGTTTCGCGCAGCAGCATTTCGAGGCAGGCCATTCGCATGGCCACGCCCATTTCCACCTGAAGCGTGATGAGCGAGCGCTCGCGATCGTCGGCGACGCCGCTGTCGATCTCGATTCCGCGGTTCATCGGGCCCGGGTGCATGACGACGGCATTCGGCGCCGCCGTCGCCAGCCGATCGGTAGTAAGGCCGTAACGCCCGAGATATTCCCCCGGAGCATCGCCGAACTCCTCCTCCAGCCGCTCACGCTGGACGCGCAGCATCATCACGACGTCCGCGCCATCGATCGCTTCATCGACCGATACCTGGGGAAGCTCGCTCGGCATGAGCTCGGGCGGGCCGGCAAGCCGGACGTCTGCGCCGAGCCGAGGCAGCAGCTTGGCATTGGAGCGGGCGACTCGGCTGTGACGGATGTCGCCGCAGATTGCGATCTTGAGCCCCTCGATGCGCCCAAGCCGATAGCGAATCGTCGCGGCGTCGAGCAGGGCCTGGGTCGGATGCTCGTTGGTGCCGTCCCCCGCATTGATCACCGGCGCATCGACGATTTCCGCGACCGTGGCGGGAGCGCCATTGTCGCGGTGCCGGATGACGAGAGCATCGGGCCGCATCGCGCCAAGGGTCCGCGCCGTATCCTCCAGCGTTTCGCCCTTCTTCACGGACGAATGCTCGACCGACAGCGACAGCGCCGACGCGCCAAGCCGATGCGTGGCGGTCGCGAACGACATCGCCGTGCGCGTCGAACTTTCATAGAAAAGGTTGAAGACGATCCGCCCGGCGAGGGTGCGAACGGGCTTGGTATCGGAACGGTCGTCCTCGAACAGGAGCTGCGACCGATCAAGCAGCTCCTCGATCTGCGCGTCGCTCAGCGAATCGATCGAGAGTAGGTCCACAAGCGCTTTCGCTAACTGCCGTCGCCAAGATTGGCCAGCGCGTCGATCGCTCCCTGGAGGATGTGCGCCGCGGCGAGCGCGTCGACCTTCTCGGCGCGCTTGGCGCGGCTGACGTCGGCATCGATCATCGCCCGCTCGACCGCCTGCGTCGACCAGCGCTCGTCCCAAAGGAGGATCGGCAGCCCCAGCGGGGCGAGGTTGCGGGCGAAGGCGCGGACCGACTGCGTTCGCGGACTGTCGCTACCGTCCATGTTGAGCGGAAGCCCGACGACGAGGCCGAACACATGCTCATGCTCGATGATTCGACGGAGGCTCGCCAGGTCCTGGGTGAACTTGGTTCGGCGGATCGTTTCCGACGGCCCCGCGAAATGCCAGCCGGCGTCGCAGATCGCGATCCCGATCGTTTTGGTGCCGACGTCGAGACCGAGCAGCTTGCCGCCGTTGGGAAGCGCAGCTTCGAATTCCGAGCTCGAAAGCGTGATCAGCCCCGCCATGCAGCGACCCTCCGTTCCGCGTCGCGCCGGATCGCTCCCCAAAAGAGCGCATAATCATAGACGTGATAATTGTTGCCCGGGAGAACGAACGGCCCGAGCGGTGGGATTTTGCCGTCGGTGATCAGCAGGCCCTTGTCGCAATGGGCGCCGACGTTGCCGGCTACCAAAGTTGCCGACATCAAATCGTCCGTTGGGATCAGCGTGCCGGGGTTCGCCGCCGGGGGGGCGCCGCCGTCCTTCGTGCCCGTAATCGGATCGACGCAGAGGATCCGGTCCGGCCTCCTCTCGCCGCCATTCAACCCCCAGCTCCTCTTCCATTGCTCGAGGATGAGAGATGGATTGGCAGGCTCGGCGAAGCTCATCCATGACAGAATACAGCCGAAGTCCGCCGCGGTTTGGCAGGCGGGCAGGCCGAGTGCCGGGAGGTCGCTCTGCGTATCGATGGGCCAGCCGACGACGTAAGCCGCAACGAGCCGCTTCCCAAGATCGGCCCTGTGCTCGCGAAGCAGCCGGATGAGGTGAAGCGCTCCCTGGCTGTGGCCGGCGAGGATGATCGGCCTGTTCCCGGCTTCCTTCAGGAACTGGCGGAAGGCAGCGTCGACGTCCCTGTAGGCGAAATCTAGCGCGCTCTGCGCATCTGCGCTGTCGAGCAGGAAGGCGCCGAACGCCGCTTGTCGGTAGCGAGGAGCCCAGACCTGGCCGACACTGCTGAACGCGCTCGCCTGGCTCTCGGTGAAAATCCTCGTCCGGAATGCCGCGTCGCCGCCGGCGTCCAACGGCGCATTCCAGCGGTCGTTGAGGAGGTAGGTCGTCGGGTGGACGTAGAAGATTGCGACGTTTCCGCTGCCCGCCGCTACGCCATCGGGCAGCCACTCGGCCGGATCATTCTCCATCCCCGGGCGAGCGACCCAGCTTGAAGATTGAGCATAGTCCGGCCCGCCGCCTGCCTGCGCGGCCTCGAAATGGCCCTTCGGCGTCGCTTCTTTCAGGAGCACGTTTCCGCCCCACTGAAAGATCGCGAATGCCCCCGCGACGATGAGGAGTGTCAGAATGAAGATCATGAACAGGAAGCGGCGGGCACACATGCGCGGCAGCCCTATTTGGCCGCACCGTGGAGGGCAACTGCGTGGACCCGCATCGGGGTTAACCCGCATTGAGTCGGCTGCGTGGCGGCTTCATCCATTCGCCAAGGAGAGTGCGGGAGAACCCCGATCGCGACGTTCACCGACACGATAGCGCTGACGATCGGGACGCTGCTGCCGATCATGAATCCGTTCAGCACGGCGCCGTTGTTCGTATCGTTGACGACAGGCCGCGCCGCGAAATACCGGAATCAACAGGCGCTGATGGCCTGCGTTTACGCATTCTGCATCCTCGTCGTCTTCCTGCTGCTTGGAGCGGCGATCATCGACTTTTTCGGGATTTCGGTTCCCGGGCTCCGCGTCGCCGGAGGCCTCATCATTTCGGTGATCGGTTTCCGGATGCTGTTTCCCGCTCCGCCCGCGGGCGGTTCCGGGGTGAACGGCCACTCCCCGCAGGAGGTCGACATTGCATTCACGCCGCTGGCAATGCCGAGCCTTGCAGGGCCCGGCTCGATTTCGGTGGTCCTCACCGCTGCGGCTCAGATCGAAAGCAGGCATGCCGCCAATTACGGGCTGATCATCGCCGCGGTCGTGACCGGCATGATCCTGACGCTCGTGTTCAGCTACCTCGTGCTTCGCGCCGCGGACGTCATGGTAAAGTTCCTCGGCGTTCGGGGCATCGACGCGATGACCCGGATCTTCGGCTTCCTCCTGATCGCCATCGCAATGCAGTTCCTCCTTACGGGGATCGCCGACTTCTACGGCATAACCGTCGGCTGACCCCGTTGCGCTTGCCGCTCTGACACCCCGCCGCTATCCGGCGCGCCATGTCCGTTTCCCCCGAACAGGTGCGCCATATCGCCAAGCTCGCGCGCATCGCGATGAGCGACGAGGAGCTCGAGCGATTGGTCCCCGAGCTCAACAACATCCTCGGCTGGGTCGAGCAGCTCGGCGAGGTCGATACCGACGGGGTCGAGCCGCTGGCGACCGTCATCGACCAGAAGCTTCGGCTTCGCGACGATGTGGTGATCGAGGGTGACATCCGCGACGAGGTGCTCGCCAATGCTCCCGAGGCTCAGCATGGCTTTTTCGCGGTTCCGAAGGTGATCGAGTGACCGAGCTTACGTCAAAGACGATTGCCGAACTTCGCGACGGGTTCCGGTCGGGCGAGTTCAGCGCGCGCGAGATCGCGGAGGCTTACAATGACGCGGTCGATGCTGCTCGGCTACTGAACGCTTACACGGTCACGACGCCGCACGACGCACTCGCGGCGGCGGAAGTCGCGGACAAGGCGCGCGGATCGAGCGATCTCCTTTCGCTCGCGGGCATTCCGCTCGGCATCAAGGATCTGTTCGCGACCGAGGGCGTCGACACGACGGCGGGCAGCCGGATCCTGAAGGGATTCAAGCCGCCGTACGAGAGCACCGTCTCAGCCAACCTCCGCAAGGCGGGGGCGGGGATGCTCGGCAAGCTCAACATGGACGAGTTCGCCATGGGCTCGTCGAACGAGACCAGCGCTTACGGTCCGGTGATCAGCCCATGGCGGCGCAAGGGCAGCAATGTCGGACTCACTCCGGGCGGTTCGTCCGGTGGATCGGCGGCGGCTGTCGCGGCTGGGATTGCGCCGGGCGCTACCGGAACGGATACCGGCGGCTCGATCCGCCAGCCGGCGGCGTTCGCAGGGATCTGCGGGATCAAGCCGACCTATGGGCGTTGCTCGCGCTGGGGCATCGTCGCCTTCGCCAGCTCGCTGGACCAGGCTGGGCCGATGGCAAAGAGCGTTCGCGATTGCGCGATCCTGCTCGAGGCGATGGCCGGGTTCGACCCCAAGGACTCGACATCGCTCGACCTTCCGGTTCCGCAGTGGGAAGCGGGATTGTCGGGCGATCTCAAGGGCAAGCGCGTCGGTATTCCGAAAGAATATCGCATCGACGGAGTACCTGCGGAGATCAACGCGCTGTGGGACCAGGGCATCGAGTGGCTGAAGGACGCCGGCGCGACTCCGGTCGAGATCGGCCTTCCGCACACCAAATATGCGCTTCCGACTTATTACATCATCGCCCCGGCGGAGGCCTCGTCCAACCTCGCCCGCTATGACGGCGTCCGATACGGGCTGCGCGAAGAAGGGGTGAAGACCCTCGACGACATGTACGCCGCGACCCGCGCGGCGGGCTTCGGCGCGGAGGTGAAGCGGCGGATCATGATCGGCACTTACGTGCTGTCGGCGGGCTTCTACGACGCTTACTTCACCAAAGCGCAGAAGGTGCGGGCGCTGATCAAGCATGACTTTCGCAAGGCCTTCGAGAAGTGCGATGTGATCCTGACCCCGACCGCCCCCTCGGCGGCGTTTGGGATTGGCGAGACGACCGATCCGCTCGCTATGTACCTCAACGACGTGTTCGCGGTGCCCGCGAGCCTAGCGGGCCTGCCGGCGATGAGCGTTCCGGGGGGGCTCGACGGGCAGGGACTTCCGCTCGGCCTTCACCTCATCGGCAACGAGCTAGACGAGCAGACGGTGCTGAACGCCGGCCTCGCGATCGAGGAGCGCGCGGGGTTCACCGCGCGTCCGGAGAGATGGTGGTGAAGCTTAGGCTTCACGACGAGGGCGAAGAGCTCGACCGGCGCATCGACCTGGTCAACGTCGTCTTCGGAGCCGCGCTGGGCGGCTATATCGGCGTCGTTATGACCCAGCGCGACCTCGACGTCTATCGCGGACTGGTCCTGTCGCTGCTCTTGATCATCGTCGTTTGCATGCTGGTGGCGATCAGAAACCTCATCCACATCCTTCGCGGAACGCGGTCGGGAAGCTGGAAGCTACCACTGGTGATCTTCTTCCTCGCATTGGCATTCTTTGCGCTGATCCGAGGGGACACCTATCTCGACATGACGGTGCTGATCCCGATTGCGATCGGCTGGCTATTCGCCTTCGTCGTTGTTGTTTCATCCCATGTGATCGTCTGCAAAGAAGTTGAACATGAGCGCACCCTTTAGGATCAAAGGCGAAACAGGTGAGTGGGAGGTCGTGGTCGGCCTCGAGGTCCACGCGCAGGTCGTTTCCAACGCCAAGCTCTTCTCGGGCGCCGCGACGGCCTTCGGGGCTGAGCCGAACACGCAGGTGAGCCTGGTCGACGCGGCGATGCCGGGGATGCTCCCGGTGCCGAACCGCGAGTGCATTCGTCAGGCGGTCCGGACCGGAATGGCGATCGACGCAAAGATCAACAAATGGTCGCGCTTCGACCGGAAGAATTACTTCTACGCCGACCTGCCGCAGGGCTACCAGATCAGCCAGCTCTATCACCCGCTGGTCGGCGAGGGAGAGCTCGAGATCTTGGTCGACGAGAAGGACGAAGGCTCGGCCAAGACGATCGGGATCGAGCGCATCCACGTCGAGCAGGACGCGGGCAAGCTGATGCACGACCAGCATGCGACGATGAGCTACGTCGACCTCAACCGCTGCGGCGTCGCTCTGATGGAGATCGTGTCGCGGCCGGACATGCGTTCGCCAGCGGAAGCGGGTGCATATCTCAGGAAGCTGCGATCGATCCTGCGCTATGTCGGCTCGTGCGACGGCAATATGGAAGAGGGCTCGATGCGCGCCGACGTCAATGTCAGCGTGCGCAAGCCCGGCGGGGAGCTCGGAACGCGGACAGAGACGAAAAACGTCAACTCAGTGCGCTTCGTCATGGCGGTCGTCGAGCATGAGGCCAAGCGCCAGGTCGAGCTGCTCGAAAGCGGCGGCGCGGTCGCGCAGGAAACGCGCCTTTACGACCCGGACAAGAACGTCACGCGGTCGCTGCGGTCCAAGGAGGACGCTCACGACTACCGCTATTTCCCGGACCCGGACCTGCTTCCGCTTGAGCTCGACGATGCGTTCCTGGAAGAGTGCCGGTCGACCCTTCCGGAGCTGCCGGACGCCAAGCGCAAGCGTTACGAGAATCTCGGAATAACGCCCTACAATGCAAGCGTCCTGACCGCTGAGGTCGAGACTGCGCGATGGTTCGATGCGCTGCTGAAGGCGGGCGGAGAGCCGACGCAGGCGGCGAACTGGGTGGTCGCGGAGCTCTTCGGAGCGCTCAACCGCCGCAGCGAGAGCATTGCCGATACGCCGATTTCACCCGAAGAGGCTGCGGACCTGCTCAAGCTTGTGGCTGACGGCACGATCAGCGGCACCATCGCCAAGCAGGTGTTCGAGATCATGCTCGAGACCGGCGAAGCGCCGTCGAAGATCGTCGAAGAGCGCGGGCTCAAGCAGACCAGCGACACTGGCGCTATCGATGCCGAGATCGACAAGGTCCTCGCTGCAAACGCCGAGAAGGTCGCCGAATACAAGAGCGGCAAGCAGCAGCTGTTCGGCTTCTTCGTGGGCCAGACGATGAAGGCAATGCAGGGCAAGGGGAATCCAAAGCTGGTCAACGAGCGGCTGCGGGCGAAGCTGGATTGATCCGCAGGCTCCTGCTCGGTCTGGTGGCGGCACTGCTTGCGGTGCCCGCGGTCGCGCAGCGGCCGCCCCCGCCGAAGCTGCTGGTGGTTATCAGGATCGACGGCCTGTCGAGCGACCTCTTCGCTCAATACCGCGCGCAGTTCGCTGGCGGGTTTGCGCGGCTTGCATCGGGCACGACGTTCGTGAGCGCCGACGCGGCCTCGCCAAATGAGCCTGCGCTCGGCGATCGGATGAAGTCGCAGTGGCCGACGAGCCGGAGCATTGCCGTCTCCGGCGGCCGGGTTGCGGACCCGTCCGAGGCCGGTCATCGTTATTACTGGGCCGGCACCAGCTTCGTTACGGACTCGGCCGCCATGGCGCCTCCCGTTCTTGCGAAGGTCAACGGCGTGATTGCGGCCGCCCTGGCGCAGCCGCGGCCGCCCCTCGAAGCAACCGCTTCTTGCTCCTCGAAAGCTTCCGCCAAGGGTGGCGGGCTAGCGCGTCCCGCGGGTGATTCGACTCGCTTCGCGGCTTCGCCTGAGCTCGACGGGGACACGCTGGCGCTCACCGGCGGGCTGATCGAGTCGATGCAGCTTGGCCGGGGAGCCACTCCCGACATGGTCACCATCGGCCTCTCCGCGACAGACAATGTCGCGCAAGCCTACGGTGGTGGGGGGCAGGAGATGTGCCTCCAACTGACGGAGCTAGACCGCGAGATCGGCGACTTCCTCTCGCTGCTCGATAGCCGTGGGATCGATTATGCGGTCGCGCTGGAAGGCGAAGCCGCTCCCCGGGTGCCGATCCTCTTGTGGCGTCCAGGTTTCAGGGGTGCGACGGTCCAGGCTCCTGTAACGAGCGCGGACTTGAGCGCGACTCTCGCGGCGCTCATCGAATTGCCGCTGCCGGCCGGCTCTTCCCCCGGGCGCTGCCTCGAAGGCACACCGGCATTTTGTCAGAAGCGCTAAGCATCTAAAAACACGGGCTTTTATTTCATTCGCCATTCAGGCATGAAGCAACAAAAGCAACTGTGGGGAGGGGCGCCGGCGCGTCCTGGAGGAATCGCGGATGCGTAAATGGGGTATGGCGTTCGCGCTGGCGGCCAGTGCTGCACTGGGCGGATGCGTCCAGACTCTTCAATATGCCGACGTCCAGTTCACGCCGCCTGACGGCAATTACAAGTTGCTCGTGCTTCGGCCCGACGTCACAGTCGGATCGCTGACCACGGGCGGGATGGTCGAGCCGCGCGCCGAATGGACCGATCAGGCGCGTTCGAACATTATCGCGGCGCTTCGCGCGCAACAGGCGGCGCGCGGCGGCAACGTCACGATCATCGAGCACCGCAACGCGCTCCCGGGAGTGTCCGAGCAGGAGCTCGCCGACGTCGAGCGGCTGAACTTCGTGGTCGACGAAGCAATCGTCCAGCACAAATATCTCGGCGACACGCTGCCGACGAAATACGGCCGCGGCCTCGACTGGACGCTCGGCGCCGACGCGGTGAAGCTCGGGCAGAAGAGCGGCTATGATTATGCGCTCTTCCTCCATGCGGAGGACCAGGTCGCCTCGACCGGCCGGATCGCGCTTGGAGTTCTCGGGCTCGCCGGCTGCGTCGTCGGCTTCTGCGCCCCCAACGTCGGCGGCGCCGAGCAACTGGATTATGCCTCGCTCGTCGACCTCAAGACCGGCGAGGTGGTGTGGTTCAACGTAGTCGACGCTGCGAGCCAGGTGCCCGGCATCAAATTCGGCGAGCTGAGGACTCCGCAAGGCGCCGCGCAAATGGTCGAGCGCCTGCTTGGCCGGATGCGGCCTGGCCAGGACGTTCGGCGCCAGCAGGCTGCCCGCTGATGTGCGCGCGATGCCTCGAGATCAGCCGCCGTTCGCTGCTGACCGGCGGAGCAGCCGCGATGGCGGCGCTCCATGCCGGCGGCGCCGATGCACGCGTGAAGCCGGCCGACATGGTTCCGCTGGTCGGCCCCGGGTTCAAGCCGACCGAGAAGGATGAGCAAGGTCTGTGGAAGGAGATGGAGCGAGTCGAGGAGGAAATCGCCGATTCGAACCTCCTCATCACCGATCCGAACATCACCGGCTATTTGCGCGATCTGATCGGCACCGTCGGCGGACCTGCGGCGAAGGACTTCCGGATCTATCTCGCGCACATTCCCGACTTCAACGCGGCGATGTTCCCGACTGGGTTCGCGGTCGTCTTCTCGGGCCTGCTCCTGAGAATGCGCAACGAGGCGCAGCTTGCGGGAGTGATCGCGCACGAATCCGGGCATTTCCTTCGACGACACATGATCCGCTCGTGGCGCGACCAGCGCCGAAAATCCGATTTCTTCGCGATGGGCGCGATGCTCGCAGGAATCGGCGGCGCCGGAGCCGGGGTCTATCTCGGCGATTACGTCCAGCTCGCGCAGCTCGGCACCATCCTGTCGTTGTTCAAATACAGCCGCGACATGGAGGCGGAGGCCGATGCCATGGGCGCAAAGCTGATCGCGCAGGCCGGCTACGATCCGATGGAGATCTCAACCGTCTGGCAGCAGCTGATCGGCGAGGAGCAGGCGAGCGCCACATATCGCGGGAAGCACCGCCAGCGCGGGTCGTTGTTCGACACCCACCCCTCGGACGATGCGCGCATGGCCGACCTCAAGTCCGACGCGCTCGAACTCAAGGTCCCCGGCAAGCATTACGAAAGCTATCGCGAGCGCTATCTCGCCACAATCGGGCCGGTGCGGCAGATGCTTCTGGACGACCAGGTCAAGCTTAACGACCCGGGGGCGAGCCAATATCTGATCCAGACTCTCGCGCAGGACGGCTGGAACGGGCTTCTGCGATTCTATGAGGGCGAAGTGTGGCGGCTGCGCAACCGGAGCCGCCTCGGCGACGATGTTCGGGCCGCGCAAAGCTACGCTGCAGCGGTGGTTTATCCCGACGCCCCGGCCGACGCCTGGCGCTGGCACGGAATCGCGCTTCTGAAGGAAGGCCGCACGGGCGAGGCGAAGGCCGCCTTCTCGAAATATCTAACTATGAAGCCAGACGCGCCTGACGCCGCCTGGGTGCGACAGATGATCGGCTGAGGAGAACGAAGTGAAGCGTCATCCGATCGTTGTGCTGATTCTCGCCGGCTCCGCTCTGTCGGCCTGCTCGAGCCTGGGCGGAGAGGGCTATGGGCTCAGCGACTATTCCGCGGTCAACGTCCACAGAGTCAAGGTGGGCAACGGCAATATGACAGTCGTGCCGCCGCGGCCGTGGAACCGGCACCGGGCAACGCTGTTCGAGGACGTCGCATCGGTCGAGGACTGGACGCTGAACGGGCCGCTCCTTGACGGGATCACCTTCATCACCGGCCTCAAGAGCGGGCATTTCATGGTGCGCCAGCGTCGGACGACCGACCAGCAGGTACCGAAATTCCGTGCCGACATGACTCCCCCCGAAATCGCGGCGATGCTCGAGGGGCTTTACCGGGTGCGCGGGAGAGCGGTCGATTTCCGCACTTTGTCGATCAAGCCGCGGCCGTTCCTCGGCGCCAACGGCTTCCAGTTCGACTATGAGCATCTCGACGACGACGAGCTATGGCGGAAGGGCCGCGCGGTCGGCGCCGTGATCAACGGCGAGCTCTACCTAGTAATGTATGACGCTGCTCGCTCGCATTATTACGAAGCCGCGCTGCCGGATTTCGAGGCGATCGTCGGCTCGGCGCAGCTGCGCGCCTAACCCACAGGCGATATCGGACCGGGCGACGGGTTGGTCCCCGGCGACGGTGGCGAGGGCACGTCGATGTCCGGCGAATGTGTCGGAGTTTCCGGCGGGGGCTCGGTCGGCTGGCCGGGCTGCGACGGTTCGGGTGTTGCCGGTGCCGGCGTCGTCGGCGGTTCTTCCGGATGTTGTTGCATGAATGGCTCTCCTCGCTCCGGAACGCGCCTGAGAACAGTGAGTTGCTTTGGGTGCCGGGTTGCCCATCCGGCCACGCCTGTTATAGGCCCCGCCACCTACGGCGTCCGCGCGCGTGGCGGAATTGGTAGACGCGGCAGGTTTAGGTCCTGTTGTCGAAAGATGTGGGGGTTCGAGTCCCTCCGCGCGCACCATTTCCGCGCAGAGCCTGTCCGGGGGACAGGCGAGCACGGAAATCTGCCCGCAGCCAATTAGATCGGGATTTGGAAACGTGAGTATCAAGACCGTCGAGACGCAGAACGAAGGCCTGAAGCGCGCCTTCATGCTGACCATTCCGGCCAAGGACATCGAAGCGCGCGTGGACAAGGAAGTGAAGCGCATTGCGCCGCAGGTGCGCATGCCCGGCTTCCGCCCCGGCAAGGTGCCGCCGAACCTCATCAGGAAGATGCATGGCGAGGCGCTCCAGCGCGATGCGCTCGAGGGCGCGGTCCAGGAAGGCGTCCAGCAGCTTCTTACCGAGCAGAAGGTCCGCCCGGCGCTCCAGCCGCAGGTCGAGCTCGACGATCAATATGAGCCCGGCAAGGACGCTGAGATTTATGTCAGCCTCGAAGCGCTGCCCGATGTTCCGCCGGCCCAGATCGACGGGCTCAAGCTCGAGCGGCTGACGGTTGCGCCCGACGAAGGCGCGGTTGACCAGCAGATCGGTCAGCTCGCCGCTCAGGCGAAGCGCTGGGAAGATGCTCCGAAGAAGCATGCCGCGGCCATTGGCGATCTCCTGGTCATGGACTTCGAGGGCGAAGTCGGTGGCAAGCCGTTCGAAGGCGGCAAGGGCGAGGACATGTCGGTCGAGCTCGGGTCCGGCCGCCTAATCCCGGGCTTCGAGGACCAGCTTGTCGGCGCCAAGACGGGCGACACGCGCGAGGTCAAGGTGACCTTCCCGGGCGACTATCCAGTCGAAAATCTGAAGGGTAAGGACGCGATCTTCGCGGTCAGTGTGAAGGGCGTTCGCACCGCCGGCGATACCAAGATCGACGACGAGTTCGCAAAATCGCTCGGTCTCAACGATCTCGACCAGCTCAAGGGCCTGATCCGCGACCAGCTGGCGCAGGAGCTGAACGGTCTTACTCGGACGCACATGAAGCGCCAGCTGTTGGACCTGCTCGCCGAGCGCCACGACTTCGGCGTTCCTGATTCGATGGTAGAGGCCGAGTTCCAGAACATCATGAACCAGCTTCGTCACGAGGCGAGCCATGAGGCGGACCCGACGGCGGCGCTTGCCGAGATCGAGAGGGAGTCGGCCGATTATCGCCGGATCGCGGAACGCCGTGTCCGCCTCGGCCTGCTGTTGTCGGAAATCGGGGCAGCGAACGGCGTCGAAATCAGCGATCAGGAAATGAATCGGCTGATCGGCCAGGCGGCCTCGCAGTATCAGGGCAAGGACCGCGAGCGCTTTCTGCAGCTCGTGCAGCGGGAGCCCATGTTCGCGGCGCAGCTTCGTGCGCCGCTTTATGAGGACAAGGTCGTCGACTTCCTGTTCGGCAAGGCCGACATCAGCGACCGCGCCGCAACGCGCGAGCAGCTCGAGGCGGATCTCGAGAGAGAGGAAGGCCATGTCCACGGCCCCGGCTGCGGACACGATCATGCCGCAGTGAGCGAAAAGCCCAAGACGAAGAAGGCTCCGGCAAAGAAGGCGCAGGCTGCCAAGGTGTCTGAAGCCGCTGCCGAGGTCGCCCCGGCCAAGCCCGTCAAGCCCACGAAGGCTGCGGCGAAGAAGGCCGATGTCGTCGAGACGAAGGCGGAAGCGCCCAAGCCCGCAAAGCCGAAGAAGAGCGAGCCGGCCAACAAGGCTGCGGCCGAGGCAGTCGGCAAGAAGGAAGCCAAGCCCGCTGCGAAGCCGAAGGCGCAAGACAAGCCTGTCGCAAAAGCGGAAAGCAAGGCTGCGCCAAAGCCCAAAAAGGCGGCAAAGAAGGGTTGAGCGAGCGCGAGATCGTTTGCGCGGACCTCAGCCGCGCGATCGACGATCTCAGCCGTGACGGATTCCGGCTGGAAGTCATCTATCCCGCCGACGATCCGCACACCGCGGTCCTGAGCCACGGCAGCGATGACGTGCGGGTTACGACCCGTCCGGATGCGCCGCCGATCCCTGCTGAGCTTCCGGCGTTCATCCCGGAATTCGTGCTTACGCGCGTCGGCGGATCGTCAGGGCACGGACGCGCAGGGATGCTGTACCGCGATCTGATCCCAAGCCGCCTGGGCGGGCGTTACATCGGATCGAACATCGCCATCCCGGGCGGCGGGCCGGTCAGCGACTGGGTGCATTATCATCGCATCGCATTCCAGATCATCTACGTCCGGCGCGGATGGGTGCGCGTGGTCTATGAAGGGCAGGGCGAGCCTTTCCTGATGGAACCGGGCGATTTCGTGCTTCAGCCGCCG
>Ga0163163_10002392_pt1 | contig 15885 bp, 18 predicted proteins | sample S65metaG_FD_119766 | JGI IMG/M metagenome (GOLD analysis project Ga0163163, IMG submission 119766) | Switchgrass rhizosphere microbial communities from Kellogg Biological Station, Michigan, USA - S6-5 metaG | ecosystem: Host-associated > Plants > Roots > Rhizosphere > Soil | place: USA... | reverse complement strand
GGCGAAGCGATTCGCGAAATGCCGCCGGAGAGGATTTACGCATCACTGACAACAGGTTCCATGCAGATGCAGGCGCAGGCACTCAACGATGGCCAGAAGCGCGTCATTGCCGAATTCATGAGTTCCCGCACGCTGGGCAGCGCCGCAGCTGGCGATGCGAAGAACATGCCGAACAGATGCCCGAGCAATCCGAACATGTCGAACACGACGCGAGGTCCGGCATGGAACGGCTGGAGCGTGGATGCGGCCAATACTCGATTTCAGACTGCTGCCGGTGCGGGCCTTACCGCCGAACAGGTGCCACAATTGAAACTGAAATGGGCGTTTGGCCTGCCCGCCGGGATGACTTCCAGCTCGCAACCCACGGTTGTCGCCGGACGCGTGTTTGTCGGAAGTGACAATGGATTTATTTACTCCCTCGATGCCGCGACCGGATGCGTGTACTGGTCCTTTGAAAATGGTGCGATCGTTCGAGGCGCTGTGACTGTCGGGCCGATCTCGGGACAAGGCGCGTCGCGCTACGCCGTCTACTTCGGCGATGGACGTGCCAATGTTTACGCCGTCGATGCACAAACCGGAAAGCAGTTGTGGAAGACCAAAGTGGATCCCCACGTCGTGGCACGCATTACCGCCGCAACAAAACTTTATAACGGCACATTGATTGTTCCGGTTTCTTCATCCGAGGAATTTGCCAGCGGCAATGTCGAGTATCCGTGTTGCACATCACGCGGAAGCATCGTTGCGTTGAATGCGAATACAGGAAAGCAGATCTGGAAGTATTGGGTCGTTGAAGGCGAGCCGAAACCCGTTAAGGAGAATCCGAACGGGGTGAAGATCTACGCGCCGGCCGGTGGTTCGGTGTGGAATTCTCCAACAATCGATCCTGTGCGCGGCGCCATTTACTTTGGTACCGGTGACGCCACGACCGCTCCTTCGCCTTTGACGACGGATGCTATTGTCGCCATCGACATCAAAACCGGGAAGTTGCTTTGGACGTATCAAGCCGATGCCAACGATGTATTCATGGGCGGTTGCGGGAATCCACGCAGCGAAGCCTGCCCAACCCCCATGGGTCCGGATCTGGATATCGGAAATTCTCCAATCCTGAAAACCCTGCTGAACGGCAAGCGGGTCCTGCTAACAGGGACGAAGAGAGGTCATCTCATCGCGTTGGATCCCGACAACAAGGGAGCGTCGCTTTACCGCGTTACGGCAAACAACGGCGCAGCTATAGTTCCAGGCACTCCTCCTCCCGCTGGACGTGGCGGCGGCGGTGGTTCCATCGTCTGGGGCGGCGCGGCAGATGCGCAGAATGCCTATTACGGACTCGGTGGAACCGGCCTCGTGGCCTTGAAGCCAGATACCGGACAAACGGTGTGGACTTTCACTCCTCCAGCCGGAGGCGGCGGGCTTGGCGCCGCGCCGACGGTGATTCCCGGCGTCGTCTTCGAAGCATCGGCCAACGGCAGGCTCTATGCAGTTTCGGCCGCAGACGGGATGCAACTGTGGGAGTTCAATACGAATCAGGAATTCCAAACGGTGAATAAGGTTCCGGCTCACGGCGGCGCAATCAATGTGTCCGGTGCATCGATTGCCGGCGGGATGGTCTTCATCAGTTCGGGTTACGCCATTAGCAATGGCGCCTCTGCCGGAAACGTCGTACTCGCGTTCAGCCCACTTCCATAGGGCACTGCTGGCGAATTCAGGGGAAGAATTGCCCTCCTGAGTCAGGAGGGCAGCGTCATCGCGTTCTTTGCGATGACGCGGGGGGTGGTTCCACAAACGAAATGCATCAGAATGCATTCTTAAAGAGTGCGGCTCTGGAACCACCCCCCGCACGATCTCGACTGCTGTCTCGATCGTGCTGCCCTCCTGACTCAGGAGGGCAGTTTCCGCACCTTGAGACTCACGCCGTTCCCTGATTCCACGAACCTGGCGTGTCTGTCTCAACCCAGTTCCTTGATTCCCTGGATATTCAATTTCCCGGACCGGCGAAGCTGCACCAATTCGTCCTTGCTGACCACATAACCGCTGTACAGGCCTCCGTCTGCAATATGCCAGGTGTTGTTTTGAATGCTGTGCAATCGAATCGTGAGGCCCTGTCCATTAAGGTCCGCTAATGCGGCCGTGTGTTCTGAAACCGGCGAATCATCGACTATCGTTTGTTCTGTATTCATGTGACGAGTGTGGCTAAAAACGAACTCTTCGACTGTGCACTACGGTACAGCGTGCCGGTTCAACATCGGCGATAGTTGACGCATGCCAAACACAGGCGAACGACGAGAAATCAAACGCTACACAAATGCGAAGGAAAACGAAACTGTCGTGGAGGCGAAGAAGCTTGTTTCGAAAACGAAACAGCGCTCCGCGAAAGTTGCCGGCGAAGAGTTGTCCCGGGAACAGCGAAACGCACACGCATCCAAAGCTCTGACCGATGCGGAAGCTGCAGACCGGATGGTTGACGAAGGTGGTCCCAACCCGAAACCTGCCGGCGGAAAAGCTTAATCTTCGCCGAAGCCGGCACGGTCTGCGAAGGATGTTCACAACCAAACATCTGTTGGTCACATAGAAAGGCTGGATATATTGGCTTATCAACTCCCCGAACTGGGTTACGACTATGACGCGTTAGAGCCCGCCATCGACACAAGAACGATGATGCTTCACCACAGCAAACATCACCAGGCATACATTCATCAACTCAACATGGCGATCGCGCCGCATGGAAACCTCCAGGACCGATCCATCGAAGATCTCCTCATTCATATCGATGACGCGCCGGAGGAAATTCGCGGAGTGATCCGCGATAGCGGCGGTGGACATGCGAATCACGAACTCTATTGGAAGACCATTGGCCCGCCATGCGGTGACAAGCCTGTGGGAATCCTTGAGGAAGCGATCCGTCAGCGCTTCGGAACCCTGGAGTCTCTAAAGAAAGAATTGACCGAAGCAGCAGCAAGGGTATTTGGTTCGGGTTGGACATTCCTGGCAGTCGATCCCTGGACTCGGAAGCTGGAAGTCATGAGTCTTCCTAATCAGGATGTCGTCGTTCTTCACGGGAAATCGGCAGTGCTGGCCTGTGATGTGTGGGAGCACAGCTACTACCTGAAATACGAGAACCGAAGGCCGGAGTATCTAAAAGCCTTCTGGGATGTCGTGCAATGGGAAGCCGTGAGTCGCCGGTTTGAAAGCGTGCTGGAACAGTCTCTGATATCGGCGGTTTAATCGGGAAAATCTTGAAGGAGAAAACAAAATGGGTACCATACTACTTGTACTGCTGGTGTTGATGTTGCTTGGGGCCTTTCCCACCTGGAATCACAGTCGAAGCTGGGGTTATGGACCGAGTGGTGGCCTCGGCTTAGTACTGGTCATTGTCCTGATACTTGTGTTGTCCGGGAGATTGTAAATGACCCTGATTCGTTGGATTGGCGCCGCCGTATTGATTCTGGGAATCGTTACGCTCTTTGTTCCAATTCCTCAGCGAGAGCGGCACGGCATCACGGTTGGCGATCTTTCTCTCGGAGTTGTTACGCAAAGCGATGAAAAGGTCCCGGTCGTTGTGAGTGCGGTCATGATTTTGGGCGGGCTTGGCGCCATCGCCCTTGGAGCGCGGCGCGGCTCCTGATCGGCGCAAACCGAACTAGCGTTCCGCAGGAGGCTCCATGTTCGTGGGGATACCGGCAAGGTAGCGGTACAGCGCTACGGCGCGGTTCACTGAGGACGCCTCGTGTCCGTTGATCAGCTTGCTGGCATTTTTGCCGGTTCGGATAAGGCTGTAATAGCGCCATTCATCGTTCGACTTCGACAGCTCTCGATCAAGAAAATAAATCGACTGCAGATCGCCCGGACGAAACAGCGGAACTAGTAGATAGCGCACGGTGGAAATGTTCTCTGTTTCGAACACCACATGGTCGGGAGAAGCGGCAATAATGTGCATGCGGTACATTGCTTTTCCCGCCAGATTGTCCGTCTGCTGGTAGTAAAAAACACTTCCTTCTGAAATCTCTTCCGGTGAAAAGTCCTTTCTCAATTGGCCTCTTTCCGAACCGGTTATTGCGCTGGAATCGACGATCATCGCTTGCCATTTCTGGTGAGTGGTGGACCAGTACAACAATCCCTCAAGCTCGGATATCGCGCCGATTCGCCGGCGAATTTCATCGACCCCGCGAGTGCTGCGAAAGTGACCGGCGGTAGCTACCAGTGTCGAAAAGCCTCGTGTCGTCCAACCCGTGCAGGGCGGTGGCGTCCAGTCGTGACCCAGATCGCCACCGTCCCAGAATCGTGTTGTCGGTCGTTTATCCACGATGGGATATGCGGGAGCGGGATCATTTCCGCACGGAGGCTGCGGACCAGAATCCGGAGCACCCCAGGCGCGTCCTCCAAGGATTAGTGTGGCCATCACTACGAACGACAGGACCGCAGGATGGTATCGGTGAAGATGGAACAAGGGAGGCCAACTTTCATTTTCGATTCTGAGCGTTGCTGCAGATCAGTTCGCGGATCGGTTTGCCACAGCTGGAACGGGAGACGCGAGCTTCAGCTGATCCAGCGCAATCCGGATACTCTGCCAGCGCGTCCGATCAAATTTTGTCTCAATTGCGGGGGCAAGGTCCGCATAAAAACTGAGGATATTTGTACGCAAGGCAGGCGTGGTTCCGGCAAACTTGCGATTGGATTGACGAAGCAACAGCGTTGCATAAGCTTCGTCGGCCAGTGAATACTCTGCGGCCCTGGTTAGTTTCCCGCTATCCAGATCGAAATTCGGCAGCACAAGTTTGTTGACCCGAATTTGCTCGAGATAGGCGCGGTATTGGTCCACCGTTGTATTGATGCTCTTGAAATACATTTCCTCGGTAGCCGGAGTGGGACTCTTGAACGCCATTGCCTTGAAGGGACCCTTTTTCGGCATGTATCGCATCATCGTTGCCATCATGCGAGAGCCGATTCCCGGTTTGCGGTATTCCTTTCCCCATTCCTTTTCATAGTCGGAGCGCGACAGGCGGTAGAGAAGCTTGTCTTTCGCCGGACTCGGTGTCTCACTGACGATGTCCTGCTTGTGCGTTTGCAGCGCAATCTGGGTTAATTCGGGGATCAACCTGGAGACAGTGTAACGATACGAGCTGATGGTGAGGTCCAGTCGGGGGAGAACGTCCTTCAGCTCTACTCCGTAAACGACAGGGAAAGTCCGTTCCAGAAGTTCTTTGGAAACTTTGAATCCAATGAAGTCATGGTAGTGCTCTGAGGCATATCGATTCTTCGCAACCTGGACCATGTCGAATCCGAACTCCGTCTTCAAGTGTTCGGTCTTTCCTTCTGCAAATCGAACAGATTTGCCGTATTTTGCCTGCAGCTTCGGATACTCGATCGCCACGGCCATGTTTACCGCCGGGTGCCCGGCGATGTCCGATGCGTAATGCGACAATGCACCCAGCGCAAACGCGTACTCATTGGCGTCACGGCTTTGCGTCAGAAGTTCCTCAACGAAGTCTCCGCTGCGAACGTAGTGCACCAGATCGCTGAATTCCACGCTGCCAAAAGGATAGAAGCCAAGGTCCTGGATAACGGAGCCGCCGTAAGCGTACGCGTGCGCCTTCGTGATTTCGTCTTCGGATAAATTCGGAAACCGCCGGACCAGCATGGGACGGATCCCTTCCGTCCATGCCAGGTCCACAATTTCCATATGTGTGAGAACAGAGTATGCCGATACCTCGCTGTTGCAGAACAGCAGGACCATGAGAACGGCGGATACCGAAGCAAACCAGCGGCTCCGTTTCGATTCACAGTGAAGTTCAGTGGCCATACCCGCCATTGCCGCGGCCCTGTCCGCCGGGCGCCTCATATCGAACCAGCCCCAGTTCCACAGCGGTTTCCTGATCGAGATCGCCGGTGCCATGTTGATTGTTGTCGATCTGGAAGTGAGCAATCGCGCGCCGCGTTCCCGTATCCAGCACGCCGTTTACCGGTCCCTGGTAGTAGCGGAGATGTTGCAGCTCCATTTGGGCGCCACGTACAAGATTGGACGAAGCATAGAGGGCGCGATCGTCGCTTCGATGTTGACGGCCGGGCCCGGTGTTAATGACGTTAACCGAGATTCCTCTCAGGAGTTCCATTGCCATTTCGGAACCTGCTGGGACCTGCGCTTCGACGCCATTTGCAAGAAACGCTCCGACGACACCGATTCCGCCACCAATCGCCGCACCCGCGCCGGCGCCTTTTCCACCACCTGCAATTGCACCGATCACAGCTCCTGCACCAGCGCCGCCTCCGATAAAGACGGTGTTGCGACCGGCTGAGGAGCTGCCCTGAACGACCCCTTCCTGTTCCAGGATTTGTCTGCGCTCAGCATCTCTCAGGCTGGTGAGCGCACCGTTGATGGCATAACGCCTGCCATCAATCGTGAGCTGCGTGAATGAAACACCAATGACGCCTGACCTGGAACCATGCGTTGCAGGTTGAACCATGGAAACGCGTCCATCGACTTTGCTGTCCCGGGGAACTGCGATTCGTCCATCGATCCAGACCGCTCGGGTTACCGTCGCTGTGAAAGTATCGTTGACCCGTGCTCGTCCGGAATTCAATCCGGTGTCCATGCGCAAATCCACCAGCGTGCCGGTGGGAATGCTGACGCGTTGGGCCAGGAGTTCGCCGGTACTGAACAACCCCACAACAAGTACCGCGGCAATCCCAAAAAGACTCTTCAATTTCTTCACAATGTTTTCTCCTTCGGTCTACGGATCATTGTGAAGTGAGTTGCTGCGCGCGTCTGTGCTGTTCAGGACACTGATAGGGGGAATCCCACCGAAGGATTGCGCGCGGTCATAGAAGCTGGGGTTTCAATCAATTCTCAGACTGGGAGACGTATTTTCGCAAATCCCTCTCCCGACGGGAGAGGGTGCCGCGAAGCGGCGGGTGAGGGTACAAATAAACAAAATTGCTTTAATAGATGCGGTACCCCTCACCCGACCCGCTGGCGCGGGTCACCCTCTCCCGTCGGGAGAGGGATTTGCCCGAATGCTTCTTCCAGTTCGGACAACACAGCCTGGACAGGAGGGGTGGCGCGAAGCGCCGGGGTGCAACCACCCCGACTGCGCGAGTTTGGACGCTGCGCGTTATTTTCCAGATTCCAATTCATTCGCAACTTCTATTACGGCGCCACAACGTCGTCTACCACAACCTACTTTCGGAGAAGCACCAATGCGATGCCATCTTCCGAAGTCAGCGGTACTGTGTGGGATTGAACCGATCCCATGGCCATCACGCCCACGTAACCGGAGCTGAGCGCGAATTTGCGTTCCAGATAATCGCGCACAAGCAGGGAACGATCGCGAGAGCGTATGAACCGTTCATTCTGCGTGCCGTTTGCGGAATAACCTTCGACCATCAGGGCAATGCCTTCGGTGAATCGCTGAAAGTCGTTCATGGTCCGGTCGATGTTGGCGCGGCCGACTTCCGAAATTTCCTCAGTGCCATTGGCTTTGACGGTGAACAGCCCTGCTGTTTCGACCCATTCCCGTTCCTTCTTCGCCTTCTTTTCGAAGTCCTTGGACTGATAATCGGCCAGAGAAATCGTACTGAGATCGAAATAGCCACGATTGTTGAAGAATCCTTTGAAGAAGAATCCGTGCTTCATGGCCTCCATGTTTTCGGCAAGATCCGACATGGCTTCGCGCGAGTGTGCAATGGTCGCGCGCAGGTCGGCAGTCATTCCTTCGCCGGTGGAGAGTCCAGGCTGAAGCGCGGCAACCATCACCTTTAACCGTTCGGTGGCATCGCGCACGTTCGCCATGGTTGCTTCAACGTTTTGGGGAACCGATCCGGATTGGAACTGAACGACCAGTTCGTTGACGTGTTTCGAAGTCTGGCGAAGGTCCGCCAGAATTTCTTCGGCGCGCTTTGAGGAATTCGCCATGTTGTTGTAAATCGCATCGTCTTTGAGGAGCTTTCCTGCGGTGCCTTCACCGGCGCTCAATCTCGCCGTGATGACGCTCACATCCCCGGTGATTTTTCCTGCTGCCGCAGTCATCGCCTTGATGTCGTCCTGCGCGCCAGTGACAATCTCGTTCACGTGCGTGGCCGTTGCGGAGACCGTGGAAAACGCATCGGTGACATCCCCTTTGACCTCGGTCACCGTTTGATCGAGGGACTTGACGGTCTCTCCAATCCTTGCCATGAGATCGCCCATTTCAAATGGTTCCCGGCTCGGCAGAATACTTTCCAGAGGGGCCTGTTCCTTCGTTCCGGCATTGATCAGAAGATATTTGTTTCCGAGCAATCCATCCGTTTGAATCGATGCAATGGAATCCGTCCGGATCACAGGGAATAACTTTTCCATGACGCGGAATTTCACGCGAAATTTCACACCGGGTCCACTTGGTATTCGAAGGTCCAGGATCTCGCCAGCATCGAGGCCGGCGACGCGCACCTTGTCTCCGACTTCAAGCCCACTGATGCCGGAGTAGTCCGTGTAGTAGGTTCCACTACCGGAGAAAAGCATTCTCCGATCACCAATCAGAAAGAGTCCGACCGCGAAAAGCAGAACTCCTCCCAGAACAAATGCTCCCATTGCCTTCGTCTTTGTGGACGCCATGTTCAATCTCCTCTGGTTGCCGACATGAATTGACGAACAACCTCCAGGTTGCTCTGATCCATTTCCCTGACCGAACCCTGAGCGACAATGTGTCCTTCACTCAGCACGATCAGCTGATCACCGATCCGCCGAGCGCTGGTCATGTTGTGGGTCACAACGACGATGGTGGTGTTGCCAGCGGATTTGAGACCCAGCAGAAGCGTGTCGATTTCTCTCGCCGTGATCGGATCGAGTCCGCTGCTCGGCTCATCAACCAGCAGTATTGAAGGGGCGAGCGCAAGTGCGCGCGCCAGCCCGGCTCGTTTTCGCATACCTCCGGAAAGTTCCAGAGGCATCTGATCGAGATCGTTTTCCAGGCCAACGGACGCGAGTCGTTCTCTGACTGCAGCCTGAATTTCCATCTCCGACATGGACGTGTGACGACGCAGGGGAAAGGCCACGTTCTCCCCAACAGACATGGAGTCGAACAGCGCCGAATACTGAAACAGGAATCCCATAGACTTGCGTGCCTTCACCAGATGGGCACTGTCGAGCGCCTCGATTTCCAGATCGTTCATGAAGATCTTCCCGGAGTCCGGTTTGAGCAACCCCAGCAGAAGCTTGAGAGTCACACTCTTTCCGGTGCCGCTCCGGCCGAGAATGCAGCACACTTCGCCCTGAGGCACGTCGAATGAGACATTCTCCAGTACGTGTTTACCGCCGAAGCTTTTTGACACGTCGTCGAATCGGATTGTGGGCAGGAGGCCGCTCACAACGCTCCTGCCGGAAAGAGCAGAAAGATCATTCGAACCAGCAGGACGTTGATGAAGATCAGCAGCATCGAAGAAAGGACGACGCTCATTGTCGATGCCCGCCCAATTCCTTTGGATCCTCCGGTGGCGTTGTATCCGAGATAGGAGGACACCGTGCCGATGATGAATCCGAAGACAACGGTTTTGAATGTCGGCAGGATGTATTCCAGAAGATCGAGTGTTTCGAACGCGTGATGAAAATAGAGTTTCAGTGAAATGCCCGAGATGGCCGACTCCGCAAGGAATCCGCCCGCCAATCCGGCAAAGTTCATCACGGTGGTGAGTATCGGCAATGCGATCATGCAGGCAATAATTCGTGTGACCGCGAGGTAGTGAACTGAATCCACGGCAAGGGATTCGAGTGCATCAATTTGTTCCGTCACTCTCATTCCGCCCAGCTCGGCGCCAATTCCTGCGCCAACGCGGCCGGCAACCAGCAGTCCGGTCATCAGCGGTCCGGTCTCGCCGATCAATGCAATTGCGAGTGCAGATGGAATCAGCGCCTCCGCTCCGAATCGCTCCATCACGGCCCGAGTGTGCATCGACAACACCACGCCGATGGCCATTCCTGAAGTTACAATCAGAGGCAGCGACCGCCAGCCCACCATATATGTTTGCTGAATAATTTCTCTGAATTCGAACGGACGTCGAAAAGCAGCTCGCACCGCCTGCAGCGCAAATCGCGCGAGCAAACCCGCTTCTTCGAAAAGCGTTCCGATGAAACCCGTTGACGTTGTTTCCAGGGCACTCATAGCAATTACGATGATGACCTCATGTTGAGCTGCACGTCTGTACAGAACAGCACAATCCTCTTTCAAAGCCGGAGCTTGCCCGGGTTTTCCTCACTTGTGAGCCTTCCTGTACAAATCGGAGTCTAACGACCTGGTAGGCTGTCATATGAGTACAAGCGATATCCGATCCATCAGCGATTATGTAAAGGACTTGCGGGCCGCGCCCAGCTACTGGATCGACACGGCGATTGTGGTGGCATTCCACGATCGGTTCGAATTTGTTCGCGAAGATTGTCCCGACCCGTCAGCTCTGCTGTCGTCTCTTGAAGCCCATGGGGGAGTCGCTATCGGGTTGGCTGGTATCGATCCGAGCCCGGGAATTTTTCTGGCCAAAGTGTTTCCAGAATACGAAGGTCAGGCGTGGACACATCGGCATATGGACAGACTTCGCAAGATGGTTTCGATCAACGGATCGATGTAGCAGACCCAGCTCGAGTATCACTGCACACGCCGATGAAGTTTCAACTCCGCCCAATCCGAATCGCCCGGATGGAGTCCAGAAGACCGAATACATTCATCAGCCATATAACGACGACAATGACCACTACAGCGTTCAATATCGATTTGATGGAGCCTGCCATCGGTATGTACCTGTTGATAAGGCCGAGAAGAACCCCGACGACGATCAGGACTGCGACAAGTTGAAACAAAGGCATGATGTGTGGACCTCCAGAATGAGAAGCAGTATGACGCGGTGATTGCAGCCCGTCTGGTCAAGATTGCACCAGGTGGGAGAAAAGCTGGCGTCTTCGCATGCAGTGCCATCCACGGACGTCGATAAACATTCCCATTCTTGTGCACAATTGAACAGATGGGTCAGTTTCGTCTTGGCACAATTCCAGAAATCGCCGAGGAACGAATCAATGACCATGAGGACAGTTGCTATTCCTTCCGTGCAGACTCACATCATGGTGGGAAGGCCGTCGGTGCACTCGGTATAACTTTAGCCGCCCATTCGAGGTACAACGGCCATGTCGAATCTCATTCTCATTAACCTTCCCTGGAACGCTTCAGATCGCGAGATACGCGAATGGATCGAATCGCGCGGCATCGGAACCAAATCGATCCGTGTCGTTCGCGATCTGGTAAGTGGCGCTTCTCCTTCATTCGGACACGTGGAATTGAGGAGCAACACGTCACTGAGAGAGGCAGTTTCACTGCTCGATGGGAAACGGATGCGGAATCAGACAATCCGGGCAAAGAAAGATCCGGCCTTCGCATCGTGACCTTGCTCCTGCCCGCCGTGGCTGTGCTTTATTGCACCGACAATTGCAACTGCGGAATGGCATAGTCGAGTCCTATTTCTATTTCACGAACGGGGTGATCCTATATGAAACCAATACAGGTAAAAGACGAACGACGTCCATTTCTGACCGACATCCAGGAACTCCGGCGGCGAGCCAGAGAACACATGGAAAAAGGCGCGGTGACGAACGACTACAAGGCCGACCTGGATACGGTGATCAAAATACTGAACGATGTTGTGGCGACGGAAATCGTCTGCGTCCTTCGCTATAAGCGTCACTATTACATGGCAAAGGGCATTTATGCTCAGGCCGTCGCACAGGAATTTCTTGAGCATGCAACCGAGGAGCAGAGTCATGCGGATCTGGCCGCGGAACGAATCGTTCAGTTGGGCGGTGCGCCGGATCTGAATCCGGAAGGACTCGTCACACGCAGCCACTCGCAGTACGTCGAAGGCACCTCCCTTGTCGAAATGATTGAGGAGAACCTGGTGGCCGAACGCATTGCAATTGAATCGTACGGCGAGATCATCCGCTACATCGGCAATGACGATCCCACGACGCGGGCCATGATTGAACTAATAATGGGGAAAGAAGAAGAACATGCCGAGGATATGAAGACTCTTCTGGCGTCGATCGAGAAGAAGTAGAAGGAACGGGTCTTTAATATGAGACCGGATCTATCCCGGATTCCTGCGGGGGATAAATCGCATGCTGTACCATCTGTCGTGCAAAGTGTCTGCTGCCTGGGCTCCACTGAAGTTTCCAGTCTCGGAGGAAATCCAGGAGTATTCTCGAACACCGCAAGACTGAGGGATACAACACGCCGGTGATGCCGCCCGTTGAGTGACCGTCCTTGAAAACCACGAAGTCCGCGTCGACCGCAATCGTGAATGGATCCTCGTCACGCCCCTGTTGCGGCGGCAACAGGGACGTGACGAGGGCAAGCGACATGCTCGAGAAGCCGACTAACGCGATTAGAAGTGATGAGCGCACATTTTTGAAATCACGAAGCGCCGGCGAATGATCAGGAAGCCGAACAACCCAATCAGGGGAAGAGCGCTGGCAGTCTTCGGCAATACCTATGCCGTCTGTATGAACTGCGAAGGCCTCGCCTCATAAACTTCCGCGACCTGGACGCTTTCGCCGGTAGGTTTGAAGACCAGCAACCCAGTACGCGAACACATCCCATTCGTCATTTCTGAGTATCTGCACAATGTTTCAGTCGGATTGGGACCAGAACTAGACTCCAGGACACGGGTATATTTCTGGTTAACATCACTACTCCTGACGATATCTAAGAACTGGCACAGAGGACCCGACTTGGTTCTGATGACCTGGAGGGCGGACGGAGAATTCCGTCCGCCCTCGTCTCGAAGGGGTCAGACTGCGCGGCGGCCGCCGATCAACTGAATTGCGACGGACACCAGCGCGAGCAGGAGCAGGATATGGATGTACCCTCCAATCGTATAGGAGGTCACCATCCCCAAAAGCCACATCACCATCAGGATTACAAATATTGTCCACAACATGATCCTATACCTCCTATTTAGCCGCGCGATTTGCAGCTTCAGCGCGTGACACATACTTTTGCAGCGCGAGAATGAACGGCCCAACGGTGGTCATCTGGACGGCAGATGCCTTGTTCGCCGTTATCGTTGTCACGACGAAGGATTTTCCGTACACATTCTCGTTGGCAGAGTCGTCGATGGAGATGACGGATCCATCCAGTGAAATACCGGCAAAGAGTCCCTTGGAGCGGGAATAGGAGTAGATCGCGGATTTCAACAGGACGTCGGTCCCGACCTCGGCCTTTCGTCCAACCGGGCCGGCTGCTGCCGAAGCGTCCGCGCCAAGTTTCAGTTTGCCTTTGAGGAGCGGCTGGATTCCATCATGGTTTGTAAATACCATGATCAGGTCTGTTGCCTGGACACCGAGCTGCAAGCCGAAACTTCCACCACTGATTTCAATAAACACGGGCGCTCCCCAGCTGCCATCCGCATTTTTCTGAGAAACCAGTCCTTTGCCAAACTGGCCGCCAACGCCGAGTGCCCCCTTCACGACATGCGGTATCACGGCGATTCCAACAGCGTTTCTCAGCAGTACTTCCGGTATATCCTGATCCGGAGCTGCCATGATTTCGCCCAGGACCGCGCCGGCATTGGACGCCCGTTCGGCATCGTCGCTTAATTTGACCGCGGCTGCACCGGTCTCGGTGAATACCAGCGTCGCAAGACAACTTAGTGTGAGTACCGCGGTCGCTGTAATGATCGAGAATCTTTTCGAATTCATGCGTTTTCTCTTTTCTGTGGGTTGGTTGTTTGGAGTGCAGAGGTACGAATCACCTCGAATACACGTTCGATATATGAAGTGTGAACTCATGTCCAGGTCGCAGCTGTGCGTTAGTGCACACCGTCTCAGAATCTTTGCGGCATCTGGCTTTGCGTGTGCCGGAGGGGACGCTCCATCTATTTCGAAGCGGTTGAGCAATAGAAGACAGCGTGAATCGGCCTTCTGCGAGATCTTGATAAACAGCATTACGAACTTTTTACTCACAACAAGTCACAGACCGGAGGTCAACCTTGACGAAACTCAGAATGATCATGACAGCAGCGATTGCGCTTGCCGTTGCGACGCCAGCCGTCGCAACGCAGGTACAGCAGAAAGAGAAGCAGCCGATATACACGATCACCGTCAATGTCGTGGATCGAACTGCAAAGGCCATCAACTATCAGCATCGCAATGGCGCGACGAAAATCGATTTTCGCGGGACTCCACTGCTTCCTGAATCGCACGGCGAAGCCAAAGTGGAAAGCAAGCAGGGCTATATTGAGGTCGAGGTCGAATTCGACAAACTGCAGTCCGCCACCCGATTCGGCCCGGAGTTTCTGACCTACGTCATGTGGGCCATTACGCCGGAAGGCCGGGCCACCAATCTTGGCGAAGTGATTCTGAATGGATCCAGAAGCAAACTGGATGTGACGACCGACTTGCAGGCTTTCGGACTGGTTGTCACGGCGGAACCGTACTTTGGTGTGACGCAACCCAGCGACGTTGTCGTCATGGAAAACTTTGTCCGGGCAGATACCCAGGGCAAAGTCGAAGTGATCGATGCGAAGTATGAACTCCTTCCTCGTGGCCAGTACACAGTCAACGTATTGCCGGCCGACCTGAAGCCGATAGCCCTGGACAAGAAGACTCCACTGGATCTTTACCAGGCCCGCAATGCCGTGCGCATCGCGCGATGGGCTGGCGCCGACGTTTCAGCAAAGGACAGCTACGATAGAGCGAGCAGCCTTCTTGCAAAGGCCGAGAGTGCAAAGACAAGCAAAGCCGGGTCAAAAGAGATAGAGGAGAATGCGCGTCAGGCCGTACAAACTGCCGAAGATGCGCGCTTGATTACCTTGAAGAGCCAGGCGGAGGCTCGCCTCGCGAAGGAACGCGAAGATACGGCAAATCGGGAAGCCGCGGCACTCGCCGCCTCAGCCGGTCGCGAAGCCACCGCAAACGCAGCCGCATCGGATGCACGCACGGCAGCCAATAATGCCGATCGCGAGCGCGAAATCGCGCAGTTGCAAACCGAACGTGTTCGATTGGAAGCACAGGATGCTGCCAGGCACGCCGAGGATCAAACCAGGGCTCTGGCGGAAAAGACGCGGAAGGACACAGAACAGGCCGCGCAGCTTGCCGCCCACGATAAACAGGCACTGGAAGAAGCCAATGCCTTGGCAACGCAAGCCGCTACCGCAAAGTCCGAGCGAGAGAAGCAGGAACTTCGCGGCAAATTGATCATCCAGCTCAACGCAATTCTCCAAACCGAGGATAGTGCGCGGGGACTCATCGTCAACATGTCCGATGTTCTTTTCGATACGGGACAATACTCGTTGAAGCCTGGCGCTCGGGAAAAGCTTTCAAAGATTTCCGGCATCGTTCTGGCGTACCCGTCTTTGAAACTTGAAGTCGAGGGTTATACCGACAGCGTGGGATCGGAACAGTCCAATATGGTCTTGTCCGAAAATCGTGCGACCTCTGTTCGTGATTTCCTTGTGAAACAGGGCATTGCGACTTCTTCGATCTCGTCCAGCGGATTTGGCGAAGAACAACCAGTGGCAACCAATGATACGGCAGCCGGTCGGCAGCAGAATCGCCGAGTGGAACTGATCGTTTCCGGGGACATCATCGGGAGCCGTTCGACCGTCCAGGCGAACTTGCAGTAGTTGGAATGGGGGAGGGGACAATCAACCCTCTCCCTCTTACGGGGAATCGTGAAATCGGACGATCTCGAAATCGGACGAATCCTGCATCTCAAATTAGAAATTGGAAACCTTAAATTGGACGACCCGTTTGTCCAATTTAAGGTTTCCAATTTCTAATTTGAGATGCAGGATTCGTCCGATTTCGCAATTTCTTTTCTTGCTGTCGGCTTAATCGTGCAGCACAAGATCCGTCAGCAATTCCGTCCTCACCGTCAGTTC
>Ga0163163_10002391_pt1 | contig 15888 bp, 11 predicted proteins | sample S65metaG_FD_119766 | JGI IMG/M metagenome (GOLD analysis project Ga0163163, IMG submission 119766) | Switchgrass rhizosphere microbial communities from Kellogg Biological Station, Michigan, USA - S6-5 metaG | ecosystem: Host-associated > Plants > Roots > Rhizosphere > Soil | place: USA... | reverse complement strand
TGTAAAGAGTTTGATCTTTTGTGTATCGCTGATGAAGTGTATGAGCATTATGTGGTAGGCGACAGACCTCACCTTTCGATTGCCACTTTTGACGGCATGTGGGAGAGAACGATCACGGTTAACTCGTTCTCCAAATCCTGGAACATCTCAGGTTGGCGACTGGGCTATGTTTATGGAAGCGCTAGTCTGATAGCCCCACTTAACAACACGAACAACGTGTTCTATGTGTGTTCTCCAACTCCTTTGCAACTTGCGCTTGCGCAGGTGCTCATGTCAGATCCGAATTACTACTCAGCGCTGCGCGACAAGTTCAAGGACAAAAGACGCGTGGCTGTAGAGTCGCTGGTCAAATCCGGCTTTCAGATTTACGAGTCCGGGTCAGCCTTTTATGTCTGGGCCCGCATTCCTCAAGGATTCAGAGATGCAGTTGAATTTAATCAGATGCTTTTAAGCAAGGGTGTGGCAGGTGTACCGGGTGGAGCATTCGCTGACAGTAACGAATACCAGGATTACATGCGCTTGTGTATTGCACGTGAGGACGAAATTCTGCACGGAGCACTTCAAAAAATTCAGAACGCAGTTGGTGTGATTTCCTAAGATCGTCATGATGATTACCAAATTTACTAAAAACTCATTCCTCGTCACTCTTTTTCTTTTGTTGATGTCCAGCAGTTTACTGTTTGCGATCAATTCAGCTGCGGCAAGGCAACAGGTTGTTCCGAAACCGCCTCCAGTACCGGCTAAATGGCAACCTCTGATTGGAGAATACGCTCTTGATAACGACACTCTCATCGTTCTCGAAAAAGATGGGAAACTGAATCTCCTTTTCAAACGGACTGAACTCGACCAGCTTCGCGAGGTTTCAAAAGACAAGTTTCAGTTTGAGTCCAACTCAACGCACTCTGCTGATCCAGTGGTGTTTTCTCGCAATGGCAGTGGCAAGGTAACGCAAGTCGAAATTGGAAAGTCGATATATAAACGCCAGCCACTTGGACCGGAAGAAGGTTCGACTCAACTTCGTGTTGAGCCACTGAGACCTGTTCCCACTCTGATTAAGGAAGCACGCACTGCGCAGCCTCCAGTAGAGAACGGAGATTTTCTGCCCACGGATTTGGTTGAGCTGACCAAGTTAGATCCAACAATCAAGCTCGAGATTCGCTACGCGACCACAAACAATCTCTTCGGAACAGTTTTCTATTCCGAGGCTCGCGCCTTCATGCAGCGACCCGCTGCTGAATCAGTCGTTCGAGCGAATAGCAAGTTGAAAAAATTGGGCTATGGATTGCTGGTTCATGATGCATACCGGCCATGGTACGTTACGAAAGTGTTTTGGGACGCGACGCCCGACGACAAAAAGAAATTTGTTGCCGATCCATCGCAGGGATCACGTCACAATCGCGGTTGCGCCGTCGACATATCGCTATACGATCTGAAGACAGGAAAGCCCATTGAGATGGTGAGTACTTACGACGAGACAACGGATCGTGCTTATCCGGACTATCCCGGCGGTACATCATTACAACGTTGGCACCGTGACTTGTTACGCGATGCAATGCAGTCTGAGGGTTTCAAAGTCTACGAGGCGGAGTGGTGGCACTTCGACTACAAAGATTGGCAGAAATACCGAATCGGCACTGTGGCCTTCGATCAGATTAAGTAGTCAATTAAATTCTTCTCTGCGTTTTGGACAAAAGGCACTTAACAATCGTGTCGTCTTGATGGGGTTTACCAATATGAGGAAATTTACCAAACGTGTCGATCGCGTGCTCATTCTTATTCTGTTCCTCTTAATCGCTGTGACGCCAACTGTTGCTCAGCAAGCAGCACCAGCGAGCTCGCCGGCTGCGCAGGCAACTCCAGAAGTAAAGATTGAGTTCAATCGTCGCGTTCCAATGCGTGATCGAACCGAGCTGTCAGCAGACATTTATCGACCCGTTGGCGAAGGAAAATTTCCTGTCGTCCTCAATCGCACTCCTTACACAAAAGCCGGGGGCAGCACCTTTAAGATCGCTCAGTACTTTGTCTCTAAGGGCTACGTTTATGTGGCCATGGATGTGCGCGGTCGAGGTGATTCCGATGGTACGTTCGAGCCTTATCGACATGATGGTCAAGATGGGTACGACGCGATCGAGTGGCTTGCAGTGCAGCCGTGGTCCACAGGTAAGGTTGGCACAATTGGCGGTTCATATAACGGAAGGATCCAGTGGCTCACTGCAATCCAGCAGCCGCCACATCTCACGGCGATGATCGTGCTCGCTTCGCCTTCCGATCCGTTTGTCGAGTGGCCCACAGGGCAGCCGCTGCCAATGGATATCAGTTGGTATCACTTCACGGCAGGTCACGTGCTGCAAAACATGGAAGTGGTGGACTGGAAAAAGCTCTACGAACATCTTCCGCTTATCACGATGGATGAGGCGATGGGACGTCCAAACCGCTTCTGGAAGGAAGAGGTCTCGCATGCAAAGTTGGACGGTTGGTGGGAGGACCTTCGTTACCAGAACAAGTATGACCGCGTGCGTGTTCCTGTATTGAACATCTCGGGTTGGTACGATGACGAACAAGTCGGGACACCCTTGAACTACATCGGCGTAACGACAAAAGGCTCGCCTGCCATCCGCAGCAGCCAAAAGCTACTGATTGGCCCGTGGCCACACGCGATCAATTCATCGACCAAGCTCGGAACGGTCGAGTTCGGACCGACCGCAGTGATCGACATGAATGCCTACTGGCTGCGCTGGTTCGATCAGTGGCTCAAAGGCAGCGACAGCGGTTTTATGAAGGAACCACCGGTGCGCATTTTCGTGATGGGCGAAAATGTTTGGCGCGATGAAAACGAGTGGCCCATCGCGCGTACACAATGGACGAAATATTTTCTACACAGTAGTGGACAGGCGAATACTCTTTCGGGTAACGGCACTCTCTCAAGTGCGGAACCTGCAAGTGAACCGACTGATAGTTATTCTTATGATCCAGCGAAGCCGGTTAGATTCATCACCGATCCGAGTTTTGCGCAGATTGGTGGACCTGACGACTATCGCGAGGTTGAGCAACGTGATGATGTGCTTGTTTACACGAGCGATGCGCTCACAGAAGACATGGAAGTGTGCGGGCCATTGCGCGTCCATCTTTCAGCCGCGTCTTCTGCGCGCGACACGGATTTCATGGCAAAGGTGATTGATGTTTGGCCCAATGGATTCGCTCAACGATTGAATGATGGAATGGTACGAGCAAGATTCCGTGAAGGAATGGATAAGCCGTCACTCATCGAGCCCGGCCGCGTTTACTCATACGATCTTGATTTGTGGAACACGTGCCAGTTGTATCAGAAAGGCCATCGTATTCGCGTCGAAGTCTCTTCCAGCGCGTTTCCAAAATACGATCGCAATCTCAACACGGGCGAGGCGCTTGGCCAGACCACGCAAATGGCAGTGGCCCAGCAAAAGATCTACCATGATCGCGAACATCCCTCGTATGTAATCTTGCCGATAGTGCCTCGCATTCCCAGCGTGCGACCGAACTGATTCTTTGACCGAGCGGGCAAGACCTTATTACACCGCAGGCTTTTCATACCGAAATAAGGGAGGGACGTTGTGCAAAGTCACAACGTCCCTTGCCATTTCTGGCCAACGAGAAATCTAAGAACTCAAGAACCGGGTACCCACTGTTCGGGTTCTTTACAACGAACGCAGGAAGTCAAGAACTGCTTGCTTGTCTGCGTTCGATAGTTGATTGAAATTTTGTACGACGCCGTTGGCTTCGGACGCAGGATAAGCCGGGTCACGTCGGCGCGGATTTGGTGATGTTGGTTCCGAGAAGTGAGCCGCAATGGCCTCAAGCAAATCCGAAGTTCGGCCGTCGTGCAAGAAGAAGATACGCTGACCGACTCCCCATAATGGCGTAGTTCGGAACTCGTCAGGACCCGCCTGGCCCTGGAGTATCCCACGTTAAGAGACTCGGCTCATTTGGATAGTGTGACGCAGCAACACTGTCGTGCATCCGATGCAAACGTTCACCTGATGCAGGCCTTTGGCATACGGCCCGTTGTGCTTGTGCGCAATATCTTTGACTCGGTGATGAGTCTGTTGGATTTCTATGACCAGGGCGCGTTCCAGACCTCATACTTCCGCGCCGATTGGCCAGGGCTTGATGAAAAAACAAGGATCGATTTGCTCATCGAGAATGTGATTCCCTGGTATTTCCAGTTTGTCGCCTCATGGGATCAGGTAGAGAAGCTGAAACGCCTCGAAGTGTCATGGCTCACTTACGAAGAGCTGGTCGCTGACAAACCAGGGAATGTACTCAAGGTACTCGAGTTTTATGGTCTTGGCGTTTCGCGAAGAGCCGTTGAGCAAAGGATTAAGGAGATCGAATCAGAAGGAAGAAAGATTCGCTTCAATAAAGGAGTCACGGGACGAGGCAAGACAGGACTTAGCGAAAGCCAAAAGGAACATATACGGCGCCTAGCAAGATATTACCCCTCCACAGATTTTTCGCGGATCGGCCTGTAGCAAAGAGTTGGTACCAGTTACATCTACTCCATTGGGAACCGAAGATGAAAATCAAAATAATAAACTCGGAGCACGTTGATATTCTGGGAAATGGTTTCACATCATCGAACCCGCCATCAACAATTCGATAGTCAAAAAGTGGGGGCGCAAATTGGGCTATTGCTCGATCTTTGCGGCCGTACCCGCTATGTTAGCTTCACACATTCCAGGGACGAAATCTTCCGATCGAAACAAAGCGGTTTCCTCCGTTGAGGGCCCAAAAGCCAGGCTCGAGAATCAGAATTCAAGCATTAGTACGCCCGCATTATTGAAAAAGCAGAGTGAGTTTCTGCTACCTCATCAGAACAACGATACCTTAGCCGCACTTGCCGGAACTGACGACTGTCCGGGTCGCATTATTCCGGAAGGAACATACACAGAAGCAAATCCCTTCATTGAAACCGGCAATACTACAGGGGCGAACGATACCATCACGCGTATGCGTTGGTTCGCTTCTTGTTATTACGCTTACGAGGTTCCCGGCCCAGACCACATCTATTCATTTATGCTGACCGGTCGCGGACCAAATGCGCAAATAAAGGTGTCGAGAACGTCCGGCCTTTATCAGCCCGATGTTTACATTCTAAACAGCAGCTGCAAGGGGGGCATTAAGAATGACGTATGCGGCGTGGTTCAAATGACCTTCTCAGGTTCAAATGGCATAGCAACATTTCCTACTTTCGCAATCAATACGTTGCCGCTGAATGTACCGCTTCTGCTGGTTATTGATTCGACCCGATTCAACTTCCAGGCTGGGAGCTCTGGTCCCTATCAAATTCAAATCCAGGACGTATCGATTGGACAACCCATGCCTTGTCCCTCAACTAATCTTATTGACTGTACAGGTTTCTTTGTCCCTCAACAGTATTCTGATTTTCTGGGCCGCCCTGCCGACGATGCCGGACTTGCCTTCTGGAGCAATGAAATTGTTGAATGCGGAACTGATGAAAGTTGTATTGAGGCCAAGCGCATCAATGTCAGCGCAGCGTTTTATCTCTCCATCGAATTCCAGGAAACAGGTTTTCTCGTTTACAGGATGTACAAAGCGTCGTTTGGCAATCTTCCTGGATCACCTGTGCCTATTAGGTTTCAAGAATTCCTGTCCGATACTCAGGAGATCGGACGAAATGTCGTTGTCAAGCAGGATGGTTGGGAACAAGTGTTGGAGAACAATAAGCAATTCTTTGCGATTAAGTTTGTTCGTCAAACGCGTTTCATAACAGCGTTTCCACTTACGTTGACGCCAACTCAGTTTGTCGACCGGCTGTTTGCCAATGCCGAAATCACATCTGGACCTACTAAGCGAGATGATGCGATTAACGAATTCGGCGCGGCATTGACCACTATTGACGACGAAGCGCGCGCGCGAGTCGTGCTTCGAGTGGCGGAGAGCGCGTCGCTTGCACGAAAAGAATTTAACCGGGCTTTTGTCTTAATGCAGTACTTCGGCTACCTACGCCGAAACCCCAACAATGCACCGGAACCTACACTCGATTTTCAGGGTTACAACTTCTGGCTAAATAAACTCAATCAATTTAATGGCAACTTCATCGAAGCAGAAATGGTGAAGGCGTTTCTCAGTTCAGACGAATACCGAAGAAGGTTCGCCCCTTAGAGCTCCCGAATTGAACCGTTTGACGGTGAGTTGCGAATCAAAGGGGGAGAAAATACCTATCATGGATTTCGTTGAGAGCTTGGAAAATTTATCCGGCCGCGTGAAACTGTAGGCAATACTCAAAGATTATTTTTCAAATGGGGGCTCTATGAAAAGTTATCGAAGGGAAGTCTCGCTTCAGGTACCCACGCGCCGGGGTTTTATGAACATCACGCCCAACATTGTAGAGTGCGTGCGCGAGAGTGGTATTTCTGAAGGCCTTGTACTGATTAACTCGATGCATGTGACCTCTTCAGTGTTCGTCGACGATGACGAAGAAGGACTCTTTCGCCATTACGAAGGTTGGCTGGAAAAGGTGGCGCCTGTTTTGTCCGCCGGTGAGTACAGCGACGAAGATATCGGCGACGACATCGTGGATGCACATATGAAGCGACATGTGATGGGCCGTGAAGTGACGATCGGAGTTACTCAGGGTCGATTGGATTTTGGTCAGTGGGAACAGATTATCTACGGCGAATTTGACGGTGGACGTACAAAACGTGTGCTGGTAAAGATCATTGGCGATTAAGACCTTACTAGGCTGAGATCTAATTCTAACTTTGCCCTCCTAGCCTTCCAGCTTGAAAACAGCCTGTCAAAAGTGACAGTTTGCATTCAGAGTTCTCCGCCTAAAATCTCAATTTGAATCAGTGCGGGGTGCGCACTGCGGTGACGTCAATACGTCGAGTTAAATCGGAGGATCTATGCAAACCAGGACGATTAGTCGTATCAGCAGCCTAGTCCTAACCTTGTTTTTCCTGTCGAGTACTGGCAGTGCTGGCAACGCCACCTGCTGGGCCACGGGCCCGGTTGCATGGCCATCCTCTGTAATACCTTCAAGTCGACTACCTGTTGAACCGATCCTGGTTACAGCTAACGGCAAGGGCACGATGAAGGTCGGCCGCGAGACATTTCAAATCACCTCTGTAGTAGTAAAGCTTCTAGACGATCAAACGGTTGAACTCACTCTTGTTGCCGACATCACTTTCTTCCTTTCGGGACGATGGACTGTCGATAGTGCTTCTCCGAGAACCTACAACCTGGTGATCACGGGTGGTGCCACGGGCGGAGGTGCGCAGGGGACTGGCAAAGTCGTGCTGCGTGATGACGGCAAATCACTGGATCGACTCAGCGCGCAAGGTGGTATGAGGACGAGTACGCGAAAGGTAGCTATTGAGTTTGTTGCCGCTCAATAGATAATGATCCGTGTGTTAGGTGAACGAACATTCTCGGGGGGTGGGTTTACATAATGCGTAAGTTGACCTACGTGGGTCAGTGGTCAAGAATTTTCAGGCCCGTCCTCATCAAAACCTCGCTGGCGATTCAGATCGGAATGTCCTTGACGTTGGTCCAGGGAACAGTGCCAATCTCGTCGTCAACACCTCAGAGCAGTGCGTCAGATCAAAAATCCCAGGACACGTCGAAAGATCAAGATCAGTCCACTCCAGTTCAAAAACCAAAGAGCCAGAAGAAGCCAAAGCGCGGATCCCTTGTGATTGCGCCGATTCCGATTTCAAGTCCCGCCATAGGCAGTGGTTTGAATTTGATTGTCGGTTATGTTTTTAAACTCGACCCGGAAGACAGTTCTTCACCACCTTCCCAATTGGGACTGGCGGCAATTCGCACGAACAACGGGACTCGAGGGTTTGCAGTGGGAGGTCGGCTCTACCTGAAGGAGAACACTTATCAGAGTGCGTTTGCTATTGCTGCTGGTCAAGTCAAGATGGATTTTTATGGCATTGGTGTTCGTCCAAACGAGACCTCTGTAATAGTTCCTCTCAGCATTAAGGGGAAATTCGTTTACGGCGAGCTCTTGCGTAACGTCGGCCACTCAATCTTTGTTGGGCCACGTTATCAGTACCGGACGCTTGAGGCGGGACAACAGTCGCCCACGACTTCCGGTGGCTTTGAGGTTCCGCAGGTTGACATCAAAGCGCCATCCGCAGCAGTTGGCGTTCACGTGCAAAGAGACAGACGTGACAGCACCTTCTACCCAACAAAGGGTTCGCTATTCGACTTCACTGGCGACTTTTTCGATCAAGCATGGGGTAGCCGAAGGCAATACCAAACGTACAAGATCGCCTACAACGAATTTCGTCAACTCAGGCCAAAGCAGATTCTCGCCTACCGGGCCATGGCATGTTCCGCCAACCAGAATGTTCCGTTCTACGATTTATGTCTCTATGGCTACAGGAGTGATATTCGTGGTTACACGACGGGGCAGTTTCAGGATCGTCGAATGTTCGCCGCGCAGGCAGAGTACCGACTTGAGTTACCAAAGCGGTTTGGTCTGGTAGGGTTCGCCGGTGTTGGGGGAGTCGCGGAGAGATGGAGTCGTTTTCGCGCTGATGATCTCCTACCTGCTGGCGGTGTTGGACTGAGGTTCAAACTCGACAAGAAGAACCATATTAACTATCGCATTGATTATGCGATCGGACGTGCAGGACCAACACTGTCAATAGGTGTCTCCGAGGCGTTCTAGTTGCTGGCAATACTTACTTTGATACATCAATAACTCGCTCCAGAACTAGTTTGTACGGATCGGGAGGTATGCTCACAGCCCCATAAAAGGGTTTGTCGTTAATTACAATCATGAACAGAAGCATTGCAAGAAAACTAGACATGAGTCCCACGAGTAACGCGTGAAGTTTGAAATCCTGGATTTGGAAGAAATATGCGATGCCGATACTTATCGCCGCACCTACCCAGATCACAGCCCACATCACCGGTGGCAAACCGCTGTTGACCGCGTCGATTCGCAATCTACGGTACTCGATTAAACGATTGTAAGCTCCCAAAGTCTCACTATGGAGAGCGGACTGACCCGCGGCCTTCGGTTCAAATGTCAGAAGCATGCCCTGAAAATCATCCATTATCCCGGTCCCTACATTTCCCAGTTTGCCAATCTTCTGGAGCGGGAAGGCTTGGTCGATAAGGAAAACCGTGTAGTCGCGCAATTTTGCTCGCATCTGGCTGCGAATAGGTTCCGGATAACCGCCGATGTCGCGATAAATTCCTGCGATCGCTGCTGCTTCCTTTGAAACGAGGTCCGACGCGTTTGAGTTGGTATTCCAAACTCCAACTGCGATTAAGCCGACGGTGATTCCATAGAACACCCCTATTGCTTGCACCGTTCCACTGACTGCATCGTTTATCCCATCGTGATAATGAAACCTCGGCAGGATGAATCGCCTTGCGAGAACGAGGCCGACTAGAGAGATGATGTCGATCACTAAAATCAGAATGATCGCTGCGTAGAAAGGGCTGACTTGGTATATCCAGGTTGGCATTTGATCTTAGTCCTTTGGGTTTAATTTGATTTATTACGCTGTCCAAGACCGATGACGATCGACATCAGCTAACTCCGATTTGGAGTCAAGTATGGAATGCTCACGAATGAGATTCGCGTCTGTCTGGTAACGTGGGGCTGCCTCTTCAGACGTGTTCTACGATTTGGCTGAATGCTATCACGAATCGCAGTGGTAATTGGTGTTCAAAAAGGACCATGTCACAACTGGAAGAAATTTCTCATCTTGAGGTTTGGGCGCGCTGTAATAGGCTTCGCCGCCCGATGTGAGGCGTGACTTTCGCCCCGTCGTAACGATGCCCCTGAATCTTTCTCCCGCGGCTACGCCGCGAGCAGCGAGTGGAATTGCAATTGCGGCATCATAGGAGCAGACTTGGAGGCGTTATGAAAAAGGCATTAATCGTTTTGTTGATATTGCTGATCGCTTGTGCAACACCTGTCTTAGCACAAAATAATGAGACATCTGCTGAATCGATTGATGAAATGAAATTGCATCTAATCGATCTCGGTGCACAGGAAGAGGAAGCGAAACTTCACGCCCAGCAGTTGGACGAGGCGTTGAAACCTGAAAACATCGAGCACTCCCTTGCAGGATACGGCTCAACCAAACCTGAGGAATTGAGAGAGCAACGTCGCAAGGAACTGACCGCTGAGAAGGCGGCAGTGACTGCGCAACTCGAACAGCTAGCTCTCAGGCGCACACAGTTAGAGGCCGCGATCTCCGCAGCTGAAGTGAGAGGCTACCAGCAGAGTGCGAGTGGAATGATTGCGAATTATTTGGGATTGCGAGTAAGCAACTTTTTCTTGAAGATTGGGATAATAATGTTGGCAGTTGTATTTGTGTTTTTAGGTGTAGCTGGCCTTTTAATCGTAAGGCAGAGAAGACAGCCAAGAGTTTAAGGAGCTAGCCGCGCGCGGAAACAATTCTTGCGGCCCACCCACCCCCACGCGCCATCTTGATCGTGACCTTCGACGTATTAGTGACGGTACTCGTCACTTTCTTGTAATCACTGCCAAGCCGATCTGCGTTGGCTCCATCCTGGTAGGCATTTATCTCAAAATTACCGGCTGGTAGAAACGAAAGATCGATGCTCAAGTCGCGCGGTTCCCAGTCCGTCATCGCCCCAACGTACCAGTCCCTGCCATGGCGGCGCGCGATCACAACATAGTCAGCCATCTTTGCATCAAGCACTTTGGTTTCGTCCCAGGTAGTAGGCATCGGAGCCAGTAGCTGCATGATTTCAGGTTCACGTAAGTAACGCGATGGCGAGTCAGCTAACATTTGGAGTGGCGCTTCATAGACGACATACATAGCCAGCTGATGACAGCGTGTACCCATGCTCATCGGTCTCTCGAAGACAGCCTGAAAGTTTTTCTCCAAACCGCTATTGACCATTGCGCCGGGCGTGTAGTCCAACGGGCCAAGGAACATCCTGGTAAAGGGAAGTGTGACATTGTGTTCAGGATTCGAGTACTTACTCCACTTGTTTTGCTCAAGGCCTCGAAGTCCTTCGACGTTTATTAGATTGGGCCAGGTTCTCGTCATCGTTGCTGGTCGGATTCCGCCGTGAAAATCGACAAGCATCTTTCGTTTGGCTGCTTCACGAAGGACCCTCTGGTAGAAGTTCATGACCGGTTGGTCGTCGCGTTGCATGAAGTCGATCTTCAATCCTTTTATTCCCCACTTCGAATACTGGTCGAACGCCGCGTCGAACTGATTGTCGAAACTCTTCCAGACGACCCACAGGATTATCCCGACGTTCTTTTGCTTTCCGTACGCTACTAGTTCTTCAATATTCATCTCCGGAGCGACCTGCAAGACATTCCCCAGTTTGTACCAACCTTCATCCAGGATGATGTACTCAATGCCGTACTTCGAGGCGAAGTCGATGTAGTATTTGTAAGTCTGAGTATTGATTCCGGATTTGAAATCCACTCCCCAAATATTGTTAGCGTTATACCAATCCCATGCGACTTTGCCCGGCTTGATCCAGGAAGTGTCTTGTAGCTCCGAAGGCTTCGCGAGGAGATACACAAGCTGGTTGGTAATCAAAGCACCATCATTCTCCGCGATGCCCAGGATGCGCCACGGAAAAGTGCGTGTGCCTTTTGTATCGGCTATGTAAGTCGCAGTTTCAGCTACACTGATGTCGCGATCGTTACGTGCATCTTCTTTGAGCGGGTAATGAGGAAAAGTTCCTGACAGGCTGTTGTTGCTGTTGCCGTGTAACCAGAGTCCTGGATAATCGTCGACGTCAGACTCACCGATGATGAGCTTGACTCCATCCCTGGTATCGACGACTGCGGGTAAGCTGGCAATAGACGTAGCCGGAATATCTTTGAGCGCAAAGTAAAGAAACTCGCGCTCGTTGTGCGAAAAGAAACTCTCCTCTTTGGGATAGTAGACGTTGTAATCGCCGGCGAAGTTGAGGCTGACATCCTCGTTGTAAACCTTCACTCCATTTTGCGGGAGCGTTGTTTCGAATCGATAAGCAACTCCTTCGTTGTAAGCACGAAATACAACTGCATAATTGCCGGCCATCTCGAGACGTAGTTCTTTGTAGGCTTCATGAATCTTCGCGGACTTCTGGGGAACCGGGCACTGAATGTCGCGTTCGACTGAATCGTTCTTCGTTCCGTTAACCTTCGGGTTGGCGCCGAGGTTTGTGTGATCGATGTCGAGTGAAAGGGCGGCGTTTCGAATTACTGTTTTACTGTTGACGACGATGTCATACGTAATCCGCTCACCTGCCTGGATCTTGATCTGAATGTGACCATTGGGAGAAGAGAGATCATACGACGAGGCGAGTGAAGCACTGGCTTTGTTTGTGTACAGAATGGGTAGAGCAAGTAAGATCACAAAACCAATTAACTTTTGCATACGAGACCTCCGAAGATCATCCACAGATTACATAGCTTGGCTTAGACCGCAACCAAATAATAGTTTTGAGGTCACGCCTCAGATACAGAACCAGGAGTGAAGCGACTGCACGCTAGAGAGTAGTGGCTTGTTTCCCCTAGTGTTCTTCTCTGGCGTGCAGTCGCTTCGCTCCTGGTTCTGTAATAATTTTTGCTGCGAAAACAAGAAGTTGCTGATTTGCTACGCAGATTTCTTTGCCGAAAAGGTACTAAACCACCGTTCTTAAAAAAATCTGCGTAATCGGCGTAATCTGCGGATAGAATTTTTTCAATGACTCTCTCTTGTGACTTCAACTCCGCTATTGCCAACAAGGAAATCTAGATCAGCGCCACGATCAGCTTGAGTTACATGATCGTAATAGAGTTTGTAGTAGCCACGCGCTGATGGTGGTGCGGGAGGCTTCCAGAGAGATCGTCGACGAGATAACTCCGCGTCATCAACATCCAAATGCAAACGTCGCTCATCGACATTCAGCTCAACGTGATCGCCATTTTCGACCAACGCCAGTACTCCACCTGCTGCTGCTTCGGGTGAGATGTGCAGGACGGCGGTTCCGTATGCCGTGCCACTCATTCGCGCGTCGGAGATACGGACCATGTCAGTTACTCCGCGTTTTAGAATTTTGGGTGGGAGTGGCATGTTACCGACTTCCGGCATTCCCGGATAACCTCGTGGGCCGCAGTTCTTCAAGACCATAACGCACGTTTCGTCTACATCGAGATCTGGATCGTCGATGCGAGCGTGAAAATCTTCGATGGTTTCAAAGACCACTGCACGACCGCGATGTCTCATTAATTCCGGTGTCGCTGCCGAAGGTTTCAGGACCGCACCGTTTGGGCACAAGTTACCGCGCAGGATCGCCAGCCCGCCTTCTCGTGTGAGCGGTTTGTCCCTTGGTTTGATTACGTCACGGTTATAACACCGTGCGCCAGCCACGTTCTCGCCAATCGTCTTGCCGTTGACTGTTAAGGCGTCCCTATTAATCAAATCGCCGAGATCTTCAATCACAGCCGGCAATCCACCCGCGTAGAAAAAATCCTCCATCAGGTATTTTCCGGACGGCATCAGGTTTACCAGACAGGGAACGCCGCGACCGAGTCGATCCCAGTCGTCGAGTGTTAGTTCAACGCCGATTCGTCCAGCGATAGCGAGCAAATGAATGACTGCGTTCGTGGAACCGCCAATCGCTCCAACAACTCGAATGGCGTTCTCGAAAGCAGCACGCGTCAGAATCTTCGACATGCGGAGATCTTCGTGAACCATCTCGACTATCCGTTGACCCGCCATGTGCGCCAGCGCGTAACGACGAGCGTCGACGGCAGGAATCGCTGCGTTGGTTGGCAGACCGATGCCAAGTGCTTCGACAACGCTGGCCATTGTCGACGCTGTTCCCATCGTCATGCAGTGACCCGCTGAACGATTCATGCATCCTTCTGCTTCAAGGAAATCGCATTCGCTCATCACGCCGCGACGGACGTCTTCACTGAAACGCCAAACGTCAGTTCCCGATCCGATGTCGTGACCCTGAAACTTGCCATTTAACATCGGGCCACCGGAGATCATGATTGCCGGGATGTCACAACTGGCCGCGCCCATCAACAGCGCAGGAGTCGTCTTATCGCAGCCGGCGAGCAGTATGACTCCGTCGAGAGGATTGGCTCTTATCGACTCTTCGACGTCCATGCTTACCAGGTTTCGAAAGAGCATTGCAGTTGGACGCATGAGCGTTTCGCCCAACGACATCACGGGAAACTCGAGTGGAAAGCCCCCGGCTTCATAGACACCACGTTTGACGTGATCAGCGATCGCGCGAAAGTGTGTATTGCACGGCGTGAGTTCAGACCAGGTGTTACAAATGCCGATCACCGGTCGACCATCGAACAAGTGATCGGGTCGTCCCTGGTTCTTCATCCAGCTGCGATGGATAAAACCGTCCCTATCTTTTGAGCCAAACCATGTGGAGCTGCGAAATTTCATGATTATTGTCCGATTGCTTTATTAGCTTGTCGGGGCGATCAGTAACCAATCAGGTATCAGTTGTCATTTGACAGTTTTCAATTATTAGTTCTCACGAGAAGCGCACTCTGTTAGTGGTAAAAGGTCATTGGCAGGGGCGCTTCTGGAGTGTTGGCGCAGCACAAATGATAACTGATACCTGTCAAATAATAACTGATACCTGGATTGAGCCACTGACTACTGATGCCCGATCGACAAGCTAAAGCATATCGGACATCTGCGGTCTCTTCCTGGTGGTGTGTAGTGCCAATATCAGGAACGATGCTATAAACGCGGAGGCTGACAAATAAAGGACACCCCAAAAATATGATCCGGTTTTTGTACTTAGATAACCTACCACGTAGGGACCGGCAAACCCTCCCAGATTCCCAAACGAATTGATCAGTCCAATCGACGCCGCTGCTGTTGTACCTGTCAAGAAACTCGTCGGCAACGCCCAAAAGCCGGGCAGATAGCCAGCATTCCCTGCGCCCGTTATACAGAGCATCGCGATCGCGAGAGGTGCGAAGTTGCCAAACACGACACTCAAGAGTAGCCCAGCGCTCGCAGCCATCATTGAAAGGGAAGTGTGCCACCTGCGCTCGCCCGTTTTATCGGAGTGCCAGCCAATGAGCAAAATCGCAATGAGACCAAAACAATAAGGGAGTGCGGCAACGAGTGAGACCTGGAAGTTCGTGAAGCCTGACAGTTTCTTAACAATTGAAGGTATCCAAAAGTTTAATCCGTAGACTGCCGTCACCATGAAGAAATATCCGAGCGTTAGCAACAAGACCTCACGATGTCGGAATGCTTCCAGTATTCCCAGTGAGTGCTTGTTCTCCTTGGCTTGCTTCTCCTGTTCGAGTGTCGCAATCAACCAGTTGCGTTCATCCTCAGGCATCCATTTAGCCTGTTGAGGCCAATCAGTTAGATAGAACAGAGTGATGATTCCGAAAACCACTGCCGGGAATCCTTCGATAATATACATCCAGCGCCAACCCGGAAGACCTAACCAACTAAACTGGAGCAGGTAGCCTGACAGTGGTGAGCCAACAATATTCGAGACAGAGACAGCGGCCATCAGGTACGCAACAGCTTTGGCGCGATCCTGATATCGAAACCAGTGACTCAGGTAAACGATGATACCGGGAAAGAAACCTGCCTCAGCCGCACCAAGCAGGAAACGAATTATGTAGAATTGATTCTTCGTTTGAACGAAACCAGTGATCATCGCCAGGATGCCCCAGGAGATCATGATGCGCGCAATCCAACCTTTTGCGGTCCACTTTTCGACGAGAATCGTTCCGGGAATTTCCAGCAACACATAGCCAATAAAGAAAATGCCTCCACCGAGGCCGATGATCTGATCTGTGAACTTCAAATCACCTTTCATTCCGAGTGCGGCAAAGCCAACGTTGACGCGATCCAGATAAGCGATCACGTAAAGCACGAACAGGAAAGGCAT
>Ga0163163_10002390_pt1 | contig 15890 bp, 18 predicted proteins | sample S65metaG_FD_119766 | JGI IMG/M metagenome (GOLD analysis project Ga0163163, IMG submission 119766) | Switchgrass rhizosphere microbial communities from Kellogg Biological Station, Michigan, USA - S6-5 metaG | ecosystem: Host-associated > Plants > Roots > Rhizosphere > Soil | place: USA... | reverse complement strand
GTTGTCGACCGGGACCGGCACCATTTCCGCGCCATAACTTTCGAAGGTGGACAGCGCGCCGCGGTAGCAGGGATTTTCGATGGCGACCGGCGTGCCTGGCCGCACGAACAGGCGAGCGATGATGTTGAGTGCTTCCTGAATTCCGTTCACGACAAGAATTTGCGCGGCACGCACATTCATGCCGCGCGCCGCACCGAGATGATCGGCAATGGCATGACGCAGCTCGAGCAGGCCCGCGGGATGCGGATACTCGGAGAGCGATGAACCGGCGGCGGCATGCCGCTTGAGCAGCAACCTGCGCCAGGTTCGATGCGGAAAGCAGCGCGGGCAGGGGCGGCCGACAAAAAAATCGAAAATCGGCTTTCGGCCGCTATGGACCAACTTTTGCGCTTCGCCGCGAAACAAGATTGGTGGCCGGCGTACTGTTCTGTCGGCGGTCTGCGAGCGGGCATTATCGCGCGGCGGTCTGAATTTCGCGTAAGTCTGGCTGACGAAAGTATGCGAGCCCTTGGTCGCTTCGATGTAGCCCTCGCTTGCCAGACGATTAAACGCGAGCAGAACCGTATTGCGAGAGACGCCGAGATGGTCGGCCAGTTGCCGGGAACTTGGAATATAGCTGCCGGGGCGCAGCTTCTCTTCCGTTATGAGCTGTCGGATCTGGTCGCTGATCTGTTCGTGAAGCGCGCGGTCGCCGCCGGTTTCAATCTGGAGAGGAATTTGAATGGCAGAGGGACCGCGAATTGCGGTCGGACCCGCAAAATCTGAGGCGGCGCTGGTCGGTGGCGACAACTCTTCCGGTATGATTTTTACATCACTCATCTTGCGATGCAGCAATTACGCGCTGCCCCCGACTGGTACTGTCGTTTTTTCTCCTTCCGGCCCTTTCCGCTCGCCTGCAATTCTTATCTGCTTGATGTCATGGATGGCAACTGGTCCGTACTGGTCCGTACGGCGTGATGCGGCGAATGATCGCTGGCCCAGGGCGTCTGTTCGGAAATGCAGGAGGAGTGAATGGCAAAGAAGCGATTGAGAGGTGTTTTCTCGTTCACCGCGACGCCGACGCGCGACGATGGCGCTACCATCGATTTTGACCGCATGCGTCCGCATCTTGATTGGCAGATCGAGAATGGTGTGCACGGCATTGCCATTCTGGGCAGCACCGGCTCGAACGGTTCCTTCACCGAAAAGGAGCGCGAGGAGCTGATCAAGGTCGGCACCAAGCACATCAACGGACGGGTCCCGGTTATGGCCGGCACCGGCTCGCTGACGACCGATGAAACCGTGCGGATGTCACGCTTTGCCGAGGATGTCGGCGCCGACGCCGTTATCGTCGTCCCGATCACATATTGGCCGCTGACCGACAACGAGGTCTACGAGCATTACAGCCGCGTCGCCAAGGCGATCAAGATCCCGGTGGTGATCTACAACAATCCCGGCACCACCGGCGTCGATATCAAGCCGCCGCTGCTCGCGCGTCTGGCCGAGATCGACAACATTCAGGGCGTAAAGGAGAGTTCGGGCGATCTCTCGCGCATCACGCAGATCCGTCATCTCACCAAAGGCAAGATGACGGTGTTCCACGGCTGGGAGCCGATCACGCTTCAGGGTTTCTGCGCGGGTGCGGACGGCTGGTGCCCCGGCCTGCCGAATATCCTGCCGCGCGAATGCGTGCAGCTGTTCGACCTGTGCGTCGAGAAAAAAGACCTGCGCGGCGCGCAGGAGCTGTTCGACCGAATGTTCCCGATCTGCAAGCTGATGGGCGACACCGGCTATATCCGCGTCGTCCATAGCGCGCTGCAGATGATGGGGCGCTCTGTCGGCGAGCCGCGCCGCCCGATCCGGCAGCTCGAACCCGAGCAAAAGGCAAAGCTCGCCACCATTCTGCAGGATCTGGGGGTGATTGACGGTTCGGGGCGTCAACAGGCCGCGGAATAGCGGCCGCCGCCGCCCCGAAATGGAGTCGCAAAGCACGTCGTGAACGTGCACGATGTTGAAAATAACAAGGGTCGATAGGGAGGGAACCAATGTCCGTGCGAAACCGCAGAGACTTTCTGAAAATCTCCGGTGGCGCGCTGGCCGCAACTTCGCTGGCTGGCGTGCCGTCATTTGCGCAGTCCGGCCCGGTCAAGGTCGGCGTCCTGGCGTCACGCTCCGGCGTGCTCGGCAGCATCGGCGAATGCGCGCTCGTCACCACCCAGTGGTGGGCCGATCGTGTCAATGCGTCGGGCGGAATTCTCGGGCGCAAGGTCGAGCTCGTCGTCGAAGAAGAAACCAACGCGAAGGATACGGTCGAGCGCTTCCGCAAGCTCGCACTGCGCGACAACGTCGAAATGATCGCCGGCCTGATCTCGACCGGCAATGGTCTCTCGATAGGTCCGGTCGCCGAAGAGCTCAAGATGATCTGGGTGTCATGGGACGCCACCACCCAGAAGGACGTCACCGAGACTATTCCGAATCCAAAATACGCGTTCCGCAGCACCGACAACGAGGTCGAAGGCCTGATGGCCTCGTTGCTGACCGTCAAGCATTTCAAGGGCAAGATCAAAACGGTCGCGAATCTCGGGACCGATTACTCCTACGGCCGGAATATGTGGGACACGTTCATGTCGATGATGAAAAAGTACGACATGAACGTGACGCCGGTAGCGGATCTCTGGGTCAAGGTCGGCACCACGGATCTCACGTCGTTTGTCGCTTCGCTTCAGCAGGCGAAGCCCGATCTGATCATGTCGTCACTCCTGTTCACCGACGTGTTCATCTTCATGAAGCAGGCGCACGCCGCGGGTCTCACCAAGACGTCCAAGCTCGTGATGCCGGCAGCGGGCTTTCAGCTCAACGAGCTCAAGAAAGAGTACACGCCGGAAGGCATGATCCTCGGCCATAACTCGATGTATTTCGAGCAGCCGAACGCCACGCCTCTGCTGAAGGAGTTCGTGAAATTCTATCGTGAGAAGACCAAGCTGTTCCCGCATTTCGAGGCCGAGCGTGCCTATTCCGCGATGGAATCCTGGAAGGCCGGCGTCGAGAAGGCTGCCAAGGCGAATGGCGGGAAATGGCCTAGCAAGGAAGAGGTGTCGACGGCCATGGAAGGCATCACCGTCCAGTCGCTCGGCGGTTACTTCTCGTGGCGTCCGGATCATGTCCCGGATTGCAACTACTATATGGGCCTGACGACCCACAAGAATCCGTACGACATCGTCACCATCGATCCGGTTCAGACACTCGACACCAAAGAGTATCAGAAGCCCTCGGGCGCCGACTTCTACAAATGGATCGTGGAAAAGAACTCTAAGGACCTCTAGCAAGGGGCGGAGGTCGAAGGTTGCTGTCGAGCGTCAACATTCTGGTCGGCGGCGCATTTCACGCCGCCGTCCTTTTTCTGGTCGCCTGCGGCCTGCAGATCGTTTTCGGCGTCCAGAAGATCGTCAATCTGGCGTGCGGCTCATTCTACGCAATCGGCGCCTATTTCGGCATCACGGCGCTCGCCTTGGCGTTCCAGATGCATGTGCCGGTCTTCGGATACATACCGGTCCTGGTCGGCAGCGGTCTGCTGCTGGCGGCATTTCTTGGGCCGGTGGTCGAGCGGGTGCTGCGCTTCATCTACCACCGCGACGAACATTTTCAGCTGCTGCTGACGTTCGCCTTCGTGCTGATGTTCGAGGACATCATCCGCATCATCTGGGGTGCTTCGCCGCGCCAGACCGAAAACATCTATCAGGTGTTTGGCGAATTCCATCTGGCCTCAGGCATGACAATTCCGGCCTACAACCTGATCGTCATTGCGGTCGCGATTGCATTGAGCCTTGTGCTTGGCTGGTTCCTGCAGCGGACCCGATTCGGCAAGATTGTGCGCGCCACCGCCGAGAATGCGGCGATGTGCGAGGCGCTCTGCATCGACGTGTCCAGGGTCTACATGGTGGTGTTCACGCTCGGCGTCGCCTTGGGAACGACCGGCGGCGCGCTGGTTGTTCCGGCGACTGCCGCTTCGCTCGACATGGGCGTCGAGCTGATCGTTGACGCCTTCGCGGTGGTGGTGATCGGCGGCCTCGGCAGTATGCCGGGTGCGCTGGTCGGCGCGTTGATCGTCGGTTTTGTGCGCGCCGCCGCGATCTCGATTTATCCTGAATTCGAGGTGCTCGCGATCTATGTACTGGTGATCGCGGTGCTCATTCTTCGTCCGCGCGGCCTGCTCGGGAAGGCAATATGAGCCTGGCCGAAACAACCGCCGCACCGGCCACGCGAAACATGGCGAAATTCGCCTATGCCGTGCCGGTTATCGGTTTTGCGCTGATCGCGGTGTTTCCCTACATCGCCGGGCCGCATTACACGATCCTGATGTTCTCGGCGATGGGATTTGCCATCGCTCTGTTCGGTCTCAATCTGTTGTTCGGCTTCACCGGTCTGCTGCCGTTCGGGCACGCGATGTTTCTGGCGATCGGGGCCTACACAGCCGCCTATCTCACCGCCGCGAAATACATGTCACTGGAGCTGATCCTGCTGACGGCCGCTGCCGCCGCGATCGTGATTGCAATCCCGGTCGGGCTCCTGTGCATCCGTTACATCAAGATCTATTTCGGCATGCTCACGCTCGCCTTCAGCATGCTGCTCTATTCGTTCCTGTTCAAATTCTACAAGATCACAGGCGGCGATGAGGGCCTCCGTATCAAGATGCCAACGCCGAGCCTGTTCGATCTGTCAAAGCACGACACGATCACAATTCTGACCGGCCCGCTTTATTACTACGTGTTCGGCCTGATGCTCGTGCTCGCCCTTATCATGTGGCGCATTGTTGATTCACCTTTCGGTCTCGGGCTGCGCGCGATCCGCGAGAACGAGCAGAAGGCCAAATATCTCGGCGTCAATGTCCAGCGCTACCGGCTGGTTGCCTTCGTGGTTGCCGGTGTCTACGGGGCTCTCGGAGGCGTGATCGTCGCTATTCCGGTCGGGCTTGCGGATCCGAGCCTCGCTTACTGGGTCCAATCCGGCAACCTGGTGTTCATGCTGCTGCTCGGCGGTTACACGAATTTCTTCGGTCCGGTGCTGGGCGCGGTCCTGTTCATATTCTTCCAGGACCAATTGATGTCCTACACGGAATATTGGCGGCTCACTTTCGGCGTCTTGCTTGCGGTCATCGTGATTTTTTTCCCGAATGGGCTGATGGCCGTCATTGATCGACGGCGCTGGTGGTCGACATGACGTTGCTGCAGGCCATCGATGTCAAAAGATTTTACGGCGTGTTCTGCGCGCTCGACGGCGTGAGCCTTTCAATCGGTGAGGGCGAGCATGTTTCGATCATCGGCCCGAACGGCGCCGGCAAGACCACCTTGGTCAACGTTCTCACGGGTCTCATTCCGCCGAGCACGGGCTCCGTATCGTTCAAGGGCCACGATGTCGGCCGCATGGGCCCCCTGCGCCTGTCGCGACTCGGAATGGCGCGATCTTTTCAGCTGGTGAATATTTTTCCGTTGCTGAACGTGCGCGAAACCATTGCGGTCGCCGCCATTTCAAACCTGGGTCAAGGGGGCCGCATTTTCGCAAGCCTGCGCGCCAACAAGTCAGTATGGGAGAACGTAGAACGTGTGGCGCATCTCTTCGGATTTACCGCCAAGCTGGAGCAACCGGCCAAAAGCCTGTCGCAGGGCGACAAGAAACTGCTCGATGTGGCAAGCGCCTTCGCGCTCAAACCCGAGATCATCCTGCTTGACGAGCCGACGAGCGGAGTGAGCACCGCGGAAAAAGCGAAGATCATGCAGGTGCTGGTCGAGGCTGCAAAACATACCGGCATCAAAGCCATCATCCAAGTCGAACACGACATGGATATTGTGTTCGGTTATTCGAGCCGCATTATCGCGGTACATAACGGGCGCATCCTCGCCGACGGCACGCCGGAAGCAATCCGCGCGCAGGCCGACGTCATGACCACCGTGGTCGGGAGGCTTTGATGCTGGACGTCGCCGGCCTCGAGGTCGAAATCCAGAACAGTGAAATTCTGCGCGGCGTCAGCTTCAATGTTGCGGCCGGTGAACTTGTCTGTCTGGTCGGCCGAAATGGCGCCGGCAAGACCACGACGTTGCGCACCATCATGGGTTATCTGGCGCCGCGCGACGGGGTGATCCGCTTCGCCGATACCGACCTTGCCGGCAAAACGACGCTGGAGCGGGCGCGGCTCGGCATCGGCTATTCGCCGGAAGACAGCGAAGTATTCGGCGAATTGTCGGTTGCGGAAAATATCGAGCTGCCGACCTGGACGCGCGCAACCGACAAAACTGCCGAGCAGCGCATCGCGCTTGCCTATCAGGTGTTCCCCAATTTGCGCCGCTACGGAAGCCGTCCGGGCACGCATTTATCGGGCGGTGAGCGCAAGATGCTGTCGATTGCGCGCGCGTTGGCACTCGACGCCGATTTGTTGCTGCTCGACGAGCCGTTCGAAGGACTATCGCCGGCGATCATTCCGGCGATACGGGATTCGATCCAGGAGATCGTGAAGCTTGGCCGCACGGTGTTGATCGCCGAGTCCGAGCTTCAGCACGTGCCCGAATACGCCGATCGCATCTATGTGATGGAGCGCGGCGAATTGCTGTTTGGCGGCGGTCTCGACGAGGCGCGCCGCGACGCCACGGTGCGCCGGATCATCGGTGAAACGCTGTAAGGGCGCGGCAGCGGCCGATCAGGCCGCCGCCCCCGCCGCCGTCAAGACGGTTTTCAGCTTGCCGCGATCCTCGGCGTTGAGCATGCGCAGCGGCCGCCGCGGCGGGCCGACCGGCCGTCCGACAATGTCGAGCCCGGTATGCGCGACGCGGATGTGCGATTTGGCACAGATGATGTCGCAAATCGGGAACAGCTTGTCCCAGATGCTTTGCGCGACCGAGGCATCGCGCTTGTCGACCGCGGCATCGAAGAACTTCATGGCGTCGCGCGGCACGAAGTTGGTGCACACCGGCGCCCAGCCGGTGGCGCCGGCCATGAAAGCCTGCAGGCTGGTCGACTCCCAGCCTGCGATCAGCGTCACCTGATCCTTGGTGAGCAGCCGGATCGCGGTGATGCGGGTGAGGTCGCCCGTGCTTTCCTTGATGCAGTTGCAGTTCGGCAGCTGCACGATCCTGGCGAGGAATTCCGGCTTCATGTCGACGCCGGTCGTCCACGGATTGTTATAGACACAGATCGGGATGTTGATCGACTTCGCGACGCGCTCGTAATGCTCAAACACCTCGTCGGTCGAGAGCGGCCAATATGATACCGGCAGCACCATCACGCCGTCACAGCCGACGTCCTCGGCGTGCTTCGACAGCGAGATGCAGGCCGTCGTGGTGCGTGCGCCTGTGCCGGCAACGAGGGATATCCGCCCGTCGATGTGCTTGGCGGCGATTGCGGTCGCCTTCTTCATTTCGTCATCGGTGAAGGAGCCGTTGCCGCCGGTCGATCCGAAGATGCAGACGCCGTCAACGCCGTTCTCGATCTGATAATCGATCGCCTTGCGGAACGCCGCTTCATCGATCTCCTCGCCGTCGGCCTTGGTGGCGGTTGGCACGAAGGTGAAGACGCGTGACCAGAATTCGTTTTTCTTCAACATCTTTCTGTCTCCTCGCCAATGGGACGATCGCTTCTTATCGAGGCAGGGAGGGCGACTCCCGGCCTTTCGCGGCGGCGATCCCTGTGTGTTTAGTAGCAGCGGTGGCGCGGGCGAGACAGTGCCAGAGCGTGGAAGTTCGCTGGTACCAGTTATTGGACCAGGGTTTTGACGGCCTACGCCCGAAACTCCTGCTTGTCGGTGCCTGAATAGAGGGCTTTTACCTGCCGGCCGACGGCATCGGCATGCGCTGCAAGCGCGTTTTCATCGAGGTCGTGCCGCGGGCGCGGTTCGTGATCGAAATTGCCCTCTCGATCGACGCCGCGAACCAAAGTCGCGGAATCGCGCACTTTCAGCTGCCGAACGTCGGTTGGAATGTAGCGGATGGCGAGCCCAATCCGACGATCATTGGAACGGTTCGGCTCCGAGCCGTGCACCAGCTTGACGTGATGCAGGGACATCTCGCCCGGATTGAGAATGCAATCGACCGTATTCTCGGTCTCGACCTTGACCGCGATCTCCTGTCCGCGTGACAGCAGATTGTCCTTGTGGAAGGTGTCGACGTGCTGGAGGTGGTCCTGGGTTTGCGAGCCCGGCAGGAACTTCATGCAGCCGTTCTTGAGATTGGCGGGTGTCAGCGCCACCCACGCCGTCATGACTGTATCTTTGTTAAGGCCCCAGTAGAACGCGTCCTGGTGCCAGGAGACGAAGCCAGGGCTGTTGGCTTCCTTGATGAAGAAATTGGTCGTCCAGCACAGAAGATTCGGGCCGAGCACGTCCTCGGCCGCATCGAGGATCTTCGGATGATGCACAAGTTCGTCGACCCAGGTGAACAGAAGATGCGCCTTATGACGAAAATTTCCCTGGAGCGGCTCACCAATTTTGGCCTCGTGCTCCTCGAGACATTTGCGTGCGTGCGCGACCTCGGCAGATGAAAGGGCGGGCACCGGAAAATAATATCCGTCCTTTTGGTACGCATCCAAAGCTGTACTCGAAAGACACTTGGGCATTTTCCGGGCTCCTGCGTAGGCTTGGCTGCCACGATATATTAAGCGCCAATTGCGGTCAGCGTTATTCTTTCAGCCGGCTTCCTCACGCGCCGCTTCGCGCGCGAGTGCCGCAAGGCTTTCGCGCGTATCGTGCACCGGTTTCCATCCGGCATTCATCAGTTTGGCGGGATCGGCGACCAGCCCACCTCCCAGGCGCTGCCATTCCTCGGCGCGGCCGAGCGCATTTGAGGTGAGGGCGATCAGTCCCGGCGGCACCGGCAACAGTCCCGGTCTGCGCCCTTCGCCCGCGCGCAACGCCGTCACGATCTCCGCCAAAGTCAGCGGCGCGGGGTCCGCCACGACATAGGTCTCCCCCTTCGCCGCAGGTGAGGCGATCGCAAAGTGAACGGCGTCAATCAGATTGCGCCGCGCCAGCAGCGACCGGCGGTTGCGGCAAAGGCCGAGTGGCAACGGCCACTTTTTGCGCGCGAGCTGCATCAGGCGCGCGAAATTGCCTTTGACACCCGGGCCGTAAATCAGGACCGGCCGCAGGATCGTGAACGGAATGCCGGCGGCGCGCAAAGCGTCCTCGGCGGCAAGCTTGGAACGTCCATAAAAGTCGGTCGGCTGTGGCGTGTCGGACTCTTGCAAAATCCTTTCTGACGCCGGTCCGCTCTGTGCGCGGATCGACGACATGAAGACCAGGTGCTTGATGCCCATGGTTTTCGCCGCGCCTGCCAATTCGGCGGTCGCCAGGCGATTGACCCGGTCATAGGCCTGCTCGGCAATCTCCGGTCCGGCGTGCGCGATGCCGGCGAGATGGACCACCGTGTCGATGTCCCGCAGCAGCGGCCGCCATTCGACCGGGCGTGTCAGATCCGATACCGCGATCACTTCGACCGAGCGTGGGAAAATGTCCGCGGGCTGGCGCATCGCCGCCCGTACCGAATGCCCGGCATCGGCGAGCTCGGCGACCAAAGCGCGCCCCACGAAGCCCGATGCGCCGGTGACAAGAATGCGCGTCACGGTTTGCCCCGATCAGATTTCGCTTTCGCGCCAATCTTCCCGGCTTTTGGACAGTCGTCCAGTGGCGCCAGGTGCTTGAATAGCGCGGCACGGTCGGTTTTAGAGCATCGCAAATTGTCCGTTATGGCTCCAAGAACAGACATCGCCTCGGCGCTTAATGTCGATTTTATGCGCTCGCGTTCATGGAACTCGCTACGATGCCAGTCGCAGCATGGGGATTCCAATGAGGCGGCGCGAATTCATCGCGTTACTCAGTGGTACGGCGCTTTGGCCTTTGATGACACATGCGCAGCAGCCAAAGGTGCAAAGCCCGCCGAGTTGCCCGTGCAAGCGCCGACAAAATATGAGCTGGTGATCAATCTCAAGACCGCAAAAGCACTCGGCCTCACCATTCCGGCGCCATTGCTGGCCCGCGCTGACCAGGTGATCGAATAGAGGCGAATATCACTTCGGCGCGCGCCGATCGCGCTCGAGCCGATCAAGCCGCTCGAGGACGTCATCCATTGGGTTTCGCTCGATAGCTTCGAAGACGCGCATCAGCGCGTTCCAGGTGCGGCGTAGCCGCGTACCGAAACCTGTCTTGTGCTCTGCGTGATTCATCTCTTCCTCATACGATCTGTGATCGGGCCTATTTCGGTAATTGCAGTGCCAACGGGAAATCCGGATTCATCAACGAGCTACCTCCATCAACGATGATCGTTTGTCCCGTGATAAACGATGCTTCTTCGCTGCAAAGCAGCGCGCACGTGTTCGCGATGTCCGCGGGAGTAGCCAATCGCCGCATCGGCGCCCAGCCGGCGCTGGCCCATTCCTTGACGGCCTGCTGCCCTTCGACCGGGAACTGTCCAAAGAGCGTCCCTGTATCAGAAGAGAGAGGGCTTACCGCATTTACGGTGATGCCATCGCGCGCCAACGCAACGGCGAAGTACCGGCACATACTCTCTAATGCGGCCTTGGCGGACCCCATTCCCACCCACGGCTGCCAGCCGCCGGTCGTCGCTCCGGCGTTGTAGGACAAGGCGAGTATGCGCCCGCCAGACCGCATGTGCTTCGCCGCAAGCGGCGCTCCTACAAAGAAAGCCCGCGCCTGCGAGTCGAATCCGAGCTGCCATTTTTCCAGCGGCACTTCTGTCGCCAGGGCATGTTCGTAGATCCTGGAAAGCGAAGAAACCGCGCATTGTACAAAGATGTCGCACCCACCTAACTTTTGAGCACCTTCCTCAACGATTGTCTTCATGCGCTCCGCATCCGCGGTGTCGCCCTGGATCAGGACGCCGTCGCCCCCTACCTCTTTCACCTGGGCGAGAGTTTTTTCCGCCTCGTCTCTACGCGCGTAGTAGTGGATGCCAATGTTTTTGACACCTTCTTGCGTTAGCTTGATTGCGATGGCCCGGCCTATCCCTCCGGAACTTCCGGTGATCAAGGCTGTCTGTGATGTGATTTGCATCGTCGACCTTTAACCGTGAGCTGTCTGTCCGACTGAACCTAAAAAGTATTTTTCCATTTGCGCAGGGCTTCGAAACTCGCGCTCGCTGTGCCCGCCACAACGCCGGTATGAGCGCGGATCGCCTCCACGATGTCGGGCTCGAGCAGCCGCAGGAACGGGTTGGTGGTCTTTTCCAGCGCGATAGTGGACGGCACCGTCGACTCGCCGCGGTCGCGCTTCGCCTGCTCGGCGCGATAGCGGGCCTGCAGGTCCGCGTTTTTCGGATCCACCGCTATCGCAAAGCGCAAGTTCGACAGCGTGTATTCGTGGCCGCAATAGACTTTTGTTTGCTCCGGCAGACCGGCCAGCCTCGCCAGCGATTGCGCCATGTCCGGCATTGAATCGAAGACAAGGCCGCAGCCGCCGGAAAACAACGAATCCCCGGTAAAAACCCGTTCACGTGCCTGGTCCCAGAACGCGAGATGGCCGCGCGTATGACCGGGCACAGCGATTACCGTCAGCTCCGTACGCAGAGTATCGAGCATCACGCGGTCGCCGTCGCCGACCGGATGTGTCACGCAATCGAGCGGAACGGTGCCGGGCTTCGGAAATGGTGGATGCGTCGCGCGATCGTAGTCGTTGAGAACCGGCCCATAGACCGGCACTGGCCAGCGCGCGCGCAATGCCGGCACGCCCCAGCAGTGGTCGTAGTGCAAATGCGTGAGCACGATCGCGCTCAGGCGCAATCCCATCTCGGCCAGTGTGGCTTCCACCGGTCCCGCATCGCCAGGATCGATCACGACGGCACTGCGGCCGTCGTGGATCATCCAGATGTAGTTGTCCGTGAACGCCGGTATGGCGTGAACGCGTACTTGCTCCAGCACCTGTTTCATCGATCGCTCCTGATCACGGCAGCTCGGGCCCGGGCATCGTGCTGCTCCAGGCTTTGATTGCGTTGAGCCTGTCCCACCACGTTTTGACATTGGGGTAGTCGACGATCGGAATGCGGCCACGGTCGACGTAAGTGGCGGCGCCGCCGACGACGAAATCAGCCAGCGTCACGTGGTCGCCCAGCAGGAAGTCGCGCCTGGCCAATCGGTCGTTCAGCAGCTGCCCCAGAGGCCGAAAGCGTTCCGCGGCATCGGCCAACGGAGCCGGATCGGGCGCGCCGATGCCGAGCATTGGCTTACGAACATTCTCGTGCGTGAAGACGTCGATCACCGGCGACCAGGTCCCTGCCTCCCAGAACAGCCAGCGTCCGATGTCGGCGCGGGCCTTGGGATCGGCTGGGAAAAACGATGTATCGCCGGCGCGGTCGGCCAGGTATTGGCAGATCGCGTTCGACTCCCACAGCAACAGGTTGCCGTCACGCAAGGCCGGCACCTTGCCCATCGGATTGATGGCCAGATAGTCCGGCTGGCGATGCTCGCCGTTCTGCAGCCTGATCAAGGCGTGCTCGATGTCCGTCAGCTGCAGATGCGCGATGACGGCGGCCACCTTGCGGGCATTGGGGGAGGGAGGAAATGTGTAGAGCTTCACGATCGTTGTCCTTTGCGAAATAGGGTCTCGTCATCGACGGGTGGCGACCTGGCCACCCGTCATCCACGAACGGGGTGCCGCTCTAGGCTTCGTCCGCGAGCGCGATGACCATCGGCGCGCCGCCGGAACTGATCGATGCGGCGTGTGCCAAAGCCTGCTTGCCGCCTTCGGAGGTGGCGCAGGTCTTGAGCGCATCGAGCGACGGGAAGGTGACGTCGGACATCAGGTGATAGGGCGGCGGCGCAAAAGCGGGACCGACCACGCGCTTTGTGGTCACGCCGGTGGCGCCGACGAGCTTCGGCCCCGCATAAGGCAGGTGCTCTTCACGATAGGCACGGTCGAATTTTTTGACGTCCTTCGGGACGGGATAAAGAATGAGAAGATGAGCAGACATGATGAACCTCTCGGTGCGAGTTGATTTCACGAGAGGGGATATAGGCTGCTCGCCGATCGGCGTACGGTACGGAATCCTGACTGCCCTGATCAGTGCCGCGATGCGTTCATCGCGGCGAGCACGCGCGCAGGAGTCTTGTTTGCTTCGTGACCGGCTGGTCCGATGTGCGCAAACGGATAGAGCATGAACCACTTCGGAAACGCGCGGGTGAAGGCCTTAGGGCCTTCGATCGTAAGGCCGGCCCTCTGAGCTTCGACGAAGCTCATGTCCCCGCGCCACCAGCCGACCAGTGCGGCCAGCGGTCCGCGCACACAGACCGGCTCGGGAAATCCCAGGTTGCTTTCGCAAATGGATGCTTCGTTCTTTTTGAGAAGCATGTAGCGCCGGGGATAGCCGCGAATCTCGAACCGCACCACCAGAGGCTGGCCCGGCAGTTCGTCAAAGCAGACGCGCCGCTGCATGTCGATCAATACTGGCTCCAGATCGAGGTCCTCACGTGAAGGTTGGCGCCTGAGCCAGCGCTGTCCCCAGGTGGCGAGGGCGCCAACCAGCGTCGCCAGCTCCTTGCCTGCTTCGGTCAGCTCGTATTCGGGACCATGCGGGCCGTCGGTGCGGGCGAGCGCACCAACGAGAACGAGCTCCTGCAGGCGTTCGGACAGCACGGTGCGCGACACTCGCGGCACGCCCCGGCGAATGTCATTGAAGCGGCGGCTGCCGCACATGACTTCACGCACGATCAGAAGCGTCCAACGCCCGCCCAGGACCTCATGGGCGCGCGCAACGGAGCAGAATTGGCCATATCCCGGCATATCGGCAGTCTAGCACGGCGAGCCGGTCAACGCGGTACGGATTCCGGACCGGCTCGGCACGCCCCTTGTCATCACTCAAGCTTGCTTCGTTCGCGGCATCAGCACCGCAAGAACGATCGCAACGAGAAGAAGCGCAGGGACATCGCCTATCAAATGACCGCGTTCAGTCCCGTCGCTGAAGGACTGAGCAGCCATGATTGCCGCGTGGACGACGCTCGACCACACGGTGAACCAAATGATGCTCTTGTTTGCAAGGGGATCGCGCGATGCGAGGATGAGAAACACCCCAAGGGTCGCATAAACCCCGATGATCATCATCAGATAGTGTTGCGGATGTCCCGGGCTCCAAACCCAGCCCGAGGGCCACACAATGCCCAACGTGTAGATACCAAATATAAACGTGAGACCGATGGCAATTAAAGCGATGCGGAGAAAAAGCAAACGATTGGTATCAGACATATTTTTGTCTCCGGTACATTGAGGCGCCTATTCAACCGGATACCAAAAGGCGGATCGAGTGACTTTGACGGGAGCTTGATTTGCTCTTGAGATACGCTCGATTGTTTCCTGAGATTTGTCGCCTTGAGCGGGAAACAGGCCTTTCAGGCCTGCGTTTCGGGTGCCTGCGCCGACTCACGCGTGCAGGATCACCAGCCAAAAGAGGATACCCCCGCTCGCAATGAGCAGTAGAACGCCCAGCACTGCGTTCCCAAACAGCAGGTCCGTCCGTTTCTGCTCTGGTGAGAGCTCCGCCATGCAATGACAACAGGGCGAGCGGCATTCGGTTCGAATTTACCGGATTGCAGTGTCCGAGCCGGCGGTCCAGGCTTTCGAGGCGGTGCTTGAGCTGGTCGTTTGCGGGGCCGGCGCGGCGGTGGCGTCGCCCGTGTGACCTGTCCAGTAGATCACGCCAAAGATGAACATCGCGGCGACGACCGCGAGACCGGCCCAGGAGAGGCCGTCGATATTGCGACTTTCTGGTTCAGGAGACGGTGGCAAAGTGGTGGGCACGCAAATGTCCTCGCTGTCAGCGGTCGCTGCTGGTTCTTTAAGTAAAAAGAGGAGCGCGGAGTTCCACAGAACTGCGGGAACAGCGGCACGATCCAGCGTACGAACGTTCACTTGCGCTTGAGACCGAGCCGCTCGATCACCTTTGCGTAGCTCTCAAGATCGTCTTTCATGAACTGCACATAATTGGCGGTGCCATTCTCCTGCATGCCCATGCCGAGGGTCTTCATGCGCTCGGCCATGGCCGGCTCGCGCATGATCTTTGCAATCGCCGACTGCAGCCGCGCGACCGTCGCAGGCGACATTCCGGCAGGGCCCTGTAGTCCGAGCATGTCGGCGACGTCGAAGCCTTTGACACCCGCTTCGTCGCAGGTTGGCACGTCGGGCAAGGACGGCTCACGCTTGAGCACGCTGACGCACAAGGCGCGCAGCTTCCCGGCGGCGATGTGAGGGACCACGTTGGGAAGACCCGACCAACCGGACTGGATCTCGCCGGTGAGCAGACCGTTCACCAGTGCCGTGCCGCCGCGATAGGGCACGTGAAGAAGCTTGATGCCGGTTCGTTCGGCGAAGATCTCCATTGTCAGGTGATGAATCGAGCCCGCTCCCGCGGACCCGAAAGACATCGTGCCCGGCTTCGATTTCGCGAGCGCGATGAATTCGGCGAGCGTATTGGCCGGGACTGACGGGATGACGACGAAGGCTGTGGGAACGGTCGCGAGCGCGGTAATGGGCGTGAAATCGGCCAGAGTGTAGTTGGCGTCGGGGCTCATCGTGATGTTGATCGCGAGCGCGCCCGAGTCATTGATCATGACCGTGTAGCCATCGGGCGCCGACCCGGCGACGCGTTTCGCCGCGAGAATGCCGCCGGCGCCCGGTACGTTTTCCACGACGAAAGGCTGGCCGAGTATTTCCGACAGCCGCTGCGACAGCAGGCGGGCCAGCACGTCGGGATTGCCGCCCGGCGCGGCGGCCGCAAGAACGTGCACGGCACGTGCCGGGTAATCGGTTTGTTGCCCTAGCGCCGCGGTTGCGGATGCAATCAGGGCACACCCGAGTGCCATTGCCGCGATGCCTCGCATGGATTTTCTCCCTTTGCCTTTATCTAAACTAGGCTTCACCCCAAATGTCG
>Ga0163163_10002389_pt1 | contig 15894 bp, 10 predicted proteins | sample S65metaG_FD_119766 | JGI IMG/M metagenome (GOLD analysis project Ga0163163, IMG submission 119766) | Switchgrass rhizosphere microbial communities from Kellogg Biological Station, Michigan, USA - S6-5 metaG | ecosystem: Host-associated > Plants > Roots > Rhizosphere > Soil | place: USA... | reverse complement strand
CTGAACTGGAATCTGCTCAACTTGAACTCCCGTGCGAGTTCGGCTGCCCGCAGGCGCTTCGAGAAGTTTTGGCGCAACGCCTCAGCGATGCGCTCCATTACATCGGCGTCCGACGATTGCTCGGCAAGGCCATCCGGTAGTAGCGCGCTTGGAACCTCTGGTTGGCGCGAGGTTGACCCGCGCTTACGCAGCATGTTGAAGATTTGGGTCAAATTGCCAGTGAATTCGCGCAACGTGACCGGCTTGGAGAAATAATTCCAGACTCGGGCGCGAAACGCCCAAACAGCGAGTTGTTCGCTGTGCTCTTCGGTCAGCATCAAAATCGGAACAGCGGGGTAGCGTCGCTTTACCGAGCGCAGTAGCGAAAGATCAGCCTTGGAGGGCCGTGCAAAGTCGAATACGACCACGTCGGTCAATCGCCTGTCGAGCGCGTGCTGAGCCTCTCCGGGTCGGGTTTTCCGGACTTGCCAGTTGCGCGATGCGGCCTCAAGCAATTCGGTTGCCGGATGGCCCTCGGCGCAGTTCACCCAAAGTATCGACAGTTCGGACTTTGCCATAGACCGTTGCGCTCCTGGCGCGGGGAGCCACGTGGCGCCACGGCTCTGAATAGGCGGCATGCGTCGCCTGTGCAATCAGAGTCCTGGTGCAGGCTTCGAAATGTGCAGCCGATACTCATACAGACCCAAGATTTCGTCAAATGGCAGCGCAAACGGGCTCTTTCGTTTGCACGCCGCGCGTCAATGAATTCCCGGCGCCAAAAAGCGAATTCAACGCGCGTTAAGTAAAGGACACCGGAAGATCGAATTGTGAGTAGCCGCTCACAAAAACGCTAAAAACATAGCAAATCCCGGCCATGACGACAGGGCGCCAGTTGTTGATACTGCCGCCATAAAAGGGGAACTGGGGAGAGGTTTCATGCGTTGGCGCAATGTGATTATTCCACTGCTCCTGATTGGTCTTAGTGCCGCCATGACCACACGCGCAGAAGGAATAACGACCTATGGTGCCGGTCTCCAGGCTTGCGGGGTATATCTCGATGCCAGAGACCAGGAAAGCTCGGACGAGATGAATTTTGTCGATTGGTTTAGTGGCTATTTGTCGGGAGTGAATTCGAGCTACAACCGAGCAAATAACATTCTGGCAGATTCAAATCTCAAGCAAGCATTGTACTGGGTCGAAAAATACTGTCGTGCACGCCCTACGGATTCTTTCGCCGCGGCTTCGTTTGCACTATTGAGGGCAGCGAGTGCAACGACCAGGACCCAGGAAACGAAGCCGATTACTTATGGAGCGGGATTCAAATCTTGTGGAACGTATCTGGGCGCCAGACAACAGCGCGATCCTGATGAAATGGCATTCGTCGACTGGCTCGGCGGATATCTCTCGGGAGTGAACGCCATCTCATTGAGCAATACCAATATTCTGGGGACTTCGGATATTACGGGCACGATAAGCTGGTTGGATACCTACTGTGGCGATCACGGATCTACGCGTTTCGCCACGGCCATAGATGCGCGCCTGGCCGCGAGCACTGCGGCCGCCGTCGCCAAAGCGCCTCCCAAGCGTTGACGCCGCCAGTCCTCGACGCCATCGACGGGAGGCGAATCCCGTCCGGCAAGCTATGTCGAGGCGCGGCATAGCGCTCTTTGCTGGCGCACGGGCGTGATTCTATTGGGGCAGCTCTGCCCGGGCCGCAGATTATGTGAGCTCGTGCCCTTCCGCTGATTTGGCACCAGGTGCAGGCGGTCTCCGTAGCCCTCCCGCAATGACCACTGCCGTAAGGCCAAATTGCCGCAGGTTGTTCGTGCTCTCAGCGAACACGGCCCGAGCGGCTTCACAAAATGGGTGCCAGCGTCGCGCCGAGGCGTATTATCCGTTACGAGGGGATAGGACTCGCGACCAACTGAGGGGAGCCGTATGAAAAGTACTTGGCCTGCGCGCGTTCTTGCGATTGTCTGCCTGCTATCGACGCTATGGGCATCCACTCCAGCTCACGCGAGCTGGGCCGGAGAACAACTTCGGAGCGGTACTAGCAATGCCTGGGAACCATTTGTCGCCGCGGATCGCTCGAGCACATACGCCTACGCCGTTTGGTTCCTACCGAGCGGTCCCGCCCAATGCCAGGGTTGTCCGGCTTCCGGCATCAGCTTCAGTCGCTCCAGCGACTCGGGTGTCACATGGTCAGCTCCCGTGTATTGCCCGTATTGCCCCACCAGTTCGCGCGGGCAATACGACCCGACGATCAAAGTAGTCTCGAATCCCCCTGTGGGCACCATCGCCAATGTCTATGTCACCTGGATGGACTGGAATTCGATAATGTTCAGTAAATCCGCTGACCACGGAAGTACCTGGACGCCCCAAAAGCAGCTTTCCGGAACACAATGGGCTGACCATCCTTGGCTTGGCATGTCACCAAACGGCAAGGACGTTTATGTTTTCTGGGCGAAAGGCGATATCTACGGGGTTGCTTCGCACGACTATGGCGCGACTTGGACGGCGGCTGCCAAAGTAAACGGCGATAAAAACCGCCAGTATTATGCCGAGGGGGTCGAAGTGCTTGCCGACGGTACCGTCCTGCTTTCTGCCGCAGGCTATCCGTGCTCGAAAGGCACCAGTCAATGCTCCGGCCAGATCAAAGTCACGACGTTTCGGTCCGTGAATGGTGGCACCTCGTACACGCAAAATGTCGTGGACACGGTCTACACCGGACCACAGTGGATGACTACCGGGCTCGAGACTATCGCAGCGGATTCGGCGGGTACGCTCGTGTTGATGTATACCGGTGCGCCATCGCTCGGCGCACTCGACATCGTTCTAGTGCGTCGGTCGACGGACAAGGGGCTGACGTGGTCGGCCGCGACGCCGTTGCTGGACTCGGGCGTGTCGGCGGACGCGTGTTATCCCGCGATTGTTGGCGGTAGCGCGGGAAGCTTTCGCGCCAGCTTTTTCGATAACCGCACTGGCGCATTCAATGTCTGGTATCGGGAGTCGGTAGATGGCGGGGTGACGTGGTCGGCCACGGAGCGCCTTTCCGACCAGGCGACTGGCGCATCCTACAAGAGCGCTAATGGCTTCGGTGCTCCCTATGGCGATTACAGCGGTATTTCGATCCTGAATACCGGAAAGACCATTGCGATTTTTGGCGAGTCCGGCCCCGGGCAAGTGGCTCCAGGTGGGATCTGGATGAATCGCCAGCAATAGGCGCCAATGATGAGGAATCTTTCAGCAACGCTCGCGCTGCTTGCATTTTCCGGTGCCATACACGCGGACGGCATGGGCAAGTCCATTCCGTCTGTGGTCATCAGCGATCCTGCACCTGACCTGCAGCATCCGCCGCGCTCGGCGCAGGTACTCGTTCCCAGCCATGGAATGGGAATGAACGCGTTGTTTTACCTGGCAGGCGGCGCGGGGCCCCATCCGACCATGGTGCTCCTGCATGGGTTCCCCGGAAACGAGCAAAACCTGGATCTCGCACAGGCCGTGCGGCGTGCCGGCTGGAATGTGCTGACCTTGCACTACCGCGGGAGCTGGGGCAGCCCGGGAAATTTCTCCATCACACATGTAATGGAGGATGTGGACGCCGCGGTGGCGTTTGTCCGGCAGACCGAGGTCGCGGCGAAATACGGAATCGACACGAAACGCATCGTTCTTGCGGGTCATAGTATGGGCGGCTTTGCGAGTGCCGCGCATGCGCGCGCCGATAATCGCCTGCTGGGAGTTATCTTGATCGACGCCTGGAACGTTGGAATTGATGGCCAGGAATTCGCAAACGCCAAGGGGCCTGAGCGCGCGGCCTTAATTGCGAAGAACTTCAATGATCTGGGCAACTCCTTGCACGGAGCCACCGCGGAAAGCCTTGCAAAAGAAATCATGGCACACCGTACCGAGTGGAATTACCAGCAGTGGACTGCTCAGTTAGTTCACAGCCCGATTTTGGTGATAGGGGCTTCAAAGGCCCTTGGTGAAGAAAACCATAAGCTGGCGGAAGCCGTGAGTCATGCCGGCGGCAAAGTCACAGACATAACGCTACCCAGCGACCATGCTTTTCAGGATCACCGCATTGCGCTGGCGGCCGAGGTGATCAACTGGCTACAGGCACTTCCAACCCAGTGAACCTGGGCTGACGGCAGCTCTCCCACCCGCCTCTTGGTCGGTGCTTAGGGCAAAGGAAGCAGTCAGGTCGGCGAGGCTGAGCTCTTGAGCTGCGGGGCAAGATAGCTGTCGATGACCTTAGGCAGCAATGTCATCGGGACGCTGCCGGCCCTGACGATGGCATCATTGAATAACCTCAGGTCGAAGCGCGCCCCCAGCTGTTTCTGCGCCTGATCCCGCAGCCGGGTGATCTGGGTGTGGCCGACCTTATAGCCGCATGCCTGACCCGGCCAAGCGCAATAGCGGTCCACCTCGGCAGAGACTTCCATAACGGTCGAGCCGTTGGTGGTTGCAAACCAGTTGATCGCCTGTTCCCGTGTCCAGCGCTTGGCATGAATTCCGGTATCCACGACTAGGCGGCAGGCCCGGAAGGCCAGTGACTGCAGATAGCCGAGCTTGCCCAGCGGGTCGCCCTCGTACACGCCGAGTTCGTCGGCAAGTTGTTCGGCGTACAGCGCCCAGCCTTCCGAATAGGCATTGAACTCCAGCAATGAACGGATCAGCGGCAGCTTGTAGGTGTATTCGCCCTGCCAGACATGCCCGGGTATGCCTTCGTGGTAGCTCAGGGTGGGAAGCGCGTACTTCGGCCAGATCGAAGTGTCACGCAGGTTGATGTAGTACAGCCCGGGCTGCGATCCATCGATCGTGCCCGGCCCGGCGTAACCATCCGGAGCGCCGTTCTCGATGGCCGGGGGCACTCGCTTGACCTGCAGATTGCCGGGGCCGAGGGTCGCGAAGGCGCGCGGCAAGCGAGTGCGGATGTCGGCAAGACGCTCATTCACGTAAGCGAGGATCTGCTCGCGGCCCGCATCCGTATTTGGGAACAGGTTGCGCGTATCCTTGCCGAGCGCGGTCATGCGCTCTCCGGGAGTTCCCCGCGTGAGCCCTTGCGCTCGCAGCAATGGATCCATGCGAGCCTGCAGCTCAGAGAGCTGCTCCAGTCCCATCTGATGCACCTGCGCCGGGTCGAGGTCGGAGGTGGTTCCGGCGCGCAGCGCCCAGGCGTAATACGCATCGCCCTTGGGCAATCGCCAGACCCCGGCATCGGCACTGGCCTGCGGCCGCTGCCGTTTGAGCTCCGCGATCTGGCGGTCCAGCGCCGGGGCAACCTGGTCGGCCGCAATTTTCTGGGCCAAGGCTCCGTAGTCCTTTGGGAATCCCGCAGCGCGCCGGGCGAGGCTGGTGACGATGCCCCACTGAGCCACTGGGATCGCCCGGGCCGTGCCAAGCTGCAGCAAGGTCTTGTCGAGGATAAAGGCAGGTGCGATTACGCCTTTTGCACTGTCGTGGCGCAGCCGCGCCGTTTCGCCGTCAAGGGCGCGCGCATAGGCCTGAAGTCGCTCGAGGTAGGACTCGGCGTCGGCCGGCCCTGAGACTGTGTGCCTGCTGTCCAGGAATTCGGGCACCTCGACAAAGGCGCCCATGTTTTGGGTGACCACGTAGGGGCCGTTGCGGTAGGACACATCGTGTTGGAGTACCACCACATCACCGAAGCCAAAAGTCTGGCCCTCGGCCGATAGCGCGTAGGCGGTATCGGCCACGGCGAGATCGAGAGCGGTGGAGGCGGAAAGCCCCTCTCGCGCAAGGCCGGAAAGCTTGCTTCTGCGGGCGGCGGCAGCGGAGGCGGCCCGGCTTACGCCCTCCGGCGATCGATCCGTCAGGCGCGACTTGAGCCCGGCGCGCCGGTCCTTGTCGAGCCCGAGCATGCTGGCGCTCTCGGGAAATTCGTTGAGCAATTCCTCCGCGGTTTCCGCCAGCAGTGCCTCAGCCGCGGCATCGGCTGTGGAAGGCGCCGCAAGTTGAGCCGCTGCCCTGATCAGTTGCGGCATACTGCCCAGGGCTGCAATCGCCCCGGCACCCAGAAGAACATCTCGACGGCCTAGCCTCATCGTCTTCCCCCGTGGCTGAAGCGCGGTATGCTAGCCCGAATTGCCGGAGTGAAGAAGCCGACGGGCCGAGGAACCACGCTCTAACACCCACAGCAAGGACAGCCCGCTGACAATCAAAGAGGTGCAAGACCATGTGCGAGCACGACGATTTCGATGAATTTGCGCGGCAAGGCGCACTGACTCGGCGGAAGTTCGGACTTCTGGCCCTCGGTGCCAGCCTGGTAGCGATGCTGCCGAGATTCAGCCGCGCGGCGGAGACGACGGGCGAAGAGGTGGAGATAAAAACGCCGGACGGCGTTGCCGATGCCTATATCGTGCACCCCTCCAAGGGAAAATTCCCCGCGGTGCTCATTTGGCCGGACATTTTCGGTTTGCGCCCGGCATTCCGGGATATGGCTACCCGGCTGGCGGAATCCGGCTACACCGTGTTGGTGGTTAATCCCTTTTATAGGACTCACAAGGCGCCGACCTCGCCCGAGCATGCGGATTTTGATGATCCGCCGACCCGCGACGCGCTCATGACGCTGCGGAATTCACTGACGCCTACCACGGCCTCGGTGGATGCGAACGCATTCGTGAGCTATCTGGACACGCACCCGTCGGTCGATACCACGCGCAAAATCGGAACCACCGGTTACTGCATGGGCGGACCTTTGGTGCTGCGCACTGCCGCCGCGCGCGCGGACCGCATCGGTGCCGCGGCAACCTTCCATGGCGGCGGCCTGGTCACCAAGGACCCGGACAGTCCGCACCTTTTAATTGCAAAAACCAAGGCCCACTATCTGATTGCGATCGCCGCCAACGACGACGAGAAGGATCCTGACGCCAAAACCGTTTTGCGCGAGACATTCGAGCGCGCGCAGCTTCCCGCCGAAGTCGAGGTATACGCGGGTACGCAGCACGGCTGGTGCCCCACGGATTCGAAGGTCTACAACCGCGATCAGGCGGAGAAAGCCTGGTCTCGGTTGCTGGTGTTGTTGAAGGGCGCGTAGAGGGAACTAAGGCGCGGCTGGTCGGATTCCTGCGAACGGCACTGCTATCGCGGGCCGACGTGAGACGAGTTGATGCAGGGGCGCAATCGGGCAATGAGCGCTCATCGACACTGCTCAATTCGCAACGATGGGTAGCACGACACGCGAGGCGTGTGACTTGTCGTGATATATGCGGATAGTCGCCTTTGAACTTTTGGCGCTGGCGTTCTCCAACCTGCCGGTTTGCAGGTTTCGGGAAAAGTTGGGGAAAAACGAGCCGGACACCTGCACCCTAATTCGATGTCCCTTCTTGAAGAGGTTGGCGGTAACAGGTCCCTCGACACGAATTTCGTAGACCTGATTCGGTTCGAGTAGTTTGCGGCCGGCGGCAGAGTCCCTGTAGCTCGCCCGTTGCACGTCAATGCCGGAATTCAATTGATTCCACGCCGCACCATCCGGTGTCAGGTCATACAGCCGGGCCCAGACATCAAGGTCGCGGCAATCGCAGCTCAGAAAGACGTCCGCCGTGATGGGGCCCGCTACTTCGAGATCGGCGGGCAAGGGCTCAGAATCGAAAGTGAGCAGGTCGGCCCGTGACGTCAGATAACGATAGTCGTGCGCCCCGGAATATTTGTATTGATTTTCCACCGGGTGAGTGGGATCGGACACGAATGCGCTGTAGCCACCTGCAGTGGGTCGCGACGTTGTAAGTACACCCGGCGATCCCGGTTGGGCGCGATCGAGATAGAAATTGGTCGGCGTTGCCTTGGGCGGCCAAGATTGACCTTCTCGCCAGACGTCGGCTCCCATAACGTAATAGCGAACCGGCGGGTTTCCCCCGACTCCGTTGTCGACGTCGCGCAGATAATGATCCATCCAATCGAGCACGACGCGGTCGTAGTCGATCTTCGATTGCTCTGCAAATTCGCGCTCGCCTGCTTTGGGCGTGGCGGTCGAGTCGACGCCATGTACCCACGGCCCGATCAGCAGTGCCGTGTCTTTGGGGCGGCCGCCGCGCGCCGCGACCAGGCCCAGGAAATTCGTGGTTGCCCCCTCCGGGCCGTAGTTGTCGTCATACCATCCGGAGAGGTTCAGGATCGCGGCGTTCGTACGATTGTATTTTCCCGTCAAGTCCGCCCAATCCCACCAGCGATCATCCGGCGGATGTCGAAGCCACTCGTAATAATAGGGCGCCACGGCCTGAAGCGAGTCCATGGCACTCAAGGGCACGACGCTTTGCATTTGCAGGCCGTCTTTGCGCCATGCCGCGGCGGCTTCCTTATAGGTCCTTGGCCCCGCGATGTTGCGTTTTACCCTGATGTCGGGGGCAATGTTGTTCCAGATCCAGTCGATCCAGGACATGTCGAACGCGCCGCCGGCATAAAAGAAGTTGCGGTGTGTTGAGAAGGTCATGGCGGGGACCATGGCCTTCAGGTGCGGCGGGCTTTCGACGGCGGCGAGCCACTGGACTGCTCCCGGGTACGACAATCCAAAGGTGGCCACCTTTCCGTTCGACCACGGCTGCGAGGCTGCCCATTCAATGGTGTCGTATCCATCGCGGCCTTCATTCTGGTACGGGATGAATTCGCCGTCTGAGGCGAATCGTCCCCGGACATCCTGCACGACAATGGCGTATCCACGTTCGAGCGCGTGCTGGAATGTGCTGTATTCCTTCAGGGCGTCGTTCTTGCCGTAGGGGGTGCGATACACGAGCACCGGAAACGGTCCGTTGCCGTCCGGATAGCGAACCTCCGCGCGAAGCACGACGCCATCACGCATCGGGATAGCGACGTCACTCTTTTCGATCCACGGGGTGGCTCTGGCGGTCAGCGAGACTACCGTCAGAATCATCGCCCGCAATGCCGCAGTGCTTTTGAAGGTCACATGCTTCCCCCGAACAACCGTATGGAGTCCCAATCGAAGGCCACGGAGCAAAGACAAGCTTGTGCTAGCATTTGGAGGCTGGCAACTAAAATTATTCTTGAAAGATTGAGGGGCTACCTGCATGCGTTACATGATTCTGGCCTTGGCATTTGGGCTCACGATCGCGGCTGGCTGCACATCATCCACAGATTCCGGAGTGCGCTTCGCCGTGAGCTTTCCTCAGTCGATGAGCGCCACACCCCTCGACGGGCGAGTGGTGCTCCTGCTCAGCAAGGACACTTCCCAGGAGCCTCGCAAGCACGTTGCGGAAAACGAGATGCTGGCATCGCCCTACCTGTTCGGAATCAATGTCGATGGGCTGGCGCCGGGCAAGGCCGCTTTTCTCGATGACCACGCGTTTGGCTGGCCGGCAGCGCGCCTGGCGGATGTACCCGCGGGCGATTACTACGTTCAGGCGGTCCTCAATCGCTATGAAACCTTTCACCTGGCAAACGGCCGGGTGCTGAAACTCCCGCCGGACCGCGGCGAAGGCCAGCAGTGGGCAACTAAGCCCGGGAACCTTTATTCCAAGCCTGTGACGCTGCACTTGGATCCCGCGCACCCGAAGTCCTTCGACCTCGTGCTTGATCAGGAAGTGCCGCCCGCGGTCGACAAGGCCGATACGGAATTCGTCAAGCACATCAAGATCCGCAGCGAACTGCTGTCTAAGTTCTGGGGACGCGATGTATATCTCGGCGCGCACGTGCTACTGCCCAAGGGCTTCGCAACTCATCCGAACGCGCATTATCCGCTGATGGTCTTCCACGGGCACTTTCCCGAGGACATCTCGGAGTTCCGCACCGAACCGCCAGACCCGAATCTCAAGCCCGTCTATTCAAATCGCTTTCACCTGGAAGGCTACAACCGGATCGAGCAGCAGGAGGCCTATGCGTCGTACCAGAAATGGATCTCGGCCGACTTTCCCCGCTTCCTGGTGGTGGAGATCCAGCACGCCAATCCGTATTACGACGACAGCTACGCAGTCAATTCGGAGAACCTCGGCCCCTATGGTGATGCCATAAACAACGAGCTGATCCCCGAGATCGAAAAGCGCTTCCGCGGCATCGGCCAGGGTTGGGCGCGCTTCACCTACGGCGGCTCGACCGGCGGCTGGGAGGCGCTCGCAACCCAAGTGTTCTATCCGGACATGTACAACGGCGCCTTCGTGGCTTGTCCCGATCCCATTGATTTTCAGGCCTACACGCTCGTCAACCTGTACAAGGACGAGAACGCCTACACGCTGACGGGCGAGTCCTCATCAGTGGAACGTCCGGCATTCCGCAATTACCTGGGCGAAATTTTTGCCACGCAGCGCGATACCAATCACATGGAGCTGGCGCTGGGAGACAATACCCGCTCGGGACAGCAGTACGACATCTGGCAGGCGGTATTCAGTCCCGCAGGGAGCGATGGTTACCCGAAGCCGATCTTCGATAAGAAGAGCGGGAAGATTGATCATAGCGTTGCGCAGTACTGGCATGATCATTACGACCTGACCAGCGTCATCGAGCGCGACTGGGCGACACTTGCACCGAAGCTGCAGGGCAAGCTGCATATCTACGTGGGCACGGCGGATAACTACTATCTGACCAATGCGGTCTACTACGCGCAGCAGCGGCTCGAGGCCTTGAAGCCCGCCTGGGGCGGCACGGTCGCCTACGGAGATCGCGCGGAGCACTGCTGGAACGGCGATCCCAAGCTCGCTAACGCCTACTCGAGACTGCATTACAATTATCAGTACCTGCCGATCATCCTCGAGCGCATGAAGGCCACGGCGCCCAAGGGAGCCGACCTGACGAGCTGGCGTTATCAGTGATCGGCGTGAGCCCCTGACGCAACGGCCATGCGCCGAGCTTAGGGGTCCGGCAGTTACGGTTTTAATGCGACCTGGCCGTTTCCAGAACTGCTGGAGGCCGGGTCCTTTTCGTGGCCCTGGAGCTCGTCGGAAGCTGAGCGCGGGAAGGGCGGTCCGGCGTACGGGGAATAATGCGGGAGCGAGGCGGTAGCGGGCAGCGCGGCCTTGGATGCGGGCAAGATGTACACCTGAGTGAACTGCGCCCGCAATGCCGACGAAATCGCGGTATTGGCGCCGGTGCGCGGATCCGGGTAGCCATCGGCCAGGCGCCGCAGCGCCTTGTACAGCGATATCGAGCTGAGCTGACCGTAGCTTTGGTCATGCGTCGATTGCGAGCGCATCAGCTGCAGGTACCAGGTCTCAATGTCCGCGTAGCCGCCAATCAGGCCCTCGGCGGCAGTCGGCGTGAGCTTGAGGCGAAAGCGCGCGCCATGGATGTATTCGTCGGCGACGACTTCAAAAACCGACCACGGAAAGGCCAGATCTGCAGGCTCCGTCTCCAGCACCCCGTCTACGATGCGCCCGCGATAATGCTGTATGAAGCGCGCACCCCAGCGGGCGTCGATGCGCTGCGTGCCTCCAGGCAATATCCCCTTGCCGGTGGCATCGGTGTGCAGCGGGTCGAGCCCGCGATAGACATTGACCTCGACGTGCGGACTGTTCGTTAGATTCTCGACACCGGTGATCTCGATCAGCCACCGGTTGTAGCTTTCCTTGACGACCTCGTAAGAATTGAGTTCATCGTTGGTGCCGTGCGCGTCGCGATAGCTGTTGATGCAGCCGAGCGCCCGGTACAGCTGGTTGTCCACGCCAGGCACGCCCTCCGGGCTGGTGAAATCATTCGGTCCGACCTTGCCATCCAGGTTCATGCCGATCGCGACCGCTCCGCCGGCCTCGCGAAACGGAAAGCGGTCAGGCGCAGTGGTCGGATACCAGCTGTCGACTTCCCGCTGCAGCTGGGTATCGGCGAGCTCCCTGACGGTGCCGTCATCCGGATACAGTGATTTGAACTGTTCGCGCGGGCCATCGTTGACACCTTGCGGACAGTCGACGCGCATTTCGGGCTTCAGATAGGTCGCCCAGCGCAGGTTGGTCACGGCATAAGCGATTGTGCCGCCCCGCAGCGGACTTTCTTCCGAATGCGCCCCAGCTGAAAGCAGTGCAAGCATTGCGCCCACCGCTACACCCGCCCGAACTGTCAGATTACTCACCGCCTCGCTCTCCAAGTTCGTATCAGCCCGGACCTGGCTGGTCGCGGCTGAAGAAATCGTCACGCAGCCAGAAGGCTTTGTAGCCATTGCGCTCGGCCCTGAACTCGCCATGCGAGTCGCCGTTCACATCGCCGGGACTGTGATCGCCGGCGTAGGTATAGACGGGGCGGTCGCGGTACGCCCAGACCCGCAGCGCGCCGGGCTGCCCGGCCAGTGCGGGCCGTCCGCTCGCCGGATCTATGAGCATGACCGACCAGGAGCGGCCGGAAGGAACTGCCTTCGCCGAGGCGATTACGTACGGAAAGGTTTTCAGGCAGCGCGCGGCGTCACCGCCCCCGCACACCGCGATCCGGTAGGCATCGGTCTCGCCCGGATGATCGCACTCGAGCTGATCCACGCCATCGTCGCCGCAGAAGTAGCTGTAGATCGTTTTTCCGGACGAGTCGGCCAGTACCTGACCGGCGGTGGTGTCTTGTACTGTAAATTCAGCCGGCGGTCGCGGCGCCAGCTGAGTGTAGACATTGTGCCAGCCCGACGTGTCGCTACCCTTCAGGCGATGCGAGCCGCCATCGAGCGCATAGCGGTAAAGCGGCCGACCGCGAAAAGCCCATTGATTGACACCCGGCGAGCGTTCTATGAGCGTGAACTCGCCGCGCGCGCGCCCGAGATTCGGAGCGAGCAGCGGAATCCAGGTCTCGGCACAGGTGGCGTCGCAGCTGGATTTGCCGTGTGCGTCGCTGTCGGAATAGTAAACCGACATCCCCTGCTCGGTGACCAGGAGCCGCCCGGTGCTCATCGTCTTGACCGCAAATCCAGGGGGCACGTCCGGCGGAGGGCCTGCGGGGCGGCGCACGGCCGGGGCATCCAGCGTGGGTCGGTCAGAGCGCGCACCGAGCACATCGCCGGCGTGCTTGTCGAGATAGAAGGTGTACAGGGGCAAATCGTCGTAAGCCCACTGGCGGGACCCGTCCTTGCGGGTAATGACGGTCCATTTGCCTACCGGCTTTGCGGCCGCACCGGCAATAAACGGCGGCCACATTTTTACGCAGGACGGGTGCTCGCTAAGATCCGGCAGCCGCAGTCCGCCGGGGTAGGGGCTCATGAGCCCGGCGCTCACATCGGTCCTGGCCTCGTTGCACTCGGAAGTCCCCAAGTGATCCCCGGTCACGCCGTTGCGCATTTGCAGCAGCGGCCATTGGTAGAGTGTGTGTCCCTTGGAGTCCGTAAACACGGGGCCTTCCAGTTCTGTGGCGGCCACCCGCACCTCCGGCGGCATCGGCACCGGCCGGTAGGCCTCGCTGGCCATGGCCAGCGGCGCAAGCAGCGCGCTTACAATCACGGTCAGCCGCAGCGCGGATCTGCGCCAGCGAAGATCCATCGCGGTGCTCACGCGAGCATCTCGCTGACTACCTTGGAAGTCATGTTGCTCTTTGTGCCCCAGGATTCGGCATCCACTCCGAGCACTTTCATCGCGGTGTAGCCGATCCGCGATGCCGTGCTGCCGCCACCATCTATATGCAGGCCGCTCTTGACCCTGCCGCCAGCCCGGCCCGCGGTGAACGCCGGGATGCCGTCGAGTGAATGGATCCGGGCCCATGCCGAATCGGTGGTCGCGTAGATCAGCGTGTTGTCGAGCAGCGTGCCGTCGCCTTCCTTGACTTTCGTGAATGCCTCCACGAAATAGGCCCAGGATTCCATCGACTGGCGCAGGAACCACGATGCGGTCGGCTGGTAACCCAGCGCCTCGTCGATCGGTTCCTCGTGAGTGCAGGTGTGATGTGGCTTCTCGTAGCCCGCCTTGGTGGTGGACGCAAAAGCTGCCGAGTACGCCATGTTGAAAACGCGGGTCTGGTCGCAGGCGACCGCCATCACCATGAGATCGGTGAGCATCTTGTGACGCTGGGCCACGATGCTGGCATCGACGCTGGTCTTCGGATCCTCTCCGGGCGGGTCCACGTGGTGGCAGGAGCCGATGGGCTCGGGCTTGGTGAGCTGCTTGTCAAATTGCCGCTCCAGATCGCGCAAGCCAGAAAAATACTGTTCCAGTCGCACGCGGTCCTCGGCACCCACTGCTGAGGTAAGCTCGCGCCGTTCATCCATCAGGCCGGAAAGCACGCTCTTGCGGACCATCACCTGAGGGTTCGGGGTAAAGGTGGCTGCATTGGGATCCTGGTAGTCAGCCCCAAACATTGTCTTGTAGAAGTTGAGCGGCGAGGCCTCCGCGGCATTGATCGAGTTGGCGTTGTCGTAGCTGTAGCTGGTGCGTGCATCGCCGTTGGCGGTCGCGGTCACGGACTGAAAGCGTGTTTCCCGGCCGATGGCTCGCGCAATCGTCACATCCATGGTCTCACCCGGACGGTCATCGACCCCCATCGGCGCGCTGCCGGTGCGGGTGATGATCCAGCCGGAGTAGTGGCACAGATTCGGTGCGGCATCCCTGAAGGCGTTGAAGTTGGTGTAGACGTTGACCTGATCGCGAAGTTTCGCGAGTGCCGTCAGCTCATCGGGCAGGTTGTAGCCAGCGCCCAAGGTGCTTGGCACGAAGACCTTGGCGGTCATTCCCAGCCCCCAGAACCAGGTACCGAAGCGCACCGGGAGCGGTGCGCCCGCGGCCAGCGCGCTGCCATTCTCGTTCAGGAAGCAGTTCAGGAACGGAATTCCCAGCGTCACGACCGCGCCGTCGAGCATGCCGCGCAGCACGCGACGACGAGAGTATTTTTCAAGCCTGCTCTTAGACTTCACTGGTTCGCTCCTGAGGCTGCCGCGTCTTGCGGGCTCGCCATCGATTTCATTGCGCCCTTGGTGTCGGCGCTCGCGGTCACCGCCGGGCCCGTGGGCGGGGCACCATCGGTGACCTGCACGAAGGCGGTGCTGAGCGCAATGGTGCGCAACAGCTCCGGCAACCGATAGCCTGATTGCGCGAAGCGCTCGTTCAGGTAGTCCAGCGTCGCCTTGTCGCTCGCGGCCGTGGGGCCGCCGGTGCCGTAGGCATACACGCGCTTGACCAGACAGGTGGGCAACGCCGGATGGTCGTGCAGCGCCTGGCCTAAGCCAACCGCGTCAGTGTAGCTGCGCCCATCCAGGACGCCGCTGGCGTCGATGGTCGCGCCTCGCTCGGTCGCCCGGTATTGGCCGGCACCGTCGAAATTCTCGAGCGCGAGCCCGATCGGATCGGTGATCTTGTGGCAGCCGGCGCACACCGGATCGGTGCGATGCAGCGCCAGCCGCTCGCGTGCCGTCTGGATCGTCGATTTGGGATTTTCAATCAATGAGAAGTCCACGTTGGGTGGCGGACGCGGCACGGTCTGGCACAGCAGAAGTTCCCGCAGCGCTTTGCCGCGGCGCGTCGCCGAGCTCCGGCCCGGGTGCGCGTGAGCGATGAGAAAGGCCTCCTGCGTCAGCAGGCCAGCGCGCGGACTGTCGGCGGGGACCTCGTACGGTGACCAGTCGGGCGGCGCCGGTACTCCGTAGAGCGTCGCCAGCGTGGGAGAAAGGAAGGTTTCGCGCGTGGTGAATAGATCCCGATAGTCTCGATCGTGCACGATCAGGTGGCTGTACACCATTCGCAGGGTCTGTTCGCGGGCATCCAGCACCGCATCGCCGGCGAAGGCCGGATAGATCGTCGGGTCCTTGGTCAGGACGGCCAAGTCATCGAACCCGAGCAGGTCATCGAAGAACGCCCGCACGCCTGATTCAAGGCGCGGGCTCTTGAGCATGGCGGCGAGCGCCTTGGCTCGGCCGTCTGCCGATTGCAGCTCGCCGCGCTCCGCTCGCTTGAGCAACTCGTCATCAGGCGCCGCGTTCCACAGGAACAGGCTCATGCGGGTCGCCAGCGAGTATGCGTCCAGGCGCCGGTGCCCCGGGCGCCCGGGATCTAGCTCGGTGGTCTCAAT
>Ga0163163_10002388_pt1 | contig 15894 bp, 10 predicted proteins | sample S65metaG_FD_119766 | JGI IMG/M metagenome (GOLD analysis project Ga0163163, IMG submission 119766) | Switchgrass rhizosphere microbial communities from Kellogg Biological Station, Michigan, USA - S6-5 metaG | ecosystem: Host-associated > Plants > Roots > Rhizosphere > Soil | place: USA... | reverse complement strand
TCGGGCATAAATGGTTCTCTTTCCAATTTCCAGAAAGTATTAAACGTTTTTTCTTTCATCAATTCCCTTCCAGTTAAGATGAAACCATTGTTATCTTTCAGGACAATATCATTCAGCCATGCTGTACCCGGTTTCTGGCCGATATAAATAAACACTGCTTTCGCCGGCACGGTGTTTTTTTCACCAGTAGTGCAATTCACGAGCGTGATTGTTTTCAAAACTTTTTCTCCGGTTGCACTTGCAACTTCTGTATTCGGAAGCACTTTGATGTTAGGCGTTTTACAGACGTTTTCAACAAGGTAGTTTGCCGCCACCTGGTTTAGCGCATTCCTTCTGATAAGAATGGTGACATCTTTTGCAAACTTACTAATATGCAATGCAGCCTGGCAAGCCGCATTACCCCCACCTACGATGTACACGTTGCCCTCTTTACAGGCATGCGCTTCCACTGCGGCAGCGCCATAATAAACACCCGCACCTGTAAAATCGTCAATCCCGGGAACATCAAGTTTTTTATACTCGACCCCGGTTGCAATAATTATCGTTTTACCGTGCACCTCGGAACCGTCACTCATCTCAACGATCTTATAGCCATCCTGCACACGGATTTTCTTTACTTCTCTTGCCGTAAGAAACTCGGTTCCAAATCGCAGTGTTTGCGCCATGGCCCGGTGTGTAAGTTCTGCGCCGGAAAGCCCGGTAGGAAAACCAAGGTAATTTTCAATTCTTGCGCTGGTGCTTGCCTGTCCACCCGGATTACTTCTTTCTATCACTAGGGTCTTCAGTCCCTCGCATGAACCATATACCGACGCAGCCAAACCTGCGGGACCTGCGCCAATGATCACCACATCATACATTTTTTTATCGGCAATATGCTGAAGGCCGATCCGTGCTGCAAGGTCAGAAAGTGAAGGGTCAACCATAAATGTCCCATCCTTTAATACAACCAGCGGCATGTCTGATGGTGACGCATTGGCGCTTGTAAGATATTTGTTCGCATCCCCGTCGCTCTCGATATCCATCCACAAAAAAGGCACGAGATTACCTGAGAGAAATTCTTTTAAGCGGTGTGATTTTGGCGACCACTGAAAACCGATGATACGCATCCCTTCATGATCGGGTTTGTAAAAAGCCTGCCAGTCATTCAACAATTCATTAATAACAGGATACAGCTTTTCTTCAGGCGGATTCCACGGCTTCATAAGGTAGTGATCGAGCTTTATATCGTTAATGGCCTTTATGGCCGCTTCAATATCCGAATAGGCTGTGAGTAGTACACATTTTGCCTCCGGATAAATTTCTTTGGTCTTTTGTAAAAACTCGATGCCTTCCATCTCGGGCATGCGTTGATCGGAAATGAATAATGCCACTGTCTCATTTTTTAACTTCAGATCTTTGATCAACTCAATTGCTTCTGGGGCAGATTCTGCCGCGACAACACGATAGTCGTCCCGATAATTATTTCGGACGTCACGCTGAATGGCACGAAGAACGTGCACATCGTCATCTACAATTATTATAAACGGAAGCTTCATTCTTACTGCAAGTTATTGTTATAACAACCTTTTTGAAAATAAAAACTTCTTTGCTCAGAAACCACAAATCATCAATCGTGCGTTGGCAAAAAAATCAAATCCCGATTCTCTTTCCGAAGCAGTCATTTGACCTTCGGATTTGTCTATACCTCCTCTGTCAATGTGTTTGGGCAATTGGGATAGAAATACAAAACCTCGTTTTCCCCGGCGCTGAGTCTACTTTTATCTCGCCATTATGCCGCTTAACAATCCTGCTCACAAGATCCAGCCCGATCCCCGTTCCTTCGCCCACTTTTTTTGTTGTAAAGAAAGGATCGAAAACACGCGACAAAATTTCGGCCGGAATACCCGGGCCGTTATCGGTTATCTTCGTTGTTACATTGTTGCCATCAACTGATGTTTCAATAATAATTTCACCACTCTTATCCACCGCGTAGACGGCATTGTCAATGATATTTGTCCACACCTGGTTCAATTCTCCGACATGGGCCGGAACTTCAGGAAGATTTTCTGCAAACAATTTTTTTACACTAATATTTTTCTCACGCAACTTATGTCCTAACAAGGTTAACGTACTTTCAATGCCGGTATGGATATCGGTAGGCTGCAGCTCTTCTGTCCTGTCCATGTGTACATGACTTTTGATAGCGCTCACCAAAAAAGATATTCTGCTTGAAGCTTCTTCGAGGTCTTTGGCTATTCTTTGCGAGCTTAATAAATTTTCAATCCAATATATAACCTGCGTAAACGCTTCTTTGCTCACACTGTTCCGTATATCTTCCAGGTCTCTACCGGCAAATCCTGCCTCCAGGAAAGTTTCACTGACCTGTTGGCTTTCCTCGAATCCTGCTTGGTCAAGCCAGTCAATGATTTCATTTTCTCTTTCCATGCTTTGTATGGCGCTGAGCCTTGGCTTGGGTATGAGCTGTTTTGCTTCAATTAAATTTTTGAAGCTGTTAACATGGGCAGCGTCAATGTTGTGACGTAATAGTTGTTCCGTGAGCTCATAGTTTAATTTTAAACGTTTGTTCAATTCTGAAGATATCCTGTTAATGGCAGATGCAGGGTTATTTAATTCATGTGCAATACCAGCAGAAAGCTGGCCGAGTGCATGTACTTTTTCCTGTTGTGTTTGTAAAGTGGCGAACGCTTTCGCTCTCTCAGTCATGTAGCCGATAAGGCGTTCGATCAGGCCAGGATTGAGTTGCTCAAGTTCAGGGAAATATTTTTTATGAAGCAGCAATGCGCGCAACTTTCCTGTGGCAAATGAGCAACCCGGATAAATTTTCATTCTGGAGTAAGGTAACAGACCACTTACGCCGCCAGTCTGTTCATCATTGGCGAAAGAAAAATAATAAACCAACCGACCGTGGATATCCATATAAAAAGTTATCCGCCCCTCAACGATGATGATCATCACATCCGCTTCATCACCTGTTTTTTTGATTTGCGATCCGTCTTCATATTCATGGTACTCGGAGTGATCCAGTATCCACTGCAATTGTTCGTTGGGCAGATCGTTGAAGGCGGTCACCGCTTTTAATTCGTCGGTTGTCATTTTTTTTAATTTTTCAACGACACTTAATTAACTGCAACAAATTTTTGTTTTTTGATGAAGTTAAGAACTTTTACCGGGCTTTGTTTTTAAGCCAGAATTATTGGTTTGAATATTCAACCATGTTTTGAATGATGCGTCCAACAACTACTCTTAATGCCAGGCAGCAAAAATTTTTCTCTCCAAAAAGCAAGTTATCTTTAGCGCGCAGCTAAAATTTATAATTGTTTTTAAACCGGTTAAATTTCACCTGATAACGAGCCTATGCCATTGTTAGCTATTGATCTTGGCGGAACCAAGTTAGCATTTGCTGTTTTCTCGCAAAAAGGCGATCTGCTGTGCGAAGAAAAAATAAACCTTGACAAGAGAAAAGGCGCGGAAGTGGGAAGATTAATCTCTGAGACTGTTGCTGCAAATCTTGCCACACAAAAAGATAAAGGCGAAGAAATTGAAGCGATAGGAATTTCTGTTCCCGGTATTTATCACAAAAATGAAGGAACAGTTTGGGCCCCAAATATCGAAGGATGGGAAAATTATCATTTACTGAAGGAAATAGGATCTGTTGCCGGAAATATTCCTGTGATTATTGACAGCGATCGCACATGTTATATTTTAGGTGAATGGTGGATGGGTGTGGCGCAAAATTGCAGCGATGCAATTTTTTTAGCAGTGGGCACTGGTATTGGTGCCGGCATTTTAACTGGCGGTAAAATCTTGCGTGGCGCAAACGATATTGCGGGTGCTATAGGATGGATGGCATTGGAACGTCCGTTTCAGCATCATTACAAAGACACGGGATGCTTTGAAAGCAGGGCCTCCGGCGAAGGCATTCCTAAAATGGCAAGGAAAATCCTCAGTGAAAAAAAAGAGTATGATGGGTTAATGAAAACAAAATCGTTGAATACACTTACAGCTCTCGATGTGTTTGAAGCTTATGAAAAAGAAGATGCGATTGCGAAAGAAGTGCTTCGTCATTGCATAGAACTATGGGGAATGGCAGTGGCCAATTTGATCAGTTTATTTAACCCTGAAAAAATAATTTTTGGCGGTGGAGTATTTGGTCCTGCGGTAAAATTTATTCCTGATATAAAAAGGGAAGCGCTGAAATGGGCACAGCCTGTAAGTATGCAACATGTGGCGATTGAAACATCTGCCCTGGGTACCCGTGCCGGTTTGTATGGCGCTGCCTGTATGGCAAGGAAAAACTTTAAAACGTAAGCCGCTTATGGGCAAAAATATTCTTGCTTTTGTCGCGGCTTGCGCGGGCATGTTCCTTTTCGGCGTCACATTGATAACATTGGGCTCTGTTGCAACCGATCTGCGTTTTAAGTTTCAATTAAGCGGGACAGATGCCGGTACTCTTTTTTCAATCCTTCCATTTGGAATTCTCACAGGGTCATTAGTATTTGGCCCCGTTTGTGATCGTTACGGTTATAAATATTTGCTCATACTCGCATGTATCGGGATGTTTGCAGGCTTTGAAGGAATTGCTTACAGTAATTCTCATAGACTTTTAGAAGTTTGCATTTACATTTTTGGAGTGGGCGGCGGTATTGTCAACGGGGCAACAAATGCAGTTGTTGCAGACATAAGTCCTGAACACAAGGGCGCTAATCTAAGTTTGCTCGGTGTGTTTTTTGGCTTAGGGGCATTGGGGATGCCCTTAGTTTTAGGTATGCTTAAAAGTAGTTCTTCTTTCAGCATTGTGGCTATTGTCGGATGGCTTACGCTGGCTGTTGCGGCGATTTATACTTTTATCAATTTTCCCCCCGCCAAGCAAAAAGAAAACGCGATATTGACAAACTGGAAAAGTCTTTTTCAATGGCTGCTCTTACTCATTGCATTTTTTCTTTTCTTTCAAAGCAGTTTTGAAGCCATCATTAATAACTGGGCAACCACTTATCTGGCAACAAAAGACGTTATGAATGAAAGCCAGGCCTTGTATGCATTGTCTCTACACATTGTTGGGATGATCGCCATGCGATTGCTCACAGGAAGTTTGCTGCGTGATATTTCAGAAATTAAAATTATGTGGTCGTGTTTGTTGATGTTGTTTATCGGAATTGCTTTGATGCAAATTGGTGAAACGAAAACTACGATCATAGCCGGGCTTATCTTTTCAGGTGCTGGATTAGCGGGCGGTTTTCCGCTGATGCTTGGTATAACAGGAAAGCACTTTGCGCAAATTTCTGGGACTGCTTTCAGTTTTGTTTTTACGGTAGCCTTGATCGGGAATATGCTTATTAATTACCTTATGGGGATAATTGTGGATGAGTTTGGGGTGCATTATCTCACTAGTGTTGCTTATATTGAAATTGGTTTCATGACAATGCTTTTTTATTTTATTACTCAAAAATCAAAAGCAAAATAGAACTTATGTTAGCAAAGCAATGGCTTGACAACGCCAGGAATGTAATGTCCAGGATAGAGGACACTCAACTGGATAATATCCGCAAAGCTGCGCAGGTAATGGCCGATAGCATTGAAGCGGGCCGATGGGTGCACACTTTTGGGTGCGGTCATGCAACGATACCTGTTGAAGAAATGTATCCACGCATTGGCGGCTTTGTTGGTTTTCATCCGATCGTAGAATTGCCGCTTACTTTTTTTACACGCATAACGGGCGAGATGGGTGTTCATCAATTTGTGTTCCTGGAAAGAGTAGAAGGCTATGGCGTGGAGATAATGAAAGGATACAATTTTGATCCAAAGGATACAATGTGGGTATTCTCACATTCGGGCATTAACAATGTAAATATTGATGTGGCGCTTGAAGCGCAAAAGAAAGGCATGAAAGTAATCGCCTATGGGTCTGCCGAAGCTGCTAAGGGAAAACAAACAAGGCACTCAAGCGGTAAAACTATTTTTGACATTGCAGATATAGTTGTTGACACCTGCGCACCCATTGAAGATGCATCTGTCCCTATCAAAAATCACCAGGATAAATTAGGACCGGTTTCTACAATGGCCTTTGTCACTTGTGTTTGGATGACTGTTATTACGGTTGCGGAAATTTTGGTCGACAGAGGCTTTAAGCTACATATTCATCCCTCGCACAATGTGCCCGGTGATACAACTGCCAGGCAACGATTGGAAGAAGCACTCGCCACATATAAAGAAAGAATAGCTGGCGTTTAATATTTACCTATGCGTCAAGGAGGCCAATGAGAGAGCACATTCTGACCAAAAGAACGTCTATCATTGAATTTATTATGGTCGCCTAATCAACGTGAACCTGATCTTCCAGTCGAGCGGCTTCTGCCTGAAGAACGTTTCGATGGTGCTTTCTTAGAAGCCTCACCGGATCCATTGCCTGATCTTCCTGAAGAACTGCTCCGGGATGACCCGCCGCGTGATGAAGAGGCTTTTGCTGTTGTCACACTGCGACGTTGGGTCCTGTCTGTGCTTGCTGATTGACGCGACCCCGAACGTCCGCTTTGCCGCGCAGAACCTGAACCACCGTTTTCTGCAATAGCTCTTTCGTTGATACGGCTTTCAGCAAGTTCGGTGAGCAAATCGTCGGCTTCGTATTCTTCTTCCAGAGTTTGCTTTAGCAGACCTTCCACTTTTTTTAAGTTTAGTTCCTGGGCATAGGTTCTTGCAGTACCGTAACTTGAAATTTCATAATGCTCTACCTTTTGGGCCGCCGCAATAATTGCTGCGTCCGATACCTCGGGACTCATATCTTCTTTCATTAATTTCTCACCTTCTGTAATAATACCTTCCATTGCGGCGCACTTTTCACCTCGCTTAAATATTCCCAATATTCCGCCACTTTTTTGTTCGCCTTCTTCGCCGAACTGTTCTAGTACCTGTTCAAGACGGTCTTTTTGCTTTGCGGTAACCTGTAAATGCTGCTGCAGCGCTTTTTTCAACTGTTTATTGTTTGCTTTTTCAATCATTTTTGGCAGAGCCTCGATGATCTGTTCCTCAGCTGAATATAAATCTTTGATTTCATGTTTCAGCAAATCTCTTAGTTGATTCATGTTTTCCATATAAAGTTGTTTATATCGAGCTTCCAAAAAAAGTGTGCCGTTTTAAGGTATGGAAAGTTTGTCGAGTGGAATTAATATAGCACCTGCCTACCGGCAGACATGCAAGTGTGCGACGCGACTGCCGTCTAAACAGAAAACATAAAAAGTTGGGTCCATAAAACGCCTTTTTGAGTTCATTAGAATCGTCTGAAAAATAAAAATGATTGTACCTTCCTTTTTCTTAAACCATACAAAATGAGAAAACTATTCTTCACTTTCACCGCGTTGTTCCTCCTTTCCAATCTTTTTTGCCAGGAAAAATTAGATACAGATATGATATCTAAGATCAAAAAAGAAGGAACTGAAAATTCCAAGGTCATGGACATCGCTCATCATTTGACAGATGTGAGTGGACCCAGACTAACAAACTCACCTGGATTTATACGGGCAGCGAATTGGGCAAAAGATGAAATGACAAGTTGGGGCTTGACAAATGCGCAGCTCGAACCATGGGGTGAATTTGGAAAAGGCTGGCAACAGGAAAAATGTTATGTGGCGATGGTAGCACCCTACTATCAGCCATTGATAGCAATACCAAGGGCATGGACGAATGGAACAGGGAAAAAAGTGTTAAGAGATGAAGTGGTTCTAATAAAGGCAGAAGATACAACTGCACTAGTGCAATACCTGGGAAAGCTGAAGGATAAAATCGTGATGACATGGTCAAGTGCCCAATTGAAACCAAGTTTTGAACCTGATGCCAACAGATTTGCAGATACGACTCTTGAAAGGATGGCTGCTGCGGAAATACATCCCGGAGGACCCAACCAACAACAAAACGCACCAAGACAGAATCAGTTCAGTCGATTTGCGATGCAACGACGGATGAATGAAATGATCAACCAGGAAAAACCTGCGCTGGTATTAACGATGAATCAAAACGGGAATGACGGAACCGTGTTTGTCGCCAGCGGCGGACAATATGCAAAAAACTCACCGGAAGCGCCGCCAAGTGTAGCCCTTAGCAGTGATGATTATTTACGCCTTCAACGATTGATCGGAGATGGAATAAAAGTGGAAATTGAAGCAGACATCAAAACAAAGTTTTTTGATGATGACCTAAAGGGATATAATGTCGTGGCAGAGGTCCCCGGAACAGACCCCAAATTAAAAGAGGAACTAGTAATGCTTGGCGGCCACCTTGACTCATGGCATGGAGCAACAGGAGCAACCGACAATGCCGCCGGCTGTTCTGTAATGATGGAAGCGGTTCGTATTTTAAAAACACTGAATGTGCAACCGCGTCGCACCATAAGAATTGTTTTATGGAGTGGGGAAGAGGAAGGTTTGCTTGGATCAAGGGCTTATGCAAAAAATCATTTTGCAGACACAGCAAATGGTCAGTGGGTTTTGAAGGCCGAACAATCAAAAGTTTCAGCTTACTACAACGTTGACAATGGAACCGGAAAAATCCGCGGTGTCTACCTGCAGGGCAATGAAGCAGAAAGAGCAATCTTTTCCAAATGGCTCGAACCATTTAATGATATGGGTGCGAAAACCATTACGATTAATAATACCGGCGGTACTGATCATCTTTCATTTGATCGGGTTGGGATTCCGGGGTTTCAATTTATCCAGGATGAGATAGAATATGATACACGCACGCACCATTCAAATATGGACGACTATGATCATCTTGTGCCTGAAGATATGAAACAGGCAGCGATCATTGTGGCCACGTTTGTTTATAACACTGCAGAACGCGATGAAAAGATGCCAAGGAAAGAGCTGCAACCTCCTACAAGAAATCAGAGAGCTTTTTAGAAGAATCGAGGTACAAGATTCAAGATCCAACGCAGCAACTTGAGCCTTGATCCTTGTGCCTTAAACTTTTACTTTGGCTTTTCATAGATAAACCTCACTAAAACTTTTTTCTGATCGACATCAGAACTGAGAAACAACCGGTATCGTTTGTCTCCTGCGGTTACGATCAGTAAGGCAGTATTTGGTGGGATGGCACCTTCGTTCTCGGCGATCATCACGACTTCATGGTCAGTTTTTACAAAATCGATCCTTATATTAACAGTAATAGGCTTTGCGGAAAGCCGCTGGTGCGATACCGCCATTTGATTATCAACAGAAACTGAAATGGTGTCGCCGTCAATCTCCGCGTTATCATAAAAATCAAGGCGAAGATTCCCTGTGTCAACTTTTATTTCATTAAATATAGACGAGGCTTCTTTTGTCAAAATAATTTTTCCTGGTGGACAAGATACCTGGCTGTTCATCATTCGCCCACCCCAATCGCCACTCAGGGTTTGAGAATCTCTAAGCTGTGCAAAAGTCAGTGTATAACGCTTAATGCACGGAATGCAATCCGGTGGGACATGAAAAGTAGTGGGGCCAGTCTCCTGGATAGTGACGCTTTTGTTTTTTGAGTCAAAAACGCCTTCGAAGTTTTCTTTCACAAAATTATTTACATCAGAAAAATGATAAGATGAACCATATACTTTCAAACCTTCTACTTTTATCTGCATTTCGATGAAATAAACGGGAAAGCAGCCGCCGGGGCCTTGGGTAAGTTTTCCCCGCCACGTTCCTCCTAAATTTTGAGCATGCATTGCGGTGGTAAGACACAAAAAGCATATTACGGTGGCTGCTCGGGACATGGCGTTGAAGATAATGAGAAAGGTGTTAGCGACAGTAAAAAATACTTGAGCGGTTTTATGGTGATGGGCTTTCGTATTTGAACCTTACCATCGCATTTTTTTGCTCTGTCGACGTGATCTGCACCTGGTAACGTTTATCACCCGCAGTGATCACCATTAAAGAGGTATTTGGTGGAATTCGTCCCAGGTTTTCTGCTACCATCACCACTTCATGTTCCGTATCACTCGCATCAAAGTCAAGTGTCAGCACGATTGGAGATGTGCTTAATCTTTTATGCGAAAGTTTCAATTGTTTATCTACAAAAACAGAAATCGAGTCATCATCAATTTCCCCATTGTCATAGAGTTTGATGGTTACCTGTTCTGTATTCACCGTAATAGTCTGTGCCAATGCGTTCTCTCTTGTTCTCAAAACTTCAGGGGTAATAATCTTTTTTGCAGTAACCGGATTCTTTATGTCAGGCTGCGTAATTTTTTTAGTGGAGTCAGTTTTTGGATTTATGATAACTGGCTTTGTTTTTACTGTGGTGGTATTCTGTTTAACAGGTGTCGTTGTTTTTTTAGTAGTAGACGTTGCTTTCTTTGTTGCAGACGTCGTTTTCTTAGTCGTTGGGTTTGTCTTCGGCGTGGTTTTATTCACAAGAGGTGGAGGGCTTGTTGTGACTTTAGCAGAGGTGTCTTTTTTTACTACAGGTTTATCACGCAAGAACGGTTCAACATAAAAATCTGAGTTTTGAACCCTGCGCAAATAAACCTTTCCGCCGCCGCAATCACCCCATTCACCATTATTTTTGGGGTCTCTCCTGTCTTCACTTTTCCCCACAAATGTGCCTTCCAAAAATTCCTCTTTTCCTGATTTATCGTAGGTGAAAATATACTTCATAAGGCACGTTCCACCACCACCCAAACTCTTTACTTCAACTGTTCGCAGCTCCTGGATCTGGAATTTTTTGTCTGACCTGTCCATACTTCCCGTCATGGTTGCCTTGCCATAAAACCGAACGTCGAGATAAGAATAAGAAACGCCAGTTACAGAAGAAGGATTGTCTTGTTTTATCTGAAATTCCAATTTGTATTGCTCACCAACATCAGTGATAAAATAGCCTTTCCAGATACCAGTCAGGTCCTGAGCAGAAGAAAAATTGCAAACCAAAAACAGAGAAAAAAATGATAGCAACGGCCTTAAAAAAAATCTTTCCATTACGCTGTAAAACTAACGAATAACTTCGTATGGAAAGGTATGGTTCTGCACCAATAGTTTGTTAATTTTGCCGCTCCTAAAATTAAAGTGGAAAATGGTTGGCAGTGAGTAGGAAGAGCCCTTCTCACCTTCACCCACTCACCACTCGCTAATAAATAAAATGGTCAATATTACTTTTCCTGATGGCGCTGTTCGGCAGTATGAAAAAGGGACTACAGCACTGGATATCGCGAAATCAATTTCCGAGGGCCTGGCAAGAAAAGTTCTTGCAGCAAATATCAACGGGCAGGTATGGGATGCTACTAGACCCATTAACGAAGACGCATCAATAAAATTATTGACGTGGAATGACGCCGAAGGGAAGAGCACTTTCTGGCATTCATCAGCACACCTAATGGCTGAGGCTGTTGAATCTTTATTTCCCAATGTAAAGTTTTGGGTGGGGCCTCCGGTTGAAAATGGTTTTTATTATGACATGGACCTTGGCGACCGAAAAATGACAGAAGAAGATCTGGCAAAGCTGGAAAAGAAGATGAACGAATTGGCAAAGCAAAATAATATCTATGCAAGAAAGGAAATCTCAAAGAAGGACGCAATAAAATATTTTTCAGATAAAGGCGACGAGTATAAACTGGACCTCCTGCAAAATCTGAATGATGGCGAAATAACTTTTTATTCGCAGGGCAAGTTCACTGACCTCTGTCGTGGTCCGCATATTCCCAATACAGGATTCATTAAAGCCATTAAGCTTACGAACATTGCAGGTGCGTATTGGAAGGGTGACGAAAAAAATAAAATGCTGACGAGGGTATATGGGGTCACATTTCCTTCGCAGAAAGAACTAGATGAATATCTGCTGATGCTTGAAGAAGCAAAGAAAAGAGACCATCGCAAGTTGGGAAAAGAACTTGGCATCTATACTATGGATGATGATGTGGGGCCTGGCCTGATCATGTGGATGCCCAATGGAACTGTGATCATTGAAGAACTGGAAAAACTTGCAAAGGAAACGGAGCTGGAGGCAGGATATAAAAGAGTTGTTACTCCCCACATTGCAAAAGAGAGCATGTATCTAACGAGCGGACATTTGCCTTATTATGCAGACAGCATGTATCCGCCGATGGAAATGGAGGGTGAGAAGTATTACCTGAAATCGATGAACTGTCCGCATCATCACAAGATTTATGCTGCGGAACCAAAGAGTTATCGGGATCTTCCTTATCGTCTCGCCGAATATGGAACCGTTTACCGGTATGAGCAAAGCGGTGAATTATTTGGTTTGATGAGGGTGCGCTGCCTGCACATGAATGATGCTCACATTTACTGTACGAAAGAACAATTCAATGATGAGTTCAGAGCAGTGAATGATATGTACCTAAAATACTTTAAGATTTTTGGGATCGATAAATACGTGATGCGCCTTTCATTGCACTCAGCAGAAAAATTGGGAGTGAAATATGTAAATCATCCGGAACTTTGGAATGAAACGGAAGCAATGGTAAGAAACGTTTTGATCGAATCGAACATTCCGTATGTAGAAGTGCAGGATGAAGCTGCGTTTTATGGTCCGAAAATAGATGTGCAAATATTCAGTGTCATTGGAAGAGAATTTACGCTGGCAACAAACCAGGTGGATTTTTCACAGAGCAGAAGTTTTAAGTTGCAATACACTACTCACGACAATAAAACAGATACTCCACTGATCATTCACCGGGCTCCTCTGGGGACACATGAACGGTTTATCGGGTTCTTATTGGAACATTACGGGGGAAAATTGCCGGTGTGGCTGTCGCCGGTACAGGTGAAAATTTTGCCGATCAGCGACAAATTTTTAGAATATGCTAAAACTATTTTACATAAGTTGAAAAAAGCAGATATTCGTGCAGAGATAGATGACAGGAACGAAAAAATCGGGAAGAAAATACGTGATACAGAGTTGATGAAGGTTCCTTATATGTTGGTGATCGGTGAAAAAGAAATGAATGAAGGTAAGGCTTCCATTAGACGACAGGGCAAGGGAGACCTGGGTGCGAAACTTGTAGAAGAATTTATTGTTGACATAAAGAAAGAAATTGAAGAAAGAGTAGGAGAGTAGGATTTGATAGTTGAAATTTGATACTTGGATTTTTACCTTAAAATTCCTTTGCCTCAAAGGAAAACAAAAAACAAAAACAGGATTGCTCGGAGGCAGAGCATAACTTAAAAAATTTAAATGGCAGTACCGAACAAAAGTTTTCAACCAAAACCAGGTGGGTTTAAGAAACCGAATACAGGTGGTGGGTTTAACAAAGGTGGTTTTAACAGGGGACGGTTCGCTCCCCGTAAAGAAGCAGAACATCGCATTAATCATTTTATCAGGGTGCCGCAGGTGCGATTAGTTGGTGATAATGTAACCCCAGGAGTTTACGCAACTAACGAGGCGATTAAAATGGCGCAGGAACAGGCACTCGATCTCGTGGAAATTTCTCCAAATGCTGATCCGCCGGTTTGCAAGATCATTGATTATAACAAATTCCTTTACGATAAGAAGAAGAAAGAAAAAGAGATGAAGGCGAATGCCAAGGTCTCTGAAGTAAAAGAGATTCGGTTTACGCCCAATACCGATGAACATGATTTTAATTTCAAGGCAAAGCATGCCGAGAATTTTTTGAAGGACGGTAATAAAGTAAAAGCCTACGTGCAATTCAAGGGCCGTGCAATACAATTCCAGGACAGGGGACAATTGCTGTTGTTGAAATTTGCTGAACGTTTAACGGATATAGGCGTTTTGGAAAGCATGCCAAAAATGGAAGGGCGCCGAATGTTGGCGATGTTTGCGCCGAAAGGCAAAAAGAAAGCAGAGAAGAAAGAGAGCAGCGAATAGAGAACGTTTAAATTATAAAAATTATCAAACCGTCTTTTTGAATCGAGGCGGTTTTTTTATTTCATGGAACAAATCAAACCTATTTCTTCCTCATATATTCAAACCGCTCTTGTAAAAATTTTTGAAGCACAGGTGAAATAAATTTTCCTTTAGTATATTGCTTCCTTCATTCATTTTAAACAAGCAGGCCAAAATGAGAACGTCACTGTTTTATTCCACCCTACTGGTAATTGCATTGTTGATTACCTGCACACTGTTTGCTCAACCACGTACAGATACTACACATCCATCTCCCACACGTAGCACGACAGGTCCAAAACCCTACAAAGAAGTTATTACGGATAAAGCAAAGACTGACGAAGGTTTATTTAAAGTACACAAGATTGAGGATAAATATTTTTTTGAAATTCCTGATTCATTGCTGAATCGTGAAATACTGGTCGTCAACCGAATCTCGAAAGCGGCTGCTGGTATGCGTGCCGGTTTTTTTGGTTATGCCGGCGACCAGATAGGACAGAATGTTGTCCGATTTGAAAAAGGACCAAATAATAAAATTTTTCTTCGTACGATCTCGTACGCCGAGTATGCAAAGGATTCTACCTCTCCCATGTTTTGGGCCGTTACTAATTCAAACATTCAACCTATAGCCGCTGCTTTTGATATCAAGGCTTATGGCAAAGACTCGTCTTCAGCGAGCAGTGTAATTGATGTAACTGACTATGTAAATGGTGACAATGATGTTTTGTTCTTCAACAGCAATATAAAATCCGCTGTTCGCATCGGTGGCTTACAGTCCGACAAATCATATATAGTTGGTATCAAGTCATTTCCCATCAATGTCGAAATTACGACCGTAAAAACTTATGCGAGAGCACAGGTCTCTCCTGTTGGGTTTGGCGGTGGAGGAGGAACTCCTTCAGGAGGCAACCTGACAATAGAATTGAACAGCTCAATGGTGTTGTTGCCCAAAGTGCCAATGCAGGCAAGATACTTCGACGCCCGGATAGGATATATCTCTGTTGGTTATACTGATTTTGATGCCAATCCACAGGGCGTGGAGTCTGTTCAACTGATCAAACGCTGGAGACTCGAGCCCAAAGATGAGGATATGGAAAAATACAAACGTGGTGAATTGGTAGAGCCAAAAAAGCAAATCGTGTTTTATATCGATCCTGCTACACCTAAAAAATGGGTCCCTTATTTAATTGAAGGTGTGAAGGATTGGAACGTGGCATTTGAAAAAGCGGGTTTTAAAAATGCAATTGTGGCAAAAGCGGCGCCTACAACAAAGGAAGATCCTGAATGGAGCCTTGAAGACGCACGATATTCCGCAATTGTATACAAACCCTCTGATATAGCCAATGCAAGTGGTCCGAGTATTGCAGATCCGCGAAGTGGTGAGATAATGGAAAGCCATATCAACTGGTATCATAACATGATGGAAGTTCTTCAAAACTGGTACATGATACAAGCATCGCCCAGTGATACTGCAGCAAGAAAAATGGTTTTCAGTGACGAACTCATGGGCCAGTTGATCAGGTCTGTCGCATCACACGAAGTAGGTCATACATTAGGACTTCGACACAACTGGGGTTCATCTTCCACGGTACCCGTCGAGAACTTGCGTAACAAGGCATGGGTTGACGCTAATGGTCACACGCCTTCGATTATGGATTACGCCAGGTTCAATTACGTGGCACAACCCGAAGATCATATTGACGAAAACGGTTTGTTTCCCCGTATTGGCGATTATGACAGATGGGCTATTCAATGGGGGTACAGACGTTTTTATCAGTTTAGCGATGGCGATGACGAAAGAGCATTTGTAAATAAATGGGTAATTGATAGTTTAAAAAATCCAAGGCTTTTCTGGGGCGATGGAGAAACCAACCAGGATGATCCACGAAATCAGACGGAAGATCTCGGTGATGACGCGATGAAAGCAAGTGTCTATGGAATAAAAAATCTGCGGTACATGATGCCTAAATTGCTGGAGTGGACAAAAGAAGATAACAGGGATTATAAAAGCCTCTCTGACATTTATGCGCAAGTGACGGGACAGTTTAATCGTTACATGGGCCATGTATCGAGAAATGT
>Ga0163163_10002387_pt1 | contig 15897 bp, 14 predicted proteins | sample S65metaG_FD_119766 | JGI IMG/M metagenome (GOLD analysis project Ga0163163, IMG submission 119766) | Switchgrass rhizosphere microbial communities from Kellogg Biological Station, Michigan, USA - S6-5 metaG | ecosystem: Host-associated > Plants > Roots > Rhizosphere > Soil | place: USA... | reverse complement strand
CTTGTAAAAAGTTCTTCAGACTTGCTTTGCATATTGGGATTAAATCACAAACGTCCAATACTCTCTTTTGGTTCAACTGTAATCGAACGAAAACTGGACAGTCTAACGAGGCCCGGGGCCGCACCTTTTGGTTTCGACAGAAATTTTCGTTCAGTGTAGTGAATTACGACCTTGGCATCAGCACTTGCCTGGCTGAACTTGCCCGCTAGTTGCGCTGCTTCAATCATGGTGCGTTGGGGAATCTCTTTTCGATTTGGATTTCTAATAATTACGTGTGAACCAGGGTAGTCGCCCGCGTGTAGCCACAAGTCATTCGATCGAGCCACGCGAAAAGTAAGATTGTCGTTGTCCTTGGCGGCACGTCCGACCAGTATTTCGTAGCCGTCGCTTGATAGATAACGCCGCACGCCAGGAATTTGTTGTTCAGCTTTCTGCTTGACCTGTGGTTGAGTCTTCTTTTGTGTTGAGCTCGTAAACGCTGCGAGCTTTTCCTCGTCACGCAGTTCAGCAATTTTAGTTAGTTCGATTTCGCGTTGCTCGAGCGCCTGAAGTTCTGTGTTTAGCAATTCAAGACGTCCGGAAATTCCTTCCTGGGCGCGTTTTGCCTTTGTGTATTGACGAAACTTTTGAGCCGCAGCGTCTTGTAAAGACACTGTTTCATCGATTTCCACCTCGATGGTTGGGGCCTCAGCGGAATAAAAATCAATGATCCGTGTCCTCGTTCCCTCACGTGTAGCCGTGGCGAGATTGGCGAGCAGCAAATCGCCCAGTCGTTTATGACTTTCCGGATCACCATGCGATTGGAGATCCTTTTCCAGGTTTTGCTTGAGCTTCGTTTTTTGGTTCTTGATTTGCCGTAGCTGGTTCCGAACTTTGGCAATGCTTGAATCAAATTCTCTTTGTAAATCTAACTGTAAAAAGTATTCATCAGCAGCATGGGAAGCACTTGATCCGAGTGGTAGAAATTGCTCAAGCACTGCTGTTTCGGTTCCTTGCGGAGGTAGATAGTAATCACCAAGCTGTTGTCCGTTGCCCTTTGGCTGCCGTAATGCTGCCTCAATTCGATTCAATTCATCGAGTATGAAGACATTTGCTGCTCGACCTGTCAGTTGGACCACTAGCCTGCTGAATTGGATAGTGCCAATTTCGTCTTCAAGCCGAAATGTGAATCGGACAACTCGCTCGTCGCCGTCTTTTTCGATGCTGACGATTCTGCCGCCGCCGAGTTGCGATTTCATCAACTGGCCGAAGTGTTGAAGCGTCGTGGAAGCCTTCTCGAGTTCTTTGACCTTGCGTTGAATTAAATAAAGGCGAGGACTGGATGGCTCAGCACTAACAAGAAGAAACTCACTCCGCAGACCGATATCCACAGCAAAGGACAGCGGCGTCAACTGAAATATCTTTCCGAGAAAATTAGCCGACGACTTCGCGCGAATCTCCTCAACGATATTTTGAATGAGTCGTGGATGCATGACTTCAATTGGAGGCTAACAGATTCGTAAATTCGAAACAAAAAGGCTCGACCAAATGAATGGCCGAGCCAAAAGAGTGTGTGGAAAGAACCCCTACGTAAGAATCACGGCTGTTCGCGTCAGTTGATCGTGGGCGGTGTAGCCCTCTCGGCTAATCAACGCTGAAAGAATTCCGAGCCCCGCCAGACCGATTGAAATGAGATAAATAAGTGATCGGCCTACCGATTGACTGCCTGTGGGAATTAATCCCGTCTTTCGATCAATTACACGAAGAGAAAATAAGCGCATGGCCCAGGTTCGACCGGTAAGCGCGATCGTTAACGTAAAGTAGATGAAGGCAAAGACAACAAACGACGCTGCGAGTACTTCGATCGTTCGGAGGTCCTTGAAGTTTGTTGCCATCATCTTCATTGCGCCCACGATTGGTCCACAAAGAGCGGCGCAGATAATCAGATCTAGAAAGCCGCAAACAAGACGGCGAAAAGTTGAAGGTCGTCGAGTATCAACTTCGTCTACTCTGACACTTCGTGAAATTGAATCAAGGTAGTTGAGTGCCGGGTCATTGGGATCGTCAACAATCAATCGTTTTGGTGCAGGTTTTGACTCCGGCTGTATTGGTTCCGGTAGAATGTCTTCCATTGCTGTTACCACAACGAGGCTGTGACTTTTCTCAATCTGAGGCGGCGTCTCCGTTTCCACGGATAAGTGGACATCAACTTCCGGTTCAAAAGTTAGCTGGGGTGATAGTAAGACTGGTGACAGAACTTCCGGTTCGTTTTCCTCGCGCGCGGGAGCATAGGCTACTGCTGTAGCCAAAGCATTTCGATGTTGCCTGGGTTCGGGAGCAGCGCTTTGGTGTGCACGTTCAATACGTTTCAAAGCGGCTGCAACCAACGGATTCATTTCTGGGACTTCTGCTGGTGGAAGCAGTTCGAGTTGCGGTGACGGCAACCCGGTTTCATCTTGCTGGCGTTCTCGTTCAAGGGCGGCTTCACGAGCCCGTCTTTCCTGAACTTCCCTAACACGATCACTTAAGCCTTTACGCCATTCGGGAATCGCACTGCGGTTTACCCCGGGAAACTCGATAAGCGTAGATTTCTTTAATTGCGGTTGAATTTGGCTGTCAGTAGCCGAGTTCATGTCTGATTCGAGGGCCTCGATTGTCGCTTCGTCCGAAAATTCCTGATACTCAGTTGTTTCCACCCCAAGTTGGGTACAGCAATCAGAGTTTTTCGAGATGGCGCCACATGAAGGACACTGCATTCCAAGCTGCCTCCGGGGGTACGTCATCCGCCGGGATCAAAAGTGTTGTTCCAAACGGAAGGCTGCGCAATCGAGGCGCATCCTATCAGGAAAAACTTTAACTGGTCAATGAGAAAATAAAGCAGGCGTTGAACTTGTCGGTTGAGGGTGGACCGCAGTTTCGAGCTAGAGAGGAGTGCGACCGGCGAATCCAGCGTCGACGTCATGCCACCATTCCAGCTCATCTCCCTCGCCGAGCTGCCAGCAAAGAAGGACAACGCGTCCGTCGCGCAAGGAAGGAAAGTCGATCAGGCCTCGCTCAAAGTCTTTTAGCTGAATGCCTAATTCATCGAGCGCGGAGATCTGATCTGTTAAAGAAGTTACTAATTCTGCGTAGTGGATACCGCCAGAAAAGCCGCCGCCTCCGCGATCCGCTGCCTCAGCAGCGGCCTTAACCTCATTGCGATAGGCCGCGAGGTTCTTATGGAGTTGCTGGATCTCCCTAACGATCTGCTTCGCAGTCGGCAACAGAGCATTTGCCTCGTCGATCGTAAAGATCTTCATAGTTCAGTGGTCGTCAGTTATGCGGATGAATTCTGTCGCTGCCTCAAACTCTGCCGCGTCTTCTTCGATCTCCGCTTCAATTACCACTCGCATTGCAGCTTGAAAAGCATCTGGCGGTCCGTCCTGCATATGCAGTGGTTCATGAAGGTACTGATGTGGCAGATGTTCATGCAATTCTCTTTCATCGTAACGAGCACCGTGTGTGATCTCTTTACGTACCTTCTCGGCAATCTCGCCGAGATCGATGAAATAGTCTGCGACGTCAATCAGTTTTGGTGCGGTGTTGGATCTGAAACCGGCGATCTCAACTCGACAACCTTTATATGCTACCGCGTTGACCGCATAGACAAAGTCTTCGTCACCAGAAACAAGCACTGCTGTATCGTAGCGTCCCGCGAGTGACAACATGTCTACGGCGATCTCTACATCAAGGTTTGCTTTACGCGTGCCGTCATAGAAAGTTTTCAACTCTTTTTGAATCACTCGGAAACCATTGCGACGCATCCAGAGAAGGAAACCTTGTTGACGTTCGGCGCCTACATCGACGCCGGTATAAAAGAAAGCCCTCAGCAATCGACCATCACCAAGTAGGACTCTTAAAAGTTTGTTGTAGTCGATGTCGATGTTGTGAAAACGCGCTGCATGAAAAAGGTTATTTCCGTCTATGAAAACTGCGACTCTACCGCGATGGCCAAATTGCCATGAAACATTAGTAGTCGGATCGTAATTATTGTTGTTCATATCAGGCTCCACACAATCCCCTTGTTCTTCCGAATTCTTAGAATGCTGTTTTTGGAGTTGGTTGGTCAAGCAGAAAGGTAAATCAGTTTACAGCGATAACTTGTTCGGTCATCGCATCCAGATAGATAGTCTTAATAGGACCATTAGCGACATCTATTTCCCATGCCAAATGCGCATCAACAGACTGCCCGTCTCGTGAGGCAAGAACATAAACTACGAGCTGCTGAACATTTACGCTGGCGTTCTGCGGAAGAGTGAACGAGCGCTGTTGTCCATTTGAATCTGTTGTGGTGATCGCATGACCTAAGATCAGTGGTGAGGCAGTTTCGGCGGTTACTTTTGGAGTCAAATTGGCGATGGCGGACTGAATCCGATCGGTGCTTGGAAGGCAGGTGCTGGAAAGATCGGTAACCTTGCGATCTGCCTGGAAGCGAATGACCAGTTTCCCAAAATTGCCGCGCATGGGATAGCGAAATGGGCGCTGTTCGTAGCGCGCGGTTTTCACTCCAGAAGGAGCGTCAGTGCGCTCCACGAGCGACAGTTCATCAGGGTCGGCGCCAAGTAGACTTCGCCAGTCGGCAATAAAGCGTCGCAAAGATTCACGCGTATCTTCTTCAGTGGGGGTTGGGTTGTTGCCTACTTTAGGCAGAAATACCGCTGCCGTTGCCGCGTTTGGGATTCCCCGAATAGTGCCAGTGCCCGGTTGTAGATCCGCGGGCGTGTTTTGACCGAAACCGTATCGCTGCGTCAATTGCCGCCAGGCGATTGCTGCGGCTTCCTGCTGCTGCGAATCGCTCGCGATGATTGGGTAGGGAGGGGCATTCACCCGCGGACCATTAGTATCAGTTGGTTGTAAGGGTGCACACCCGCTGATACTCAGGGCCAACGAAATTATGACTGTAGCTACCCACTTTCGACTCATATGCGTTTCAACTAGTCGTATAATCCAAAGAGTTGGAGGACCTGTTGCCTAAAGATAACGAAACGATTCAACTCCCGCTGGATGGTCCAGTAGTTCCGACGGAACCGCAAGGGTTTTCTGCCGACCAAATGATTCGGTGTGACGAATGTTTGCGGGCGAACCCGCCTACTCGCGTGAATTGTCTTTACTGTAGCTCGCCGCTCCAGCATACCGAATCGACAGCTAAACTCCGCCAGCCGGTTTTGCGACAACCCGAAAAACATGAACTCGGATTTAATTGTATCCTCCTGCCTGGTCAGCAAGACAGTGAATCCTTAGCGGAAGTTGCCAGGCTCGTTAAGCTAACGACCGAGAACGTGTCAGATCTACTAGCTGCAAGTCTTCCCGTGCCGCTTGTGCGGACCGCCAGCAAGGACGAGGCGCAGTTGGTATTCGATCGACTGCACGAATTAGGTGTTCAGACGTTATCGATTTCTGATGAGCAACTTGGTCTACACGACAAGAATATCAGCCGTGCGCGGGGAATGGTGTTAGCTGATGACCGACTAACGATCTATCAAGCCGGTGGCAAGGATGCGCTCGAGTTCGCATGGACCGATCTGAGTTTGCTTGTAGTCGGTCGATTAATTACGCGCAGAGTCGAAGTTAGCGAACGTAAGACTCGTCGGGCTGAAAACGAGATAATTGACTCGAGTCAGTTTTTTACTGATGAGCTTGTCTTTGATCTGTATGCAACGAATTCAGCGCAAACATTTCGCATGGGCTCAAATAGTTTTGATTTCTCCTGCTTGAACGATCGGAAGTCGTTAATTGCGGGCGAGAATCTGAATCGACTGCGAGAAATAATTACGGCTAAATCTGGAAATGTCCGGGTTGATACTTCCTATCAACAGGTCAAGAGCCTCTTAGATCTGGTTTGGCTGTCGGAACAGGAAACACATTCACATGGGTGGAAAAGAGATCGTCCTGGCAGATACACGCTCGGAGCGTCGGTGTTGAATTCTAATGAAGCTCAATTCACGCGTTACTCCAGGTTGCGTCATTACATTTCAGAAGGCAAAGTCAATTGATGTCGCGACGCAAACCATTCAAAAATGATGTGGACCATGATCGCGAGCTGCCTGGTTCTCAAAACCTGCTTTACGGAATGAACTCGGTGCTCGAGGCTTTACGTGCCGGTAAGCGTGCGATCGATTCAATATCGCTCCTTGAGAGTGCTCGGCCCGAACGTATGAAAGAGCTCATCGAGCTCGCTCGTGAGCGACGTATTCCGATTCATCGGGTTCCGCGGTTTGATCTCGATAGAAATTTTGGTGAAGCGCGTCACCAGGGTGTCTTTGCCAGAGTTGCTGCCGCTCGTTATGCCGATCCTGATTCGCTATTGGATACGCTTGAGTCCAAGGTCGGTACGCCCGATCCGCCTTTCGTGCTCGGACTTGATGGAATCGAGGATCCGCGCAACCTGGGATCGATCTTACGCAGTGCTGACTGTGCCGGAGTTCACGGTGTATTTGTTCCGGAGCGACGAGCAACGGGCTTAACTGATGTTGTCGCGAAAGTAGCTGCCGGGGCACTCGAGTATGTTCCCGTGGCACGGGTCACCAATCTCGTTCGATTGATAGAGCAGTTGAAAGAACGTAACATTTGGGTGGTTGGCGCAACTGGAGACGCAAAAGCTTCCTATACTGAATGGGACTGGAAGCAGCCCTCGGCCATTATGCTTGGCAATGAAGGGCACGGATTGCATCGACTTGTGCGCGAAACCTGTGACACCCTTGTTCGTATACCAGTTGTCGGTCACCTCGACTCCTTGAATGTTTCTGTGGCAGCGGGCGTGCTGCTTTACGAAGCCAGGAGACAACGTTCTCAAGTAGCGCCCAATGTTGAAAGGGACGAGAAATAATGTTTTGTCCGAAATGCGCAACACAGAATCTCGAAGGCGCCAGTTTTTGTCGCACATGCGGCGCGAACATCAGTCTGGTGCCGCAGGCGCTTGAGGGCCAACTGACAACGCCCCAGGTCGACGATACGCGTCTCGGCCGTCGCGCCCGACGACGTAATAAAGAACTGAGTCTTGATCATTCCTTCAAAAACATTTTTATGGGTGTCGCGTTTTTGATCGTAGCCATTGCTCTTTCGCGATCGATCGGCGCGGGCTGGTGGTTCTGGATGTTGTTGCCCGCATTCTCGATGATGGGAACAGGCGTCGCCCAGTTCATTCGCATTAAGGAGCAGGAAAAAAGAAACGCGATGGCCGGTGGACCGGGTATGCAATCGTTTCCCGATCGAGATAACTACGTTCCACCACGTGGGATTGCTAATACTGGCGAGATGCGACCGCCAGTGCCGAGTGTCACGGAAGGCACTACTCGCCACCTGGGAATTGAACAGCCAACACGGCACCTTGATGCCGAACAAAAGTAAACAGCACCAAACTTAGGACGAGGCGATGCGTTCCACCACAACGTATCGCCTCGACGTGTATACCAATGTCTGTGGACCAGGACACTCGTATCTGTGTACCGCTCAACGAGCAAACGTTGAGTGATCTCGAATCGGCGAGCGTGAAAGCTGCGGCGATTGCTGATCTAATTGAACTGCGAGTTGATGGACTGGCGACCAGCGAAATCGATCCTGCGGGCCAGCGCATTAGTGAACTGATCGAGAAGATCTCCTGCCCGGTAATACTTACCTTTCGTTCGACAGCAGAAGGCGGTTATCGATCGATCTCAGCTAAGGAACGAAACGAATTTTGGAACGCACATCTCCATTCGGCCGCAGCGTTCTTCGATATTGAAAAGGATCTAGTGTCTGAATTCAGGAATGCTGCGATTGATTGTCAGCCGGATTGGTCACGCGTAATCTGCTCGCATCACAATTTCTTCACTACGCCAAAAGAGCTTACCGAGATCTACGAACAACTGGCCGCTAGTCCGGCTCGCATTCTGAAACTCGCCGTTACTGCGAATGACATAGTCGATTGCCTCGATGTCTTTAATCTGTTAACGAGGTCAGTTAAAGACGGACGTGCCCTGATTGGAATCGCAATGGGAGATGCGGGCGCAATCACGCGAATCCTGGGGCCTTCACGGGGCTCGTTTCTGACTTACGGTTCTTATGCACAGAAAAAAGGAACTGCGCCCGGTCAGCTGTTGGCCTCCGAACTAAAAAATGTCTATCACATCGATCGCCTCAACTCAGACACAATGATCACGGGGTTGGTGGGTCGACCGGTGATGCATTCAGTTTCCCCTGACATGCATAACGCAGCATTTAATGAAGCGAAATTGAATGCCGTCTACCTACCGTTAGACGTGACGAATCTTGGTTCATTTTTTCAGCGAATGGTCGATCCGCGAACTCGTGAATTTGATTGGAACCTGCGAGGACTCAGTATTACAGCGCCCCACAAAACGGAAGTGATGAATTATCTCGACTGGATCGACCCTACAGCCAAAGAAATAGGCGCAGTGAATACCGTGGTAATCGAGGGAGAGCAACTTCGCGGATATAACACCGACGCCGGTGGATTCATCGAGCCATTGCTACAACGATTTGGATCGCTTGTTGGATCTCGTGCTGCGGTAATTGGAGCTGGCGGCGCCGCTAATGCGGTTATCTATTCCCTTCAACGGGAGCAGTCGCAAGTCACTCTTTATGCGCGTAACCTCGATAAGGCGTTCAACCTTTCGGCGCAATTCAATATTTCATGTTTGCCGCTCGACTCTGCAAAGTTTGCAGATTTTGATCTCGTGATTAATACGACACCCGTGGGTAGCTCCGGTGAGTTCATCAACGACACAATAGTGAACTCAAACCAAATTCATGGATGTCGGCTCGCTTACGATCTTGTTTACAACCCAATTGAAACCCGGTTTATGCGTGAAGCGCGCGAGGTGGGTTGTGAAGTTCTTGGTGGACTCGAAATGCTCGTGGTCCAAGCCCAACATCAATTCAAATTTTGGACAAATATGAACGCTTCGTACGAGTTAATGTACGACTCTGCGCGAACCGCACTCACTGAAAATTCTCACTCGTGATTGCGCGAGACGACTCAACAACTTTCGAAGCCGTCCCATCACAAAATCACACCCTTCCATCACAAAGCTCCGCCGCACTCCATTTCCCATTCGTAATCTCAACGTCGTTGCTCCACTGATTGTTTGACGACGAAGGCAAGGCCTTCAAACGTTACAATGGAGGTGCCAACATGAGAGGCGTAAGGGGTTTTCATTTCGTATCTGTATTTCTGTTAGTAACTCATTTCAATCTGAACAATTCGATAGCGCAAACTGCTCTATTGAAGACGTCTGTCCCCGATTCAGTAAACAACTCAACCACAACCCCAGCCGAAGAACCCAAAAGTTCGGCTGTAAATCTCGCACCCATACCGATCCCCAGCGCCCTCACCACTCGAGATCCGCAAAAATTTGGATTAATCGATCTTGCCTACCTCGACGTATTCACAATTCTGATGGATGACAATTCGTGTAGCCGCTTCTTCGGCGGTCGCTACGCCGCGAATGCCTTAACAGAAATGGTTAAGGTTCTAAAGCCGAGATACTTGGATCAGAATATTGCAATTCGAATGAGCGGCGACATCACGACCTTTCAGAGTCAAGCGACCGGTTTTAGTTTTCGGATGTTCAAGAATGCTGAAGTGAACCTTGGGGGCTCATTCTTTCGTAATACCGTTCGTGGAGGTGTGACCAACACTTATAAGCCGAACACTCGAGAGACAAGAGTGGTCGTGTTACTGCACGAACTCGGTCATTTGGTAAAAACTCCAGATAAGCGTTGGGTTTTAGCGGATGACGGAAAAGATATGGGGATCAGCCTTGATAATACCGAGAAAGTCATTACTGCGTGCCGGGATCAAATTGACTCTTTGACGAGATTGAGCGTCGCCCAGGAACTGGAATTGGCGATTCCACAACGCGTCGCGCAGGCAGCATCAGTCAAAGAGCATTTTTAAATCCAATTTCCCGTTCACACCGTCCTCAGTCCTTTTGGTCACAAACTCTTTTTGGTTGGTGTTAATAAGGAGTAAAGCCGTGCTGCTGAATTTGTTTCGAGCATGGCGCAAATTCGGCTTCGGGCAGGTTGGTGTCGACGATGGCAGAGCTGGGTGACATGAATGAGGGGAAATCTCGGGTAGCTCAGCTGCTTCAGAAACGCCGCACGCGCCTGGCGATGATTTGGGGCATCTGGACGATCGTCGCGCTATTTTTCAGTACCCAGGTGTACATGATGTACTACTCTGGGAACCAGCCCATTCCCTACGCGAAAGCCTTTTTTGTCCAAGCCTCAGCTTGCTACCTTTGGGCCCTGGCCACTCCTCTCGTTCTCTGGCTGGCGCGAGCGCATCGTATCGGTCGTCACAATTGGTACAAGAAAGTTCTCTTTCATGTGGCGGTGAGCGTGGGGCTAAGCAGCCTGCTCATCGTTATTCATTTCGTTATCTACATGATCATCGTTGGCCGCGTTAATCGAATTACGCCTTACTGGGCTTTCGATTATCTCTATCCAAACCTTGATCGATGGTTGTTGGTTTACTGGTTCATCTTCTTAACCAGTCATGCTTTTAACTACTACCGCAGCTATCGTGAAGGAGAGTTGAAAGCGTCTCAACTACGAACACAGTTAGCACAGGCCCAGCTTGAAGCGTTGAAAATGCAGGTTCATCCTCACTTTCTTTTCAATACGCTGCATTCAATTTCCGCGCTGCTAAGTAAGGATACGGAATCTGCACGAAAGATGATTACGCGCCTCGGTGATTTTCTGCGACTAACATTGGAAAGTGGTGGGGCTACGGAGGTCACCCTTCAACAGGAGCTTGAATTCCTGAATGGATATTTGGAGATCGAGCGCGTTCGCTTTCAGGATCGACTAACAACCAAAATTGATATTGATCCGGAAGTACTAAACGTCCGCGTGCCAAATTTGATCCTGCAGCCGATTGTTGAGAATGCGATGCGGCATGCTGTCGCGAGAACGAATGAAGGTCACGTTGAGATCAGTGCTCTTCCGAGAAACGGTTCCGTACGGATCGAGGTAAAAGACAACGGTCCCGGAATCTCCTCTGAACCTAAATCAATGGCGCGTTCACGAGGTGTGGGTTTGGCAAACACCCAGGCAAGGCTTGAATGTTTGTACGGTAGCGAAGCAAAGTTTGAACTACTAAATCGCCCTTCGGGTGGATTGACCGTGGTGTTGGAAGTCCCACGAAGAACGGCGGATTGATCGTCAGGCCGACCACCTCATACAAACGACCAGACAAAAATCTGCATTCCGATCTACTTAATTGAAATCGCTCACCCGTTTTACATCTCTAAACACGAGAACCTGAATTAAATTTCAGAATCTTGGTTTCTTCTACACCTGCTAATAATTCTGCGAAACATTAGAACATCTAGTCTCGTATGCGTGTACGACTAGCGCGTTAGCGCAACTCAATCGGGTTTGTTTCCGCCACATCTTCTTCGTTGGCGGTGTTCATTTTTATAGAGCGCACCTCACTTCGCTTGGAAGTCTTTGAACTAGCACAGAACTGGGAGGCAGGGTGACGGACGCAACACGCATTCGAGCGTTAGTCATCGATGATGAACCATTAGCACGCGACATGATTCGCGAAATGCTCGCAGGCGACTCGGAAGTAGAAATCGTCGCTGAATGCGCAAACGGACGAGAAGCAGTTGAGGCGATTAGGTCATTGTCTCCCGATCTAATTTTTCTCGACATTCAAATGCCGGAACTTGGCGGCTTTGAAGTACTCGAATCGTTTGAAGCGAATCAAGTGCCTTATGTCATCTTCGCGACAGCATACGATCAATACGCCGTGCGGGCTTTTGAAGTGCACGCCTTTGATTATCTCCTGAAGCCGTTTGACCAGGAGCGCTTCGATGCTGCATGGCAACGCGCTAAAGCGCAGATCAAACTCGATCGCACCGGCGAACGAGACCGGCACATTCTCGCTCTGCTCGAAGAATTAAAAACTGGCCCACGCTATCTCGAACGTCTCGTCGTTAAAACTGGTGGCCGGGTTTTCTTTCTCGATGTCGATCAAATTCATTGCATCGAAGCCGAAGGTAACTACGTTCGCGTCCATGATCAGTCGAAGCACTATCTGCTTCGTGAGACGATCAGCGGACTCGAAGAGCAACTCGATCCAAAACAGTTCCTCCGTATTCACCGTTCCGCAATAGTCAGGATCGACAAGATCAAAGAGCTGCAACCATGGTTTCACGGTGAGTACCGGATCATTCTCGAGAACGGTAAGCAGCTGACGCTAAGCCGGAACTATCGTGCAAATCTTCAGGAAGTAGTGGGTAACGCGTTGTGACAAAGCTTTGCTTCAAACGCCACATCCAACCTTATTCGGATCTGTTTCGTGTTGGTACATGTGACGCGTGTGGATTGTCCTTCTGTTTCGTCAAAAGCATCAATCCACTGCCTCATTGGAGTTTCGAGACAAAGGCTCTCCGGCAAGCTTTGTCAATCTCGCTGGCCGCTCCGTCACAATTTTTAGCCGTTCTGTCACACAGTTAGTTACGCGGATTTGCACGTTTGCCAATATATCGTTGCGCCAAGGTTGCGCGGCGTTCATCGAGCGGCTTCTCAGTACGAGAAGTAGAACGAAGCAGACTTTGGTCCTGTGTGGCTCCCCAAGATTCGATGGACCAGAAGTAAGAACAAGCGCATTATTTCAGGAGGTAGTCATGAGTAGTCAATCGCTCTCGGATATCACGGTGAGCCAGGAGCAAAATACTGATGAACGGCTCAGCGAAATAGCTCTAGATGACAGAATAAATACGCTCAGAGAAACAGTACTTCAATTACTGCAAGAAGTGGAATCACTAACTGTAGCAGCTCCGACCGGGTTAAAAACCGGAGCTCGTTTGGATGAGGAAGTGCGTCAGTTCGAAATGAATTTGATTCGCACAGCACTTGGTCGAACCGCGGGCAGCCAAACTCGCGCGGCAAAACTGTTGGGCTTAAAACTGACTACGCTCAACGCCAAGATCAAGCGGTACCAAATTATCCCAAGTGGTTACCAGGGTCGTTTCGATCGAGCGGAGCCGCATGAGACTGCGGCCTGATGGCCCAGGTCTCTGGCTACAATTGAGAGCGGCGGCGGCGTTAGTTCCTGACCCTTCAAAACAGGACTCAACGTCGACGCCGCTTTCTCTTGCTCATACTCCCGCATTCCACCCCACCCGACCGCACTTGCTATACTGCCTGTGTGAACGAACGCTACAGTCGGCAAATCCTCTTTCAAGAACTCGGAGAAGAAGGTCAGGATCGTCTCAGCCAATCTCGGGTACTGATCATCGGTTGTGGCGCGCTCGGTTCCGCCCAAGCGGAAGCGTTAGGCCGTGCCGGTGTGGGACACCTGCGAATTGTCGATCGTGATTTTGTCGAAGCCTCTAATCTGCAAAGGCAAACGATGTTCACCGAGCGCGATGCCGACGAGCGTTTGCCAAAATCTATCGCCGCTGCAAATCACCTCAAACTAATCAACTCCGAAATTGAGATTGAACCAGTAGTTCTCGATGTAAATCATTCCAACATCGAACACCTGGTCGATGGTTACGATGTTGTAGTCGATGGCACGGATAATTTCGCGACGCGTTATCTGATTAACGACGCGTGTGTGAAACACCAGCGACCATGGATTTATGGTGCCGCCGTTGGTTCTTATGGCGTGACGATGACAATCAGACCGCATCAAACTGCGTGTCTACGTTGTGTCTTTGACGAAACGCCAGCGGCAGCTAGTGCCCCAACTTGCGATACAGTCGGTGTAATCATGCCGATCATCAACGTGGTGGCTGCGGTCCAGGTCACTGAGACAATGAAATTGCTGACCGGGCGTTTCCACGATTTACACGATTCACTAATGCAATTCGATGTCTGGCGAAATGAGTGGAGACGCATTGGGCCAGGTAAACCCCGTGCTGACTGTCCAACTTGCGGCCTGGGCCGATTCGAAACGCTGTCAGCAGAGAATAATGAAACGGCCGCTATTCTTTGTGGCCGAGACGCGGTGCAGATACTTCCTCTCAGGCCAACCACCATTGACTTTCAAACGCTGGCCACGCGGCTCCAACGTTCCGGTGATGTCAAATTCAACGACTACTTGCTCAGATTTCGAACTGGCGAATTTGAACTGACAGTTTTTCAGGATGCACGTTCAATAATTCGCGGAACTGATGAAATTTCTACCGCGCGATCGCTCTACGCAAAGTACATAGGAACCTAACAACAGATGACCATTAAAACTTCGATTCGTCGTTCCCCCTTCGCTGCATTTGTATTCATCTTCTTAATTAGTGGCTTTTGCTTTGCTGGTCAGCCGGTGATCTGGGAGACGAGTGGACGCGCTGACTTACTTAAAGGTGATGCTCGAGGCGTGTCGATCACTGATACTGGTCTATTGCTCCTCGCTCCAAAAATAACGGAACTGTTCAATACTCAACAGACTTACATATGGTCCACCGCTGCTGATAACCAGGGAAATGTTTACTTAGGTACCGGCCATGATGGAAAGATCTTTCGCGTAAAACCCGACGGCACAGGATCGTTGCTTAACGATGCAGCGGAGCTCGACGTCACGGCATTGATAGCGAAAGATGGAGTGGTTTACGCGGGCACTTCTCCTGACGGCAAGGTCTATCGCATCAGTCCGGAAGGCAACGCTGAAGTCTATTTTGACCCGGGCGATAAATACATCTGGTCACTAGCGTTAATGAACGACGGATCGCTTGCTGTTGGTACAGGTGATAGTGGGAAGTTATATCGGGTTCGTGCTGCCGGCGCTAAACCGGAAACGTCATTGTTAGTCAACACAAATCAAACTCACGTGATCTCGCTCGCTGTAACGCCTCAGGGTGACTTGATTGCTGGCACCGACTCAGGCGGCTTAGTTCTTCGCGTTTCACCGGAAGGTAAAACCTTTGCGCTTTTTGATACTCAACTTCGCGAAATTCATTCCCTGGCGGTCGCTGCTGACGGTTCAATATACGCATTGGCTCTGAGCGATGCCGCTGCTACCGCACGCGGAGCCGCCACCACTCCAGCGGTGACGGCAACGCCCACGGACGCAAGCACTCCAAGTACATCCGTGACGATCACTGCCATCGATGAAAGCGGTCAAACAATCGCTAATCAATCGTCGCCGAGTCGTAGCCGATCAGATGTTTCGACTGCGCGAAGTGCGGTCTTCCGAATTTTGCCGGATGGCGGTACCGATGTTGTGTGGAGTTCGGCGACCGTGACTGCGTTTTCCATCACGCCAGCCTTGCAGCCTGGAAGCGTTTTGATTGGAACGAGTGATAAAGGTCGCATTTACTCAGTAACAAATGACGGGCGCGATACGTTGTTGCTGCAATCCAGCGAAGGACAAATTTCTTCACTGTTCACGAGAAATAATCAAGTCTTAGCTGCAGCGAGCAACCAGGGCAAGCTCTTCAGTTTTGGAAGTGCGCTCGTGAGTGAAGGGAGTTTCGAGTCGCCAGTCAGAGATGCGAAGCTCACTGCTTCATGGGGTCGACTGTGGTGGCGCGGCACTGGGAATGTCGAGTTGCAAACACGATCAGGCAACGGCGAAAGACCAGACATGACGTGGAGCGATTGGAGCGCGGCCTATAAAGACGCTGACGGCACTCAGATTGGTAGTCCGCGAGCTCGCTTCATTCAGTGGCGGGCGACGATGAAATCGGTGGCCAATGCGCCCGCTTCTGTCGAAGATGTGAGTCTTGCTTATTTACCTCGCAACGTCGCCCCTGAAGTCTTATCGATTATAGCACTGCCAATTGGAGTTGGTTTGCAGCAAGTGGTCCAGGTTGCGATCGATCCGAATGTTGAGTCGTCCGGTCTTGATCCAACTGTGTTTGGTCCAGTTGCCCAGGCGCCTCCCCGTCGTTTTTATCAACGTGGCGCACGATCATTTCAGTG
>Ga0163163_10002384_pt1 | contig 15905 bp, 11 predicted proteins | sample S65metaG_FD_119766 | JGI IMG/M metagenome (GOLD analysis project Ga0163163, IMG submission 119766) | Switchgrass rhizosphere microbial communities from Kellogg Biological Station, Michigan, USA - S6-5 metaG | ecosystem: Host-associated > Plants > Roots > Rhizosphere > Soil | place: USA... | reverse complement strand
TCAGTACGGTTTCGTCCCGAATCATACCGAGCCAGACCAGGTAAGGGCCATCAGTCCTCACCGGCAATTGCGGGAAATTATTCGTCGCCTCGAGCGTTACGAGGACGCCAGCGTCACGTGCGCCACTCTCGCGATACTTCGCAAAATCCTCGGCCATCGCGCTGGCCAGCACTTCAATCTGACCCTTCTTCACCCGAAAGATCTGCGCGATGACGAGTCCCTTCGCCCCTCCAGGCTCCGTGACTGGATCGACCGCCTCCAGGACTGGGATCTGCGAGTTTGAGTTCAAAGGACGCAACAGGAGCACGTTGTCGCTGTCGGTCATCAGTCCGTTGAGCGTCGCCTTGTGTTCCTTCCACACAGGTCCGTAGTAGAAGGCGGAGTTCACCTTCGCTCGTTCATCCATGTCATGGAACCCCCGCATCCAGGTGAAGTGTTCCGGATGTTCCGGCTCGGTGAAGTCGCCAAAAGCGATCGCGCCTAGTTGCTGGAAAGCTTCTGGAAAGTACGCCTCGAAATACTTTGCGAAGTTTTCGCGTTGCCCATCCCGGACGGTGTAGCGACGAAATTCCACGACCTGGAAATCGTGCGGTGTGAGCTTTGCAGACGGCGGTGTTTGACCTTGCAACAAAGGAACTCCAAAGGAAAAGAGAAAGAATGCAGCGATAAGGCGGAGTTTCATTCCGCGCTCCGACGTGTGCGGGTCTTCGGCCGGTAGTCGCCGATGTAATTTGGCAGCGTGGCTTCAGGATGTATCTGGGCGTCGGGCAGCGGAGTTCCTGGCGTGATCGCCAGTGGCAGAACTCCAGCCCACACATTCAGCGAGTGGTCTTCTTCGTCGTCTACAGGGCCGCCGGTGCGCACCTTGGCCGAGGCCTCCTCAATCGTGAATTCCAATACGGTCGTCGCCTTCAACTCTTGTTCGTTGGGGCCGCGAACATCGTTCCAGCGTCCACGAATCAAATGATCGGAGATCACGCGTAGAGCATGATCCTTGTTTTCATTCGCTACCTTTCGCGCCGTACCAAATGCAACCACCGAGCGGTAGTTCATGGAATGATGAAATGCCGAGCGCGCCAGCACCAAGCCATCGATGTGAGTGACCGTCACGCAGACGGGCACTCCCTTTTCGAGTTCGCGCATCATGCGACTCGCCGCCGAGCCATGCAGGAACAGTCGTTCGCCATCGCGCCCGTAGTTCGTAGGAATCACGAACGGCTGGCCGTCAACTTGAAATCCGATATGCGCAAGGAATCCCTCGTCGAGTATGGCGTGAATGACCTCAAGTTCATGGCTGCCGCGCGCCGGAAGGCGACGGACTTTGCTGCGATCTGTAATGTTCAACGCTCGGTCTCCTGCTCTACTACTCGTGTGAAATTCATGATCCAGTTGGTCTCCCACGTCTTGCCATCATCGTCGGAGAAGGCCTGCTCCCAACGCGGATTTACGGCGTCGCGATACCACAGAAATCGACAACGCACCGGCCGGCCATCCACTTCTTCACGGCCGAAGAATTCGCCGACATCTCCATTGAAGCTACCCACCATTGGCGGAAAGAATTGTCCCGGACGCACATTGTCGGCCCAATACAGTGTCCACACAGCTGTCGACGGATCCCACAGCCTCAGAGTAATGCCTTCGATGGCGCGGCCCTCTCGGCCGGCATGGAAGTGATCGATGTTCCCGAGTCCATTCAGCAGCAATTCGAATTCGTACGTAGCGTCGAATTCGATCCAAAGATGCGAGCCGCGCAAACGTCCGTTGAGGAAACGATTCTTCACATTCCATCGGCCAACCATGAAATCGAAATCGTGACTCACGATTGGCGCAGCGGCGAGTGTGGTCATGATTTACTCCTGTCCGAAAATTTCGGACGATTGAAGTTTCTAGGTTAGTCCGGATTGTGGTATCTCTACAGAGCCACTTTTTATGGATATCGCGATACCACTTTCGAAGGGCGGGGAGCCGCTGTTCCGGCAGCTCTACCTCGGATTCCGCGCTGCGATTCTTTCAGGCCAGCTACGTGCCGGCGAGCGTCTTCCATCTTCACGCGATTTGGCCGAGCAGTTTCGGATCTCGCGAACTGTCGTGGTCACGGCTTTCGATCAGTTGCTTGCGGAAGGATACGTCGAAGGGCGCCGCGGGAGCGGAACCTACGTCAGCGAAATCGGCACGCAAAGTGGCCGAGATCGGACGGCAACCGCTCGAGTACATCTCTCGCGATTTGGCAGCGCTGCAGCATTGGCAGGAGTGCGCGCCGATTTTCCGAGTCGCGCTGCCAAAGGATTGCGGTATGACTTTTCATACGGGCGCAGTCCGGTAGAACGCTTCCCCCTGGAGACGTGGCGAAAATTGCTGATGCAGCGTGCGCGCAAAGCCACGGTGCGCACTCACCAATACGGGTCGCCGATGGGCGAAGAGACCTTGCGCGATGCGATAGCCGCGCACCTTCGCCGCTCACGCGCGGTCGTCTGCGATGCATCGCAGGTGATCGTCGTGAACGGCTCGCAACAGGCGCTCGATCTGCTCACGCGCGTACTGCTTGAACGTGGCGACCGTGTAGCGATTGAAGATCCGCAATACCAGGGTGGACGCGAAGTTTTTCGCGCCGCCGGTGCCCGCATGCATCTCGTTCCCGTTGATGAAGAGGGCTTGATTCCGTCGCGACTCCCGCGTAGTGCGCGACTCGCTTTCGTCACTCCGTCCCATCAGTTTCCTACTGGCGCCGTGTTGCCCTTGGCGCGCAGACTCGCGCTGTTGGCCTGGGCCAAGCGTGCAGGCGCAGTGATCATTGAAGACGATTACGACGGAGAATTTCGCTACGAAGGTCAGGCCGTCGAGTCATTGCAGGGGTTGGATTCCGAAGGCCGCGTCGTATACATCGGCACATTTTCCCGGACAGTTTTTCCGGCGTTGCGGATCGGTTACATGATCGCTCCAAAGCCTTTGCTTCCGGCATTGATGGGAGCCAAATGGCTGGCCGATCGACATACTCCGACTCTCGAGCAGGAGACGCTGGCGGAGTTCATTTCGTCAGGAGCCTACGAGCGCCACCTTCGCAAAGCGCGACGAACCAACGAAGGACGCCGCAAGGCGCTGCTCGAAAGCATCGATCGATACCTTGGAGACCGGGTTCGCGTGACCGGCGACCGTGCAGGAACGCACGTGGTGCTGTGGCCTAAATCGCAAGTTTCAGAGGCGGAGATCGTCGCGAAGGCCGCAAAGCACGAGGTCACCATTTACGGAATCGCTCCGTACTATTTTGCCCGGCCGCAGGCGGCAGGACTGATGCTTGGATATTCACGAATGAAGGAGTCGGAGATTCGCGAAGGGATCAAGCGACTCGCAGAGGTAGAGCTTTGAGTGAACGCGCGAAGATTGGCGCTAGCTCTTGACGCGCCGTTGGTGAGTGCTGGGAATCTTCATGTCTTCGCGGTATTTCGCGACAGTTCGGCGCGTGACTTGGATTCCCTGTGATTGCAGGATTCGCGTGATCTGCTCGTCGGTAAGCGGACGAGCTGGATCCTCCTCGTCGATGAGTTTCTTGACGCGACGCTTGAGGATCAGCAACGACGTTCCGCCGCCTTCCGGTCCCTGCACGCTTTCCGAGAAGAAGTAACGCAGTTCGAACACGCCCTGTGCGGTGTGCACGTACTTGTTAGCCACTGCTCGCGAGACCGTCGACGGATGGACCCCAATCTCTTCGGCGACTTCCTTGATCATCATCGGCTTCAGCTGATCGATTCCATGGTCTAGGAAATCGCGTTGCCTCCCGATGATCGCGAGACAGACCTTCAGAATCGTCTGTTTGCGTTGCTCAATATTCTTGATGAGTTGAATCGCCGACTTGTAGCGCTCTTTGACGTAGTTGCGAACGTCTTTTTCAGCGGCTTCGCGGGCAAGCAGTTTTTTGTAAGTCGGATTCAACCGCAATTGCGGCAAGTCATCGTCGTTCATCACGACGAGATAATCGTCACCCTGCTTTACGAACGCAACATCGGGTTCGATCAAACGCGTCTCGACCTGGTTATAGCGAAGGCCAGGCTTGGGATCGAGTCGCCGAATCAGTTTTTCCATGCATTCCGTCACGCGCTCGATGGTGACGTTCATAGCCTTGGCGACTTCTTTGAACTGTTTGTTCTGGATCTGCACCAGGTGGCAGTCAATGATCTTGTAGGAATCTTCAAGCAGAGCCGGCATGTGAAGTTCGCCGCCGTTTTCTTCGTGGCGTTCCTGAAGGTCGATGATTTGTGCCAGCAGGCAATCGCGAAGATCGCGTGAGGCGACTCCGACAGGATCCATGCGGCGAACGATGTCGATTGCTTCGTGAATGGCGTCGCGCCCGAAGAGTCCGTGAACAGCCGTGCCCTTGGGCACAAGCTGCGGACGAGTTCCATTTCCGCTGCTTTGCTCGATGGCAGGAATTTCGTTGACCAGGGTCGCGACATCGCTCAACTCAGTGGCATCGTGCGGCAATTCGGTGGCTGAATCGAATTGCGTTTCCCCCGCCGAGGCTGCGGCTGTTTCCGCTGCAATCTCCGTGTCATTCATCGCGGCGCGTTCCATGCCTTCGACGGTGCCCAGCGCAAGAAGTTCGTCGTCCGTGGCCAGCAGGTAGCCGTCGTCGTTCAAATTTCCGATAACGAGTTCGGCGGCCGCACGAACATCATCTTTAACGTTCATGGCGCCAAGCTGCCACATCAGGTGATCAGTAAGCGTGGTCGGCTTCGACAGGAAGTTCTCAAACGAAGGCTTGTCGATGGCCTCAAAATCCGTCGAACTGCGGTAGCCCGGATCGAGATATTCGTTAAAGAAGGAGCCAAAATCCACTTCTTCGAATGGATCTTTTTCCTCGGTCTTTGTGGCGGCTGGCGCGTCTTCGCTGACCGCGGAATCGCGTTCGCGTTGCTCTTCCTTTGCGCCGATCTCATCCAGGGTAGGGACGGAATCCATGTATTCATCCAGCACGGGATTCTCGATCATCTCGGCGTTGATCATGTCTTTGAGCTCAAGCTTGTTGAGCGCCAGTACGCTGACCATCTGGACGAGACCAGGGGTCAGGATCTGTTTCTGCGAGACTTTGAGATTCAGCTTGTGCTGGAGTAATACCATTTTATTTTTGGGGCTTAGGCCTGCTTCATTCTAAACCAGAAGCTTGATGGGCAGAGCCTTACAGGGCGTGGAAATCGTAACCATCGCCGCAAGTACTGCAAACATTAGGACGTTGCACAATCGATTGTCGAATTACAGCAGTAACTTCGGATAGGTACTTCGTCTTAACAACGCCGCCGCACATGTGCTACGCCAACATGCGACATGCCGCTGTGTTTACGCGATTCCATAAATAAATCTGTAATCAAGAATTTGCGAGTTCGTCATCTTCCAGTGACTTTCCTTGGTTAGAATAATTCAGCAACTCCGGTATCAAACCATCTTTAGTTTTCAGAAACAACTTTCGTGGCAATTGCACGAGTGTCTTTACTTGCAGCATTCAGGAGAATTATGCAAACGCAACTTCGACGCTTCCTCGGCGTCCTCTTCATACTGACCCTTTTCACATCGTTCGGGCTCGCTCAGTCTTTGGCTAGCGGAGCACTCGACGGAACCGTGACTGATGCATCGGGAGCAGTTGTTCCCGAAGCACAGCTGACACTGAAAAATGCATCGAACGGACAGAGCTTCGAAGCGACGACTTCGAACTCGGGCTACTTTACTTTTCCGGTCATTCCAGTCGGCAGCTACGAACTGACTGCGAAGAAAACCGGATTCTCCGGCATCAAGGTTTCAACCGTCGTGATCCAGGTGGGCGCCAAGAGCTCGCTGAATCTCACTCTCAAGGTCGCGGCCTCAGGAGAGAACATCACCGTAACCGCTGATGCCGACCTGTTGGAAACCACCCGCACCTCGGTTGCAGATAACATCAACTCCAAGACGATCGACAACATCCCGACCAACGGACGAAACTTCATCGATTTCGCGCTGCTCACACCGGGCGTGACCAAAGACACTCGCACTGGCGATATCAGCTTCGCGGGACAACGCGGCACGATGAACTCGTTGACCGTAGATGGCGCCGATAACAACAATACCTTCTTCGGACAAACTACGGGCCGCACAGGATTCAAGGCACCGTCGCAGTTCTCGCAAGACTCGGTGAAGGAATTTCAGGTCGCATCGAACGCTTACTCGGCCGAACTCGGTCGCGCAGGCGGAGCCGTGATCAACGTGGTAACGAAATCGGGCACCAACCAATTCCACGGCGATGCATTCGAGTACTACCGCGATCAGTCGATGAACGCGTATGACCCGATCCAAAAACAGAACTTCTACATCAATCCACTCAACGCCGGCAAAACGATTGGACTGAAGAGCAAATACCATTTCAATCAGTTCGGCGGAGACATCGGCGGACCGATCGTGAAGGACAAGCTGTTCTTCTTCTTCGACGTTGACGACCAGCGCAATACTTCTCCAAACGTCGTTACGCCGCTGCCAGCTCTGACCTCGTTTACCAGCAAAGCTGGACTTCTTCCGGCTGACATCGCTTACATCACGACGGGCTACAACTACCTAGTAGCGCGCCAAGCTAGCTGGAACCGCACTCTCGATCAGAACACTTACCTGCTAAAGATTGACTACAACCTGTCGCAGCGCAACCTGCTGAGCGCACGCTGGAACCGTCAGCGGTTCACGGCCGGCAACCAGGAAAACGGTAGCGCAACGAACTCGCTTGAACACACCGGCGACAGCATCACCCACACCGATACCGCGACCTTCTCGTTGACTTCGACGTTGACGAATTCGCTGGTCAATGTTGCTCGATTCACTTACTTGAAAGACGTCGAGCCGGGCGTCGCCAACAGCCCGAACCCTGAAGCGGTAGTTCTTGATTCCGGCCAGACGCTCCTTAGCGTGGGACGCAACAGCTTCAGCCCGCGCGCCACGAACATTCACCATCAGCAATATGCTGACAACATGACCTGGGCCCACGGCAAAGCCACCGTAAAGTTCGGCGGAGACGCGGTCGTGGACAAGATCTTTAACTACTTCCCTGGAAACTTCTTCGGCGCGTATCGCTTTAACTCGCTGGAAGCTTTCGGACAGAGCCTCTCGGGCGTTTCGTTCCCGATTGGCAGCGGAGCGGCAAGTTACACGCAGGCTTTCCCCGGAGCGAACACCACCGGCCCGGTCACTGCGCCTGACATCCTTCAGCTTGCATTCTTCGCCCAGAGTGATTTCCGCGTAACGCACAACCTGACGATCAACGCTGGGCTTCGCTATGACGTTCAGTCGGTGAAGCAGCCCTCGACGCAGAACGCAACCGCATTGGCACTCGGCTTTGACACGAACAAGGTTCCGATCAAGAAGAACGAATGGGGTCCGCGCTTGGGCTTTGCGTACACTCCGTTCGGAAACCAGCGCTTCGTCGTTCGCGGCGGCTATGGATTCTTCTACGGAACCACGCCGTCGCTGATGATCGGTACGGCACACTCCAACAACGGCATCAACGTTGCCACTTACACCCTGGCGGCGCAGCCTTACACGAACGCGATCTACACCACTCCAACGGGCGGTGGAACGGCAGCTCCGAGCATCTATGTGTTCGCCGACAACTTCCAGAATCCTCGCGTGCAGCAGGGAAATTTGGGAGTAGAGTACGCGATCGACAAGAACACCTCGATCAGCTTGAACTACCTTCGCGTGAAGGCTGATCACCTGCAACGTACAGGCGACGTGAACCTTGGTGCCACAACGCCGCAGACCATCACCGACGTAACAACTGGACAAACCTTCGCCTACGATCGCTACCTCGGCGCTCGTCCTTACGCGGCTTTTGCCCGCATCAGCGAATTCCAGAGCAATGCCGGTTCGAACTACAACGGCATGACCGCGGAATTGAAACGTCGTTTCTCCTCCAGCTTCCAGGGTGCTATCTCGTACACCTGGGGCCACGTGATCGACAATGCACCGGACGCGACGGCAGTTGTTCCGTTCTCGTCTGGCGATGATGCGAAGATTTCGATGTACTCCCTCAATCCGAATTTCGATCGTGGGAGCGGCGTCAACGATCAGCGTCAGCGTTTTGTTGGCAACTTCGTGTGGGATCTGAACTATGGCAAGAACTTGCCTAAAGTTGCACACGCCCTCGCAAGCGGCTGGACTATCAGCGGAATCCTGCAGGCGGCTGCCGGACAACCGTACTCCAGTGTGGTCGGTGGAGATCTCAACGGCGACAGCAACAACAACGATCGCCTACCTACCCTGGCACGCAACAGCTTCACGCTGCCCGCAACGTGGGAGTTCGATCCACGTATCGCGCGCACGATCAAGCTCGGACGCGAAACACGTAATCTGCAACTCTTCGCAGAAGCGTTCAACGTGTTCAACCACTTCAACGTGAGCGGAGTACGTAACACCCAGTACGCGTTGAAAACCACCACTGCCGTCTGTGGCGTTGGCGTTTCCCGCTGCTTCCAACTGCAGAACCAGGCGAACGCTCCGCAGACTTACTTCGGTCTGCCGACGACCGACGTGGGACCACGCACCATCCAACTCGGAGCGAAGTTCAACTTCTAAGCTTCGAGTCGAAAACAGAAAGGGCGGAGCCGAAAGGCTCCGCCCTTTTCGATTGTTCAAACACAGTTGATCCCCTCATTTAGAAATTTCAGCTGCCTGTTAATATCAACCGAGTATGGAAGACTTCTTGGGATCACTCGGCTTTCTTGCCATGATTGCCGTAATCATCGGCTTCCGGCTTCGCTCCTCCTACAGACGCGTCATCGTTCTCGACTATCAGCAAGGAGTGAAATTCAAGAACGGCATTATTAGCGAGGTACTCGCTGCCGGCATTTACAAGATTCACGCGAAGCGCGATCGAATCGAAATCGTAGACATGCGGCCACAGCCTTTTCTCTTCGAAGCGGTCTCCTGTCTAGATGCTCTCAAGCACGCAGTCGTCATTAGTGTGACCGCTGAGGTTGTCGTTGAAGACGCTAAAAAGGCATTTGCAAATACTCGGGAACAATCCGACGACATTGTCGCTCGAATTCCCCAAGTGATCCGGGAAGTCACCGCGCGAACGATTGTGCAGGAATCGAGCGAGGCAGAACTCGCGCAACAGAAACAGTCACTCATTGAGGAACTGCAAAAGACATTCAGCCCCATGGGGTTCGCTGTGACAAACCTGGAATTAACCGAGCTTTGGGCGGAACCAACGGGCGGCAAACTCGCGGCTGGGATCGCATAGCATGGTCAACCTCGCCATCGGATTCATCACCATCGCTGCGCTGTGCGGGCCCATATATTGCGTACTTTTTCTCTTGGACTATTCGAAGCGGAGATCGGAACATACAGTCATGGAATATCAACGTGCGGTGTTCTTTCGAAACGGTCGTCCTCACCACGACGTTGAGCCGGGCGTTCACAAAGTCCTTCTTGGCCGCGACTACATAATCTTTGGGGATGTGCGTCCGATCGTGGTCAATATCGAGAATCACCAGGTCGCATTACGGGACGGCACCATTGTGCGCTACAGCTTTTTAGCAAATGCTGAAGTGCAGACTTTTCGAATTGCACTTTATTCTGCACGAAACTTCAGCGAAATTCCCTACTACATACTTCGTCGTAATGTTCGCGCTGCGCTTTTCGCACAAAGCCGTGAAGGACTCATGGGCGCATGCGATGTTTTGGCAAAGGGCATCGAAGATCGTACTCGAAAGGATCTGAATCAAGTTGGTTTCGATTTGAAGGATTTTAGACTCGGCCAGCTTGCAGTTTCTGATCGAGCGATCCGAAACTCCGAACGGGATGTTGCTCCGCCCAATTTTCTAAACTGATCGCCGTAAGTTCCGAATCTACACCAGCGAAAAGCTCTCGCCCAGGTACACGCGCTTCACTTCCGGATCGTTGCCCAGTTGCTCTGGAGTGCCTGCGCGGAAGATGCGACCTTCGTTAATGATGTATGCGCGATCGGTGACCGAGAGCGTTTCTCGGACGTTGTGATCCGTAATCAGAACACCGATTCCCGCAGCCTTCAGATTGAAGATGATTTTTTGCAGGTCAAGCACAGCGATGGGATCGATACCCGCAAACGGTTCATCGAGAAGAATGAATGAAGGCTGGATGCAGAGGCTGCGCGCGATCTCTACGCGTCGGCGTTCACCACCGGAGAGCGAGTAGCCCTTCGTCTTGCGAATGTGCCCGAGACCTAGCTGATCGATCAGCGATTCCAGACGTTCGCGGCGTTCGTGCCACGTGATGTCCTGCGTCTCGAGGATCGCTAGAATGTTTTCTTCCACCGAAAGCTTTCGAAAGACTGACGCTTCCTGCGGAAGATAGCTGATGCCGTATTGGCGCGCGCGCAGATACATCGGGACATCGGTGATATCGTCTTGATCGGCCATCACGCGACCAGAGTCCGGCGGCACTAATCCGACGATCATGTAGAAACTCGTCGTCTTTCCAGCGCCGTTCGGGCCGAGCAGCCCGACGACTTCACCACGATCTACGCGCAGAGAGACACCGTTCACGACACGTCGTGCGCGGTAGGTCTTGCCGATCTCTTCTGCGACGAGACTCTGCATTTTATTGGTTGATCTTGGTGTGAGTTACGGTTCTTTGTGCGCCTTCACTCTCGACTATGACCCTATCATCGCGACTATAGAAGGTCAACGAATCGCCCTTAATCGTCCCTCGTTCAGGGTCGGTGATCAGTGGCGGCCCACCGGTCAGAACGAAGCGTCCATCAGCCGCTGTGTAGACAAGTTTCTCTCCGGTGGCACGACGTCCGGTCTGTTGAATGATCACGTGGGCTCCGGCAACGATCTGCTGTAGTTGCGCGGGACCGGTAGCACTGGAATTTTTTACCGCATTAGCCGCGACAAGTATGATGTCCACCTGGTCAGCGGAAATTGTGGCATCCTGCCCGCGCGCAACCACTCCACCCGAGAATCTTGCTCGCCGATCGGTGTCAAGGTACGTCAGCTTTGCGGCGGTCACAACCACTGGCGTCGCTTTACCTGCCTTATCAACCTGCACAAAAACGCTGGAGACCGGTTGCGCGGTTTGTCCCTGGGCGGTGAGCGAGCGCTGCGTGCGATCGAATTCAATCGCCGGAGAGTCCACGATATTCGGTCCCTGCCAGAGCCTCGCTCCTCCCGTATATCGCGCGATACCCGATTGCCGTTGCGCGTTCATGTTCTTGGCCGTGACGTGGATCGGATCACCGGTCGCAAGCAACGCCCCATTGGGCTGCGGCTTCAGTTCGCTGTATGTCGTTTTGACATCTCCCTGTGCGAATGCGTCGCCGCTGCGACGGTTCACGCGAATTTGCTGCGCCGTGATGGTCATGCCACCATCGACAATTCGAGGCTCACCGGCGAGAGCCAGTGACTCGCTATCCGGCGTATACGTTGCGCGATCGGCGGTTGCGTGCTGCGCAGGGCTTTTACCGCTGGCAGCCTGCTGGAAGTCGAAGTGCCCGCGCTGTGTGAGAGATGCGATCCCCCCGCCCGGCGCGAATTGCGCGATTAGCTCTTCAGACGTTGAAACCTTATCCGGTTCACCAGCCGTGCTGAAAACGATGCGAGCGTTTCGATCGCCATGTACCGCAGACAGCTTGTTGTCTTTGCCGAAGTCGGCGCGAAAATGATCGGCCACGATGCTTGTACGGTCGCCAGCATGAGTCGCTGACGACTGTTGCAGCACGATCGTCGAAGCTCCGCGAGTCTCGGCCCGATCAATGGCTCGGCCGCCGCGCGTGTAGAGATCGAGCGCGGGAGCCGTAAGTTCGCCCGCGCCCTTTTCTTTTCCTGAACCCGGCAATTGCTGAAAGTGAACATTGTCGAGCGCGTGCACAACCTTCACCCGATTGTTCGCCATGAATTCCAGGTTCATGCGCCCCGCCGTTCCCGTAGCGGCGTTTTTGCCTGTTCCGTCGAACTGCACTCCTCCGGTGAACTGCGCCGCCGTCACAAGGTTCTTCTGCCCCATCGTAAGCTCGGCGTTCGGAGACGTGAGGCTGAATCCGTTTTCGGCCTCGCGGCGCATCCGCACATTGCCCGTCGCTATGATCTTGTCGATGGTGTTGTCTTCGCGCACGAGCACATCAACCTTGTTGGCGTCGAATTTCGCTCCACGCTGTGCGACGGAGACAGTTTCCATCGAGATCTTTTGAGGATCGCGAGTCACGACCGCAGACTTCGCGTGAAGGGTCGATCCCTGATCGCCCGGAGTCTCCATGATGACGTTGGAATGAAGCGTCAGCATGTTTTCCTTGGAATCGTAGGTCGCACCAACGGCGGAGCCCGAGGCTTGAGGAACACGAAATTCCAAGGCTTGATCGGTATGCGCGACCCCGGTCTTCTGGTTGAAGACCAATCCGCTGGTCTTCAGGTGGATCGGGTTCTTTAACTCTTTAGGGGTGGACTGATCGGGATGCTGAGCGGCATCTCCATTGGCCTGGAGATCGATCATTACATCGCCATTTGCCGATACAGTTCCGGTCTGCGGATCGTATTCGAACGAGCTGCCGTAGATCTGATCGAAACGTTCGGAACGCCGGCCGTACACGATGATCGAGACTTCCTTGAGTTGCGCGCGTCCGCCCTGTTTGTACTGGATGGCCTTCGAAGCTTTGATGGTGAATAGGGTATGTCCGCCTTCGCTCTTTGAAAGCGAGAAGTGGTCGGTGCTCTGCTGGATCTCGACGCCGAGTTTCGCAGGAATATCCTTCAGCGCGCGGTGAACTCTGTAGCGTGCGTAAGAATAGAATCCAACGACGAGCAGCACCGTAGCAACCGCAATGACTGCAAACCAGCTGCGCAAACGTGGGATGGAGATTGGCATTCCGTCTCTATGGTAAACGCTGCGGCAAGCTTCAAGTTGCAAGTTTCAGGTTTCAAGCAAAATGCGATAGGCCCCGCAGTAAGCGGAGCCCAAATCGTGAACTGAAAGTAGAGTTTAGGCTTTGACCACGATCGTACTGGCCAGTATGTCGTGCAGTGCTTGTTTGCGTTCGGTAAACGCCGCCATGATAAAGCCAATCATCATGACCATGCCCGACAGGATCTTGGCGAAGTGCCTTCCGGTAGCGCGCGCAAACGAGATGCGCCGTCCGTTGACATCAGTCACCTTGAGTCCAAGTGCGATCTTGCCTACGGTCGCCTGCCGATCTGAACTGAGCATGTAGGCTTCATATATCCATGCAATCACCTGGACAAGAAGCTGCATTGTTAGAAAACGACCCATCATTGCGAATACCATCGCAGGGTCGGGTTCACGGTTCTGACTGGCGTCGGCGATGATGCGAGGCAGTGCTCCGCCGAGAGCAAAAATGACAACCGGCGAACAGAGGATTCCTACAACAACAGCGTCGATCACGTAGGCGAGGAATCGCATCCAGAAGCCGCCATAGTTCCGTGCGTAGACAGGTGCGAAAGCGATCGTCGATGCCGCGGGAAGCGGCGTTCCACAGTTGTTGCAAAACTGTGCGTAGGCAGAAGTGGGACTGCCACATTTGCTGCAATAAAGGATTGGAGCGACTTCGCTATTTGACATGAGGATCCTCTGGCGTGTGTCGAGGATTTTGCCACAAGTTTGTTCCCCAGCAAATCCCCGATTGAGGCCTAGTCCTGGATCACGATAGTGTCAGCCACGATGTCGTGCAAAGCCTGTCGGCGACGTGTGAACGCGGCAACGACGAATCCGAAGAAGCCCATGAATGCTGAAAGGAATTGCGCAAAATGGCGTGCGCTGGCCTGTGCGAAGGAAACTGGCCGTCCGCGCCCCGTAGTCACGCGGATGTTGAAACAACGTTTGCCGTAGGTGGCCTGTCTTTCGCCGGACAATTGCTGAGCGTTATAGAGCCATCCGCCGATCACCCATGAAAAGACCGCGCCAAGCCCCGCAAGGTATCGCGCATGTCCCAACTTCATCCTCAGGTCGCCATGCAGCGCTTCCATCACCCAGATCAGTCCGATCGCGAATGGCACGGTGGCGATCGTGATCAAAGTCAGGTCAAGCAGCCACGCGACAAATCGACTCCAGAAGGGTGCGTAGCGAAACACGGGTTCCTCGGCGACCGGAGCGAGCGTCGCGGCCGTACCTGACGAATTGGACACGGGTTTATTCAACCAGGCGTCACTCGCCTCGACGTCAATGGATGAGGGCACTCGGAGGAGTGTACAGGTGAGTAGCTTCAGAGAACAAGGGTAATGCGGACTTAGTCACCGGCGGCGGTGACTACCCCTAGGGTGAAGTCCTGAAGAATCAATTGCAGGCCCCCGCCGAAGTCCGGATGGGTATTAAGTTCCAGCCGGAAAGCCACATCAAGGCGGTCTCCTGCGGCAATCGGAGCCGCTGCCAACCTCTCCGCCATCCGCCACCCGAGGGCATCGACCGCGCGTGACAATGCTCCGGATACCTGACCTGCCGAATATCGGTTCAGTTTCAGCTTAAGGTGTTTTTCTTTCAGAATCCGCGATTCCAGGGCGCGCACTTCGCGGGTGATGAAGATCGGCTCGGGATTCCCCATTCCGAACGGCTGCAACTGCTGCAGCGCCGACCAAAATGCCGGAGTGAGTTCCGTCAGCTCCAGGTCACCATCGAATTCCATTACCGCCTCGAGATCGGCCTCCGTCAATCGTTCACGTGCGTAAGCATCGAGACGCGCACGAAGCTCCGGAATCTTTTCTGAGTGCAGTGCGAAACCGACCGCGTGGGCGTGTCCGCCGAAACGCGTGAACAACTCCGAGCATGACTCCAGCGCATCCAGCAGATGGAAGTTCGCAAACGACCTTCCCGATCCGTGGGCCTCTTCGCCATCGCGCGAAATCACCAGCGCAGGTCGCGAGTATCGTTCAACCACCCTCGACGCGCAGATCCCTATGATTCCGCGATGCCATTGATCGCCATCCACCACCATGCAGAACGCTTTGCTCAGATCATCAGAACCGTCGATCTGTTTGCGAATGGCGTCACTGATCCGCAATTCTTCCTGCTGCCGCTGAATGTTAAGCCCGTTCAACTTCTCAGCAAGTTCCTTCGCGCGATCTTTATCCTTCACCGAGAAAAGTTCGATGACATCCTTCGCAACATCCATGCGTCCGGCAGCGTTCATTCGCGGAGCAATGCGAAACGCGATCTCCGTTGATGTCAGTGCGCGACCGTGATTGAGTTCGCAGATTTCCAACAGCGCGCGCAGACCCGGATTCACAGGGTTGCGAAGACCATCCAATCCAAGCCGCACGAAGACGCGATTCTCTCCCACCAGCGGAACCGAATCCGCAATGGTCGCGATGGCCACGACCTTCAGGAACGACGGAATCAATCGATCGCGGCCACTCTTCTCAAGCAATGCCTGCGCAACCTTGAACGCCACTCCCGCCCCGCAGAGTCCCTTCGTGGGATAGGGACACGACTGTTGATTCGGATTCAGGACGGCGAGCGCTTCAGGATTTCCGCGATCATGCGGAAGGTGATGATCGGTAACGATCAGATCAAGTCCAAGCCGCTTCGCCGTCTCAGCAGCAGCAAACGCGCGAATGCCGGTGTCGACGCTGATAACCAGCCGGATTCCCTGCTCGGCCGCGCGCTCAATCACCTCGTCGCGCATTCCATAGCCCTCAAGCAGACGATGCGGAACATGGAAGTCGCACGTCCCGCCCAGCAACTCGATTACGGTCTTCAATATGACCGTGGCCATCGTGCCATCCACGTCATAGTCGCCGTAGATAAGAATGCGCTCCTTATTCTCGATCGCGGCGCTCAACCGTTCGACGGCTTCGCGCATTCCATTCATCAGGTAGGGAGAGTGAAGATCGGCGAGCGTGGGATTTAGAAATCCACGAGCCTGTTCAGCCGACGAAATACCCCGCTCAGCCAGCAATCGGGCGAGCACTGTAGGC
>Ga0163163_10002383_pt1 | contig 15910 bp, 19 predicted proteins | sample S65metaG_FD_119766 | JGI IMG/M metagenome (GOLD analysis project Ga0163163, IMG submission 119766) | Switchgrass rhizosphere microbial communities from Kellogg Biological Station, Michigan, USA - S6-5 metaG | ecosystem: Host-associated > Plants > Roots > Rhizosphere > Soil | place: USA... | reverse complement strand
GGACCCGAGTCTGGGCCCTCTGGCCGCCAACGGCGGGCCAACCCAGAGCCTGCTGCCGAATGCCGGCAGTCCGGTGCTCGACACTGCCGATACCGCGATCCTGTCTGGCGTCGACCAGCGCGGGCTTCCGCGTGTGGTAAGCAACCACGCCGATGTGGGTGCCGTAGAGCGGCAGAACCCTGAGGACGTTATTTTCCAGGATGGCTTCGAACTGCAGTAACTCAGTGCTATTTCAACTCCATCACGATCATCGATCCGTCGCCTTGCACCTGTTCGACGCGCAGCGGCAGGGTCGTGACGCCGGTGGCATACCATGAGCGTGCCTTGCCGGTGACATCGGTGCGCTCGATGCGCACGGCTTCGAAGCTGCCCGCAGGCACGTCGATCTTTTCCTGGCCGTGTGTCTCGTACGTCTGTTGCTCGACGTGATCCTTCACCGCCACGGGCAACGCCGCCGCGTGGGCGCCATCGGCCAGGGCCTGGCCGAGTGCGAGGGCGACGGTGCTGCGGTCGATCGTGCCCGGCGGAATGGCGTAGGCGAAATTCTTGCCGTTGTCGCGCACGTGCGCCTGGTTGTCGCGCCAGTCGAAGTCGATCTCGCGCCGCTTGCTCTTGATCGCCGCGTCCTGCTTGTAGTCGTAGTGCAGGCCCTGCGCCTTGCCGTCCTGCCAGCGGAACGTCGACTCCTCGCGTACGTCCAGGCCGAGCAGTTTCGCCATGCCGGCGCTGCCCTTGGTGACACTGCGCAGGGTCCAGCTGCCGTCCTCGTTGGCGACCAGCGAATAGCTCGCATCGCCGAGCGGCTTGCCGTTGCGCACGACAGCGTAGGTCGCGCTCATCGGCTTGAGCGCGGCGCCATGCGCGGCGCACGAAAAAACGATCAGAGCGGTAGTTCGAACGAACAAGCGCATGACGACGGACACCGTAATCGGAAATCGAGTCGCGAGTCTGCCAGCCGCAATCTGAACGCAGTGATTACGGCGTGCGTGGCACGCGGGAACACAAGGCGTCAACGCACCTCGGCCTTGATCAGCTTGCCCTTGGCATCGTACTCGATGTCGCCATAGCCGCGCTCATCCTCGATCTGAATGTCGATGCTCGGCGCATTGCAGAACACGCCGCGCGTGATGTGCACGTTCTTGACGGCAGCACCCGGCATCGCCGGAATCAGTCCCGGCGCCGCCGCGATCAGTTCGGGCAGGCGGGCGAGCGCGATATCCTTCGCCGCGAACGGTTTGTTGCAATCAAACGCGATCGTGTCGTCCTCATGCCACAGCCGCAGGTCGCCGTCGTCGTTGACCAGCCAGGTCGCGACGCGTTTCTTCGTGCCGGGCGGAAACACTTCGACGGAGAGCTGTGTCGCGTCGATGCCGATGTGCTTGAACGCGAGCGGCGCGCCCACTTGTGTCTCGACGCGCGCCAAATCCGCCTCGATGCCTGCGAGGAAATTGCGCCGCCGGCCGTCGCCGGCGATTGGAGCCGGCTCTGCCTTCGCCGCAGTAACTGGCGCCTTGGCCGAACCGGCCAGCAGGTTCTTCATCTCGACCCTGGACCAGCCGCTATCGCGCATTTGGCGTGCCTTCGGCGCACTGCCGTCCGGCTTCCAGGTGATCTCCAGCATCGCGTTCGAGTCGCCTTCGGTCAGCAGGATCGCGCGCCAGCCGAAGTCCTTGCAGAACACATCGGCGCCGAGTTCCACGTTCTCCAGTGGCTTGTAGCCGTTTGCCGCGGCGATCTCGCGCGCCTGCGCCAGCGCTCGTGCGCCTGCGGCGAGGTCCAGGTCAGCGAACGCGATCTTCTGCTTGCAATCGATGCCGCCGGCTTTCTGCGGCTCGCCTTCCGCCATCGGCTGGCCGGGAATCGCCTGGAAGCGGTCGAATTCGTCGCTTGCCGCGGCGTTCTGCACCAGGGTGTCGGCGTAATGCTCGCCCAGACCGAAGCGCAGCACGAATACCGGATGCCCGATGCGCGCAGCGAAAACCGCCTTCAGCGCTGCCGGATCCTGCAGCGGATGTACCGGCGCGATCGCCGTGTCGGCCAGCGCGCCGGTGCTGGCGACGGCGAGCGCCAATCCGAAGCAGCTAGTCCTTGTCGACATTCAACACCTTTCCGCCCAAGTCGAACTCAACGCGCCCGTCATGACGCGGCGAATCGACATGCAATGTCCAGATCGGAATGTCGGAAAACGTCAGCATCCCATGCGAATCCCCGCGTTCGAGTTCGACGAGGAACACGCGTGCGTCCGGCATCTTGAGCTTTTCGCGCGCGCTGGCGAGCATGCCGGGCAGGCGCGGGAAGTCGATCGTGGTCAGTTCGATCACGTGATGGTCGAGCGCTTCCACGGTCGGATAATGATCGAACTTGACCGGGAACGGGCCCTTGATCGAGCCATGGTCGTATTCCCAGCTGTCGATGTGATCGCGCTGAGCCTGATCCTGAATCCACAGATCGACCTTGCCGTCGCGCTCGAGCTTGAGCCGGAATACCTTGACCGGCGGCGGAATTCTCCCGGCCAGCTGTTTGAAGAAGTCGGTGAGGTTGGGCCAGGCGTAATCGACGCTGTCGGGCGCCGTCGCGGCAAACAGTGGTGCGGCGCCAAGAATTCCGACGAGTAACAGTGCGCGCAGCATTCGCGACGTCCTCCCCGAGGCCGAACTATGGACAGATTACATCCTAAATGCAGGCACGCATGCAAACCGAACGGGTCGGCTCAGGCCAGCATTCCGTCAGGCCGCAAGCGCAGCGGCGCGGGCAGCACGGCGTTGTCGAGGTCGACGCCATGTGCGCCGAGTTTCACGCGTCCGCGCGCGATCAGTCCAAGCGTGGCGACGAGCAGACGATGCTCGAGCGGGAGCAGACGTGCGGCGATCGACTCGCCTGTATCGCCGGTCAGGATCGGCAGCTCGACCTGTGAAATAACGGGGCCGCCGTCGAGCTCCGCGGTGACGTAATGCACGCTTGCTCCGTGCACGGCATCGCCGGCTTCGAGCGCACGCGCGTGCGTATGCAAACCGGGATACTTCGGCAGCAGTGATGGGTGGATATTGATGACTTTGCCGCGCCACCGCTCGATCACCGCAGTGTCGATCACCCGCATATAACCGGCAAGCACGATCAGGTCCGGCGAAAATTCCGCGGCGCGCGCGAACAAGGCGTGATCGAAACCGGCACGATCGGCGAAGTCGCGCGGCGCCAGCGCGATCGCCGGGACGCCCGCATTTTCGGCGAGCAGCAGCGCTGGCGCCGTGCGCTTGTCCGAGAGCAGCGCACAAACCTTGATGGGTAATTCAGCGCTTTTCTGCGCCGCCAGCAGCGCGGCGAAATTGCTGCCGCGGCCGGAGGCGAGCACGACGACGTTGAACATCGCTGCGGGGTGTTCAGCGGATGTGAACGCGATCTTCGCCGCGCGCAGGAACGATCTCGCCGATCGTGCTCGCCTGCAGCCCAAGCTTCTCCAGCGCGCCGATCGTCGAATTCGCAGTATCGCGTGCGACGATCAGCGTGTAGCCGATGCCGCAGTTGAACGTGCGCCACATTTCTTGTTGCGGCACGTTGCCTTCGCGTTGCAGCCAGTCGAACACTGCGGGCAACTTCCAGGTCGAGGAATCTAGCGTGAGACCCAGTCCGTCCGGCACCACGCGGATGATGTTCTCGATCAGGCCGCCACCGGTGATGTGTGCCATGCCATGCACGTCTTGTTGCGACAACAATTGCAGGATCGGCTTGACGTAGATCGTCGTCGGCGCCATCAGCGCATCTGCGAGCTTCACGCCGCCGAGATCGAGCTCGAATGGATTTCCGGCGCGTGCTACGATTTTACGGATCAGTGAGTAGCCATTCGAATGCGCGCCGCTCGACGCGATGCCGACGATCGCGTCGCCGGCCTGCACTTTTGCGCCGTCGATCAGTGCGGATTTTTCCACTGCGCCGACGCAGAAACCGGCCAAATCGTATTCGCCCGGCGGGTACATGTCCGGCATCTCGGCGGTTTCGCCGCCGATCAGCGCGCAGCCGGCCAGTTCGCAGCCCCTGGCGATGCCGCCGATCACGCTCACGGTCGTTGCGACATCGAGCTTGCCGGTGGCGAAGTAATCGAGGAAGAACAGCGATTCGGCGCCTTGCACGAGCACGTCGTTGACGCACATCGCGACAAGGTCGATGCCGATGGTGTCGTGGCGGTTCAGTATCTGCGCGAGCTTTAGCTTGGTGCCGACGCCGTCGGTGCCGGATACGAGCACCGGCTCCTTGTAGCGTCCGGCCAGCTCGAACAGCGCGCCGAAGCCGCCAAGACCGGCCATCACTTCCTTGCGGAACGTGCGCGCCACCAGCGGTTTGATGCGCTCGACGACTTCCTCGCCGGCATCGATGTCAACGCCGGCGGCGCGGTAGGTGAGGGCTTCTTTGGGAGCAGGCACGGTGGGCATTCGCTGCAACGGGGCCGCTAATGATAGACGTTCGCGGCCCGATTCGGCAGACTGAGCAGGGTTCACCCGGCCACTATGGACACTCTGGAGATGGCTTTTCGTCTAGCGCTGTTTCTTTGCCTGCTCGTGTTCGCGCCGCTCGTTGCGGCCGAAAGCCTGTATACCGGCCAGGTGCCGGTCGCCTCGCAGTCCGATCAGGACACGGCGGCTGGGCTGTCGGCTGCATTGGGACAGGTGCTGGCGAAAGTGACCGGCGACGCCGCCGTGCTCACGCGACCCGGAGTCGCCAAAGTAGTGGCGCAGCCGAACCGCTATGTGCAGCAGTACCAGTTCACGCAGGACGTTTTCGCTGGTGGTCAGCCACCAGTGCGCTTGACGCTGGTTGCACAGTTCGATCATGCCGCGATCGACCGCATACTGGCTGATCTGGGTCTGGCGCGCACCGGCGGCGCCGGAGGCGATGCGGAGCCATCGACGCCAGTGGTCGACATGCGGCCGCAAACCTTCCGTGTCTGGATCAGCGGTATGAATTCGGCCACCGACTACGCGCGTGCGATCGGCGCGCTGGCGCGCAACGAACTCGTGCGCAGCGTGGAGCCAGAAGCGGCGCGCAGCGACGGTGTGCAAGTACGCGTCGAGATCAACGGGCCGTTGCAGCGGCTGCTCGATTCGCTGGGTTCCGGTCCGCTGCGTGTTTCCAACGCGGCGCCGCCTGTGCAAGGCATCGACGCGCTGCTGGGCATCCAGCCGCAATAAGCTCATGGCGCCGGCGGCGAACCCATCGATATTGCGGCACCTGCCGAATGCGTTGACCGGCCTGCGCATGCTGCTGGTCGCGCCGCTGGCGTGGTTGATTCTTGCGGGCCGCTATGACATCGCACTGGTGGTCGCCGCCGTTGCCGGTCTCACCGATGCGTTCGACGGCTTCCTCGCCAAACGCTGCGGCTGGCAGAGCTGGCTCGGCGGCATTCTCGATCCGATCGCCGACAAGCTGATGCTGGTCGGCTGTTTCGTCTCCTTGGGCCTGGTCGGTGCGCACCCGGAATGGTTGACCTGGCTCGTGGTCGGGCGCGACGTGGTGATCGTCGTCGGAGCGGTGGTTTATCACAACCTGATCGGTCGCATCAGCGCGCAGCCGACGCTGTTTTCCAAATTTACCACTTGTATACAGATTACCTATGTGCTCGGGCAGCTCGTGAACCTGTCGACCTGGTTCAGCCTGCCGCGCGGGGTGATGGTCTATCTGATCTGGCTCACGGCGGTGTGTACCGTGGCGAGCGGCGCGCAATACGTCGTGGTGTGGTCGGCCCGGGCCATGCGTGCGCGCACGCGGGAGACGATGCAATGACGAATACCTTGCGCTGGCAATTGCTGGCGCTGACCGTGCTGGTCGGCGTGGTGCTGTGGCTGCTCGCTCCCGTGCTTACGCCGTTCGCGATCGCAGCGATGTTCGCTTACCTGTTCGATCCGCTGGTCGGCCGGTTGCAGCGGCTGCGCCTGAGCCGCAACGCAGCCGTGTGCATCGTTTTTTTTGGCCTGATTCTGCTGCTGATCCTCGTGTTGCTGTGGCTGATTCCGTACCTGGAGCGCCAGACTGCAACTTTGATCAGGCGTCTGCCGGACTGGATCGCGTGGCTGCAGAACGATGCCGTGGGCTGGCTCAATGCGCGCTTCGGCCTGGAACTGGAAATGCCGGATTCACAGCAGCTTGTCACGATCTTCCAGGAGCACTGGAAGGAAGCCGGAGGCACTGCAGCGACCGTACTCGCGCAGGTTGGCAAATCCGGATTTGCGATCGTGTCGCGGATCGTGCACCTCGTCGTCGTGCCGGTCGCGTTCTTCTATCTGCTGCGTGACTGGGATGCGATGATCGAGCGGGTACATGCACTGTTGCCGCGATCGGTCGAGCCGACCGCGGCGCGGCTCGCGCGCGAGTCCGACGAAACCCTGGCCGGCTTCGTGCGCGGGCAGCTGTCGGTGATGATCGCGCTCGGCATTTTCTACGCCGTTGCGCTGCTCGTCATAGGCCTCGATGTCGGCCCGCTGATCGGTATCATCGCCGGTCTGATCAGCTTCGTGCCGTATCTGGGCGCAATCATCGGCGTGCTGATGGCGGTGATCGCCGCGCTCGTGCAGTACCACGACTGGTTGCGCGTGATCCTCGTACTCATCGTATTCGGCATCGGTCACGTGCTCGAAGCCTATGTGCTGGTGCCGCGCCTCGTCGGGGAAAAGATCGGACTGCATCCGCTCGCCGTGATCTTCGCGATCCTTGCCGGTGGCGAATTGTTCGGTTTCCTTGGCGTGCTGCTTGCGCTGCCGATCGCATCGGTGGCAAACGTGCTGCTGCGCTACGCGCACGAGCGCTATCGCGCGAGCGAGCTCTACGTGACCGGCCACGGACCCGCTCTCGTCATGTCCGAGAGCACGCCGCCCGCGGACCAGCCGTGAGCGCACAATTACCGCTGGCGCTGCGCTGGCCCGCGCAGCAGCGTTTCGACACGTTCGTTGCGGGCGACAACGGCGCCGCGTTGGCCTTGCTGCGCGCAACGGCGCAGGGCGAGGCGCAGTGGACATTCCTCGCAGGGCCTGCGGGCAGCGGCAAGTCGCATCTGCTGCTGGCCGCATCTGCGCAGGCGAGCGCGCTCGGGCGCAGCGCGCAATACCTCTCGCTGGCGAAACGCACGGCTGATCGTGCTGCGGCGGTCCGCACGCTCGGCGGCAGCGATGTGCTGGCACTGGACGACCTGCAGGCGATCGCGGGCGACGCGCAGACGGAGCACGCGCTATTCGATTTGTACAACCGCTGCAAAATGGAAAAGTCCACTTTGCTGTTCGCGGCGACTGCCTCGCCCGCCCAGCTCGGGCTGGGCCTGCCTGACCTCATATCGCGGCTGGCCAGCTGCACACAGGCGCTGCTGAAGCCGCTCGACGATGCGGCGCGCCGCGAAGCCGTGCGCCAGCGTGCGCAGGCACGCGGGCTCGTGCTCGACGATGCCGTACTGGATTGGCTGTTCGCGCACGCGCCGCGCGATCTCGGCAGCCTGACCGCGCTGCTCGAACGCATCGATCGCGAGGCGCTGGCGGCGCAGCGCCGCGTGACGGTGCCGTTCCTGCGCAAGCTACTGGGCGCGTAGCTCGCCGTCGAGTTCGGCCAGTCGCCGTGGTGTGCCGATATCACGCCACCGGCCGCCGTAGCGCTCGCCGGTAATGTCGCCTTCGCGCATCGCCGCGCGCAGGATCGGTACGGTCGAGAATTTCCCTGCGGCCTGGCTCCTGAGCAAGTCGGGTCGGTATGTTCCGATGCCGGCAAACGTCAGACGCGGTTGCTCATCGTCGAACAACAAGCCGTCACGCAACACGAAATCGCCGCGCGGATGTTGCGACGGATTGTCAACCATGACCAGGTGCGCTAGCCCGCGTGGATTTTGCGGCAATGTGGAAAAGGCGTAATCCGTCCAGATGTCGCCGTTGACGGCGATGAATGGATCAGCGCCGAGCAAGGGCAACGCACGCAGCATGCCGCCGCCGGTTTCCAGTGGCTCCGGTCCTTCGTATGAGTAGGCGATACGCAGACCCCAGCGCGAGCCGTCGCCCAGCGTCGTCGGAAATTGCTCGGCTAGATGCGAAGTGTTGATCACGACCTCGCGCACGCCGGCACGAACGAGGTTTTCCAGATGCCATTCGATCAGGCGTTTGCCGCCGACTTCGAGCAGCGGTTTCGGCATCGCATCGGTCAGCGGCCGCATGCGCTCGCCGCGGCCGGCGGCGAAGATCAGCGCGCGCATGTCGCCGCCGCAATCCGGGATTCGGGATTCAAGACTCGGATATCACGGGTGCCGACCGCGTGCGCAAGCAGCGCCGCGAAGTCCACGAGTTCTGGATAAGCGCGGGCGATATCGAGCACGTAGGCGAGCACGCGTGGCAGATCGTCGAGATACCCGGCCTTGCCGTCGCGATAGCAGAGTCGGCAGAAGATGCCGAGCACCTTGATATGGCGTTGCAGGCCGATCAGGTCGAACCAGCGACGGAAGATCGCCGCATCCGTATTTGCGCTAAAGCGCAGGCGATATTGTTCCGCCCACGCATCGACGCGCTCGCGCGGCCAGACGATATAGCAGTCGCGCAGCAGCGAGGCGAGATCGTAGGTGAGCGGGCCCAGCATTGCGCCCTGGAAATCAATAACGCCCGGACTGTCCGCCGCGGTGATCAGCAGATTGCGGCTGTGATAGTCGCGATGCATGAAACAACGCGGCTGTTCGAGCGCGGATTGGACGAGGAACGTGAAAGCGGCCTCGACGATATCCCATTGCTCGCAATTCGGTGCGAAGCGCAGATGGCGGCGCAGGAACCACTCTGGCATCAGTTCCATCTCCATGACCATCTGCGCACGGTCGAAAACCGGCAAGCCGTTCGTATCGACGCTCTGCATGCGCGATAACGCAGTGCAGGCATCGGCGTACAACGCATCGGCGGTTGCGGTGCTCAGTTCGGGCAGATAGGTGCGCGTGCCGAGATCCTCCATCAGCACGAAGCCTTGGCCGAGGTCGCAAGCGAGTACCTCGGGCGTGTGCAAACCCGCGCGATGCAGGCGCGCCCCGATGTCGAGCCATGGTCGGGTGTCTTCCTTGTCCGGCGGTGCGTCCATGACGATCCACGTCTGCGCATCATCGCGCACGCGCCAATAGCTGCGAAAGCTTGCGTCGGCGGAAGCCACCTCGATCTGCAATGGCCTGCCCAGATGCTGGCGGGCAAAGTCCAGACGCGCTTCGGCGCGGGAATCGGCCATCAGAAAATCCTTTGGAAACAATTGCCCAAGTGTATCCGAGACAGCGACCATCGTTTGACCCGAAGCGACTTAAATAGTACTATTTCAGTACTGTATAGGTGGTTCATAGCCATGCTCAGAGTCAGCAAACTCACGGATTACGCCACGGTCATAATGACCGTGCTCGCCGACGCGTCCGACAGTGTTCTCAGCGCGCAGGATGTGGCCGCGCTTGCGCACCTGGAACTGCCGACCGTGAGCAAGCTGCTCAAGCAGCTCGCGCACGCAAATCTGGTTGACTCGTTCCGTGGCGTCAATGGCGGCTATCGGCTCGCGCGCGAACCGGCGCAGATCACGATCGCGCAAATCGTCACGGCGATGGAAGGCCCGATCGGCATGACCGAATGCAGCGCACACGCGGGGCTGTGCGATCACGAATCGCATTGCGGCGTGCGTGTGAACTGGCAGCGTATCAACCATGCGATCGCGCATGCGCTCGCAAGCGTGACGCTGGCCGACATGCTCAAGCCGGTATTGCCGAAACGGCCAGCAATACCTGTGCAGGTGGCGATGATATGAGCGCCGTCGAACGCGAAATCCAGGGAGCGCTGAATCGCCGCTACGAGGCCGGCTTCGTTACCGACATCGAAAGCGAAAGCCTGCCGCCGGGCCTGAGCGAAGACGTCGTGCGCGCGATTTCGGCGCGCAAGCAGGAGCCGGAATGGATGACGCAATGGCGCCTGGCCGCATACCGGCATTGGCTGACGATGCAGGCGCCGCACTGGGCGAAATTGCAGATTGCGCCGATCGACTTCCAGGCAATCAGCTATTTTTCGCAGCCGAAGAACCGACCCAAGTCGCTCGACGACGTTGATCCTAAACTGCTCGAGACCTACGACAAGCTCGGCGTGCCGCTGCACGAGCGTGCGCGGCTGGCCGGCGTGGCGGTCGACGCGGTGTTCGACTCGGTTTCGGTCGGCACGACATTCAGCAAGGAACTTGCCGCGGCCGGCGTGATTTTCTGTTCGATGTCCGAAGCGGTCCGCGAGCATCCCGAGCTCGTGCAGAAATACCTTGGCAGTGTTGTGCCGCAGGGCGACAACTATTTCGCGGCGCTCAATTCCGCCGTGTTCTCCGACGGCAGTTTCGTGTTCGTGCCGAAAGGTGTGCGCTGCCCGATGGAATTGAGCACGTATTTCCGCATCAACGCGCGCGATACCGGCCAGTTCGAACGCACGCTGCTCATCGCCGAGGAAGGCGCGAGCGTGTCGTATCTGGAAGGTTGCACCGCGCCGATGCGCGACGAGAACCAGCTGCATGCGGCAGTCGTAGAGCTGGTCGCGCTTGACGACGCGAACATCAAATATTCGACCGTGCAGAACTGGTATCCGGGCGACGAAAACGGCGTCGGCGGCATCTACAACTTCGTGACCAAGCGTGGCGACTGCCGCGGCGCTAGAGCCAAGATTTCGTGGACCCAGGTCGAGACCGGCTCGGCGATCACCTGGAAATATCCGAGCTGCATATTGCGTGGCGACGATTCGACGGGCGAGTTCAACTCCGTGGCGCTGACGCATCACCGCCAGCAGGCCGACACCGGCACGAAGATGATCCACATCGGCAAGAACACGAAGAGCAAGATCATCTCCAAGGGCATTTCCGCCGGCCGCGGCCAGAATACGTATCGCGGCCTCGTCAAGATCGAGAAGGGCGCCGACGGCGCGCGCAACTACACGCAATGCGACTCGCTATTGATCGGCAAGAAGTGTGGCGCGCACACGTTTCCATACATCGAAGTGAAGAATCCGGGCGCGATCGTCGAACACGAAGCAACGACGTCGAAGATCTCCGACGATCAGCTGTTCTATTGCCGCAGCCGTGGCATCGCGGAGGAAGATGCGGTGTCGATGATCGTCGACGGTTTCTGCAAGCAGGTGTTCAAGGAGCTGCCGATGGAGTTCGCCGTCGAGGCGAAGAAGCTGCTCGAAGTTTCGCTCGAAGGAGCCGTCGGATGAATGCGATCGCCACGCCCAAGACCTGGCCGGTGTTTGCGATTCCAACCGCGGTGGTTATTGCGCTCGTCGGCATGATCGTCGCCGGCGTGTGGCATACGCAGATCGGCCGCTCGCCGCTGCTCACGGCGCTGATTGTCGCCGGCTTCGCGGCGTCCCTCATCGGCGCCGTGGGCGGGCTGATCCTCGCCAACACGCGCCGCAATGTGATGTGGATCCTCGCGGTCGCGCTGTCGATGACGTCGCTGCTCGCGCTGCTGGCAACCGTGCTTTCTTCGTTCGGGCCGACCTGAGCTCATGACCATGCTGAAAATCGACAACCTCCATGTCCGCGTCGGCGGCAAGGAAATCCTCAAGGGCCTCACGCTGGCGGTGAACGCAGGTGAAGTGCACGCGATCATGGGGCCGAACGGCGCCGGCAAGTCTACGCTCGGCAACGTGTTGGCGGGGCGCGAAGGCTACGAGGTGACCGCGGGCAACGTGACCTACAACGGAACGAATCTGCTCGAGCTCGAACCCGAGCAGCGCGCCGCTGCGGGTACGTTTCTCGCGTTCCAGTATCCGGTGGAGATTCCGGGCGTCAACAACACGTATTTTCTCAAGGCGGCGCTCAATGCGCAGCGCAAATATCGCGGCGAAGAAGAACTCGATTCGATGCAGTTCCTCAAGCGCGTGCGCGAAAAGCTGCGTGTGCTGCACATTTCCGAGGACCTCATGAACCGCGCGGTCAATGCCGGTTTTTCGGGCGGCGAAAAGAAGCGCAACGAGATTTTCCAGATGGCGCTGCTCGAACCCAGGCTTGCGATTCTCGACGAAACCGATTCGGGCCTGGACATCGACGCACTCAAGATGGTCGCCGACGGCGTCAACGCCATGCGCGATCCGCAGCGCGCATTCGTCGTGATCACGCATTACCAGCGCCTGCTCGACTATATCGTGCCGGATTTCGTGCACGTGATGGTCGACGGCCGCATTGTCGAGAGTGGTGACAAATCGCTGGCGCTAAAGCTCGAGGAGCACGGCTATGCATGGGTGGCCGAGCGCAAGCTGGCCGAACGTTCTTCAACGGAGCGGGCGTAACGTGAACGCTGTGTTGGATAAGGAGTCCTGGCGCTACAGCGAGCGTGCCTGGCGCGCGCTGCACGCGCAGGAATTCTCTGTTGCGAATCCTGCGGCGGCGTTGCCGGATTCGCTCGTCGCGCGCTTCGACTGGCCGGAAACGCGCGCCCGCCGCATCGTCTTCATCAATGGCGCGCCCGCGACAGCGCACGTGGCGCCGGCTGGAATCCGGCTGGGCGACGGCGAGCACCTACATCTGGTTTTCATCAACATGCCGAGCGCGCAATCTGCGCGCTGGAGGCTCGAACTGCCGATCGCGGTAGATGCTGGCAACGCGGAGGTCATCGAGCAGCACGTAGGCATCGAAGGCGCAGATGTGCTTGGTGAGGTGGCTTCGCAGGTGCGTGTGGGCTCGCATGCGCGCTTGCGCACGACCACAATCTGCGAATTGCCCGACTCGGCATCGCTGTATCGCCACGAACGCGTCGAGATCGCGAGCGGCGGCGAACATGCGTCGACCCACGCCTTGTTCGGCGGACGCTTGCAGCGTTTTGATCTTGACGTGAAGATGGCCGGTGAACAGGCGAGCTATGTGTCGCGCGGCGTATTCGCGCCGCGTGGCCGCCAGCATATCGATGTGCATCTGGATGCGCGACACGCCGCATGCGACACACGCAGCGACGTGCTGTGGCGCGGTGTCGCCGACCAGCGCGGGCGCGGGATCCTGCATGGGGCGATCACGGTTGCCGCGGGAGCGGATGGCGCGGATGCGCAACTGCAGACGAAGAACCTGCTGCTGTCTCCGCACGCTGAAATCGATGCGCAGCCCGTGCTGGAAATCTACACCGACGAGGTCAAGGCCAGCCATGGGGCGACCGTTGGGCAGCTCGATGAACGCGCCTTGTTCTACTTGCGCTCGCGCGGCGTGCCGTTGTCGATGGCGCGCAACCTGCTGATCGCTGGATTCTGCCGCGAGGCTTTCGGAAGCGTGGACAACCCCGAACTGCGCGCGCGTCTGGAAGCGACGCTGATCGGGCGCGTGCCGCAGGCAGACGGAGGTTCGCCATGAATGCCGTACAACATCTGGACGAGTTCGATCCGCTGCGCTATCGCGCGGATTTTCCGCTGCTCGCGCGCCATGTGCATGGCAAGCCGCTGGTCTATTTCGACAACGCGAACACAGCGCAGAAGCCGCGCCAGGTCATCGAAGCGGTCGATCGGTTCTACCGCGAACACAATGCAAATGTCGCCCGCGCGGTGCACACGCTCGGCGAGGAAGCGACGAGCGCGTACGAAGCGGTGCGCGACAAGCTCGCAAAGTTCGTCAACGCGCCGTCGCGCGATGAGATCATCTTCACCAGCGGAACGACACAGGCGATCAACCTCGTCGCGAACAGCTATGCCTTGCCACGCCTGAAACCCGGCGACGAGATCCTCGTCACGACGATGGAGCATCACGCCAACATCGTGCCGTGGCAGCTCGTCTGCGAACGCACCGGCGCGAAGCTCAAAGCAGCTCCGATCACACAGTCCGGCGAGCTGATCGTGGAGCGTTTCATCGAGATGCTCACACCTGCGGTGAAACTCGTGTGCGTCATGCACGTGTCCAACGTGCTCGGCACGATCAATCCCGTGCGCGAGCTTGGCAAGGCCTGCCGAGCTCGTGGCATTCCGCTGCTCGTGGATGGCTCGCAGGCGGCACCGCATCTGCCCATCGACGTGCAGGCGCTCGGCTGCGATTTCTATGCGCTGACCGGGCACAAGCTGTTCGGCCCGACCGGCACGGGTATGCTGTGGGCGCGCAAGGAACACCTCGCAGCGATGCCACCGTTTTTCGGCGGTGGCGAGATGATCAAGACCGTGAGCTTCGACGGCACCGTGTTCGCCGATCCGCCGCACAAGTTCGAGGCGGGCACGCCGAACATCGCGGGTTTTGTCGGCCTGGGCGCCGCCTTGGATTATGTCGGCGCGGTGGGGCGCTCGCGGATCGGCGCGTATGAGCACGACCTGCTTGAATACGCGACTGCGGCGCTGAAAGCCGTGCCCGGCCTGCGTCTGTTCGGCGAGGCGCGCGACAAGGTGGCCGTGCTCAGTTTCCTGATCGACGGTGTACACGCGCACGACATGGCGACACTGCTCGATCATGAAGGCATCGCGGTGCGCTCGGGCCATCATTGCGCGCACCCACTCATGCAATTTTATGGCGTGCCTGCGACGCTGCGGGCCTCTTTGGCGTTCTATAACACTCGGGACGAGGTCGACCGTTTCGTCGAAGCCATCGCCCGCGTGCGCAAAATGTTGGGATAACCGGGAACCATTGAATGGATACAGTTGTTAACGACGCGCGTCTGGCCTTCCGTGATGCGAACGCCGCCGATGTGACCGCAATCGTAAGTCTGGTCGAATCCGCCTATCGCGGCGATGTCAGCCGCCAAGGCTGGACCACCGAGGCAAATCTGCTTGACGGACAGCGCACCGATCCGGTCGGCGTCGCGCAGATCATCGCCAAACCGCATAGCCGCGTGTTGCTCAGCGAGCAGGGCGGCCAGTTGCTGGCGTGCTGTCATATCGAAAAGCAGGACGAGGCGTGCTACTTCGGCATGTTTTCGGTAAAACCGACATTGCAGGGCGGCGGTGTTGGCAGGCAAATGCTGGCGCATGCCGAACATTTGGCGCGCGGTGAGTGGAAATGTACAAAAATGGAAATGACGGTGATCTCGATCCGCAATGAGCTTGTTGCCTGGTACGAGCGTCGCGGATATCACCGCACCGGCGTGTTCAAGCCGTTTCCATACGGCGATGAACGGTTCGGAATTCCCAAGCGCGATGACCTGCGCTTCGAATTGCTCGTGAAGGATCTATAGTTGCGTTGCGCGAACCTCGATGAGCAGAGGTCGGCGTGAACTGGATTCGCGTCTGCGCGCAGTCCGAACTGCTGCCCGGTGAATTCAAGATCGCTTGGGATGGGGACATTGCAATTGCGGTGTTCAACATCGACGGCGAGCTGTACGCGATCGAAGACGTCTGCACGCACGATGGCGGCGATCTGGCAACCGGCGACTTGCACGGCTACGAAATCGAGTGCCCACGCCATGGTGCGCGCTTCGACGTCCGCACTGGCGCGGTGCTGTGTCCGCCGGCGTACGAACCGATCGCGAAGTTTCCCGTAAGAGTCGAGAACGGCGCGGTCTATACGCGCGACGACCGTTGGGACTGAAGCCGTCTACGGCCGCGAGCTAGCGGGTTGGATTCGCAACTAACAGGCTTGGCTTGCTGTCGCCGTCGGTATGTCCACTTCCACAAGATGTCTCGCATGATCATCGACCATGGCTACCAGTCCTTCGGCTTGCTCGATCCCATCGACGCGCACGCGTGCTGGCCCGATTTCGGCCAGCGTCCGTGAAATGGTAATGTCGTAAAACGTCTCGCGATAACGATAGACGATCTTGCAGCCAGTCCATGCGGACGGCAGACGTGGATCGAGACGCAGTTTGTCAGATTCCAACGCGACGCCAAGCATCGATTCCACGATCAGACGATACAGCCAGCCGGCCGAACCGGTGTACCAGCTCCAGCCTCCGCGTCCGGTGTGGGGGGGGACCGCATAGACGTCCGCCGTAACAACATAGGGCTCGACTTTGTAGATG
>Ga0163163_10002378_pt1 | contig 15916 bp, 17 predicted proteins | sample S65metaG_FD_119766 | JGI IMG/M metagenome (GOLD analysis project Ga0163163, IMG submission 119766) | Switchgrass rhizosphere microbial communities from Kellogg Biological Station, Michigan, USA - S6-5 metaG | ecosystem: Host-associated > Plants > Roots > Rhizosphere > Soil | place: USA... | reverse complement strand
TGGCTGCTGCAGTCTTACGTTTGGCAGAACTACGACCTGTTCCCGGAATTCCCCGAGCTGCATCGTTTTCTGGCTTTCTGGAAGGAAAAACTGGAAGGGCCGCTGCATTCCGTGCGCGTCGCGCACTGCAAGCTGATCAAGCCGGCCGAGCTCCGCGCCCTCAACGCCGAATTTCGCCTGCATTAGACGCGGCGCCCGCGGGCAGACCGCGGCCAAGGTGCGCGTTGCCAAGTTCGCGCCACTCGTGAGAATGAGGGGTAGACCTCAGCTCACCGGGGACGACAGTGGCGCGTATTCGCTTTGATTTCGGCACGCTCACGCTCGATGCCGAATTGCTCGACACGCCGACCGCCAAAGCAATTGCCGCGGCACTGCCGATCACCTCGTCCGCGCTGACGTGGGGCGAGGAGGTCTACTTTGATGTGCCGGTTGAAGTCAGGCGCGAGGCAAACGCACGTGCCGTGGTCACGCCAGGCGAAGTCGCCTATTGGCCGGAAGGGCCGGCGATCGCGCTCGGTTTCGGGCGTACGCCGATCAGCCAAGGCAACGAAACGAGGCTGGCGAGCCCATGCAATATCTTTGCGAAGGCGCTCGGCGACGTGAAGACCCTTGGGAAGGTGAAAGCCGGAACGAAGGTCGAGGTGAGGGCGCTTGAATAGACCGCTTCGCGGATCGAATATTCTTTTCATGCGGAAGGGTTGGATCATTCCGCGCAATCAACGGGTGAAGTGATGGCTGGCGTATTCCGGGACGACCAAATTTTCGTCGGCAAGAGCAAGAAGCCGGAATATCTCACGCTCAAATTTGCGAACCGGCATGGACTGGTGACCGGCGCGACCGGCACCGGAAAGACCGTGACCTTGCAGGTGCTGGCAGAAGGCTTTTCCCGTGCTGGCGTCCCGGTATTTGCCGCCGATATCAAAGGCGATCTGTCCGGGGTCGCCGAACCCGGCGAGGCAAAGGATTTCCTGGTTAAGCGCGCAACCGACGTTGGCTTTAAATATCAGACCGACGAATTTCCTGTGGTGTTTTGGGACCTGTTCGGCGAGCAGGGGCATCCGATTCGCACGACCGTTTTCGAGATGGGGCCATTGCTGATCTCGCGGATGCTCGATCTCAATGACGTGCAGGAAGGCATCATCAATATTGCGTTCCGTTTCGCGGACGATGAGTTCGGGTCAAGCGACGCCGAGAACAAGGGATTGGTCGACCTGAAGGATCTGCGTGAGCTTCTCGCTTACCTGTCCAACAACGCAAAAGAAGTCGGCGCGAAGTACGGCAACGTCGCTACCGCAACTGTCGGTTCAGTGCAGCGCCAGCTTCTGGTGCTGGAGAATCAGGGCGGGGCCAAGTTCTTCGGCGAACCGGCACTCAGGCTCGAGGACATGATGCGCACCGGCCGCGACGGCCGCGGCATCATCAACATTCTTGCGGCCGACAAGCTGATGGAGAACCCACGTCTCTACGTCACCTTCCTTCTGTGGCTCATGTCGGAGCTGTTTGAGTCACTGCCGGAGGTGGGCGATCTCGACAAGCCCAAGCTTGTTTTCTTCTTCGACGAGGCGCACCTGCTGTTCAACGAGGCGCCGAAGAACCTGCTCGACAAGATCGAACAGGTGGTGCGGCTTGTCCGCTCAAAAGGGGTCGGAATCTATTTCGTCACCCAGAATCCGCTCGACGTCCCTGACAAAGTGCTGGCGCAACTTGGCAACCGCGTGCAGCACGCGCTGCGGGCCTTCACGCCGCGGGATCAGAAGGCGGTCCGGGCCGCAGCGGAAACATTTCGGCCAAATCCGAAGCTCAATACGGCGAAAGTGATTACGGAATTGGGCAAAGGCGAAGCGCTGGTGTCCTTTCTGGAAGGCAACGGTACACCGTCGATGGTCGAGCGAGCCCTGATCTGCCCCCCGTCGGCTCGCCTCGGCCCGGTGACGAGCGCGGAACGCAAGGCCGTCATCGCCAAGAGCCCGATCCGCGGCAAATACGACAAGACCATCGACCCGGAGTCGGCGTACGAAATATTGCAGGGCCGGGTGCAGGGGCGCGCCGCTGAAGCGCCGCCGGCCGGCCGCAAGGGCGCGGAACCCGCACCGCCGCCGCCATCCTCCGGCGGCGGATGGACCGACGTGCTTGGCGGAATTCTTGGCGGCGGCTCATCAGGCGGCCGCTCGCGCCGCATGTCGACCAGTGAGGTCGTCGTCAAACAAGTCGCCCGCTCGGTCGCGTCGCAAGTGGGGACGCAGGTTGGCAAGGCGCTCATCCGCGGATTGCTCGGCAGTCTGGGTGGCGGAAAGCGCTAGCCTATTTCGATCGCTTTTGGTTGGCGTGGTGCCGCACCATGGACAGTGTGAGGTCCCATGCGTTGCGGATGTTCACGATCATGAGCCCGAGCAACGCGCCGGCCAGTACTTCGGGCGCGTAAGCCATTCCGGAATAGATCATGACGCCGGAGATAAGCAATGCAACATAAGCGGCTGCCGGCAGCAGCCCGTAGGCGAAATAATCGGGCACGTATTGTGTCCAGTCCGTGCGGATGACTTGCACGGAGGTGACCACGGACACGGTGATGCCAAGGAGCGCCGTCGCTGCAATCAACGCCGAAAAGAAAACCGGCCCATGCGACGGTATCAGGCAGACGGCGGCGACGAAAAACACGCTGGTGAAATGGATCACCACCGGGCTCATGAAGGTGCGTGTTGGCGCCTGATGCTGGCTGGTCAGATAACCGGCGCCAAGCGACACGGCAACGAAGAGCAGTGCAAGGACGGTAGCGGCGGCAGTGCCCACGAGCAGATAAAACTCATGCCACTGGTGCAGCGCCTCCATTTCATCAGCCCCTTCCGATGAACGGCATCTTGTTGGCCATCACGGTCATGAACAGGACATTGGTGTCGAGCGGCAGGCTTGCCATATAGACCACGGCATTGCCGACGTGATCAGCCTCCATGCGCGGCTCGATCATCTTGCGGCCGTCCGGTTGCAGCACGCCCTCGCCCTGGACCATACGCTCCGTGAGCGGTGTCGCCGCATTGCCGATGTCGACCTGGCCGCAGCAGATGTCGTACTGCCGGCAATCGAGTGAGGTCGATTTCGTCAGTCCCGTTACGGCGTGCTTGGTCGAGGTATAGGCAACCGAAAAAGGCCGCGGCGCATGCGCCGAGATCGAGCCGTTGTTAATGATGCGGCCGCCGCGCGGATTCTGGCTCTTCATGATCTTGATGGCTTCCTGCGTGCACAGGAACATGCCGGTCAGGTTTGTTGCGACCACGTTCTGCCAGGTTTCGAAGGGTAGATCCTCGAGCGGTATCGCCGGCGCGCCGATGCCGGCATTGTTGAACAGGACATCGAGGCGGCCGAAGGTCGATTTGACCGTCGCGAACAACGATACAATCGACTCACGCTTCGACACATCGGTCGGCACAGCGAGGGCTTGCGCGCCGAGTGCGTTGATCTCTCCGGCAACCTTGTCGAGCATCTCCTTGCGCCGGCCGGCAAGAACGAGGTTGTAGCCGGCCTTGGCGAGCGCAATGGCCACTGCCCGACCCACGCCGGTTCCTGCCCCGGTTACCAGAGCAATTTTTGCGGAAGCCATCGGATGTCCTTTCGTCTGGGGAAGTTCAGGACGTCCGCAATATCATAAAAGCGCGCGCTCGCCACCACCGGCGGCACGTCCTTGCGTTGATCGGGATCAGCTCGCGAGTGCGGTGGGAATTTCGTGGGGCTGAAAAGTCCCAGGTGCCTGCAGGCGCGCCGAAATTTCGGCGATGCTGACCGGCCGCCCAAATCGATAGCCCTGCATGGAGTGCACGCCGGCGGCACGCAGGAACAGCTGCTGGTCGGCCGTTTCCACGCCTTCGGCGGTGACCTTCATTCCGAGGCCGCGGCCGAGGCTGACGATCGCGTGCACGATGGCGGCGGCGTCCGCGGCCTTCTCGATTGAGCGCACAAAACTGCGGTCGATCTTGAGCTTGTCGAACGGAAAGCGCCGCAGGTAGAGCAAGCTTGAGTAGCCAGTGCCGAAATCATCGAGCGCCAGCCGCACGCCCAGTGCCTTAAGGCGGACCATTGCGGTTTCGGCCGTATCGACATTGCCGAGCAGCACGCTTTCGGTCAGTTCGAGTTCGAGCCGTGCCGGATCAAAATTCGTGTCCTTGAGGATGCGCTCGACCACGTCGACGAAGTCCGTGCGGCGGAACTGCAGTGACGAAACATTGACCGCAATGGTCAATTCCGGCCATGTCCTGCCGTCGATGCAGGCGCGACGCAACACCCAGTTGCCGAGATCGATGATCAAGCCGCTGTGTTCGGCAATTGCGATGAATTCGGTTGGCGGGATCTCGCCGCGGGTCGGATGTTTCCAGCGGCAGAGCGCCTCTACGCCGACCACGGTATCGCCGCTCTTGTTGACGACCGGCTGATACAGCAACTGGAGCTGGTCGGAATCGATCGCTTCGCGCAAATCCGCCTCGAGCAATTTGCGTGTGGAGAGGTCGGCATCCATCGCCGCATCGTAGATGCAGGCCCGATTGCGTCCTTCGTTCTTGGCACGATAGAGCGCCATGTCGGCGTAGCGCATGATGTCGGTTGCGGTCCCGCAGTTCTTGTCTATGACCGCGATGCCGATCGAAGCGCCGATGATGATATTTTGTCCGCTGATCGCATAAGGAGAGCAGATCGCGGAGATGATCCGCTGCGCGAGCATTGCCATTTTTTCGTTGTCGCCCGCGATCGAGGAGATCACCGCAAATTCGTCGCCGCCAAGACGCGCAACAAGGTCGCCGCCACGCAATGTATGCGACAGCCGTAGGGTAACGTTGCGGATGAGCTCATCGCCGACATGGTGGCCGAGCGTGTCGTTGACGTCCTTGAAGTGGTCGAGATCGATATAGAATACGGCAGCAGGTGCGCTGCCGTTGCGAACCTCTTCGATCACGGCCTCAAGGCGCTCGCCGAAGAAGATGCGATTTGGTAGCCCGCAGAGCGGATCGTGCATCGCGAGGTGGCGCAGCCGCGACTCGCCGGCGGCAATCGCGGCGGCGGTGCGGCGCATGTAGCGCAACACGAAAGCTGCGAGCAGGGCGAAGCCGGTCAGCGCGACTGCGACGAATGGCACGACGTTGTGGACGATCTCGGCGCCGGGCTGTTTCGGTGTCCAGGCAAAGCGTGCGATCACGCTGCCGTCGGGGCCGGTCAGGTCATAGGTGATGTCGCCCTGCGGTACTGGCACTTGATCGATCTTGCGCAAGTTTACGAGCCGGAGCTGCGCTCCGATATTGGCGAGCGCGCTCTCATCTATGAATTTGACAGACATGATGATCGGCGCATCTGCATCAGCGGATTGAGGGATCCCGTCGACGGGCCCAACCGCGACCGCCGCGATGACTGCTGGCTTGCCCATCATCCGGCGGATGACCGCCGATTGGGAATGCGCGCCGCTTTCCGCCAGGCTCGGCTGGTTGAGGCGTATAGCGCCGTGCAGCCGCGGGTCGCGCCCGCGCATGAATTCGATCACGGATGCAAAATCATTGCGCGCGCCGGCCATCCATTTGGTATCGGCGGTGCGGCCGCTGAGCAGCGAGTAGATCAGCTCGTCGTTGCGATTGAAGATGAAGACGTAGTCGTGATCGAAATACGTCTCGAGCCAGACGCCGACCCGGTCCTTGGCCCAGGCCGGGTCGAACGAACGCCGGACGTTCTGGACGGTGGCAGCGGCGGACGCCACGCTTTCGACTTCGCGCAGCACGCGCTCGCCGTAGCTCGTGATCGCGCGCGAGAAAAGCTGCTTCTCATGATCGACCGCGCCGATGTCGGCACGCTGGGCGGACGACAGCACGGCGACGACGATGCAGACGATCGCAACGGCGACGATCACTCCAATGGGCACGACAACGCTCAGACGAGCGCGATCCCAACTGGTGTATGGCCGCGCGTCGGGTGCACGCGGACGAGCGACAGCCGGCACGATAGAAGTCCCTTAAAGCGTCCTGCCCATTGGCGTTTTGTGGCCGGAAGCTAAGCAACAAAGCTTGCTATTCGCTTTCGTTTTGCTGGAGTAAGAGCCGGTTAGCAGTGGGAACTGGCAATTCGCCCGGTTCTGTTAACCGACGGTAAATGTAGAGCACCACCGCGTGCTACATCCCCTTGTAAAATCTGGCCTTCTCAACTGGCGCCGGATCCCCGATAGGGTGGACGCGGGATCGAGATGTGGGCGGCGCGCAGGGCGCCGGACCAGCGGGTTCGCAAATCCTGAAAATACGGTTCGCCCGGTTCGATCCGATAATTGACGTCGGCGTCGCAAACATCCGGACGCACGACGAGAAGGTCGATCGGTAAACCGACTCCGAGATTGGACCGCATGGTGGAGTCCATCGAAATCAATCCAATCTTCAATGCATCATAAAGATCGGTGTCGTAGCCAATGGCGCGATCGAGTACGGGCTTGCCATATTTATGTTCACCAATCTGCAGATAAGGCGTATCTATCGTGCACTCAATGAAATTGCCGGCCGAGTAAACCATGAAGAGCTGCAGGCGGCTGCCCTTGATTTGTCTGCCGAACAAAAATGAGACGTCGTGCTCAATGTGCGCTGCCGCCAGCGCCTTGCCTTCAACGTGCTGCACTTTTGTTATCGCGCGTCCAATTCGTTGCGCGGCCTGAAACATCGTCGGCGCGTTCATCAGCGTCTCGGTCTCGCCGGTCTCTGTGTTCTCAATGCCTTCGGTCAATGTCGAGCGAACCGACTGGCTGACCGACAAGTTGCCCGCTGAGGCCAGCGCCATAATGCGCTCACCCGGCTGTGTGTAGACGTGGAGTTTGCGAAAGGTGGAAATATTATCGAGGCCGGCATTGGTGCGCGTGTCGGCAATCATTACGAGGCCGGCCCGAACGAGAATTCCGCAGCAATAGGTCATGGGCCAGATTTCCGGAAAATATTGTTCAGCATCGCCATGTCTGAACTTGTCTTGGGCAGGCGGTTGTTGCAACGCGCAGCGTGATCGTCCGTTGCATCATCTATAATCTCCTTTTCGGGGCGCGAAAAACACCGTTAAAACTTGATGTTAGCAATGGCGCAAAACAAGGCTAAGAAGCGTCGCGGCGGGTGACTTGAGCGGGTGCCGGGGTCACGCTACGTCTTCCGGGTCGCCCATAGGATACCGTCATGAGCAGCAACTCCGACATCATCACCGCCGCCGTGCTGGTGATTGGCGACGAGATCCTGTCCGGCCGGACCAAGGATAAAAATATCGGCTACATCGCCGACTATCTCACCGCCATTGGCATCGATCTGAAAGAGGTGAGGGTGGTTGCCGACGACCCTGCGGCGATTGTCGATGCACTGAACGCGCTGCGCGCAAAATATACCTATGTATTCACGACCGGCGGCATCGGTCCGACCCATGACGACATCACGGCCGATTGTGTGGCCGAGGCGTTTGGTGTCGCCCTTGAGTTCCACCCAGAGGCCATCGCCATTCTGAAGGAGCGGCTGGCAAAAACCGGCGGCGAGCTCAATGAGGCGCGCCTGCGAATGGCGCGCATTCCCAAGGGCGCCGCGCTGGTCGCGAACAAGGTCTCGGGAGCGCCCGGGTTCTGGATCGGCAACGTCATCACCATGGCGGGAATTCCTGCGGTGATGCAGGGGATGCTCGATGAAGTTGCACCCAAACTGAAAACCGGCACCAAGTTGCTTTCAGAGACGATCCGCGCCGATGCCAAGGAAGGCGATGTCGGGACTGCGCTCGGCGCCATAGCGAAGGCTCATCCCGCGACGATCATCGGCAGCTATCCTTTTATCGATGAAAAAAACGGGCCGAACACGAATATTGTCGTGCGCTCCCGCGATGCCGGCGAGCTCGCAGTCGTGAAAGCTGAAGTTGAGGGCATGCTCAAGAAGGTCAAAGCGCAGCTTCCTCCAGCGCGTTAATGCACCATGGCGAAATCGCCCACAGAGACGCCTCATCCAGAAAAAATTTTCCCGGTGTCCTGGGATCAGTTTCATCGCGACTCGCGCGCGCTGGCGTGGCGCCTGCACGAGGCCGGGCCATTCGAGGCGATTGTCTGCATCACGCGTGGCGGCCTGGTGCCGGCGGCGATCGTCGCCCGCGAACTCAACGTCCGCATGATCGAGACAGTGTGCGTCGTCAGCTATCGCGACTACAAGAACCAGGGCGATCTGTCGGTTCTCAAGGGAGTCGCGCCGGTGGTGGTTGCGCTTCACTCGCAGGGAAAACGCGTCCTGATCGTCGATGACCTTGTCGATACGGGAAAGACCGCGCGTATTGTTCGCGATCTTTTGCCTGATGCTCATTTTGCGACCGTCTACGCGAAGCCGATGGGGCGGCCGCTCGTCGACACCTTCATCACGGAGGTCTCGCAGGACACTTGGATTTATTTTCCTTGGGACACAGGCTTGGCTTTTCAGCCGCCGATCCGCGAGGAGGGCGACTAATAAAAAATACGTTTGGAGGAAACACAATGCTGACACGACGCCATCTGCTCGCCGGTGCGGGCGCGGCCACAGTGAGTGCCGCCGCGCCGCAAGCAGTCGCGCAATCGACCTATGCGAGCCAGCCGGTACATATTCTGGTCGGTTATGCGGCCGGCGGCGGCGTCGATATCGTCGCCCGGCTGCTGCAGGAGCCGCTGAAGGCGGCCCTCGGTCAGCCGATCATTGTCGAAAACCGGACCGGCGCCAGCGCCATGCTGGCAACCGGCGCGGTCGCCAAGGCTGCGCCTGACGGATACACGTTGCTCGCCTGCGCATCGGGCGAAGTTGCAATCAACCATTTCCTTTTCAAGGAGAAGATGGCCTACGACCCAGCAAAAGAGCTGGTGCCGATTGCGCTTATCGGAATCGTGCCGTGTGTGGTTGTCGTTGCGAGTGCCACCCCGGTGCACAATCCGAAGGAATTGATCGCATACATCAAGGAGAACCAGGGCAAACTTTCGTTCTCGTCATCAGGTGTCGGTAATCCGCAGCAGCTTGCCGGCGAGTTGATGAACACAATGGCGGGCACCAAAGTGTTGCACGTGCCATATCGCGGTTCGGCGCCGGCCGTGACGGACGTTGCAACCGGGGCGATAACGATGAGTTTCTCCAGTCTGGCTGCGGCATTACCGCTGATACAGGCCGACAAGATTCGGGCGGTTGCAGTGACCTCGCGCGAACGAATGCCGCAACTGCCCGACGTTGCACCGTTGAGCGAGGGCTCGCCAGGTCTCGCCGGTTACGAGCTGCTCAACTGGTTCGCAATTTTTGGTACCGTCGGAACGCCGCCGGAGGTCGTCGAGCGTTTGAACGGTATCATCAATACCGCCCTGAATGACCCCGCGATCTCAGGGAAACTGTTGCCGCAAGGTATCGTGCCGAAGGTCATGAAGGTTGCCGAATTCAAGGCGTTTGTCGAAGCCGAACGCACGAAATTCGGCAAGATCGTGGATCAGGCCAACATCAAATTGAGCAATTGAGTAAGTTTCGGTGTACCATCGCTCAAATGCCCTTTGGGGAGGACGCCAATGAACGTAAACGCAAAGACGGACAGAGCCAGGCCTGTCGACGACAAGCGCTCGCATTACGTGCGCCCGCAGGATCTCCCGTGGGAGAAGATGCGCTTTCCCGGCTGCCAGACGAAGACGTTGCTGTTCGACCCCAAGAGCGGACTGGCGACAGTGCTGATCAAGATGGAGCCCGGTGCGACTTTGCCGGATCATGAGCACGTGCTTATTGAGCAGACTTACGTGATCGAAGGTTCGCTGGTCGACAAGGAAGGGCCTGACACCGGCCTCGAAGTCGGCCCCGGCGAATTTGTTTGGCGCCCGGCGGGCAGCCGGCACGTTGCCTGGTGTCCAAAAGGGGGCACGATGATTGCGATTTTCCAGGTGCCGAACAAATTCTTCGAAAAGGACGGCAAGGTCACCGATGCGGGTGGCAAGGACTGGCAGTCGTCCTGGGGACACATCTTATCGAATTAGCGTAGCACGCCGCCGCGTGGGGTTCACCCGCCGCGCGCCGGCGGGTGAGTTGAACTTTGCCACGCGGACGTGGCGGAATGGTAGACGCAAGGGACTTAAAATCCCTTGGGAGATTTCCCGTGAGGGTTCGAGTCCCTCCGTCCGCACCAATCAAATCGCCGAATGACGGGCAGGCAGGCGGCCAATGAGAAACAAACGAAATAAAGACAGCGGCGACCGCATCGACGAGTTTGGCAGCTATACCGGTCCATCGATTATGGCCGTTGCCGGCATCGTCGGTATCGTCGCGCTAATACTTTTCTACAGTAGCTCACCACGTGTTGGCGTGTTGAGCGTGGCGGTCTTTTTGCTCGCCATTGTCGGCGTGGCCGCCTTGGTACAGAGACTCAGCAGTTAGCTTCCCGATTTATGCGTGGGCGGGTACGACGGCCCGCAGTAGCTATTTCTTTTGCTTCGCGGTTTTCTGCGGTTCTTTCACCTTCTCGTCCATGTGCGCGCCGAAGTAGACGGGAAGCGACCAGCTCGGCAGGATCAAGGGAAGACCGTCGCGCAGGGCGCGCAGGGTATTATCGTGTTGCTTGGCAATATCTTCGGCCTCTGTCGCTTGTTTTGATTTCTGCTTGCTGGCCGCAGTAGCCGGTGAAATGGCAAAAGCCGATATGACAAGCAGCAAAAAGATGCTCTTCATGGATGCCCCCATGTTCCACTTTGTTGCCCTTGGCTATTGTGCATGAAATCAATGCGGTACACAGGACCCTTAATACGAAATCCAAGCTATTCACTGGAGAATTCGGTGATGGCCCCAAGACTGGCGCCTGAGGTCCACGCATGCGCCTGACCATCAATTGCGACATGGGCGAAGGTTTTGGCCTGTACCGCATCGGTGACGATGAAGCGATGATGCCGCACATCGATCTGGCCAACGTTGCCTGCGGTTTTCACGCCTCCGACCCGCCGACCATGCGCGCGACCGTACGCCTTGCGAAGCAGCATGCGGTCAAGGTCGGAGGCCACCCATCATTGCCCGACCTCCAGGGCTTTGGCCGTCGGGCCATGGTGATTTCGCCGGCCGAAGTAGCGGATCTGGTGACCTATCAGGTCGGTGCCCTGAAGGCGTTTCTCGATGCCGAGGGCATGCCACTCAACCACGTCAAACCGCACGGCGCGCTCTATGGCATGGCGGCGCGCGACGAGAAAATTGCCGCCGCCATTGCCGATGCCGTCCTGCCATTCGGCGTGCCAATTCTCGGGATGGCCTTTACCGCGCATGAAAAAGCCTATCAGGCCAAGGGCATCGCGTTTATTCCTGAATTTTATGCTGATCTGGAATACGACGGCGAAGGCAATCTAATTCTCAGCCGCGTGCATGATGCCGTCGATCCGGCCAAAGCGGCCACACGTGTGTTGCGAATGATCCGCGATCAGGCCGTCACCACGACGGCCGGCAAGGATATTCCGGTCAAAGCGGCCACCGTTTGCGTGCATTCGGACACGCCATCGGCCGTATCCATTGCCGCCGAGGTGGCGCGGGTCTTGCGCCAGGCGCCCATCCGTCAGTGACATCTGTGCGAGCCGGTCCATCGCAAAGCCAGAATCGTGCGATAGGTGTCCGCCGATGACGACCAGAATCCGGTTGATGATAGGCTTGGTTGCAAGCGCCCTGCTGTCTGGGTGCGCCGCTTCCGACGATGCTTCGGGCCGCTTCTTCGTCCAGCCTGACCGGTACCAACTTTATAGCTGCAGGGAGCTGGCCGAGGCGGCCCAGGTGGCCGGCGTGCGCCAGGTGGAGCTTGAGGGCTTAATGGCGAAGGCGGGGCCGGATGCGAGCGGGCGTTTTGTCAGCACGATTGCCTACCGGCCGGAATATCTGCAATTGCGCGGCCAGATGAACGAAATACGCAGGACCGCCACTGAAAAGAAATGCAAATTCAACCTGGACGCGGCTCCAGGCGCGCGCGTGAGCGACCAGGTCATACGCTGATCAACAGATAGCTTGCTCCATGGAACTTTTATAGGCTGCGGAACTTGTAGCCGTGGAACCCGCCACGGAAGTGGCATCACATGGGGGCTGGCATGGGACTTTTGATCAGTATTCTCATTACCTTCCTTGTAATTATCCTCGTTCTCTATCTCATCAACATGCTCCCGATCGATGGACGGGCGAAGCAGATCGTTCGCGTCATCGTCATCATCATTGGCGTGCTGTCGCTGTTGAAATATCTCGCCGTCTTCTAGCGCTCAAAGATGTACTCGGCGAAGGCGCAGCGCGTTGCTGACGACGCTGACCGATGAAAGCGCCATCGCAGCGGCCGCAATGACCGGCGACAGCAATATTCCGAAGATGGGATAGAGCACACCTGCGGCCACCGGCACGCCGAGCGCATTGTAGATGAAGGCGAAGAACAGGTTCTGCCGGATGTTTCGCATGACGGCGGCTGACAGCGCGCGCGCCTTGACGATGTCGGTCAGGTCGCCCTTTAGCAGCGTGACGCCGGCGCTTTCGATTGCGACGTCCGCACCTGTTCCCATGGCGATGCCGACTTCGGCGGCAGCGAGGGCAGGGGCGTCGTTCACGCCATCGCCGGCCATTGCAACCGTGCGTCCCTCGCGGCGCAATTTTTCGACGACCGCACTTTTCTGATCGGGGAGGACTTCCGCCTCGACTTCCGCGATGCCAAGCCGGCGCGCGACGGCCTGCGCAGTCGTGCGATTGTCGCCGGTAAGCATCACAACACGAATCCTTGCAGCCGCGAGCGCTTTGAGTGCATCGGGTGTCGTGCTCTTGACCGGATCGGCAACTGCGATGACGCCGGCTGTCTTCCCGTTGACGGCAAGAAAGATGGCGGTCGCGCCATCGGATCGCAGGCGTTCGGCTTCAGAAGCGAGAGGGGAAGCGTCAATTCCAAGTTCGCCGAGAAATCTGGCATTGCCGAGCGCAAGTGTCTTGTCTTCGACGGCACCGGTCACGCCCTTTCCAGCAGGCGCGTCAAAACTCTTTACCTCGGACAATGCGATCTTGCGTTCGCTAGCCGCGGCAACGATTGCGGCTGCGAGTGGGTGCTCGCTGCCGCGCTCAATGCTCGCGGCCAGTTGAAGGATCTGGGTTTCATCGAACCCGGAGGCAGGCAAGACCCCCACCACTTTCGGCTTTCCCTCCGTGAGCGTGCCGGTCTTGTCGATAACAAGGGTATCGACCTTTTCCATGCGTTCGAGCGCCTCGGCATTTTTGATCAGCACGCCAGCCTGCGCGCCACGCCCGACGCCGACCATGATCGACATCGGGGTTGCGAGACCAAGCGCACAGGGACAGGCGATGATCAGCACGCTGACCGCTGCGACTAGCCCGAATGCGAAGCGCGGCTCCGGACCAAATGCTGCCCATGCCGCAAACGCGATGATGGCTGCCACGATCACTGCCGGAACAAACCAGGCCGAAACCTGGTCTGCGAGCCGTTGAATCGGCGCGCGGCTGCGCTGCGCGCGCGCAACCATTTGCACAATCTGTGACAGCAGCATGTCGCGGCCGACTTTTTCGGCCCGCATAACAAAGCTGCCGCTCTTGTTGATCGTGCCACCGATTACCCGCGAGTCCTTTTCTTTTGTCACCGGCATGGATTCTCCGGTGACCATCGATTCATCGACGGCGGAGCGGCCTTCAAGCACGGCGCCATCCACTGGCACCTTGTCGCCTGGCCGTACGCGCAGACGGTCCCCGGCGTGCACGAGGTCGAGGGCGACATCTTCATCGCTTCCGTCGTCTTTCACCCGGCGCGCGGTCTTGGGGGCGAGGTCAAGCAGGGCGCGGATGGCGCCGGATGTTGCTTCACGGGCGCGAAGTTCGAGGACCTGACCCATCAGGACCAGTACGGTGATGACGCTTGCTGCCTCGAAATAGCTGGCGGGTGTGCCGCCGTGACCGCGGAACGCTTCCGGAAAGTTGTGCGGCACGAAGGTGGCGGCGAGGCTGTAGACGAAAGCCACCCCTGTGCCCATCGCGATCAGCGTGAACATGTTGAGGTTGCGCGTCACAAGCGATTGCCAGCCGCGAACGAAAAATGGCCAACCGGCCCACAGCACCACGGGGGTTGCGAAGGCAAACTGAATGTAGTTCGACAGTTTTGGATCGACCCAATTGTGTGCACCGAAAATGTGCGCGCCCATTTCCAGCGTGAAAACCGGAACCGTCAGAACGAGGCCGATCCAGAATCGCCGCGTCATATCGACGAGCTCGGGGTTGGGGCCGGTGTCAGCGCTTGCGATGTCCGGCTCGAGCGCCATGCCGCAGATCGGGCAGGAGCCGGGTCCGACCCGGCGGATCTCCGGATGCATCGGGCAGGTGTAGATGGTGCCTTCTGCGACCGGCTTCGGCTCGCGTTTGCCGAGATAAGTTTGCGGGTCGTTGACGAATTTCGTGCGGCAGCCGGCCGAGCAGAAATAGTAGGAATGACCACGGTGCTCCGCACGGTGCTTGGCCGTGTGCGGATCGACCGTCATGCCACAGACGGGATCGATGACGCCCCGCGTGGGATTGCCGTGATGGTGGTGATGCTCCGACGTCACTGATCGTGCCTTGCCTTAAATACCCCTAGGGGGTATATAGACGGCATGGCGAAAGACAGCAAGCCAGCCACGCTCAAGAGGCTGAACCGGATCGAGGGCCAGGTGCGTGGCGTTGCCCGCATGGTCGAGGATGACCGCTACTGCATCGACATCGTGACGCAAATCGGAGCGGTCCGTGCGGCGTTGCGCCGTGTGGAAGAGGAAATCCTCCGCGGCCATGTCGCGCATTGCGTGGATCATGCCATCAAGAGCGGCGACAAGGCCGATCAGCGCCGCAAGGTCGCCGAGCTCATGGACGTGATGGGACGCGCGGGCAGGTAATCAGCCGAACTTCTGCCGTGCCAGGGCTGCGCCCGCGCCCAGCGCCTTGAGCTTCGCCTCCGCGATGTCGCGCCGCATCGGCGCCATGCCGCAATTTGTGCAGGCGATGATTTTTTCCTTTGGCGCGACCTTGGTCACGTTTCCGATCACCTCTGCCACCTGTTCGGGCGTCTCGATCTTATCGGTTGCAACATCGATCACGCCGACCAACAAGTCCTTGCCTTCCAGCAACGACAGCAACTTCAGCGGAACGCGCGAATTGATGCATTCCAGGGAGACTTGGCCGATACGGCTTTTGGCAAGCGCGGGGAAAAACTTTTCGTATTGCCGCCATTCTTCGCCGAGTGAATTTTTCCAGTCGATGTTGGCCTTGATGCCGTAGCCGTAGCAGATGTGCACAGCGGTCTTGCACTTGAGCCCATCAATCGCGCGGTGCATCGCCTCGATACCCCAGACGGCGACGTCATCCATGAAAACGTTGAAGGCCGGCTCGTCGAATTGAATAACGTCAACGCCGTCTTTCTCGAGTGCTCGTGCCTCCTGGTTCAGCAGGCCGGCGAAAGCCATCGCCATCTTCACTTTGTCGCCGTAATGGGAGTCGGCAATCGTGTCGGCGATCGTCATCGGGCCGGGCAGGGTCATTTTCAGCTTGCGGTTGGTGTGGGCGCGCGCGTGCCGCGCTTCGGCCTGGTGCACGCGTCCCTTCAATTTAAGTTCACCGCGCACGACCGGCACCATGGCTTTGTAGCGGTCCGCGCGGATTCCCATTTCGACTTTGTGAGCGAAGTCGATTCCGTCGACATATTCGAGAAAGCCATGCACAAAATGCTGGCGCGACATTTCGCCGTCGCAGATGATGTCGATATTCGCATCTTCCTGCCATTTGACCGCGAGCAATGTCGCGTCGAGCTTTGCTGCGGCGAGCTCTTCTCCTTGCAGCCGCCATTGCGGCCACAACTTGTTCGGCTCGGCGAGCCACGAGGGTTTTGGCAGGCTGCCGGCGACGGTCGAAGGAAACAACATTCTATGCGATCTCGAAACGTTGTGGAGGCCGCCAACTAT
>Ga0163163_10002376_pt1 | contig 15925 bp, 11 predicted proteins | sample S65metaG_FD_119766 | JGI IMG/M metagenome (GOLD analysis project Ga0163163, IMG submission 119766) | Switchgrass rhizosphere microbial communities from Kellogg Biological Station, Michigan, USA - S6-5 metaG | ecosystem: Host-associated > Plants > Roots > Rhizosphere > Soil | place: USA... | reverse complement strand
TTCTCGAAAAGCCAGGGTAGGGGCCTGGGTGTTTTTGGCTTCAATCCATACCTGGCGATGCTTTCTTCCCTGATTAATTGAATGGCCTCGTCTATCGAATCAGTGACTAAGAATTGTTGCATGTCTTCTGGTGAAATGGTTGCCTTCTTTTGCATATATTCAATATATTCGACCAGGTCTTTGTGAAATTCTTTCGAGAAGATGATGATGGGAAAGTCGCTGATCTTCCTGGTTTGAATGAGTGTCAATGCTTCGAAGAATTCATCAAGGGTGCCAAAGCCTCCCGGCATTACAATAAAACCATAAGAGTATTTGACCAGCAGCGTCTTTCGTACCATGAAGTAATTCAGATTCACCCACCTGTCGAGATAAGGATTTGGTTTTTGCTCCAACGGTAGAACAATATTGCAGCCAACCGACCTGCCGCCAACTTCCTTTGCGCCACGATTAGCGGCTTCCATAATGCCTGGTCCGCCACCCGTCATCACCGTAAATCCCAACAAAGCCACCTCACTGGCTACTTTCCTGGCCAGTTGGTAGTATTCATGGTCCTCTTTAAAACGCGCCGATCCAAAAATGGTGATGCAGGGTCCTACGAAGTGTAATGCGCGAAAGCCCCTGATGTAATCGAGCATTACCTTGATGAGGAATTTAAAATCTTGCCAGCGGGATTGGGGTCCTTCGAGAAATTTAATCTCTGAATGGGGCATGAATTGTTCTTGTTAACTTAAGTTAGGTTGAAAATTCAAAAGTAAGAAGTAAAAATTCAAAAGTTGGCGCGAGCTTTATCTTGGATATTAGCGCGGGCGTCTGCCCGTGTTCTATCCTGGCACAAGCGGATGCTTGCGCCTAAAGAAATTCTAACAAGGCACGAGCTAGAGCTCGCGCCAAAGGATCTTTTGATTTTTTAACGGTGCGCGATGAACAGCGGTATTCTATGTTCCTGGATAATTTGTGTGGCGAAGCTTTTCCTGAATAGTGAAGGCAGTTCACCTCTTCCAAATGCGCCCGTGATCAGCATTGTATCTTTCTTCTCGCTGACCCAGGTTGCAAATTCTTTCGCCTGTATGTCGAAAGTTTGAAAACTGAGGTCAGGATAATGTCGGCTGGCCAACTCCGTTATGTATTCCTTCCTGGGCACGTCGCTTCCTTCTGGCTCAAAGCTCACAACAAGCGTCTTCAATTTCTTAAGCGTTGGAAAGAGGTAGGAAAACTGCTTGATCGCAAAGACTGAGGAGCCTTTGCCATCATATGCAATGATGAGGCTCTTCGGCGATGCAAATTGTTCAGGTACCAGTAAAACCGGGCATTCAGCATGGTGCAGGGTTTTCTTGAGGTAATCGTTGGGTTGATTCTTGTCGATATTCTGGTAGAACAATTCGCTGCTCAGGATCAAAAGATCCGCAAACCTCGTTTCAGTTGCCAGTTCAGAAAGGGCAAAAACTTTCGTGTCTTTATGGATCCGATACTCAATATTGAATTTTTTGCATTCTTCTTCGAAGTGTGCTATGTTTTTCAGGATGGCATCTTCTTCAGGTTCGATCATGGGCATAATTACAGGCGCACCAATGCCCATGCCACTGTAGCCGATGACTTCGCGATAGTCGATCGGACTCAGGAAAACACCGGTAACGAGCGAGGCTTCCTGTTGATGGAGAAAGCAGGCCATGTCGAACGCGCCCTGACTGAAATGATGGCCGTCGAAAGCGATTAAAATCTTATTCATGGCATCTGGTTTTTGCGTCAGCAATACCGATTGACCAGGTTTTCCAGCCACTCTTGTTTACCACTCCTGGTTTGTGGCTCACCTTCTGCAATTGCATATGCACGAAGATCGTCCAGGGACAATTTTCCCTGTTCAAATTCTTTTCCCTTGCCACTGTCAAATGATGCGTAGCGATCGGTCCTGAATTTTTTATATGTCGATTTGCTGAGAATATTGTCTGCAGCGATCAGTGCACGAGAGAAGCAATCCATACCTCCGATATGCGCGAGAAAGAGATCGTCGGGATCTGTGCTGTTCCTTCTGCGCTTGGCATCGAAGTTGATACCACCACCTTTAAAGCCACCTGCTTCGATGATCACCAACATGGCTTCTGTCAATTCAAGCACGTTGTTTGGGAATTGGTCGGTGTCCCAACCATTCTGATAATCGCCCCTGTTGGCATCAATTGAGCCAAGTAGGCCCGCATCTGCGGCAACTTGTAACTCGTGTTGGAAGGTATGTCCCGCAAGTGTGGCGTGATTCACTTCTACATTCAGCTTGAAATCGTCCATTAGATCATACTGTCTGAGAAAGCTGATTACTGTTGCTGAGTCGTAGTCGTATTGGTGTTTGCTGGGTTCGCAGGGTTTGGGCTCAATGAAGAAGGTGCCTTTGAAACCATTCTTACGCGCATAATCTTTTGCTGTATGCAGGAATCTTGCAAGGTGCTCCTGTTCTCTTTTCATATTGGTGTTGAGCAGGCTCATGTATCCCTCGCGCCCGCCCCAGAAAACGTAATTCTCTCCTCCCAGTGCAATCGTGGCATCCAATGCCGCCTTTACCTGTGCACCTGCGTGTGCAAGCACGTGGAAGTCAGGATTGGTAGCGGCCCCGTTCATATAGCGTCGGTGGGAAAATAGATTGGCTGTGCCCCATAATAATTTCACACCGCTTTCTTTTTGCTTCGATTTTGCATATTGGGTCAATGCTTCGAGGCGCTTATCGTTTTCTGCAACATTATTTCCATAGTCCACCACGTCAACATCGTGAAAGCAAAAATAGGGGAGTCCCATTTTGGTGATGAATTCAAAAGCAGCATCCATCTTGTCTTTCGCTCTTGCGACTGCATCCGATTTTTCATTCCATGGATAGATATGCGTGGGGCCACCGAATGGATCACCACCGTCGCCGACAAAAGAGTGCCAGTAGGCGCAGGCAAATCGAAGCGTATCTTTCATTGACTTCCCGCCAATTATCCTCTTTTCATCGTAATAACGAAATGCCAGTGGATTGTCTGTGTCGGGGCCTTCATATTTTATCTGGCCAATACCTTTGAAATATTCTTTGTCGCCAAAAATTACGTTTCCCATTTGTCGGTTTTTTCTTTGTGATTAATTCGGGTTGAAAGTTACTATTTTATTTCACGAAGCAGCAACTGTTTCCAGTCCTGGTAGAACACTTCGTTCTCTTTGTTGCCATCAGGTTCTACCAATTGAAGGGGCCTGAAATTGCTGAATGCTTGTTTTGGTGTCTTAAAAATTCCGGCACCAATTCCCGCGCCCAGTGCGGCGCCAACGCTTCCATCACAATTAAACAATTCAACGGGCACGCCGGTGGTGTTTACAAAAATCTTCGTAAAAAGATCGCTGAGAAAAAGATTAGCCTTACCTGCGCGGATTACTTTTGGATTCATGCCATTGCTTCTTAATATATCGAGTCCATATCGAAACGAATATACCAGTCCTTCCTGCACGGCCCTGAACAAATGTGGCTCGCTGTGCATATTCAAATCCAGCCTTTGAAAACTTGCGCCGGGTAAAACATTTCCCAGCATTCTTTCTGCGCCATTCCCAAAGGGCAACACGCGCAGGCCATCAGAGCCAGCATTTACTGCGGCGGCAAGTGAATTCATTTGCGCATAACCGTATTTGTCGCCTGTCATGGACTTCACCCAGCGGTTCATGATTCCTGTTCCATTGATACAAAGCAAGATGCCAATACGCTTTTGCTGAGGGGTATAGTTGACATGAGCGAAGCTATTTACGCGAGATTGCGGATCATAAGCGAGTTGATCACTTACACCGTAGATGACACCGGAAGTTCCCGCAGTTGCGGCTACTTCACCCGGCTCAAGTACGTTCAGACTAAGTGCATTGTTAGGTTGATCGCCGGCTTTATAGGATACGGGTATGCCTGCCCTCAATCCCAGCTCTCGCGCAATATTTTCCTTTAGCTCGCCGTGCGATGAAAAGACGGGTTGCAGAACAGGTACCAATTCGCTCGAAAAACCATAACAGGAAAGTACGTCCGCAGAAATTTCATCCATTTCAAAATCCCAGAAAATGCCCTCCGATAAAGCCGGTATGCTGGTATTAATTTCGCCGGTCAATTTCATGGATATGAAGTCGCCGGGAAGCATGATCTTACTTGCGCGCTCGTAAATTGCAGGCTCGTTATTCTTTACCCATGCCAGTTTTGAAGCAGTAAAATTGCCAGGTGAGTTCAGCAATCGCGACAGGCATCTTTCTTCGCCGATGGTGGAAAATGCTTTTTCGCCAATAGCCACTGCACGACTGTCGCACCAGATGATTGAAGGACGAAGTGATTCCTGGCTTTTGTCAACCATTACCAGTCCATGCATCTGATAAGCAATACCGATAGCGGCAATTTCTTTAGGATCAAAACCACCGAGGGCATTTAATTTCTTAATGGCCTGTTTCACGTGTTCCCACCACATGTCCGGGGATTGCTCTGCCCAGCCAGGTTGTGGAGCCTGAATGGGCGTTTCTGTTTCCGGATATTGTGTGGAGCGCAGGCAGCTCTGCGATTGTGCGTCAACGACTGATACTTTAATAGAGGAGGTCCCAAGATCAATGCCCAGCAATAACATAGGATGATTTCCGTTTTGTTGGACAGGAAAAATACTAATAAAGAGAAAACGAAACTTTTCTAAGTGGAGAAACTTGGTAGAAAAGGCCTTTAGCCGCTACTTAATATTTGGAGATCGATAGCGTGCCGTCGTGTGAGTCATCCTTTTTTCTGCCGAAAAGCCGACTAAATTTTTTCTTCCAGCTTCCGGCTTTGCTGGCCACGAGATTGGCTACACCAACCTGTAAGGCCGTGCCCACCGCTTTTTTGACGATTGAAGCTTGTTTGCCGGGCATGAAACGACGCAGCAAAAAACCTGCGCCAACACCCAACAGGGCATTTACAACCTGGCCCTTTTTGCCAGGCTCGTGAATAAACTGGTTAAAGCTGTTTCTGAGAATATTTCCGGGCTTGAGCTGTTCATATAGCCCATGCGCCCGCTCTCTCAAGGCTTCTTGCTGAAACTTCGACTTCCGTTCGAGCCGTTCAATCTCATCTCTTAATTCTTCAAGATTCGTAATCTTTTCCATTCTTCTGCTTTAAAAGCTTCTTCACCAGGTTATTTGAACTTGGATTTTCAATCCATCCCTTGCTACTACTATAAAGGATTAAACCGGCAATGAGAAAAATGCCACCCATGATGAAAAAACCGTAATAGGTTTTGCCCAACAATTCACCGATCCACAATGCAATTCCAATAGTCACGAACAAAGTGAAAACACCCATCATGCAAAAAAACAAAAGCTTCGAAATGATGGTGCCGTAAACCTCTGCAACTTTTTCCACCACCTTTAGTTTCCAAAGCCTGGTCTTTGTTTCAACATATTCTGCGGCATCTGTCAGGATGGTTTCCGCTTCGCGGGAAATTGTTTCCATGATTTAAGGTTTTTTCATTGCCGGTTTTTTTCACAGCATCAAGAATGCAGTGCATTCTTTGCTTCGCCTTTCAAGCTATTCATTTTCAAATTTCCTTTTTCAACAGCATCGTCCATGCCTTCTTTTGCTGTTGCATATGTTTCCTTTAAGCCATCAACGAAATCGTTGAATTTATGCTTTAGAGAATCGGCAACGTCGCCTGATTTCTTGGATATTTTTTTCCTGGTTTCCGTTCCTTTATCAGGAGCAAAAAGAATTCCAGCCAATACACCTGCAGCAGCTCCGGCGAGGAAGCCAATCATGATTTTTGAATTTGTGTTGCCCATAAAATAAAATTTAGTGATTAATAAGCAGAAATAATAGTGCCAATTGATTTACAAAACAATGCGTGAAGAATAGCAGTCGAAAAAATCATGCCAAAGGGGTCCGGTAAGGAAGCCCCGTTGTCAAGACTCATTCTGGAAGCATTTTCCGTCTTTCCCCGTTTTGAGAAGGGGAAAAAGGGCCACGGTTTTTGTTAAGAAAAAAGTGAGGGACAGGGATTAATTGTGGGACTGCAGCGAGCTGTTCAAAAGCTTTACCTGCAAAAAAGCACAAAGGACGCCATTGAATTGGCTGCGGATCAGATTCCTTATACCCTCGTATAAATAGGGTTCATTCAGGATCTCACGGTAGGCACTAATCATCTTTTTCTCACAGGCAGCGCAGATTCCAAGAATCTCTTTTTCGTAGTCGAGAATGTTGGTAGAAGAAGAGTGCTCAGGTTGCCTTACAATCTTCGCATAGTCACTCGAATGAATCATCTCACCGCCCAATGTCTTAATCATTGAAGCTAACTCAGACGCATACTGGTTGCTTTCCTGGGCCAGTGAAATAACTGTTCGTTGCAGTTGTTTGTCACGAATGTAAGTCGCAACATCTTCATACTTTTTCTTCACTTCCTGGAGAAGATTGTGCAAGTAATCCAGTTTCTCAAGGACGTACCTTGGGGTTTTCTTGATGTTGGCGCGTAACATGGTAGGACAGTTTAAAGGTTAAAGGATTTTACTTTATCTAAGTTAATCATTTAATCAGTGTTCAAAAGGTTTTCAATTTTATTTAGTCGTTAAGAAGAAATGTTTTTCCCGATTCCGGCAATGTCCCGAATTGCGCGCCCCTATTGAATAGACGTTACTTTTGGCACCTGAGGGGAGTAGAGCGCCCTGAGAATTATTTACACAGAGGTGACAAAATTGGAATTTACCATTTTCGAAAACCGGGCTTCAGTTTTACGTGGAGTGAAATGCAGAAATCGCTGAAAAGGGAAAGGAGTCTTGCCCGCGCAAGACTCCTTTTTTTGCGGATACCCTAACTAACAATAGCCTATCTGAAACTATCTTCCAATCTTTTAAACCTTTGCTTTGATCTACCGCTATCCGCCGTCTAAAGTTTGAGTAGTAGTATGCTAATCTGTATTATAGAACTGTGCCAGAATCTAATAAAATGTAATTCACTGATTTAGAAAAAATCCCGCAAAAGGATAGTTCGCTTACGATACGAACACTGTTCACTTCTGATACATGAAATCCTTAACAAAATGTGAAAGCCAAGACAACTTGTAACTCACTCTGAGCGCAAGGAAGAAACCGGATTTGCCATCGCAGATCTCACGGTTTGCACACTCAACGTCAGCACTGTAACAATAAGCATGGAAACGCCGCTAAGCGCAAACAACCACCAACTCATTGGCGTTCTGAATGCGAAATCATCAAGCCAGCTATTCAAAGCCCACCAGCCCAGCGGAGCGGCGATCAGGAATGCTACAACAACAGGTCTCAAAAATCCCCTCGACAAATTGGTTACAATCTGGAACACAGTGGCCCCCAGGACTTTCCTAATGCCAATTTCTTTCGTCCGCGTGTTGGTGGTATAAATCACAAGTCCTAAGAGACCCAGGCAACTGATTAGTATTGTCAAGCCGGTTGCCCAGCTCAGCAACTTCACGGTATTCTGTTCTAAAGTATAAAGTCTGGCAATGCTTTCATCCAGGAAACTATAACTGAAATCGCTGTCAGGATAAACATTCTTATACGCGACCTCCAATTTTTGAATGGCCTGCTGCCAGCTGGATGGTGATCCGGCTTGCGGTCGAAGCGCTACATGCATGATCGAATTCCTGGTCGCTACATTTGAATAAATGAGCGGATCGATCGCCAGGTGTAGGGACTGTTCATGAAAATCCTTCATCACGCCTACAATTGGCTTGAGCTTTCCGTTAATATTGAGTTGCTTTCCAATAGCATCTGCAGGGTTTTGAAATCCCATCAATCTCGCGTAGGTTTCATTGACGAGGTATTCCTTCATTGTATCTCCCATGAGTGGCTCGCGGCCTGCAATCAAACCAATATGATAAAGTTTCAGGTAATTGGTATCGCCCCACCTGATTTGCACATCGGCCTTCACGTCTTCTTTTCCGTCGTTAAATTTTACATTGGTGTAGGCTGGACCTTCGGCTGCCGGTGGCAGGAAACCTGAACTTGCCATTTGAATTTCCGGAATAGCTGCAATTTTTTGCATTAGTATTCTGCCACGATCTTCATTTCCCGATCCCTTGGCGCGGGGAATTTCAAAATTGATGATGGCTTCTTTTTTGAAACCAAGATCCTTGTTCAGCGTAAAATGAATTTGTTTGCTTACGCCCAGCGTGGCAATCACAAAAAACTGGGCGATTACAAACTGGGAAAGCGTTAAGGTCCTTCGCACCCAAACGTGCCTTCCCTGTCCACCAAAGCCCTGGTTCTTCAAAACAAGAACCGGTTTATAGGAAGACAGAAACAAGGCGGGGTAAATACCTGCAAGCAAACTGACGAAGAAGGTAATACCCAGGAGAAAAAGGATAGTGTAAGGTTGTTCGCTGAGACTGAATTTCAGTCCGGGCGGCGTGAAATCGTTAAACACATCCAGCAACAAGGGCGTAAGCGCAATTGATACCAGGGTAGCCGTTGCCGTTATGATAAAGGTTTCTCCCAGGAACTGGGTGATGAGTTGAAACCTGGAACCGCCCATTGTTTTGCGAATACCGATTTCTTTCGACCTGCGAACGGCTTGTGCCGTTGTAAGGTTAATGAAGTTGATACAGCCAAGGAATAAAAGAAAACCGGCAATGGCAAGAAGGCCATAAAGCACTTTCTTGTTTGCAGTACGCTGCCCGAAACTTTCATAATTAAAGTGGATTTCTTTTAGAGGCTGCAATCTAAATGCTATTTTAAAATCGGGATTCTTTTTGGGAAGATATTTGGCCAACAAGGCATTCAGGTCACCTTCGGTTTTCGTTCTCGATCCACTTGCAGCAATTTTTATGAAGGCCTGCGAATATGCCATCCAGTCGTCCCATGTATCCATCAAAAAATTATTTTTCAGCCCTGACTGCATGATGGTGGGCATCGAAATAAATTCTAATGAAGTGAAAAAAGTCTTTTCATCCAGGTCTGCGACCACTCCGTGCACGGTGGCTTTGAGTGTATCACCATAAGTAACAATTCTGCCAATTACGTTCTGGGGGGATATGCCGGGAAAATAGAGATTCGCCCTGCTTTCTGTGAGAACCACAGAAAAGGGTTCCTGCATCGCCGTCGTTGGTGATCCAGCCAGCCATTTGAAAGGAACAACGGAAAAATAATCTGTGTTCGTGAAAATGACCTCGGGCTGATGTTTAAACACCATGGGCCGCTTGGGATCTGCTGTCTCCAGGCTCACTTTCACTGTTCCATCTCCCTGAAATTGAAACCTTGGAACAACCTTGTCTATACCTGTCAATTCCCTTTGCGCTGCTTCTGCAAGTGGTGCAGGAATCGCAGCACTATGGTTCAGGTTGCCCTTGTCATTAATCTCCATCACCACCCTGAAAATCCTTTCAGGATCTTTTTCAAATTTATCGTAGCTGAATTCAAACTGGACAATCAGGAATATGACTAGCGCGGCGCTTACTCCAATGGAGAGTCCAAGCGTGTTGATTATTGAAAAAGACTTATTCCTGAAATAATTGCGGATAGAGACTAATAAATAGTTCCTGAACATATGTATCAATTAAAAAGTCAAAATTCAAAAGCATCTCAAACCAAGCCTATGCCGGTATGCAGTTTACTAGCTATCAACTCCTTAGAATGACATACGACCAATCTATGTACGCTTTCGATACATCAGGTGTATGGTTTTGTGAAGAAGTCTCCCTGAATGTGATTTTACAGTTAATTCATTCCAAATCTTACATTTGTATAGGCGAACCCATAAATTTGAAGTTCGTCCAGCCTTTTCTGTTAGTTAGGAGGCATACAGAATCGCTTTTTTAGCCAACAAAACACATGCTATGAAAAAGAAAATTTTTGGCTTTGCTATCGCCGTCATTCTTGCTAGCGCGGCAAGTGCGCAAGGCATTCGACTGAATGTATACGGCAACTATGTCTTTGATGACAAAGTTGACAGTTATTACAGTAACACCAACTACTTCAACGGTACGATTAAGGGAGGTTTCCTGTGGGGCGGCGGACTTGAGTTCAGACTGAAGGAGTATTATGGATTGGAATTGATGTACCTGCGTCTTGATACTCACGCACCCATGACTTACCAGGATGGTATTTCCTCTGTTAAAACTGCAAACCTAAAATTAGGCGCAAACTATATTCTTGTTAATGGTGTTCGATCCATCCCAACTCACAATCCCAAGGTTGATCCTTTTGGTGGTTTAGGTCTGGGTATGTCAATTGTGAATGCAGAAAATCCCAACAGTGGTAAGACAGGTAATGCCACAAAATTTGCATGGGACCTGAGGCTTGGTGTTAACTTCTGGGCCAGTGAAAAGATTGGAATAAAAATACAAACGATGTTGCTTTCAGTACCCCAGGGTGCGGGAGGTGGCTTGTATTTTGGAACTGGCGGCGTTGGAGCAGGTGTGACAACCTATTCTTCCATCTATCAATTTGTGTTGGGTGGTGGTCTCGTGTTCAAACTTGGATCTGCTGGCGGACACAAATAGCAAATCATTTCAGACTATCCATAGATTGTTTACCAATTGTGGTAAACACTTTCATAGAATTGGCCGGCTTTTCTTCTGCCCGAAGTTTGCCGGCCTTTATTCCTTTTAAAAAGTCAGCAAAATCCTTTTCGGTCTGGTCGGCATATGCTTTTCCGAATACTGCGATCGCTTTGGCGAACACGTCTCCTTTGCCGATATATCCACTAATCTCGGCACCTTTGTGCGATTTACAATGTGCTTTGGCAAGCACTCTTCCGGTTGCGCGTGCATAATCGGACAACATAGACTTACCCATGGTTTCGATTATGGGCGATATCTTCCGGTCTCGCAGTTGACGTAAATAATAATCCCTGCCGCCCGGGCCGGTTGCCCAACCTAAAAAAATATCACTTGCAGACTGGATAAGCCGCTGTCCCTGTACGATTCTTTCGCCATGGTGTTTATACCTGCTTGCTTTGTTGTAGGGTTCCAATACCGATTGCCTGGCTTCTTTAATTTGAATAAAAAGCGGTTCGTGTTGGTCGTTTAATAATAATGCCACAAAACAACGGGTACCTATGCTGCCAACGCCTACAACTTTTAGAGCCACATCATAAACCTCGTATTGATCCAGCAAAAATCTGCGATCTGGTTGCAGTGTTTTCTTGTATTGATTGATAAAAGTTCTGGCCACACTTACCGCGTGTTCAGGATTAGCAGGTCGGATGATCAACGGCAATTGTTCCATGATGGCAAATTTACCCAGGATATCGCTTGTCATTTTATAAAATACCGTGTCGTGCGTTTGCTTTTTTACTTTTTCCAACCTGGAGATTAATCTTTCGCGAATTTCAACATTTGCATCTTGTGCCATTTCTTCCAGGTCAAACTTCAAGTACCAGAGATCCAGGAAATTCATTTGAGCAAATTCGAGTATGCTTTGCTGATAAGAAGACACCAGATTTATCACGACATTTTCCGAGTCCGCGGCGCTGAAACCTTTATCCCGGAATGCCAAAACGAAACTTGTTGCCAGTCGTTTCAGATCCCACTCCCATGGACAGGGCAACGTCTCATCAAAATCATTTAGGTCCATAATGATATGGCGCTCGGGTGTGCCGAAGCCTCCAAAATTCATCAGGTGACAGTCACCACAACCCTGCACGATAATGCCCGAAGCAGGCGTGTGCGCCAGGTCGCGCGCCATAAGTGAGGCTGTGGCGCGGTAAAATGCGAAAGGGGATTGTTTCATCCTGAAATGCCGCATGGGTACGAGTTCGGGAAGCCTGTCATGATTTGATTTTTTGATCATGTCTACGGCAGAAGGTCTTTTTGTCTCGGCCTTCCAAAAGCTCATCTTGCTTCTTGGAGATTTAAGACGGAGTTCCTTACCGGCACTATACTTGTCTTTGAACATAGTTAAGGTTTGGGAAGGTGATAATGGGCAGTATCTAAATCTACGAAAAAGGAAGTTGCCTTCCATGGTTATTGTGTTAATAGCGCCAATGCACGTAACTTTGCGGATTTTGCAACATGTTTAACTGATGCGGCGTCATTCTGAAAAGCGCAAACTTCGTTTGTAACTTTTTTCCGGCGCCGGGCGTAATATCTCCGGCGGAATTCCATCAATCGTTTACTCTAATTATCATGATAAGAAGCTATTTTAAAATCGCGTGGCGAAACCTGGTGAAAAGCAAAGCTTTTTCCTTAATCAATATCGTTGGACTTGCCTCCGGGATGGCTGTTGCCATGATCATTGGCTTGTGGATATTTGATGAAGTTTCTACCAACAGGCACTTTAAGAATTTCGATACGATATACCAGGTGATGATGCACCAGACCTTCGATGGAAGGAGAGGATCACAAACCGCGCTGCCCTATCCCATGGGAGAGGAGCTAAAGTCGAAATTTCCCGATTTTAAATATGTGGCCATGTGCGACTGGGGCCAAAAACACTCGCTGATCTATGGTGAAAAGAAAATCAGCAAGTTTGGTCATTTTATTGGAGAAGATGCGATCAATATGTTTTCGATTAATATTCTGCAGGGAGATAAAAATCCCCTGCATGAACCTTACTCCATTGTGTTGACTGATGAAACTGCGGGTATTTTGTTTGGAAATGAAAACCCGATCGGGAAGATGGTGAAGTTGGATAACAGCACTAACCTGAAAGTGACAGCGGTGGTGAATGGGCAACCAAAGAACAGTTCGATCCAATATGACTACCTGGTTCCATTCCAGGTCCAGGAAAGCATTTATGACTGGATCAAGCTTTACCACAAAACAAATTGGGGCAACAATTCCTGGCAGACTTTTGTACAGCTTCAGCCCAATGCCTCTGAGAAGGCCGTAAATGCCAAGATAAAAGACGTGGTGATATCTCATTTTACAGATGAGAATACACTGAAGAGTGTGAAGCCGGAGAACATCATTCATCCCATGAGTAAATGGCGACTCTACAGCGATTTTGAAAATGGCAAGAATGTTGGCGGCTTCATCAAGTATGTACGAATGTTTGGAATTCTTGGACTCATCGTGTTGATCATTGCCTGTATCAATTTCATGAACCTGAGTACTGCCCGGAGTGAAAAACGTGCGAAGGAAGTAGGCGTTAGAAAGGCAATAGGTTCAGGAAGAAAAGAATTGATTCGTCAATTCCTCAGCGAATCCATGTTGATTGCCGCATTGTCTTTTGTCTTTGCCCTTGGACTTGTGTTGCTGGCTCTGCCGTTCTTTAATAAGCTCACGGATAAAGACATGAGCCTGCACATCGGGAATCCCATATTCTGGGGTGTGATGATCTTATTTACTTTCCTGACGGGTTTGTTGGCTGGCAGTTATCCGGCTTTTTATCTTTCTTCATTCAATCCGGTTCGAGTATTGAAAGGAAATTTCAAAGCTGGCAAAAACAGCTCGCTGCCTCGCAAGTTTCTTGTGGTGGTGCAGTTTGCCTGTTCAGTCATCCTGATGATCGGAACTGTAATTGTATACCGTCAAATCCAGTTTGGCAAAAATCAGCCCATCGGGTTTAACAATAAAGGATTGATTTCGGTGGACTGGTCGGGTGACATTGGAAAGAATTTCGATCCGCTTCGCCAGGAACTATTGAATACAGGTGCGGTAGCTTCAGTTTGCAAAAGCAATTCGCCACCCTCCGAAATTTATAGCAACAACAATGGTTGGGAATGGAAAAACAGCCTGCCTGTGGAAAAGACGGTTGTGTTTTCGACAATTGCTACCGAGTACGATTATACGAAGACGATGGGCATCAAATTACTGCAGGGCAGGGATTTTTCCAGGGATTTTGCTGATTCAGCTTCAGTGGTATTGAATGAAGCGGCGGTTAAGCGGATGGGCCTTAAGAATCCGGTTGGAGAAATGCTGAAATGGAATGATAAGCCGATGGTTGTGGTTGGTGTAATTCCTGATATTCAGATGGAGTCTCCCTATCGTCCCATTTCACCCCTTACAATTATATACAACAAAGGTTGGGTCGGGTATGTCAATATCCGGCTTAATCCTGGTATGTCTGCATCAAAAGCAATTGCGCTTATTAAACCCATCTTCGATAAATACAATCCTGCGTTCCCCTTTGAATACAAGTTTGCTGACGAAGAGTATGCCAAGAAGTTCAATTACGAAGAACTGGTTGGAAACCTCGCCGCAATCATTGCAGTGCTTGCCATTTTTATTTCCTGTCTCGGACTTTTCGGCCTGGCTTCGTTTACGGCCGAGCAACGGGTAAAGGAAATTGGCGTGCGAAAAGTGCTTGGGGCGAGTGTTTTCAATTTATGGCAATTATTGTCAAAGGATTTTGTTATTCTGGTTTTGATTGCGTGTGGCATTGCGATGCCAATTGCGTACTTCGGTATGCACCAGTGGCTAAAGAGCTATGACAATAAGATCAACATTGGCCCGGGAGTCTTTGTGCTGGCCATATTCATTTCTGTGTTTATTACTTTGATCACAGTGAGCTTTCAGGCAGTCAGGGCAGCATTGGCGAATCCGGTCAAGTCATTGAGGTCGGAATAGCTTCAGTTTATAGTTTAAAGTTTTTAGTTTTGAGTTGGTAGTTAGAGTTTGAAGTACCCAACTCAAAACTTTAAACTTAAAACTATAAACTAAATATCATGGTCAATCGCCGTTCTATTTTTATTAGTCTGCTCACGGTATTTACAGCGTCCATATTTTCAAATTGTTCATCACCCACTCATAAAGGAGCTGAGGTATATGAAAAGAATTGCGCTGGCTGTCACGGTGGTCAAATGCAGGGGGCTTCGGCTTCTGCACTGATTAAGGTGGTCATGAAGCATGGTAACGACCGCAACTCGATTCTTAATACCATTCGCGACGGAATTCCTTCAACAGAAATGGTCAAGTGGCGCGGCACGCTTTCCGATAAGGATATAGAAGATGTGACTGATTACATCATACAGGTTAGAGAGAATCCGCAGACCGTTAAAGTGGAAGAAAAACCTTTGAAGGTTGAGACTAAACTCTACAAGCTCAATATTGAAAGGATTATCTCAAGTGGATTAAATGCACCATGGGGTTTTGAATTTGTAGATTCAAAACGTGCCCTGATCACAGGGAAATTTGGAGACCTCTATTGGATGGTCAAAGGAAAATTGGATACACAAAAAATCACAGGCCTCCCGAAAATATTTGGATATGATTTGTGGGGAGGTCTGATGGACCTGGCACTGGATCCAAATTATTCGACTAACGGTTGGGTTTACCTTGCCTTCAGCGCTAATCCGAAGAATTCTGTTGATACAACCACGCCCGGAATGACGAAGATTGTGAGAGGAAAGGTAAATGGTCATCAATGGACGGATGAGCAGGTTCTATTCCAGGTCAACGATTCATTGCTTGTAAGGGGTGGTACGCGTTGGGGATGCCGCTTTTTATTCGACAAACAGGGCTATCTCTATTTTACCATTGGCGACATGAATCGCGCTGATGACTCGCAATTACTCACCAGGCCGGAAGGGAAAATCTACCGCATCAACCCTGATGGGTCCATACCAAGGGATAATCCATTTTATGGGAACAAGAATAATTTGCAGGCCATCTACACCTGGGGAAATCGCAATGCGCAAGGCCTGGCGCAGCATCCGGTGACCGGGTTGATTTACGAGAGCGAACACGGACCACAAGGCGGCGATGAATTGAATATTCTGAAGAAGGGGGCAAATTATGGATGGCCTGTTGTTACTTATGGTATTGGTTATGATAATAAGATTATATCAAATGATACCATCAAAGAAGGCATTGAGCCGCCAATTACTTACTGGACGCCATCCATTGCCGTAAGCGCAATTGAATTTGTAAACAGTCCATTATTCCCAAAATGGCAAAATAACCTGATCGTAACCGCCTTGAAGTTTGAAGAAGTGAGAAGGCTTGTGATTGATGGAAATCACGTAACCGAGCAGGAGATTTTAATGAAAGGTTATGGTCGCGTTAGAGATGTAAAGTTCGGA
>Ga0163163_10002375_pt1 | contig 15932 bp, 15 predicted proteins | sample S65metaG_FD_119766 | JGI IMG/M metagenome (GOLD analysis project Ga0163163, IMG submission 119766) | Switchgrass rhizosphere microbial communities from Kellogg Biological Station, Michigan, USA - S6-5 metaG | ecosystem: Host-associated > Plants > Roots > Rhizosphere > Soil | place: USA... | reverse complement strand
CCCGCCGACCCGTAAAATCAAAAAAACTGCTTTTTTACAGCAGTTTTTTATAAATTTCAGTGTCAGTTTATTCGGTTTTGGCGGCGTCGTGAGCAGCTAGAGCGGCTTGGACCTTGGCTTCTTCTTTGGCCTCTTCTTCAGCCTTGGCAGCTTGTTCGGCTTCGTGTTCGGCTTCAGCTTTGGCTTTCATTTCAGCTTCAGCAGCAGCGATGGCAGGATCTTCTTCTATAGTATTAACAGATTCACGGTCAAAGCCCTGACCGGTCAAACGGGCAGACTTACCACTGCGAACACGCATGTAGGTTAGGTAATTGCGGCGAACTTTAGCGCGCTTGGTAACCTCTATTTTCATAACTAATGGAGAGTGCAATAAATAAGTTTTTTCAACGCCTACACCGCTTGCAATGCGACGAACGGTGATTGAGCTAGTTAAAGAATCTTTGCGGTCGGTACGGATAACTAGGCCTTCAAAAATCTGAACGCGTTCTTTGTTGCCTTCACGAATTTTTTGGTGCACCTTGACAGTGTCGCCGCTTTTAACGTCAACAACTTGATGCTTCTTTTGCTTGTTTTCGATCATTTCAATAACTGAAGGCATAACTAATAATCCTTAAAACCTGCTTATTTAGGAAAGTATATCACATCTGTTAGATTATGAAAAGACCTAGCCAATAACTCTGTAGATTTCATCCAGCGACGTATCGCCTGCAATAACATGCAAAATCGCCTTTTGTTGCATTGTTAACATGCCACTCTTTTTGGCGGCCTCTTCGATATCTTCAATCGACAAAATTTTATGAGTAGATTCAAGAAGTGCTCGCATTTCGCCAGTCATCGTAAATTGCTCACGTAAGGCCAACTGGCCACTATACCCATAGGGGTTACGCGGTGACGGAACCGGTTTATAGAGTTTGACTCCTTCAAGCGTAGGTTTTTTGTAGTCGACCGGAAAAGTTTCCAAGATTTTATTGATAGTTTTTAACTCGGCCTCCGAAGGGTCATAAGCCAGTTTAGTCTTTTCATCTAATCTCCGTACCAGTCGTTGTGCCATAACCAACCTAATGGCCGATACGAACAATGGGTTTTGACCTATTACGTCTTCTAGACGAACTAGTGCGGCGGCGGCAGATGAAGCATGAAAAGTACTTAAAACTAAATGCCCGGTCAAAGATGCTTGCAAGGCGGTCTTGGCGGTATCGTTATCTCTGATCTCGCCAACCATTACAATATCTGGATCAAGCCTTAAAATGGCTCTGAGTTTAGCAGCAAAACTGCCGTCGTTACCTTCGGCTTTTGTGTCCACTGGTATCTGAACAATGCCGTTAAACTGATACTCCACTGGGTCTTCAACCGTTATGATTTTACGTTCTTCGCTATTTAGCGAGTTAATCATTGAATAAAGCGTGGTAGTCTTGCCAGAACCTGTTGGCCCCACCACCATCACAAGACCAGTAGGCTTAGCAATAATGCCGTCAACAACTTTGCGCTCTTCCGGATCAAGTCCCAAGCGATCAAGCATATAGTTATCCTGGGACATATTAAACAAACGCATGACAACATCGATGCCGTTGATGGTCGGAACGGTTTCTAGCCTTACATTTACCCGCACTTGATTTCCGTTGGCCATTGTTACGTTTTGGGCAATATGACCCTGCTGAGCATTAGGGTCGGAGGCAGAAATGTTACCGGCACTTGCTATAACAGCTAACAAAGTACGATAGCGACCTGCGTCCAAAAGGCCTATTGGGTGCAAAACTCCATCTATTCTAAATCTGATGCGAATACCGTTGGGCTGAGATTCAAGGTGAATATCACTAGCGTTTAAGCTGTGGGCCTGCTCCACCAGATAAGCCAGCATATCGTCGGGCTTAATTTGCTGCAGCATCTGGGAGACACGGGTAATTAACTCTTGGCTGCCAGCGTTATTTAAGGCAATATCTTCATATACAATTTTCTTTGGCGGATCGTATAACTTCATATAGTCGCTATAACCGTTATCAGAAATTAGTCCAAAAGATACTCTTTGGTCCAAGAATCTCTGTTCCAGGGACTTCATGGTTTGCTGAGAGGTGGTATTGGTGATCCCAAATAAAATGTGATTGGCGTCTACAATGATCGGCACTACTTTATAGCTGTAAAGGTCAGCAGCCGGGAGTAATTCTTTGTATAGCTCAGGGGTTTTATCTTTAGATGTGTCTATATATTGCAACCCTAAAATCTGGGCGCGGCGTTGAGTGTTTAACTCCTCGTCTAAACGAGCGTTCTGTGACATACGGCTTATTATAAGCGCTAGCACTTATAATAAGAAATTGCCATGTACCGATTAGCCTGTCACGATTAAATTAACCATTATCCTGTAACAATTGCTAAACGTTACACGCTAATTCATTGTCACACGATAAATGCTACTTGGTAATTTATAGTGCTGAGACGTCGTATACTTGTGTAATGCGTAAGATTATTGTTATAGCCCATGATATGCGTAGTACCCATAACGTTGGCTCTTTACTGCGTACGGCTGACGGCCTTGGAATAAAGAAAGTTTATTTAACTGGTTATACTCCTTATCCCTTAAAGACAGATGATCAACGGCTTCCTCATATTGCCCAAAAACAGCACGACGCGATTAGCAAAACCGCCCTGGGCGCCGAGACAAATGTAGACTGGGAACAAGACGAAGATATATTAAAAGTTATAGACAAATTAAGAGCCGATGGCTATATAATCTGCGCCTTAGAACAAGCAAAAAATGCCAAAAAAATGCCGGAATTTAATGCGCCCGATAAGTGCGCCTTAATACTAGGGACAGAGGTGACTGGCATACCAACAGAAATTTTGGCCATATGCGACGAGATACTAGAAATTCCGATGTTTGGCAAAAAAGAATCCTTTAATGTCGTCCAAGCCGCTGCCATGGCTATGTATCAGTTACGCTTCCCCTAAAGTTGCCTGACGCACAATTTATCGCTATAGTAAGCCTAAAGCCATGAGCATTCAGAAAACAAAAAAGAGGGTTTCTGCTCGCCAAAAGTCTGCGATTATTAAGCGTCGACTAATTATTAAAACCGCTGCAAAATATTTGCCAGCCCTGGTTTTGTTTTTAACGGCTTTTAGCATTCATACTCCAGCTGCCGCCAACAACTCCACAAAACGAGTACTGAGTTATGCAACCTCAATAAGCCAAAGTGCGCTTTTGTCGGAAACTAACTCGGAGCGCACTTCTAACGGCGTTGCTGGCCTAAACTTAAACAGTCTTTTAAATAACGCAGCCCAAACAAAGGCCAACGATATGGTTACCCGTGATTATTGGTCACACATTACACCAGACGGTAACCAACCTTGGCATTTTATAGTTGGAGCTGGCTATCAATACACGGCCGCAGGCGAAAATTTGGCTTATGGTTTTGGCACCTCAGCCGATACCGTTACCGGTTGGATGAACAGTCCGCCGCATCGCGAGAATCTGCTAAATAGCGCTTTTACAGATGTGGGTTTTGGTTTTGCCAATAGCACAAATTACGTTACGACCGGCCCAGAAACAGTAGTGGTGGCAATGTATGGCGCCCCGCAGCAAACTGTTCAGCCTGTAAGCACAAATAATACTCAGCCGGAGTCTTCGGCTCAAGCTCAACAAAATGCACCTTCTGCCTCGAAGTCTTCGGCTTCATCTGAGCCTGTTATTGAATCAATTCAAACTAGCCCAGTACAACCCCAAGCAAGCCAGCCAAAAACTAAAGCTGCTAATCAAAGCAGCCCCCTAGCCAACCAAACCAATCAAAACCTTAGCGCTAAACCAGCTACAGTCAGCCGTATCCAGTTGTTGACAGGTGGCAATGCAGCTTGGAGCCGAACGCTTCTTGTCCTATCAATTGCCGCCGTCACTATTCTTTGGATTTTGCAGCGTGGCTCGCAAATAAGACGAATGCTAAATGTTGGTGAACGCTTTTTCTTAAAACACGCTCATATCGACCTAACTATACTTGGCTTCATTACCCTTGGTTGGACTTTGCTACAAGCCAGTGGCGCTGTCCGTTAAGTACGCGTATAACGTATTTCTAATGGCGCAGAATGTATAAAAACAACAAAATACGTACTACGTCATACGTAATACACTATAGGCTTATTGAACAACCACCTGCTCTTTGCCGACGGCGGCTTGCAAGCGCTCAATCGCATCTTCGCTTGGGTCCATACCAGACGGTAGTTTTATAATCTGTTTTTTGTCATTTTCGCCTAATACCAAAACCACTTCATTTGAGCCTTTAAATTCGTCAATTATTTGTTTTAAAGTAGTCAGCAGGTTAGTGTCTTGGCTGTCCATTAAACGTACATAAACTCGTTTTTCGACCTTTTTTTCAGCAGCGGCTTTAGTCTCTTTAAGCTTTCGACCAGCCGATGGTATTTTTTGTTTCTTGCCAGTTGGTTGATAAACCCGGGCCTGTTCTTCGGTAATTTCTCTGGCCTCTTCTGCCAGAATCTTGATATCTTGCATTAGTTCGCCAGTTTGACGATCCTTGGCATTCACTTTGCCCCTGACCAAAACTACCCTGTCTCTTTCCCAAATACCACTGGTTTGTTGGTAGACACTTGGGAATAACACCAGCTCAGTTTCGCCTTTCATGTCGGCCAGTTTAATAAAAGCCATTTTTTGGCCATTTTTAGTGGTGATTTCGCGCATCTCGGTAATAGAGCCGCCGACAACCGTTAGCCTGCCGTCCATCTCCGGCTTGAGTTCAGAAAGTGGCACTGTCAGCTCTTCTAAGTAAGTCTCAAAAGCTTTAAGCGGATGTTGGGAAAGATACAAGCCTAAGAGTTCTCGCTCCCACTGCAGCTGCTCTACGGGGGTATGCTCCAGTGCCGCTTTTTCTAGATTAATCTTAGGTTTCATATGTTCCGGAATTTCTAAGCTTGAACCAAATAAATCCTCTTGACCACTTAAAGACTCTTTTTGAATTCGAGAAGCAAATGCCAGGCAGCCATCAACGTTATGGAGCAACTGGCTGCGACTTGCAAAACGATCAAAAGCGCCGGAACGAATCAAACTTTCTAAGGCTTTGCGATTTACGATCCGCGTGTTTACTTTGCCAAAAAAGTCTTCTAAGCTTTCAAAGTTTTGATCACCACGGGCACGTAAAATTTCTTCTACCGCGCCAGTACCAACGTTCTTAATAGCATTCATACCAAAGCGAACTGGGTCATGCATCGGATCGCCCTTCGGCACCACTGCAAACTCCACAAAAGATTCATTAACGTCCGGCGGCAAAACTTCAATACCCATGTGTTTACACTCGGTAATTTCAATTGCTAAACGATCAGTATCGTCATAATCACTGGTCATTAAAGCCGCCATAAACGCCGCCGGGTAATGAGCTTTAAGATAAGCTGTTTGATAAGAAATCATGCCGTAGCAAGCTGAGTGCGATTTGTTAAAACAGTAATCGGCAAAGCCAAGCAGATCTTTCCAAAACTTCTCAATAACATTCCTAGGCACGCCATTTTTTATAGCGCCATCGACAAACTTAACCTGCATTTTTTCCATAACATCAAGCTTTTTCTTACCAATAGCTTTGCGTAGGGTATCGGCCTCGCCGCCAGTAAAACCAGAAACATCTCTAGAAATCTGCATAACCTGCTCCTGATAAACCAAAACACCAAAGGTAGTGCCAAGAGCGTTTTCCATTAGTGGGTGAGCATAGCTAATTGGCTCTAGATGATTTTTGCGTTTGATAAAACTGTCGGTCAGGCCAGCCGAGAGCGGTCCTGGCCGATAAAGAGCGCCCATGGCAATAACATCATCAAACTCAGTCGCTTTTAGCTCTTTCAGGTAGCGTTTCATGCCTGAAGATTCAAACTGAAAAACGCCGGTTGTATCACCACGTTGCAGCAGCTCAAAGGTTTTTTTGTCGTCGAGTGGAATGGTGTTTATATCTATGTCTTTGCCGTAAACCTTTTTAATAATACGCAGAGCATTTTTAATAATTGTCAGGTTGCTTAAACCCAAAAAATCCATTTTTAGTAGGCCCAAGTCCTCTATCGGCCCCATTGAATATTGGGTTGAAACCACTCCTTTTTGGGCCATTTCTAGTGGAGCAAACTTAACGATATCATTTGGCGCAATCACCACGCCTGCCGCATGGACACCATGCGAACGAATGGTGCCTTCCAGCTTTACTGCCAGCTCAAATACTCTTGCAGACTGTTCGTTGGTCTCGTTTTCTTGTCTTAAATCAGCATTATCAATTAATGATTTAGCCAACGGAATATGACGACCTTGAACTGGTGGTGGAATCATTTTGGCCAATCGGTCAGATTCGGCGTACGGCACTTGCAGCACGCGCGCCACATCACGAACTGCGTTGCGGGCGGCCATTCTGCCAAAAGTAACAATGTTAGCTACCCGATTTTCCCCGTACTTTCGCACGCAATACTGGATAACTTCATCACGTCTACTATCTTGAATATCAATATCGATATCCGGCATACTAATTCGATCGGGGTTTAAGAATCTCTCAAACAGCAAGTCATAAGTTAATGGATCTAGTTCGGTAATACGCAGGGCGTAGGCCACAATCGATCCGGCGGCACTACCACGCCCTGGCCCAAATACTATACCCTCGTTTTTACCCCAGTTAATGAAATCCCAGATAATTAAAAAATAGCCGTTAAAGCCCATGCCATCGACTACCGAAAGCTCGTATTGAGCACGCTTTAGAACATCATCAGGCAGCGTTTTTTGGGCTTCTTTTATTGTCATTTTAGCGGCGGTAGCCGGCTTTTGTCCGCCGTAGCGCCAGGCTAAACCTCGGTAAACTAACTGATGCAAATAAGACTTTTCGTTTTCGCCTTTTGGCACTGGAAACTTAGGAATTAATATTTTACCAAGTTCTAGCTCAACATTACATCTATCGGCAATGGCGCGGGTATTAGTAATTGCCTCTGGGTTATCATCGCCCCAGCGTTTAATAATATCCTCCGGTTCGGTAACATGCAGCTCAAAATCTTTTAGGCTCATTCGCTTTTCGTCTGTTAAAAATGAACCGGTTTGCACGCAAAGCAAAATTTCGTGCGCTTCTTGATCTTCGTGCTTTAAGTAATGTGCATCACAAGTTACAACCACCGGAATATCAAGCTCTTTAGCCAATTTTAGGGTTTCTTGAGTTACGGCTACTTGTTCGTCCCATTTAGCCGGATGCTCGTTATGGCCGTGATCCTGGAGTTCTAAATAATATCTGTCACCAAAAACTTTTTTATACCACTGAGCAGTTTTTTTGGCTTGCTCATACTGACCTTGACGCAAGGCATCGCCAATTTCACCACCAATACAGGCACTTAGCACAATAAGGCCCTCGTTATACTTTTCTAGAAGCTCGTGATCAATCCTTGGTTTGTAATAAAAGCCATCTAGATTGGCATCTGTTGAAAGCTGCATTAGGTTTTGGTAACCAGTATTATTCATGGCTAGAATAATTAAGTGATAGTAATTTTTGTCTTTACTGGCGTCCTTATCGGTATAGGAACGGGCCGCAACATAAGTTTCAATTCCTAAAATCGGTTTGATATCACGGGCCCTAGCCTCTTTATAAAACTCAATCAGGCCGCTTAACGTACCGTGATCGGTAATTGCCATCGCCTCCATACCAAGTTCTTTTGCGCGATCAAGCATGGCTGGAACCTTGCTCAATCCGTCGAGCAGGCTGTAGTGCGAATGATTGTGTAGATGCACATAATCACTCGCTTTGAGTGCGGTTTTCTTTTCCCCCATATCATATCTATTATAGGTAAAATCTTATGCTAAAACGAGCGCCAGCGCGTTGTAATAAAAGCTTAGTGGTCTTCTTGACTAAACGCCGCCCAAATCGTGCCAGGTATGCGAGGCTTCTACTGCCTTGCTGCCAATATTTTCTAGACTAGCAGCCAAAACCAAGCCAACCTTTAGAGCAGCTTCTACTCCTTCCAGAGCAACCCCTAAAAGAGTTGGAGAGTTTGTGGCAAATCGCTGACTATTTTGTTCTGCAGTTGGTGGCTGGGTAAACTTAGGATAGCCTGAGTCACCTCTGCCCCACTTCATTTTCTCGGCCTCTGACAATGGACTGGTCATTGGAAAACTCCTTATTTCTGAGTATTCTGCACTGTTTGGTCAACTTTATCAACAAACTTACCTATTAAAGGTACCCTGCCAAAGAGCGACATAAGCCAAACTAACAGGGCAACTACTATGGTTGCGCCGATAACGCCGCCAAGGCCACCCAATATACCTTTGATAAAACTTGTTTTATAAGCTTGCTTTTTGTCTAAATAACCAGTCTCAAAAATAGACGCAACTGCTTTACCGAGCTGTTCGTACTCGACCTTAGTTTTTGGCTTATTCATGCTTTTAGGTCCGAACGCGTTACTATTTTGTGACGTATTTTTTTAAAGCCGCTAAAGAATCTTGAGCTTCTTTAAAGGCCTTCTTAAGATCTGGGTCATCAGCGTCGCCGTCGTGCAGGCTACTTAGCACTTCGCGCACTTTTTCCTTAGCCGTTTGCGCTTTATCTACCAGTTGTTCAAATTCCGTTTTGGCTTTGCCGCCTAATTTCTCGCCTTTAGCTTTAACATCTAGAAGAGTCTTGCTTAATTCACTATGCATAGATTTTAGGTTTTTCTCAGCCTCGGATTTTGCTTTTAGGGCAGCGTCTTTTAGATCTTTACGAGTTTCGCGGCCACTTTTTGGTGCCGTCAAAATTCCAGCTACAAAGCCAGCTACGCCGGCTACTAACGCGCCTACCGCCCATTTACCAGATGATTTTGCCATGGTTACTTTCCTTTCTTATGATGCTTAGCTACAGTTTCGGCAATATTAACAAAAAACTTACCGAGAGCTAAAGGACCGGCCGATTTTTGAAACATATCGGAGACGTTTTCGACTTTATCGACAATCGCGTGTGCCTTGTCGGCCACAGCCTGCATTTTTTTAGCTAATTTAATAAGACTTACGGTCAAAATTACGGCTAGCGTCAAAAACAGTGCCAAAAAGGTTGAGAGAAAAACGACTAGAATTTTTTCTGCCATATCCATAAGATTCAGTATACACCTTTCACCGAGAGGTAAAGTAAGATTCCTCTCATTTAACTATTGATTCGATATATTCCCTGAAATCTTTGCCAATATCCTCGCGCTGCAAACCAAAATCAATCAAGGTTTTAAGATATTCCAGTTTGTTGCCGGTATCATAGTATTTACTGTTTTTCAGCCCGCAAGCGTAGACCGGCAGGCCATCTTTTATCATGGGCTCCAGGCAGTAAGTCGCTACGTAAAACTCGTCATCATCAGTTAAAGTCGCGAGAGCTTTATCTATATAGTTAAAAACTTCGGGAGTCAGCAAATAGCCGCCAACGCTAGCCATATCCGAAGGTGCTTTTTCTGCACTGCCTGGTTTTTCTACGATCCCATCCATTTTTAAGACATTATCTTTTATAAGCTGGCCACTCACGATCCCATAGCGTTTGTAGCTATCTTCGTCTTTGACTTTAATACAGGGTAGGATGACGCCGTTAAGTTCGTCATAAAGCTCAATCATTTGAGTGAAGCGGTTAGGCTCTGAAGGCACTAAGTCGTCGGCAAAAGTATATATAAAAGGCTCGTTGCCAATTAAGTGAGCGACATTCGCCAGAGGCGTGGCATTGCCATAAGGACCTTTTTGTCTTACATAAGCGAAGTTGGCGAGGCTCGAAATTTTAGCCGTATCCTCAAGCAAGTCATTTTTGCCGCCTTGCTCTAAGTTTGCCTTTAAGTCGGCACTCATTTGATCAAAATGATCTTCGATTGAGCGTTTGTGATAGCCAGTAACGATAATGATGTCCTCAATGCCGGCCTCAACTAGTTCCTCGACAATGTATTGGATAATTGGCTTATCTACCAGCGGTAACATCTCTTTCGGCATAGCCTTGGTTTGCGGCAAGAAACGAGTACCGAAACCGGCTGCTGCAATTACCGCTTTTCTGACTTTTGACATACCTTTAAACCCCCAATTGTTTTTTAATCAGTTGTTGCACTACGCCCGGGTTGGCTTTGCCCTGACTGGCCTTCATAACCTGTCCCACCAGAAAGCTAATGGCTTTCATTTCGCCGTTTTGAACATCGGTGGCGGCCTGTTTATTCTCAGCTAAAACTTGCTCAACAATCTTGCTGAGCTCATCTTCGTTAGACTCTTGAATTAGGTTTTTGGCCGTCGCGATTGCCTCAGGGTCCTCATTGGTCTTAAGCATTTCTTTAAGGACGTCTTTGGCAGCAGTTGAGCTCAGTTTATTATCAGAAACAAGCTGGGAAAGTTTAATGAGCTTATCATCCTCAACTGTTACTGGATTCTCGTCAGCTTCGGCCACGTCTTCGATATCCTCAACTTTTTGCACCATCCAAAAAGCGATTCGCTTGGCATGTTCGGCACCGGCGCTATCCAAAATTCTTGCTACCAGTAAGGCAGTTTCTGGAACGTTAATAATATCTTCAATAACTTTTTTATCAATACCGAGCCCAGCAAATTCCTGGCGGTAATGAACCGGCAGTTTGGCCATGTTATCTTTAATATTTTTGATGTATTCATCGCTCAGTTCCACCGGTGGTAAATCCGGATCTGGGAAGTAACGATAGTCATGAGCGTCTTCTTTGCTGCGTTGGCTAAAAGTCTTCTGTTTAGCATCATCCCAACCACGGGTTTCCTGAACTATTTCGTGGCCATGGTCCAATAAGTCAGCTTGGCGTTTTACTTCGTATTCAACCGCTTTTTCAACACTCCTAAATGAGTTTAGGTTCTTGGTTTCACTACGAGTGCCAAGTTTGTTAGGGTCTTTGCTAATGCTAACATTGACATCAAAACGCATGTTGCCGTGATACAAATCAACATCGCTAACATCGGCGTATTTCATTAGAAGATACAATTCATGAGCGTAGGCCTTGGCTTCGGCGGCGCTATGCATTTCGGGTTCGCTAACAATTTCTAGCAGCGGTGTGCCAGCACGGTTTAAATCAACCAAGGAATGGTCAACATTGACCGGGTGGGTAGACTTACCGGCGTCGGCCTCAAGATGAGCGCGGGTAATATTAACGCGCTTTTGTTTGCCGTCTACGATGATATCGACATGGCCGCCCAAAACAATTGGCTCTTCAAACTGAGTAATTTGATATCCCATTGGAAGATCAGGATAAAAATAGTGCTTGCGGTCAAACTTGCTAAAAGTCTGTGGCGTGGTGGCCAGGGCAAAAGCGGCTTTGGAGGCTAAATCGATCGCGGCTTGGTTTAATACAGGCAGCGCGCCCGGCATACCTAGGCAAATGTGTGAGATTAGAGTGTTTGGCTCGGCGTGCCGGGCGTCGTTATCTACGGCCGCGAATAATTTGGTTTTTGTCTTTAGCTGCACATGGCACTCAATACCGATGGTTACAATATAGTCGCTCATATTGCCCCTAAGTCTTTCAGCGCTTGGCCAATACCGATTAGGGCATGCTTAACGTCTTTTTCTCTTAACGCTACATCGGTTTGATGAACCAGCTGATTACGAAGCTTGTGACCAAACCAAACGCCGTCATTATTGGTTAAACTGCGTTGAGCTGCAACTAAACGTTCACCCATGGTTTTGCCTTTGAAATGCTTTTTCTTTAATGCTTCATCCAACAAACTATCAGCGTCAATTACTGCTAGCGCCCATGTTTCGGCTTTAGCACATTTTTTTTGAAGATCACGCCATTTGGTTCGGAAGTGTGCTTTATCTAATTCTTTCTTGGGTCTTTTTACCAAATAAGTCACAACACACAAAATTGCTAATGCCGCGCCAATAACTGCAATCAAAAGTTCGGCGCTCATGAAAAGACCCCTGTATATCGTAGTACGTATACCGTATTACGTATGGAGACTAGAGATTTATACGATCTACGTAATACGACATACGATATACGCCTCATTTTAGCTCCTCGTAGGCTTTCGCAATACCAAGCAGCTCCCGATCGTGTTTTTGATCGGCCATAATCTGCAGGCCAACTGGCATTCCAATGCTAGTACCGCATGGCAAGCTAACAGATGGCACACCGACTAAATTGGCAGCTACAGTCATAATGTCGGTTAGGTACATTTGTAATGGATCTTCTGTATTGGCGCCAATCTTAAAAGCCACGCCGGGGGCTGTGGGGCCGACCAAAAAGTCGACTTGTTCAAAAGCACTTCTAAATTCGTTAATAAGCTTGGTTCTAACAGTCTGAGCTTTTTTATAATAAGCGTCGTAGTAGCCAGAACTTAGCACATAGGTGCCAATCATAATCCGGCGCTTGGCTTCCTTGCCAAAGCCTTTTTCGCGGCTGAGTTCATAGCTTTCGTCCAGGTTTTTGGCGCTTGAATCGCTAAAACCAAAACGCTGGCCGTCATAACGGCTTAGGTTGCTACTGACTTCGGCCGGACAAACAATGTAGTAAACAGCTAGGGCTAGAGGCAGTGATGGAAGGCTGACTTCTTTTATGACGGCACCGGCAGCTTTTAGTTTTTCGACCGCGGCTTCAACCAGTTTCTTGACTTCAGGGTCCAAGCCCTCTTCCATGTATTCTTTAATAACGCCAATGGTTTTGCCTTTAATATCGTTGTCTAGCTCGGTGTATGAAGTTTTGTCGCGCTCGATCATGGTGCTGTCTAGCGGGTCCTTGCCGCTCATAACATCCACTATTAAGGCCGTGTCCTCAATACTGTTGGCTAGCGGTCCGATGCAGTCTAGGCTGCTGCCCATGGCCACGACGCCACTACGTGAAACTAGGCCATAAGTTGGCTTAAAACCAACACAGCCAACGTAACTGGCCGGCAAACGAATTGAACCACCGGTGTCACTACCTAGGGCGAACGGCGCCAATCCCAAAGCCACGGCCGTGCCAGAACCACCGGAGCTTCCACCCGGCACCCGGGTTTTGTCATGAGGGTTCAAGGTCGTAAAAAAGTCACTGTTTTCAGTGGAAGAACCATGGGCAAAGGCGTCCAGATTAGCCTTGGCCACACAAATGGCGCCTTCTTTTTCTAGCAGTTCGATAGCCGTTGACTGGTAAGGGGCATTAAAGCCTTTTAAGATGTTGCTAGCGGCGGTAGTTTCAGAACCAAAGGTTAAGAAATTGTCCTTGGCGATAAAAGGCACTCCCGCCAAACGGCCAGCTGGTTTACCGGCTTTGATATCGGCGTCAATTGTTTTGGCTCGCTCTTTCGCCCTACCAGCGGTGGTGGCGATAATAGCTTTATATTCGGCTTTATCTTCGATATTTTTCAGGGCTTTTTCGACGTTTTCGGTAGCTGTAGTTTTGCCGCTATTAACGGCGGCGGCGATATCGGCGATTTTAGGCCAAGCGGACATATTAAAGAATCCTCTTGGTTTTAATATAGTTTTTTTCACGGCCCGGCAGATTTTTTAATAGATCTTCCTGAGTCATCCCATAATCTTTAATGACGTCTTCGCGGCCAACGTTGCTGAGGCCAGTAACCTGGTAAGTTGGCTTTAGGCCGTTAGTGTCGGCTTTGTCCAGCATTTCAACGTATTTTAAGATGGCACTGATTTCTTTTTGGAATTCTGTAACTTCAGCGTCGGTCAGCTTAAGCCTCGAAAGCTTAGCCAATTTTAATACATCGTCTTTGCTGAGATCCGCCATATGTGGCTTTACTATAGCAGCTATTTAACAGAGATGAAAGTGTTAAATAGGTGAGCCGGGCTCTAACCCGTCCATATTCTCACCAGAGACCGTTCACGCGCGGTGATATGGCCGATGAGCCTTTAATTACTTAATAAGCTTGGTCTCATCGGACCATATCCCGGCTTCACTTAGAGCTATGTTAGTCTCTGTTGAGACAATGGACGGTTAGAGCCCTTACAGTTTTGACTTAACGTCTGCAATGATGTCACGCAGTTCGGCGGCTTTTTCAAATTCTAGGTTTTGGCTAGCTAGATCCATCTGGGCCGTCAGGTCTTTAATAAGATTTTTATATTCGTCTTTAGGAATTTTCTTGAGATTAAGTTTGTTGGCGGCGGATTTGGCCTCTTCTGATAGTTCTGGGCGCATGCCGGCCTCAATACTCTTTTGGATACCTTCTGGGGTAATACCACGCTCATCATTATATTTTTTCTGGATCTCACGGCGCTTATCTGTAACATCAATTGTGCGCTGCATGCTGCCGGTTATATGATCGGCGTACATAATAACGTGGCCTTCAACGTGCCGGGCGGCGCGGCCAACAGTCTGAATTAGGGCCTGTTCACTACGCAAAAAGCCTTCTTTGTCGGCGTCTAAAATCGCTACCAGACTAACTTCTGGCAAGTCCAAGCCTTCGCGTAGTAAGTTAATACCAACCACTACATCATAAACTCCAAGCCTTAAATCACGCAGAATGTCGGTTCTGTCGAGCGTGTCGACATCACTGTGCAGATAAGTAACTTTAATGCCGATTTCTTTAAGATACTCTGTTAAATCCTCACTCATGCGCTTGGTCAAAGTTGTTACCAGCACGCGCTGGCGCTTGGCAACAGTTTCACGGATTTCATGAATCAAATCATCAATCTGGCCATCTACTGGCCTCACTTCTATAGGCGGGTCAAGCAGGCCGGTTGGTCTAATCACCTGCTCTACAATTGCGCCATCACTACGCTGCATTTCATAATCGGCCGGGGTGGCGCTAACATAAATTACTTTGTTGATGTGCTTATCAAATTCATTAAAAGTTAGCGGTCGGTTATCCAGCGCGCTAGGCAGCCTAAAACCATGCTCTACCAAAACTTCCTTACGTGCCCTGTCGCCGTTATACATACCGCGGACTTGCGGGATCGTCATGTGGCTTTCATCGACAAACATCAAAAAATCGTCTGGGAAATAATCCATTAGTGTTGCTGGCTGCTCGCCTGGTTCGCGGTTGGTTAGGTAACGGGAGTAATTTTCTATACCCTTTACAAAGCCTGTTTCTTCGAGCATTTCTAGGTCAAATTTAGTACGCTGCACTAAACGCTGTTTTTCTAGCAATTTACCCTGTTTTTCAAACTGTTTGACCCGTAAATCCAACTCTTCCTGGATTTGCACAAGGGCTAGTTTTAGCTTGTCGTAAGGTGTTACATAGTGGCTACCCGGGAAAATTTGTAGATCGTCTAGATTGGCTAAAATTTCGCCTGTCAGTGGATCAATTTTAACGATTCTATCCACGTCATCGCCAAAAAATTCAATCCGGTAAGCAAATTCTTCGCTAGCCGGGTAAACATCCACCACGTCGCCACGCACCCGGAATGTGCCACGGTGAAAATCAATGTCGTTACGCTGATACTGAATGTCAGTTAGGTGTCTAATAAATTTGTCACGAAGTTTGCGCTCGCCTTTTTTTACTTTTTCGCTCAATCCTTCGTAGTCTTCTACCGAACCAATGCCGTAAATGCAGCTTACTGAGGCCACGATAATTACATCTTTACGGGTTAAAAGTGAATCTGTGGCGGCATGACGCAAACGATCGATTTCTTCGTTGATTTGGCTGTCTTTTTCTATGTAGGTGTCACTACGCGGAATGTAGGCCTCTGGCTGGTAATAGTCAAAGTAGCTAACAAAATAGTGGACGGCGTTATCAGGAAAAAACTGTTTAAACTCGTTATAAAGCTGGGCGGCCAGGGTTTTGTTATGGCTTAAAACCAGGGTCGGTTTTTGGACATTTTGAATAATATTGGCCATCGTAAAAGTTTTGCCAGATCCAGTTACACCTAGTAGAACTTGCTCTTTGGCGTCTTTATTAAGCCCTTCGGTAAGCTTGGCAATTGCCGCTGGCTGGTCGCCCATCGGCTTATATTTTGACTTGATCTGAAATTTGGCCATCTAGTAATTATAGCAATTAACCAGATCTTCCGCTCTCCTCAAGGAACCAATGTTCGTCTCTACTAACTTCAGCTCTGATATCTTTCATCTCTTTG
>Ga0163163_10002374_pt1 | contig 15932 bp, 14 predicted proteins | sample S65metaG_FD_119766 | JGI IMG/M metagenome (GOLD analysis project Ga0163163, IMG submission 119766) | Switchgrass rhizosphere microbial communities from Kellogg Biological Station, Michigan, USA - S6-5 metaG | ecosystem: Host-associated > Plants > Roots > Rhizosphere > Soil | place: USA... | reverse complement strand
TTCGGGCGGGTCCTGCCAGAACAATTGCGGCAGCCGGGCCTTATCGGCTACATGAGGACGCATGGGCGTTAGGCGAGGCCCATAGCGACAGCGTATGGGCGACCGCCCATCGCAAAGGGGCGTCCCATGCGACATCTGGCGAAATGGTTGTGCGTAGCGCTGTTGTTTCCCGGCGCAGTGCTGGCGCAGGACACTTCCGGTGACACGATGGCGGTGCCTGTCGACTACCGGCAATGGGTGTTTCTCACCTCCAGCCTGGATCTGAACTACAACACCGCGTCCGCGCCCGGCCATCACATGCTGGACAATGTCTTTGTCGATCCGGCGAGCTATCAGGCGTTCCTGAAAACCGGCACCTGGCCCGACAAGGCCGTCCTGATCAAGGAAAACCGCATGGCGGAATCCGCCGGCACTTTGAGCAAAGCGGGACAATTCCAGGTCGGGGTGATGAACCTGGAAATCCACGTCAAGGATGGGCCTCCCGGCAAATGGGCGTTCTTCGTTTCCGCCGACGGCAAGGCGCCCGGCAAGTTGATGGCGCAAAGCGCCAATTGCTATTCCTGTCACCAGGATCACGGCGCGGTCGATACGACTTTTGTGCAGTTTTATCCGACCTTGATGCCGGTCGCGCGGGAGAAGGGCACCTTGAGCGCCAGCTATCTCAAAGAGACGGCCGCGAAATAATCAGGGCCGAGCCAGTGTCCCGATTCCAAAATTCGCGCGAGCACCATATCGGCCTCCGGGCGAATTTTGGAATCGGAGGACACTGGCATTCATTTAATTCCTAGTGTCGTTTTGGTTTCGAACTTCGCCCAGAAATTGATATCGATGAAATAGCGAAGTTCGAAACCACGACACTAGACGATCTCGACCTGCTTGTAGCCAGGCGCGCGGGTCTGCCACAGAACGCCGATGAACAGCGCCTTGGCCTTCGGCAGGATGGCGAGTGCGATCAGCGCGAAACAGGTCGACCACATCAGCATCGCGGCCCAGGTCGGCATCCAGTCCACATTGACCATGAAGGCGAAGGGCAGGAAGATGTGCCCCACCAGGATGATGGTCAGCCATGGCGCGGCATCGTCGGCACGGATATGGCCGAATTGCTCGCCGCATACCGAGCAGGCATCGACCTGCTTCAGATAACCACGCATCAGCTTGCCTTGGCCGCAACAGGGACAGCGCCCCAACAGGGCGCGGCGGACGGCAGTCTTCAGGTCTATATCGGGATGCTCGCTCATGACGGAAATATAGGATGGCGCGGCTGATTTTCTCTTGCGCGCCTTGTCCCTGCGACAACTTGCGTCCCTGAGAAAAGCCCGTCACTGTCTGCATAAGGCGTGAAAACGCTGGCCGGGGACGGACTTTGATGAAGATCACCAAACTCACCACCTTTGTGGTGCCGCCGCGCTGGCTGTTCCTCAAGATCGAGACCGATGAAGGTGTTACCGGCTGGGGCGAGCCGGTGGTGGAAGGCCGGGCCGAGACGGTGGCGGCCTGTGTCGCCGAACTGGCGGACTATCTGGTCGGTAAAGACCCTTCCGCCATCGAGGATCATTGGACAGTGCTCTACCGCGGCGGTTTTTACCGCGGCGGCGCCATTCACATGAGCGCCCTGGCCGGGATCGACCAGGCACTGTGGGACATCAAGGGTAAAGTGCTGAACCAGCCCGTGCATGCGCTGCTGGGCGGACCGGTGCGCCACAAGATGCGGGTCTATAGCTGGGTCGGCGGCGACCGTCCCGATGCCTTGATTCAGGGCGCCAAGGAGGCCCAGGCCAAAGGCTTCTCCGCCATCAAGATGCTGGCGACCGAAGAGCTGTCTTTCCTCGACAGCCACGCCAAGCTGGACGCGGTGGTGGAGCGCGTGGGCGCCTTGCGCCAGGCGATGGGCCCGGATTTCGGCATCGGCGTGGATTTTCACGGCCGCCTGCACCGGCCCATGGCAAAGCAATTGGCGAAAGAGCTTGATCCGTTCCATCTGATGTTCCTGGAAGAGCCGGTGCTCAGCGAGCATGCGGAAGCGCTGAAGGAGATCGCCAATCACACCGCCACGCCGATTGCGTTGGGCGAGCGGCTTTATTCGCGCTGGGATTTCAAGAAAATTCTCAGCGACGGGCTGGCCGATATCATCCAGCCCGATCCTTCCCATGCCGGCGGTATCACCTAGACAAGGAAGATCGCGGCCATGGCGGAAAGCTATGACGTGGCGGTGGCGCTGCATTGTCCGCTGGGGCCGATCGCGCTGGCCGCCTGCCTGCAACTGGATGCGGTCTGCTATAACGCCGTGATCCAGGAGCAGAGCCTGGGAATCCACTACAACAAATCCAACGACCTGATGGATTACATCACCGACCCTTCGGTATTCGCCTATGCCGACGGCCATGTGGCGATCCCCAAGGGACCCGGACTGGGCATCACGATCAATGAAGAGGCCGTGGTGCGGGCCGCGGCAACCGGCCATCGCTGGCGGCCACCGCTGTGGCGGCATGGCGATGGCTCTTTCGCGGAGTGGTGAGATGACAGCGTTATCGACCGACAAGCCCACGCGGCACCGCTATCTGGTCATGATGATGATCTTTGTTTGCGTGGCCATCACCTTCCTGGACCGCAGCAATATTTCTCTTACCGCGCCGGTGATGGGCAAGGAGCTGGGCATCGATCCCCAGCATATGGGATGGATTCTTTCGGGCTTCAGCTGGACCTATGCCTTGTTCCAGATTCCCAGCGGCTGGCTGGTGGACCGCATCCGGCCGCGATATTTTTACCCTGCCATCCTGATCCTGTGGTCGTTGGCGACCGCCTTTCTGGGCGTGGTGGGCAGTTTCGTCGGCCTGTTTGCCCTGCGTCTTTTGATCGGCGCGCTGGAAGCGCCATCCTATCCGATCAACAATCAGGTGGTGACAAGCTGGTTTCCCGACCGCGAACGCGCCGGCGCAATCGGTTTTTATACCTCCGCCCAATTCATCGGCCTTGCTTTCCTGCAGCCGCTGCTGCTGAACCTGGAAACGACACATGGCTGGCGGGCGGTATTTTTCACCACCGGCTTGGGCGGCCTGGCCTGGGGGGTGGTGTGGTGGCTCTGCTATCGCAACCCGCGCGATTCCCGCGCCAACAAGGCAGAAATCGAACTGATCGAGGCCGGAGGCGGCCTGGTGGATCTGGGCTCTGCCAACAAGCAGAAACGTCCGTTCCAGTGGGACGACCTTTTCACCGTGTTCAAGTATCGCAAACTATGGGGCGTCTATATCGGCCAGTTCGCCGTTACCTCCTGCCAGTGGTTCTTCCTGACCTGGTTTCCCACCTACCTGATCAGCTACCGCCATCTCAGCGTGCTCAAGACGCCGCTTTATGTCGCGCTGCCTTTTTTGGCGGCCTTTGTCGGCGTGCAACTGTCCGGTTATGTCTCCGACCGCATCCTGCGCAGCGGCATGAGCCTTGGGTTGGCGCGTAAAGCGCCCATCATCATCGGTTTGCTGCTGTCGGCCAGCATCATCGGCGCCAATTTCGTGGACAGCCCCGAAGCGGTGATCGCTTTCATGGCGCTGGCGTTCTTCGGCAATGGCATGGCCTCAATTGGCTGGTCGCTGATCAGCCATGTGGCGCCGCGTCACCTGATCGGATTGACCGGCGGCACCTTCAATTGCATCTCTAACCTGTCGGGCATCAGCACGCCGCTGGTCTTCGGATATCTCGCACAAGCAGGCTATATCGCCCTGGGCTTCGTCTATGTCGCCATCATCGCGGTCATGGGCGCCCTGGCCTATATCGTGATGATCGGCAAACTGGAGCGGGTGGAGTGAGCCCTGTGGCGCCTCAATAAGGCGAGTACCAGCCGTAACGCGGCGGCGGAGGCGCCGGATAATCGCGCCAATCCTGGCGCCCATACTGCCAGCCGGGCGGCGGGCCATAGGATCGCGGCGCATAACTATAGGCGGGCTGGCGGATCTGGTAATAGCGCGGGCGCGGCGGCAGCGGCATGTCTTCGTCGTTGGTATAGGACGGTGCGGCGTCATCGGCACCGTCATCGCGCGCATCCTGGGCGCGTGGCAATGGGGCGGCATCGGCGCGGCGATAGGGAATGGCGGGCAGGCTATGTGCTGGTACGCCGCCAATCGCCGGGGCCGGCGCCACTTCGGCCACCTTCACGGTTTCGGTCTTAGCCGCGGGCACCGGCCTTAAATCCAATTTGGCATCCGCCTTGGCCAGGATCGGACGCGATTCCATACAGATATTTCCGATACTGGCTTCGCCGGAGCGGGATTCCACAAAGCTCATCAGGTTGCCGCGATTGGCAAAGGCGGCGGCGAATAGGCCATGCGCGTCGGCGCAGAAAGCAGCGCTGTGGCGGGCCTGTTCCAGGGCCGACAGATTGGCCGCCTTGGTCTTGAAGCTGTCATAGCCGGCTTCGCCATGCTCGCCGCCCCGGCGCACAAAGAAGGCCTTCAGCGCCGCGTCCGAGGCCTGCAATTCGCCGCGATAGGTGGTGACGAAGCGGTTATAGGCATCCGCCTCATGGCACTGGAAGGCCGCGACCATCAGTTCCTGTTGCATGACGGCGGTTTTCAGCGCCGCACTTTCGTCGGGCGTGGCGCAACCGGCGGCCAGTGCCGGATTGGAAAGCGCCAGAAGCGCGATGGTGGCGGTGGCGGATTTCAGCATGGATGTCCCCTATTTCGCTGATGCCGTCTGAGCGCGCTCGCAGCGGCCCGCCGGCGGTTCGTAATGATCCAGATGCGCCACCACCTCTCCGGCGCCGCCGCCGCAGGCGATCCAGCGGAAGTTGTGGGAGGCATCCTTGTCCGAAAGGCTGGTGTCGGCGGTCAGGGCGCCAAAACTGTGGGCAGCAACACTGCCGCTGGCGCTGGTTGTCACCACGTCGTGGCTGCCGCAGGCGGTAAGGCCGTCGCTGGCGCCCGCCATGCAATAGGCGAACTGGACGGCAAAGTCGCAAGCGTTGCGGAAGCCCCAATGGCCACCATCGCTGTCCACCTTCAGGCAGGTGGACGCATTGTTGCGGTCCGGCACGGCCGCCATGCGTACCGCTTCGGGGACAGAGATCGCCGCAGCCGGCGCGTCAGCAGAATCGATCAGATGGACTTCCGATGTCTTGACCGAGACGGCCTCAAGCTCTTTGGCCGCCTGATAGTCGCCGATGCGATAGGCGGCCTTGGCCACGCGCGCCGGGATCTTCACCTCGGCACGGCGCTCCGGCCGTGAGCGGGAAGTGGCTGCATGTGCCGGTGTCGCGGAAGGCGCCGCCGGCGGCGCGATACTCGCTGCCTGGGCGGCAGGCGCAGCCGGTACCGAACAGCCATTGCCGGCATCGCTGACCGCCACGGGCAGGCCCAGTCTGCTGGCATAGGCGTTGAGTGCGATCTTCTTGTCGGCGTCGCTGAACTGGTGGCCCTGCGGGTACCAGGCGCGGCAGGCTGCTCCACTATCGCCATCCAGCGCCATCTGCACGCCGCCGTCGGGACTGGCCGACAACATGGCCGAACGGCCATCGGCATAACGGACTTCCACGCCTTTGCCTGTCAGGCGGAAAAAGCCGGTGACGCTGGAACCGGCGCTGGGGCTGCCGCTGTCTTCCACCACCGTGCCCATGCGGTCGGTCATGAAGGTGAAGGTGGTCTTGCGCGCCGCGCCATCGGCCGGAACGACCTGCAGTTCCATGCCGCCTTCGATCAGGGTCAGCGCAATGGAAGAGCCGTCCACACCGGTAAGCGTCTTGCCGGAAACGCCGCCGAAGGGCGCGGCCTGGGCGTCCCCGCTGGGCAGGGTGACGGATATCTTGGTGGCAGTCGGCGCCTTGGCCTCGTCGGTCCTCTGAAGCTTGCCGTCCACAAAGACGCCGGTCATACGGCTGCCGTCCGAATGGCGCAGCTCGCCATTGCCGTTGGGCTTGTCGTCTTTCCAGTCGCCGGCATAGCGTTCGCCATTGGCGCGCAACAGCACGCCAAAGCCGTTCATCTTGCCGTCGCTCCAGAAGCCGTCGAAGCGGTCGCTGGCGTCGGTGGTCAGGATGCCGGGGCCGTTGAAACGGCCGCCCACAGTCTCGCCGTCATAGCTCCAGCCCTGGCCCCAACGGGTGATCACATGCCCGTCCGGAACCACGCCGTGCACGAAGTTGGCGGTGAAGCTTTGCGCCTGGCCGTCATGGGTGAAGGTGGCGGTGCCCAGGCCTTCGGCGTAACCGTCGGTACAGGTGCCGGTCCAACTCACGGTGTCGCCCGGCTGGGCATCGGCGCTGAACAGGGCGCAAGTCCCGTCTTTCAGCCATTGGCCCGTGGAAGTGGTCTGTGCTGAAGCCGTCAACAAGCCGCAGTTCAGCAATGCGGCGGCCAAAAGGGCCTTCGCGGTTCCCGACATTCCGTTTCTCTGTCTGGAGAGCCCAGCCCCATTGCCGCGCTCCTGACAGAGAGGCTGCGCCTTGTTTTCGCTGTTTACCAGCATGCATCGGCAAAGCGGCAAACGAGTTCTTTACGACCCCGCAAAAAATATCCGCATGCCGGAAAAGGCCCATTTTATCGGTGCCAAATGGCACTTCTTGTGTACCGTATTGTTCATCTTCATGGCGGAGTTTCACGCCATTCATCTGGGGTTCATCTACATGAACAGGGGGACGGGAAAAACAAAAAGGCCGCCCAAAAAATGGACGGCCTTTTCGCAAAAATCGCGGCAAAAATCGTGTCTGGTTGATCAGACCAGATGCTGTTCGGACTGGATCAGGCCGCGGATATAGCCGAATTCGAAGGCAAAGTTCTCGTTGGTGCCCCATTCCGCGTCGGCGCCCACCACCTTGGGAGCATGGTCGGGCATCAGCAATTCCTCATAGCCGACTTCACGGTAAACCTTCAGCATTTTAACAAAATCCACATCGCCCTCGTCGGGGAACATCTCGGCGACGAAATTGTCCCGCCCGCCGCGGATATTGCGGAAATGGACGTTGAAGATCTTCTTGCGGCTGCCGAAATAGCGGATCACGTCGGGCAGCTCGTCATTGGGATGATAGAGGTCTTCCGAGACGGTGCCCTGGCAGAAATTCAGCCCGTGATAGGGGCTTTCATGCATGCCGACAAAGCGCTTCAGCCCGTCGATGGTGCCCAGCACATTGGTGATGCCGCGATAGCCTTGCGGCGGCATGCCCGGATCCTGGGGATGGCAGGCGATGTGCACTTTGTATTCGTTGGCCACCGGCACGACATGGGAAAGGAAGAAATCGATCCGCTCCCAGAACTGGTCGCCTCCGACCACGCCCGCCTTGGTGAGGGGCGGATTCTTGGCCTGGGCTTCGGCGAAATTCCACTTGTTGTAGACGGTATCGCCACGGCCCGGCACTTCACCCGAACGCACCACACCCAGGATGGACATGTTGTATTTGAGGGCGCGGATTCCGGTCTTGGCGCAGGTGCGGATGTGATTCTGGAAGGCCTCGATCTCGCGCTCACGCTCCGGCGACTGGGCCAGCATGATGCCGGGATTTTTCTCACGGTCGATCAGGGATGATGTGAGCAGCACGCTGTCCACCAGCTCGACCTTGACCTTATATTTGTTGGCCAGGTCCAGCATCTTGTTCATCTCTTCCACGGTGGGATAGAGACGCGCCGGATCCTCCACCTTCGGGCTGGTGCAGACCGCATCCACGCCATAGCGCGATACCCAGGCGGCGGAACGCTCGGTCAAGGTGCCGAACTGGTGGCCCAGCCGGGCTTTCAAAGGCGGCAGCTTGGCGCTGGCGGCGGCCGCACCTGGCGCGGCATCGTACTTGCGGCTCTGGGCTGTTGCCGTGTCCGCGATACCTCCGGCGGCTGCCGCGGCGGCACCGGCTCCTGTCACAGAAAAGAATTTGCGGCGATCCATGTGCGTCTCCCTGAAATTGATAGCTTTGTCAGTTTTTCACCGGCTTCAGGCCGGCCTTGATACTGGCTTCGTGCCCTTTTGAGCCGCGAAGGTCGTTCAGCAGCACGTTTGCGTCCATTGCGTTTTCGGCATTGGTGGCGATGGCGGCGGTATAGATGGTGGTCATCTGCAGCTCGTCGGGCAGGGGCCAGACCGTGACGCCCTTGTTGGGCAGCATTTCACTGATCAGGGTGACGCCATATTGCGCTTCGCCGCCGGCGACCGCCTCGGCCACACCGGTGCCATTGGGTTTCAGCACCGCCTTGGCGCGCACCGCCTCGCCGATGCCCAACTTGTCGGCCTGGCTGAGGAAAAATACCCCGGTGATGCCGCCCGAGGCGGGATCGACATAGGAGATGTTTTTCGCCGCCAGCAAGGTGGCTTTCACTTGGGCGCCGTCGGCGATGGCCGGTTTGGTCGCGCCGGCCTTGGCCGAAATGCCGGCCACCATTTGCGCCAGGTCGACATGCTGGACCGAGACCTTGCTTTTCTTTGTCAGGGCATCGAGCACGGCGGTGGTGCCGATCACCAGGTCGAATTTTTCGCCCGCTTCGATGCGCTTCTGCACCCCGCCGGCGGTGTCGCTCACCACCGTGACATTTGCGCCGGTGCGGTTGCCGAAATCGGCGGCCAGGGCCCGGACCGGCAAGGACATGCCCGCCCCGGTGAGGACTTTCAGGTCTTTGGCGTCGGCGGAGGAGACGGCGGCCAGCAGGGATAAAAATGCTGGAACAAGAAAGCGATACATGCTGGCCCTTGGCTGGTCCTGGCGCTTAATGTCTCGTTGCGCCCGGGACGCCAGCGTTTTATCAGGGATTAACAGGGTCGCAAAGCACAGGCCATCAACGAAGGGGAGATGAGGATGCGGACGGGTTTTCTCGCAGGCGCAGCAATGGCGTTGGCACTCCTGGCCGGCCCGGTTCAGGCCGCGCCGGAATTCACCACCATCCTGATGGACAAGGTGGTCGACCGTACCCCCGACCAGACCTGGAGCAAGATCGGACCCTATTGCGCCATCGCCACCTGGCTGAAAGTGACCTGTGTTGTCACCACCGGCAACCAGGTCAGCGTGGGCACCAATCGCCGCCTGAACGGCAAGACCGACGAGATCATCGTCGCCGCCACGCCCTATTCCTACACCTACGCGCAGCCGGCCTCGGACGTGCAACCGGAATCGCCGATCTTCTATCACGGCACCCTGGCGGTGGAACCGCTGGACCGCGGCCGCAAGACCCGGATCGTCTACACCTTGTTCTATGACCAGGCGCCGCTGGGCACCACCGAAGCCAAGATCGCCAATCGCGAGCAGCGTACCAAGCGTTTCATGGAAGCGCTGGACAATATGAAAGCCATGGCGGAAGCCCCGTAAGGAAAAGTGATGATCGATATTCTACAACTCGTGCCCTTGAGGCCCGAGGTTCAAAAGGAATTGGCGGCACGCTACCGCCTGCACGGCAAAGGCGATTTCGACAAGGTGGCGGGCATTGTGCGCGGCTGTGTCACCAACGGTCATTCCGGCCCGCCGCCGGAGATGATCGACCGCATGCCCAAGCTGGAGATCATCGCCTCGGCCAGTGTGGGCTATGACGGCATTCCGGTGGAATATGCGCGCTCGAAAGGGATTCCCGTTACCAACACGCCGGATGTGTTGAACGACGATGTCGCCGACCTGGCGATTGCGTTGATGATCATGACGGCGCGCCGCCTGGTGGTGACCGACCGCTATGTGCGCGCCGGGCGCTGGCCGAAAGGGGGCGAGTATCCGCTGGCCCATCGCGCCAGCGGCAAGCGTGTCGGTATTCTGGGCATGGGCCGCATCGGCAAGGAAATCGGCAAGCGCGCCGAGGCGATGAACAACACAGTCGCCTATCACAGCCGCCGGCCGGTGGCGGATGTGGCGTACAAGCATTATCCCGACCTGGTGGAGCTGGCGAAGAACAGCGATTTCCTGATCATCATCATTCCCGCGACACCCCAGACCAACAAGATCGTCAACAAGGCGGTGATCGAGGCGCTGGGCCCCGAAGGCATCCTGGTCAATGTCGCTCGCGGTGCGGTGGTGGATGAGGATGCGTTGGTTGCGGCGCTGGTTTCCGGCAAGCTGGGCGGTGCGGGGCTTGATGTGTTCGCCAATGAGCCCCAGGTGCCGGAAGTGTTGTTCGGCCTGGACAATGTAGTGCTGCAGTCCCATATCGGCAGCGCCACCTATGAAACCCGCCGCGCCATGAGCCAGCTGGTGCTGGACAATCTGGATGCGCATTTTGCGGGGAAACCGCTGCTGACTGAAATTAAATAGCAATACGCTCAGGCCCACCTCCCCTTCGTGCGCGTAAGCGCACAGGAGGGGGAGGTGGTTTCAGCGAGCGAAGACGGCGATAGCCGTCGAGCGGAAGCTGAAACCGGAGGGGGTCAAAAAAAATAATCAGCGCACCAGCGCCGTCACCGCGTAGAGAAACCCCGCACCCAGCAAGGTGGCGATGGTGGTGGATGGCCGCGGATTGGCGCGGTGGCTTTCCGGCAAAAGCCCGCTGGCGCCGATATTCAGGAAGAAGCCGCAGAACAGGGCCAGCAGCACCGCCAGCACACCGGCCTTGGGTTCAACCAACAGGCTCAAAGCCGCGCCTGCCACCGGTGCGGCCGCATCCACCGCCAGCCAGCGCAAGGCAAAACTGCGGCTGCCGCCATTCTTCATCACCACATTCACAGTGTTGAGCCCATCGGCAAAATCATGGGCCAGCACCGCCGCCGCCACGATCAATCCGATTTCCCGGCTGGCCTGAAAAGCGATGCCCATGGCAAAGCCGTCCAACACACTGTGGGCGGAGAAACTCGCCGCACCCATCAACCCGCGCGCCGGATTGGCCTGGCCCTCGCAGTCGTGGCGCGCCCACAGCCGGTCGAGCACCGTGTAGAAGAAGAAGCCCAGCGCCGCCAGCGCCAGCAGGGTGCTCGGCGCGAACAGGCCGCGCCCGGCCTCCAGCGCTTCCGGCGCCAGATCGAAGAAGGCCACCCCGATCACCGCACCCGCCGAAAAACCCATCACCAGGGGCAGCTTGCCTTCCAGCTTCAGCGCCAAAACGCCGCCCAACATGGTCGCCGTCATGGCGCCCAGCGCGATCAGCAGCACAAGAGGGGCAGTCATCCAGGGTATTCCAAAGGGGAGCCCTGCTTATCCTGCCTCTGCCGCTCGCTCAAGCTCGCGGCGTTGACTTAGCTTTTCTTGGCGAGCGGCAGCGAGCCTAGAAAAGCTTGCCCTAGCCGAGCGAAGCGAGGCGCGCCCTTCCGCACGGCCCTTCGCTGACGCTCCGGGCGTTCGCCGGGCAATCGCCTGTCGGCGATTGCTATTTCCGGCTCACCCACTGGACCTGCTCACGCCTTCGGCGCCGCGGCTCACGGAGCAATGTGCGGCAGTTCGGGGTGCATCTGATCGACCGGGATCACATCCACGCCCACTTCGACGACATGGTCATGGCCGCCCAGGATGATGCCGGCCACCGGCGCAACATCGCCATAATCGCGGCCCCAGGACGAGGTGACATGGCTTTCCCCCACCACCAGATTGTTGGTGGGGTCCAGGTCCACCCAGCCGAACGGCGGCGCCCAAACCGAAAACCAGGCATGGCTGGCATCGGCGCCCAAGAGCCGTGTCTTTCCCGGCGGCGGCTGGGTCAGGAGATAGCCGGAGACATAGCGCGCCGGCAGGCCAATGCCGCGCATGGCGGCGATGCCCACATGGGCCAGGTCCTGGCAGACGCCGGCGCGAATCTCGAACACCCGGTCCAGCGGCGTGCTGACATCGGTGACGGTGGTGTCATAGCGGAAGTCCCGGTGGATGCGGTTCATCAACTCCATGGCGCCAGCCAGAATGGTGCGGCCGGGCGGGAAACTCGTGGCGCCATAGGCGGCGATGTCGCTGTTGAAACGTATCAATGGGGAATCGAACAGATACTGCACCGCGTCGCGCTCTTCCTCGCTTTGCGGATTTTCCAGCTCCGCGCGCACATCTTCCCAGCCGATGCTATCGCGTGAGATGCGCTCGGGCGCGGGCGCCACCGTGACGCGGCTTTCCGCCAGTATTTCCAAATGGGTGTGCGGCTGGTCGATGGAAAACCACTCGCAAGGGTTCTGGAAATAATCCTCGCGTGCGGCGCGGCTGGCCGGCTCCAGGCTCAGGCTGATGCTACTGTCCTGCACCGATTGCAGCGGCGTGGTGCGCAGGCGCAGATGCGCCAGATGCCAGGAGTGGGAAACATCCTGCAGGTAGCGATAGGTGGTGCGATGCCGGACGAAATATTCCATCACGCCTCGACCAGGGAAGCGCTGCCCGTGCGGCTGCGGCTGGCATGTTGGAAATAGGCATCGGCAACGGCGTCGGACAATTCCGCTGCGCTGGAGGTGATGGCATCGGTCAGCTCGGTCAGGCCGGGCCGGACGCCATGTTCGCAAAAGGCCAGCCGCGCCGGGTTGGCGTTCGCCACCGCGCCGCGCATTTCATGAGCAATGGTGCGCGGCACGTCGCTGCGCTGGGCCAGGGTGATGCGCGGCAGTTCGCGCAGATGAGTCTCGATAGCCGCCAACTGGAAAGCGCAGGAGCGCGGATTGTTTTCATCCAGCATCATCAGGTCGACAAAGGGAACCAGCTGGAAGACATTGAGATAGCGCGAGCGATAGGTCATGGCGCTGTCGCCGATCTCCAGCAGGATGCGCATATGCTCAGTCTCGCGAGCGTCGGGATAGGCAACGGTCTGGCGCACCAGCCAGGCGACATGCTGGGCCCGTTCCAGCCGCCGGCCCAGATCCATGAACAGCCAGTTGGGGCCGCGGGTCATATTCTCCGCCGACAGGCCCGACAAGGCGGCGGCCCGGCGCACCAAACTGTCCAAGTAAAAGCGCGCCGCGGCGGCCTCGAAAGGCGTGTTCAGATTGGGTTGATCGCTGTTGGCGGTCAGGGCATGGATGGTGCGCCAGGTGTCCAGCGACAGCCGGTCGCGCACCGACCAGGCGGTCTGTTCCACCCGCAACAACAGCCTCTGCAGGCCTCTGGAATGTCGTGGACTATGGATCAGGAGTTGAAGCTCTTCGGCCAGAGCCTCTTCGTCGGCGATCTCTTCGATCGGCGTGTCGCTGGCATGGCTGTAAGGAATCAGCAGTTTGCGCGCCACTTCCAACGCGCCCGCCGGTTCGTCGCTGATGCGCCCGGTGACCGCCCGCAGAATGCGCACAAAGCTTTCGGTGCGCTCGGCATAGCGGCCCAGCCAATACAGATTGTCCATGGCACGGCTGGGCGCGGATTCGCCATAGCGCTTGATTTCCAGGCTGCGTCCGCCGCCGCCCAACAGGCTGAAGGTGTCCACCGGCGTGGACGAGATCACCCAGGCATCCTTGCTGGAGGCGCCCGACTGCATGGACAGCGCCCGCATGCTGTCGTCGGCGGCGACGCGGGTCAGGCCGCCCGGCATCACCATCCAGCCATTGGGCGTCCAGGCGGCGAAGACGCGCAAGCTGACCGGCTTGGCGCCGAATTTGCCTCGCTCGAACACCGGCGCCACGCCCAATGGCGAAATCTCCTGCAGCACCATGGTCTCGCCGCGCTGCTTGAGGCGGGCGAGCTGGCGCGCCCGCTCCTCGCTGCTGAGATCGGTGCCCAGCCGTGCGCTGGAACGGCGCGAGAATAGCGGTCGGGCATCGAAGGCATCGCGCAGGATGGAATGATCCAGCCGCGCTATTGCTTCCTTGCGGCCCCATTCGGTGCCGCACCAGACGGTGTCGATGTCGGGGATTTTGAGATCTTCGCCGAGAAGCGCGCGGCAGATATTGGGCAGATAGGCGTCCATGGCGGGCGACTCGATGACGCCGCCGCCCAGGGCATTGGCCAGCACCACGCCGCCCGAACGCACCGCTTCCACCAAGCCCGGCACGCCCAACGCGCTGTCGCCGCGAAACTCCAAAGGATCGCAGAAATCGGAGTCAACCCGGCGGAAGATGGCGGCCACGCGCTCCAGACCCGTCAGGGTCTTAAGAAAAACCTCGCCATCGCGCACCGCCAGGTCGTCGCCCTGTACCAGGGTCAGGCCCAGATAGTGGGAGAGATAGACATGCTCGAAATAGGCTTCGTTGTAAGGCCCCGGCGTCAGCAGCACGGCGCGGTCGCGGCGCGATGCGCCCAAGGCCAGCACGCTTTCCTTGTAGGCATTGAAGAAGGCGGCCAGCCGCGCCACCCGCATGTCGCCGAAATTCTCAGGAAAGGTCTGCGACACCACCAGCCGGTTTTCCAGCGCATAGCCCAATCCGCCGGGAGCATCGGCGCGGCTGGCCATCACCTTCCAGGTACCGTCCGGTCCGCGCGCCAGATCGGCGGAATAGAGATGGACATGGACATCGCGCACCGGTTTGCTGCCGCACAGCGGCCTCAGGAATTGCGGATGACCGGTCACGAGATGCGGCGGCAATTCACCTTCGCGGATCAGCCGCTGCTCTCCATAGATGTCGCGCAGCAACAGGTCGGCCAGTATGGCGCGCTGGATCACCGCGGCTTCGATCACCGTCCAGTCGGCTGCCGACAGGATGAATGGCACGATATCGAGCTGCCAGGGCCGGGCCTGGCCGCCGCGGTCGTCATAGACGTTATAGGTGACGCCATTGTCCTGGACGGTGGCGCGGGCGCTAGCCTGGCGGCGCTCGAACTCCTCCGGCGACAACTGGTTCAGGGTGCGGGCAAAGGCGCGCCAATGCGGCCGCACCTGGCCATCCGAATCGCGCAGCTCGTCAAAACGGGACTCGGGTTCCGCAACTTCCGACACGAACGACTCAGACTCCCCTCGCACCCATTCTAACGCCTTAGGTCCAGAGTATAGGGGAAATCGGGATTCGATTCTTCCCTCACGGCTTCGAACATGCCGCCGGTAAAGCCGAACGGCTCGAAGCGGGCCAGCCGGCGGCCCTCGGCCTCATTGGCATTGACCGGAAAAATTTCAGAGTTGCGTCCACCGGGATGGGCGACCCGATAGGTGCAGCCGCCAAGGCTGCGCTTGCGCCAGCTGTCCCAGACTTCAATGGTGAGAGGCGCCTGGGGCTTGATGGTGGGATGCAGGCCGTGGGCCGGCTGCCAGGCCTTGAAGCGCACGCCGGCTACGGCCTCGCCCTGGGCCGTGGCGCGCAAGGGCAGGGTGCGGCCATTGGCCAGCACCCTGTGGCGGCCGGGGGTGAGGCCGCTGGCTTTCACTTCCAGCCGCTCCACCGAGGAATCGACAAAGCGCACGGTGCCGCCGGGTGTGCCTTCCTCGGCCATCACATTCCAGGGCTCCAGTGCGGTGCGCAGCTGCAATTCCACGCCTTCGTAGGACACCGATCCGGCCTGCGGGAAACGGAATTCCCAATGCGGGCGGAACCATTCGGCGTCGAAGGTGAAGCCATGGGCGTTCATGTCGGCGACCACGTCCACCAGATCGGCCCAGACGAAATGCGGCAGCATGAAACGGTCATGCAGGCTGGTGCCCCAGCGCACCAGATTGGTCTGATAGGGCTCGCGCCAGAAGCGCGCGATCAGGGCGCGCAGCAGCAGCGATTGCGCCAGGCTCATCTCGGCATGGGGCGGCATTTCGAAGCCGCGGAATTCCACCAATCCCAGCCGGCCGGTGGGGCCATCGGGCGAATAGAGCTTGTCGATGCAGATTTCGGTGCGGTGGGTATTGCCGGTGGAATCGGCCAGCAGATTGCGGAACACGCGGTCCACCAGCCAGGGCGGAATATTGGCGGCGGCACGCGACGGGATTTCGTCGAAGGCGATTTCCAGTTCGTAGAGCGAGTCGTGGCGCGCTTCGTCCAGGCGCGGCGCCTGGCTGGTCGGGCCGATGAACAGGCCCGAGAACAAATAGGAAAGCGCCGGATGGTTCTGCCAATAGGCGATGATGCTTTTCAACAGGTCGGGACGGCGCAGAAACGGACTGTCGGGCGGGGTCTGGGCGCCGACCACGATGTGATTGCCGCCGCCGGTGCCGGTGTGGCGGCCGTCGAGCAGGAATTTCTCGGTGGAA
>Ga0163163_10002369_pt1 | contig 15949 bp, 8 predicted proteins | sample S65metaG_FD_119766 | JGI IMG/M metagenome (GOLD analysis project Ga0163163, IMG submission 119766) | Switchgrass rhizosphere microbial communities from Kellogg Biological Station, Michigan, USA - S6-5 metaG | ecosystem: Host-associated > Plants > Roots > Rhizosphere > Soil | place: USA: Michigan... | reverse complement strand
CTTGGACGTCGGCAAGCAGGACGAGTTGTTCGACGTCGCGCGCCAGGCATGGGCACAGGCCGGTAAACCCAAGCCGCATCTGGCGACGTCGTTCTGGTTCGCCATCGGTGACGACCCACAGCACACCCGCGCGCAGATTCACCGGCATCTGCTGCACTACATGAACTGGATTCCCGCGCAGGTCGTCGACGCGTTGGCGCCCTCCACCGGCTGGTCAGGCAACAACGACGATCTGCTCGCGGTGCTGCAGATGTTCTCCGACATCGGTACCGACGAGATTCACCTCATCCCGACAAGCTCCGACATCGACCAGTTGCGTCGTGTCGCCGAGGTGGTCACAGAATTCACCTAAGTGTGCACACAGACTGGACCCCTCTCCGAAGGGCGAAGAGGGGTCCAGGTGTGGGGACGTGATCAGTTCTTGTCCGAACCACCGCCGGACCCGTTGTCGGAACCGGAGTCGTGGTCCGAACCGCCGCCACCGGTGCTCGCACCTGCCTTGGTCGAGTCGTCCGACTTCGAAGTGTCAGATGAGCTCGTGGTGCCCGTCTTCGACGTCGTGGTGTCGGTCGAATCCTTGGTGTCGGTCGAACCCTTGGTGTCGTCCGTCCCGGTCGTGGTGCCGCCACTGGTCGTGGTGGAACCGCTGCTGGATCCGGACTTGTCATCGTTGGTTCCGGACTTCTCGTCCTTCGTCGAGGATCCGCCGTTGCCGGTCGCAGATCCGCCGCCGGAAGACGACTGGTGCTCATCGGCAGCCGTGGTGGTGCTGACACCGGTTCCCGACGATTGCGACTCGTCCTTGTTCTTCACGGTCAGCGTCTGCGGTGACGACTGTGTGCCACTGGAATCGGCCGCACCGCTGTCGACGTTTACCGCCACCATTCGAGAAGCGGCCAGCGGCACCACTTCTGGTCCGGAGGCCTTGGCGGTGGCAGCTGTCGCCGCGAACGGGATTGCGCTGCCGATCCCGTTGATGATGTTCACCAGGGCATCCGCGACCGCAGTGCTGACGAAGACACCGACGCCCGCTGCCGCAGTGACGAGGTTCGAGAACACCTGCGCGCCTGCGGCGGTCAGACCTGCAATACCTTGTGCGGCAAACGAAATCGCCGCCGAGGTTTGCGTGATGCCGAAGTCCACCAGAGCCGCGCCCTCGTTCACTGCGAAAGAGGCCAGACCGGCGAGTGCCGTGGTCGCGAACGTCCCCACGGTCGCCGCGGTGGTGGCGAGCCCAGTGGCCAACGTGGCGCCGGCCGCGACCAGACCCGCGAACGTTTCTGCGCCGAACGTCAGCCCGGCCGCCGTCTGGCCTATGCCGAAGTTGATCAGCCCGGTGAGCCCAGCCACGAAGGGTGTCAGGACTCCCGCGATGGGCGCGGGAAGAACCGAGTTGATCGCGAAGGTCAACAGTCCGCCGATCGAGGTGTTGACAAACACCCCAGCCTGGGCTGCGGCGGCCACCAGACCCGAGAACGCCGTCGCGCCCGCTGCCGCCAGGCCTGCGACGCCCTGGGCCGCAAAGGCGATGGCTCCTGCAGTCTGAGCCAAGCCGAAGTTGACCAGTGTCGCGGTTTGGTTCACGCCGAACACGATGAGCTGGGCGAGGGAGTCGGTGATGAAGACACCCATCGAAGCGGCTGCAGCAGTCAAAGCGCTGACGCCGTTGGCGCCGAACGCGATGAGGTCGGCGAACTGCTGAGCGCCGAACGTCGCCCCCTGGGCGACGGTGATCAGGCCGAAGTTGATCAGGTCCGAGGTCTGCGTGACCAGGAATGACAACGCCGCTGCGATGTCGGAGGCGATGCCCGTGAGCTGGGGATCGGCCGTGACCGACGGTGGCGCCGGCACTTGGATATCGGGTGGGGCCGGCGCGATCGGGCTTGCGATGAGTGCGCTGGCCCCAACGACCGCGATCCCAGCGGTGACGTATGGGCGAAGTGCAAGTTCCATTTGGACCCCCTTGTCCGGTTGAGTAGACAGCAAAGAATTTACGCTGCCGTTAACGGTTCACGAGGCAAATTTGCGCAGAATCTGTCTCGTGTTGCTGTGGCGTCGATATGAATTGGTCGGTTCCAGTAAATGTGCTAATTAACTTGGTTGAAAATGGAATTGTTTCCGGGATTGATCTTCGCTTCGCGTAATCTCTTCGAGCTGGGCCGGTCGTTGCCGGAAAGTAGCTGAACAAGCGTGCGCAGGCGCTAGTTACTGGAAGAACTGACGCATGGGTCAATACTTCTATTTGCCCGATTTGCGGGTGCCGGTGGGTTTTCGCGCTGGCCAGCGACCTCGCTCCCGCAGTCGGGCAGATGTTGCCGCAGGATGTGCTGTCGGGACGGACTGAGTTGCCGCTTGACTCCACGTTTGCTGAATTGTGGGGTGGCGCGGGTGCACCACTGGGGTGGCCGTCGCGGGTCGGACACCCGGATGGATCGGCGTGTCGGCGGCGCATTGCTCACCGGCCTTCGAAGGAGGCGCTCAAGCGATTTCAGAAAACGTCGTATCGGTGCCAGTAGCGCCGCGACACGCAAAGCAGAATGCGCGGTATTCAGGTTTTGTGAGCAAACATAGATGTGCGGTTATGACGCCCGCCGGCTCGAAGGTCGCGAACCAGAGTTCAACTGTCGTTGATTGCGCAATCAAACGCGTGCATGTGCCATGCGCAGGCGATCATCCACAGCGATGGAACCAGTCGACCGACGATGGCGTCCGACGTCGACCAACCCCACTTCGGTGCTACTACAGCTAACTAGATCATTTAGCGGAACTGTTTTCGTGCTCCAGCACTCGTTCAGAAATTTTCGTAAAAGTCAATAATTCTGACCTGCGAAGATCTATCGTGTGAGTAGCACGGGAAGCGTGGGATGGAAGCAAGTCGGGGGTGTTTTGCCCACCGACCCTGCCCTTTTCGTGATAGCTGAGCGAAGAGAGTTGGGCGCCCGAGATGAGATACAGCAGTTATGTCGGGCGCGTAGGCGCCTTGGCCGTTGCTCTTGGTGTGGGAATCGTGATCGCATCGCCGGGCGGGATCGCCTCGGCGTCGCCCACCGACTCCAGCACGGCGAGTACATCGACCGATGCCGGCACTACCGGCACCACCGGCGGCACCGGTGGCACCGCAACGGCTTCGACCGACGCCACCGACACGGGGGGCCAAACCACGGCCGATGTCAAGGATGCAAGCGGCGGCACTGAGGGCAGCGGGGCCATCAACGAGTCGACGGGCCAGCAGCCTGACGACAAGTCGGCCACATCGTCGACCGTCGAGGTCGCGCCCGGTGTGACCGTGTCGAGTTCGGGTGGTGCGCACAAGGCTTCGAAACCGCAGGGTGCCACTCACGCGTCGACCGGTAAGAAGGCCACCGTGCCCGCAGCGCGTGCGACTGCGCAAGCCAACACCGCACGCACCGATGACGTCAGCGCGACGGCCCAGGAAACGGAGGCGTCGACCGACACGGCGGCCGTCCCTGCCTACGCTGCTCCGGCGGCACTGGTTGGCGCACAGCCTGTTCCGGCGAAGGCGCCGCTGGCTCAACTCACCGTTGCCTTGAACAGGATCGTGACACCCATCCTGTCGTCGATCCTGGGGGCGATTCCGCGAATTCCGACGGAGTCACCGCTGGCCTGGATATTCGCCGCCGTTGCGCGCCGCCAGTTCGGCGTGACAGAGCCCGAAACCGGCCAGGTGACAACGCTCGCCACCACGACTGCGCTGGTCGTGAACCAACCCCCGACGGTCAGCACCGTCTTCAACACCCCGAACGCCACGACGGGTGTGATCACGGGTCAAGTCATCGGCACTGATCCAGAGGGTCAGCCGGTGACGTATGCACTCACTACGGCGCCGACCACCGGAACACTGGTATTCGACAGCACCACAGCGAATTTCACCTATACGCCGACGACGGCACAGCGAATCAGCGCCGGTGTCACATCCACCGTCGACACCATCGCCATGACCGTCACGGTGTCGGACGGGACGACCAGCGTTCCCGCGGTCGTCAACATCCCGATCAGCCCGACGGCGCTGACCAAATCGGGTGAGATTTCTTCTGTAGACGACGCCCACGCTGTGGTCGCGACCGCCACCCGCGCCTATATCACCAACCGGACCGCCGGCACGGTAACCGTGGTCGACACCACCACCAACAGCGTGATCGGCACGATCGCTGTTGGGCCGACACCAGATGCCTTGGTGATCAAGCCCGATGGCACAAAGCTTTATGTGACGAGCCTTGCCAACAACACGGTGACGGTCGTCGACACCGCCACCAAGGCCATCACCGCGACGATCGCAATTGCCAAACCCAGTGCGATCGCGATCAATTCAAGCGGTAGCACCCTGTACGTCACCAGCCGAGACGCCGGCACGGTGACGAAGATAACGACCTCGACGAACACCAGCGCAGGAACTGTCACCCTGCCGGCCGGTTCGCTTCCCACCGGCATCGTCGTCAGCCCCGACAAGACCAAGATCTACGTGATCAGCAACAAGGCCAGCGGCGGCGGCACGGTCGCAGTGTTCGGGTATACCTCGAGCACCGTCACTACGATCGCCAACTTCGCCAGTGCCCCAACAAGTTTGGCAGTGAGTCCGGACAACAAGAAGTTGTACGTGAGCTCCGCGGATGGCAAGGTCACGGTCTTCGACACGACCACGCGCGCCGCCCTCGCCGCCAACACCGTCGCTGCAGTCCCTGCCGCGCTCACCGTGAGCAAGGATGGCAGCACCCTGTTCATGACCGACACCGTCGGACGGGTGTGGACTCTGAACACCTCAACGGCGACGGTGCTCAGCTCGTACCCGACACGGACATCGACATCTGCCATGTCGGTCGCACCCGGCATGGCCGCAAGCCCGGACGGCCTGAAGCTGTACATCACCGACTACGACGCCGACAAGGTCTACGTCGCAACGCTGATTCCGCCGAACAACCCGCCGATCGTCGGCACACCTGTCCTCAACCCGCCCAACGTCACAAACGGATCCGTCACCGGAAAGGTCGGCGTCACCGACCCCGACGGCGATACGTTGAAGTACACGGTGACGTCGACGACGACGAAGGGCACGCTCTCGCTGAAGACCGACGGCACGTTCACCTACACGCCAACCGCAACGGCACGACATGCCGCCTCGGCAGTCAATGCACCGTCATCGGCGCTGACCGACTCGTTCACTGTCTCGGTCTCCGATGGCCGCGGTGGCGTGGTCGCGTCCACCGTGACCGTCAACATCTTGCCTGCGAACAAGGTGCCGACATACACGCTGACGGTCGGAACGCCCAACACCACAACGGGTGTCGTCACCGGCAAGGTCACAGCCTATGACGGCGACTACGACGTGAGAACCTTCAGCTCGAGCACACCCGCCAAGGGCACCGTAGTGGTCACATCGACAGGTGCGTTCACGTACACGCCCACCGCAGCGGCACGCCACGCCGCCGCCAAACTCGATGCAACCACGGCGGACAAGACGGACACGTTCACCGTCACGATCAACGACGGACATGGCGGTGTCGTCCCGGTGTCGGTGACAGTGGCAATCAGCCCGACGAACTCTGCGCCGACCGGCGCCCAGGTCAGCAACATCGTCACCAACGTCAACAACGGCGTGGTGACTGGCACCGTCACTGCCGTCGATGCCAACAACGACCCGTTGTCCTTCTCGTCAACGACGCCGACAAAGGGCACACTTGTCTTCGGCTCGAACGGAACGTTCACCTACACGCCGACTCTCGCGGCTCGCCAAGCCGCTGCGGTGCCGGGCGCCGACCCTGCCACGAAGGTTGACTCCGTGACTGTCACAGTGGCCGACGGCTACGGCGGATCCACGACGGTCGCGCTGAATCTTCAAGTGGTTCCCTACGGCAACACGGCTCCCACTAACGGCCACGCGGTGGCCGGGAGCCCGAACACTGCAATCGGCGAAATCACGGGCACCGTCGTTGCCAACGACGCAGAAGGTGACACTCTGACTTACGTCGTTACGACGGGGCCGAGCAAGGGCGTCGTCAACCTCGACCCGAACGGAACATTCCGGTACGTACCGAACGTCGAAGCCCGATGGGGCGCATTGACGACGCCGGGCGTCGACACCGACACGTTCGCGGTTACCGTCAGCGACGGGAACGGCGGCACAACAACGTTCAACGTCAGCCTCACGATCGCGCCTGCCTCTACCGCCCCGTCGGCCATCGACCAGCGCGGCACCACGGTGGCAATGAACGTGCAAGAGATGTACTTCTATACCCAAGCCCAGACGGATAAGGCGCTCGACCTGTTGCAGGCCGATGGGGTCGACTCGATCCGGATCCTGATCCCGTGGAAGGGCGTCGAGGCGTCCAACGATGTGTGGACGTGGTCGGCGGTGGACCGCATGGTCAACTCCGCGAACGCACGCGGCATGTCGGTGATCGGGATCTTGAACTCCCCGCCGGATTGGGCGGAGGTGCCGGGGACGCCATCGCTCGGTGGTCCTCCGGCCGATCCGGCGGAGTACGCGGAGTACGCCGGCATGGTCGCCACTCGCTACGCGGGCAAGGTCGCCGCCTACGAGGTGTGGAACGAGCCGAACTACTACGTGTTCTGGCAACCCACGCCGGACGCGGCGGCCTACACCGAGATCCTGAAGGCCGCCTATACCTCGATCAAGGCAGCAGACCCGAACGCCGTTGTCGTCGCGGGTGCTATCGCCGCCACCCCGGACAGCGGAACTCAAATGGTCGACGCGGTCCGGTTCGTCACCGAAATGTATGCGGCCGGCGCCGGCGGCTACTTCGACGCGCTGTCGTTCCATCCGTACAACTACTTCGTGAAGTTCTCCCAGGGCGTGGGCATGCCATCATCGCCGCTGACGCTGGTCAATGGGATTCACGACGTGATGGTCGCGAACGGTGATGGCAACAAGAAGATTTGGGCGACGGAGTACGGCGAACCGTCATCACTGGGCGGAGACGCGGTTCAGGCCGCATACATCGACGACTTCCTGAGCACGTGGCGAAATCTCGACTATGCGGGGCCGGCGTACATCCACACCGTCCGTGATTACTTCTCGTTGGATCCCATTGCCGCGTCGTTCGGCGTGTACAACTCGGACTGGACGCCGAAACCTGCGGTAGACGTCATCGAGTGGATCATCCAGGAAAACGAGGCCTTCCTGGCCGGTGGCGGGGGCATCGAACTCTAGGCCCGACGAGGCTGATTCGGGAGCAGAACGGTCCGGTCAAAGGCGCCCGCGTGTGCCGCCGCGTGAGCGACCGCTTCGTTGGCATCGTCGAGTGGGAACGTCGTCACGCGTTCATGGTCGAGGTCGAGCACACCGCTGCGGAGCAGTCGAATCATCTGCGCATTGGCCGTTCTCGGGTACATCCACTGACCGCGGACCGTGACCGAGTTCAGCATCAGCCACGGGTAGGGCAGCGCCAGGTCATCGGCGCCGGCCATGCCGACCCCGCCCATCAGCACGACTCGTCCGTACTCGCGAACGGTCATTGCCGCAGCGCGCACCGCTGATGCAGGCGCGTTGGGCGGAAGAAGGTCGAGCACGACGTCGATGGGTTCGGGTGAGGCAGCCTGCATCGCGCTTCGGTCGGCCTCCACGTCGCCGGTCAGTTTGACCGTCCGGATCCGGTCGCCGAACCGGGACTTCAAGTCGGCGAGGACGGCCTCGTTGCGCCCGGGGCAGATGACCGTCGCGGCGCCCATCGCCAAGCCGACGGCGACTCCAGCGCTGCCGAAGTTCCCTGTTGCCCCGCTGACAAGAAGGGTCTCGCCCGGCTGAAAGCCTGCGGCAAGCAGGCCGCCGTAGGGAACAAGCACGATGCCGATCGCGCTCAAGCGCGGGAGATCCGCGATGTCGGCGTCGCCAAGAGGGACAGCGTTTTCGGTCGGGACCACCATCTGCTCGGCGAATGGCCCGTCGTGGAAGTAACGCGACAACCGTAATCCGCCTTCGCCGCGCGAAGTCCAGCCCTGCAGCGTGATATCCGGCGTGTGGGCGTCATCGCGGGACCTCACAGTGGAGTCGCACCAGACAAGGTCCCCGGCCCGCAGGGCGGTCGCGTCGGGGCCCGCCGCAACAACCCGACCGATCGCGCCGACACCCGAAATCACGGGTGGCTCAAGGGGATTATTGCGTCCTCCGCTGAAGATCTCCGCGGCATAAGGCGGAATGCAAGTGGCCAGCACGTCCACAAGCACCTCGCCGGTGCCGACTTTCGGGTCGGGTACATCACCGATCACCAAGGGTTTTCCGAATGCCTCGAGTACCGCTGCTTTCATGTCGTTCTCCTTTCCTCGTCATGGCTCAACAGCGACGCTACGAACATTCATGTCATGCGGCGAACGAAAAATTGTCATACGTGCTATGACAAAACGTCATGGAGCCTTCACTGACAGGTCTGCGCATTCTTCGTGCGGTCGCGGACAGGGGCAGCTTCACCGCGGCTGCACGAGACCTCGGATACACACAGTCAGCGGTCTCGCGGCAGGTCGCCACCCTGGAACGCGAGGTCGGCGCAACGCTCTTCGAGCGGGCAGGCGGCGTGCGGCTTACCGCTGAGGGCCTGGTCCTACTCCGGCACGCTCGGGTGATCCTCGACGAAATCGCCACGGCCAGGCGCGAACTGGACGGAGAGGACGCCAGTGTCCAGGAAGTTCGACTGGGCGCTTATGTGAGCGCAGGCGCCGTTCTGCTGCCGCGAACCCTGCGCGTCCTGCGTGACGCCCGGCCGGATATCCGGGTGATCACGCGCGAGGGTACGACGCCCGCGCTCGTACGTGCCTTGCGGGCCGGCACCATCGATCTCGCCGTCGTGGCATCGCGCCCGCCCTATCGGCCGCCCGACTATGAACTGCCGGCACTGGCGACCGTTGTCCTCGACGAGACCGCACTCGCCATTGCCGCACCGGCCACCGGTCGGTTCGCAGGCCGCACCACGGTTACGACCGCTGAACTCGAAGGTGTCGACTGGATCGCAAGCCCAACTGCTGGAGGCGAGTCACTGCTGGGTGTGTGGCCGGGCCTGGCCGGGCGGCCGAGAATCAGGCACACCGCCAGGGATTGGCTGACAAAACTTCAGCTGGTCGCCGCTGGTTGCGGGCTGACGACGGTGCCGCCGAACCTGACCCCGGTTCTGCCTGACGGGATTCGGATACTTCATGTTGAAGATGCCTCGCAGGCCGAGCGACGGCGGACGCTGGTAGCGCGACTGCCGAGCCGGCCGACATCGGCCGTCGCCGCCGTCATCGACGCGCTACGGACTCGATAGTCCGTCGTACACCTTCTTGTAGTACGACGACAGGAACCGTGGGCCGACGAACCGCATCATGGTCACCCCGATCGCGGAGGTCAGACTCTTCGAAGTCTGCTCCCACTCGCCGTGCACCGCGCTGCCGCCCCCGGTTCGGGGTGTCGCGGCCAACTTCATATATCCTCCAGGCTGCAGCGAGTCGCTGTCGATGATCGTCAACGTGACCGATCCGGGAGTCGACCAGTCGTAGTGCCACGTCGCCCACACCTTCGGGAAGTCCTGGCCCTCACGGATATCGGCGTCGGTCTCACCGAGCCGATACACCTCGAACGCCTTCGCCGACGACGCAGGCCAGCGGTCGATCCGGCGGGAGGAGAAGTCGGTCATCAGCTCGATGACCTGATCGGGGGTCGCGGTGGTCACGAAGTCGAATTCGAACTTGGCGTGCACGGGCCGAACGTATCAGCGGTGTCACACGCGCATGGCAAGCTCGCCGCCGTACGGGCGTCAGGAAACGTGGGAGGACTCGCCGGACGGTTGGCCGCAGAAGCCCCCGGACGAGTGGATGCGGCTGGCCGACTCTTACTGAAGGTGTTCATGGGGCTGGTGTGACATAGCGCCGCCGCCGCCGCGCCGCCCCGGGCCACTTTGACAATCCCTGCGGTGCCCTTTGCGTGTTGAAGTAGGGAAACACCTGATTCATTGGAGCCCGCTGTTAGCCAAACTGGGTGTCGTGGGACCGGGCCCCGCGCGGGGGAGGCGGGTGCCTGGTTTCACATTCACAGGGATGCGGCCACCGGCATCTCGACCCGTAACCGATCCGCGTCCTGCCCGGGCGGTGCGCCGAATAGGCGCCGGTACTCTCGGTTGAACTGTGAGGGACTGTCGTAGCCGACGCGATGCCCGACTCCTGCGATGTCTCCTGGGTGGGCGACCAGTAATGAACGCGCTTGCTGCAGACGGATGCGTTTTTGAAATTGCAAGGGGCTCATGGCTGTTACCGCACGAAAGTGCCGATGGAACGCCGAGACGCTCATCCCGGACAGGCGAGCGAGGTTATCGATTCGCATTGGCTCCGCGTAGTTGTCGCGGATCCAGGCGATCGCTCGGCTGACGTGTGACAGGTCGCTGTCGGCCAGGCCGATTTGGCGAACGGTGCCTCCCAGCGGCCCGGCGAGGAGCCGCCAGAGGATCTCCTGGGTGATCAGCGGTGCGAGCACTGGCGCGTCCGCGGGGTGATCGAGCAACCGCAGCATCCGCGCCGCGGCGTCGAGCAGGTCAGCGTCCGCCTTGCCCGTCGCGATCGCGGGCACGGTGGCGCCGCCGCGCGGCCATCGGCCGGGCGCCGCCTGCAGCAGCAACGCGGCGATGGCGGCCGGCCGCAGGACCAGAGCCATTCCCAATGCGTGGCCGCTGTCCTCGGTGTCGATCCAGTGGCCGGTGACCGGAAGGTTCGCCGTCACGACAAGGCAATCACCTGCCCGGTATTCGTGCATTTGGTCGCCGAGAAGCAGCTGCTTGCCGCCCTGCGCCATGATGACCAGCAGCGGCTCGGTGAGCGAGTACTCCGGTGCCGCAACGGTGATCCGCGTCTTTGACAGCTGCAGCCCGTCGATCGGCGTCGTCATGTCCGGCCGGGCATGGGCCGCGATGCGGTCGCGGATCTCGTCCAGGCGTATGGCGGACACACCTCACCCAATCATTCGGACAAATCGGCTGGCAACACGATCCGTGCAAGTCAAATAGGATTGTGCAAGGCATTGCGACGATCGGCCTACCGTCAAGCTGGTGGTCTGCGATGTGATTGATGCGTCCATTTCAACAATCAGGAGCACGATCATGCCGCTCGATCACTACGTCACCCTCGGCCGGTCTGGGTTGCGCGTTAGCCCGTTTGCACTCGGCGCGATGACCTTCGGCGAGGATCCTGGCGCCGCCGGCACCAGTGTCGAGGAGTCCGAGAAGATCCTGGAGACCTACCTCGATCGCGGAGGGAACTTCATCGACACCGCGAACTTCTATACCAATGGCCACTCGGAAAAGATCCTTGGCGACTGGTTCGCGGCGCATCCGGGTCGGCGCGAGCACGTCGTTGTCGCATCGAAGTTCTTCGGCAACATGTTTCCCGGCGACCCGAACGGTGGCGGGGCGGGCCGCGCGTCGATCATCGCCCAGTTGCATGAGACATTGCGCCGCCTCAACACCGACTACCTGGACGTGTATTGGCTGCACAACTGGGACCGGCATACGCCGATCGAGGAGACGATGCGCACTCTCGACGACTTGGTGCGGGCAGGCAAGATCCGCTACATCGGGTTCTCCAACACGCCGGCATGGGTGACTGCGCAAGCGCAAACCACCGCGATGCTGCGGGGTTGGACTTCTCTCATCGCCCTGCAGGTCGAATACTCGCTGCTGGCCCGCACAGTCGAAGGTGAGATCGCGCCGCTGGCCCAACAACAAGGCATGGCGCTGGTTCCGTGGAGCCCGCTGAAAAACGGCTTCCTATCGGGCAAGTATCGGCGGGGTGCCGACGTGGTCGACTCGGCGCGCGCCGCCTTCGTCGGTGGGCCAACCGACGAAGAGTTCGACGTGATCGACACCGTCAGCGCGATTGCCGACGACCTCGAAACCACTTCAGCCGCAGTAGCTTTAGCGTGGCTTCTGGCACAGTCGCAGACCGTGGTGCCGATCGTCGGAGCCCGCCGCTTGCAACACCTTGAGAGCAATCTCGCCGCGCTCGACGTGACGCTGACTGCCGAGCACCTCCATGCGCTCGATGACGTCTCGGCCCCGGCGCTCAACTATCCGGCAGACGTGAACGGTGCGACGCGGTTGATGCTGCAGTTCGCGGGGGCGACCGTCGATGGTGAACCGTCGACGGTGTATCCGCCTCTACTCGCAAGCGATATGCGGTACTGACTGTCAGAACGGCGGCGGCGGTAACGGAATCGATGGCGCCGGCGGAAGCGGCACCTCTGGCGGGGGCGGCAGCTGCGGCGGAGGCGGCAGCGGGAGTCCCAGCGGGATCGCGGGCAGACCGAGCGATACCCCGACCGGGACCGTCACCTGCACCGGCGACGGAATGTCGAGCGGCGGGGGAGGCGGAACGTCGAACGGGGCCGGAGGCAGATCGAGATTGTTCAGCGGCCATGGCAGCCCGTTGTCGTGAATGGGTTCGGCCTGTTGTTCGTCCCGCTGGCTGTCGCTGTCGCCGTTGGCGGGATCGGACGCCGCGGTCTGTTCGGTGGGTGGTTCCGGACCGGCTGGATCAGCGCCCGCGATACCGGCGCCGTGGAGCAGTGCGCTCAAGCTCATCGCGCTTCCGACAGTTGCCCCGGCCACGATGAGCCTCAAGTTCAAAATCACTCCTAGGTGTCGACCCGCTCACAATAGGCGTAGAAATGCCGAATGTCGCTGCGACCAAGCTGATTTCGAGTTCAAGCGGCAGCGTCAATTATCGCCGGAGTCAATGCGAGCAATGTCGGCCGGCTGCGGCCAACGGCCGGAGACCTTGCTGACGGCACAGCGCCCGCGCACGGTGGCAAAGTAAGCCGTCGTTAGCGACGAACTGCCAAACTGCTGCGCGATCATCGCAATTCTGCAGCCGGCCCTGCGCCTGCCCCCAACGAGGCAGGCTCAGGGCGGAGGCTATGCACAGCGCAGCGGGTGCAAGAGGTCGAAAAGTGGTCCGGCACAAGGCCCGACTCAGGTGGGTGGCGGTGCCCAGCCTGGCGGCGGGTACCAGCCTGCAGGCGGGGTCCAGTCCGGAGGTGGCGCCCAGCCGATCGGCGGTACCCAACCGGGTGCTGGGTAGCCGTCGTTCCAGCCCGGGCCCCATTCCGGGTGATGCCAGTCGCCCGGGTTTGGTCGCCCCGGCCCGTACGGTCCCCAGTCGGTCGCGAAACCGCCCGCTGCTGCAACGGGGGCTGCCGCTGACGCGAGGGCAGGGGTGACCAGGGTGGCTGCGATCGACACTCCTGCTGCCGCCAGCGCAAGTGAACGTAGTAGCGATGGCCTTCGTAACACGGATCTACTCCCTTCATTACCCAGTGGTGCAATGCATCTCGACGCTAAGTCGACCGGATGGGAACGCGAACAATGTGCGCTTGAGGAGTGCTGTGACGTGCTGACCACGCTGTGCGAACCTCTGATGTCGTTGAGAATCCCCTGCCAACGCCGTCTCCGAGATTGCTGACAGACAGCGCCGCGACAGCGGGCCCATCGATTACGTTGCGTCTCAACTCGACTAATCGTGTTGCTCAGCAAATCCAGCAAACACGGTACGTTACTTGGTACAGCAAATTCAATACACCTGACACGCCGGGATTCAGCATTCCACGACGCGTTCGCTCACGCACGGGTTCCACAGCAATCTCATAGCTTTGAGCTGGGGTGTTGACGGTTTCTTTGAATTTTGAGAGATTACTGCCAGGAGTTATCGAGCCGTTACGCACAGCTTTGCCCGAACCGAATAGCCTGCGCAGCAAACAGCAGTTTGCCGTGTAGCGGACTCGCGTCCTGACGACTAGCGACGAAAAGGGGCGGTGGCCATGGCATGCACCAGGGCGGGGCACAGTAGATACATCGGACGCGTGGGAGCGTTGGCTGTCGCGCTAGGTATCGGGACCGCCATCGCGGCGCCTGCGGGATTGGCGTGGGCAACGCCTACCGAGTCCGATACCTCGACCGCAACGTCGGATTCCACTGCGGCGACCGCGGATCAATCGTCGAACGCCGAAACCGATTCGAAAACAGCCGAATCCACATCGACCGCTAAGACCACCACCGCCTCGAGCACCGGTGAAGTGCATAAGTCCGACACCGCCGAACAGACCGTCAAGAAGAAGAAGTCGCCGACGGGACGCAAGACCACTCGTGAAACCGACGCCGGCACCGTGAACTCACACGTCGAGAGTCGGACGGTGAAAACTGAGAAGGATGCAGAGCCCAGTTCCCCGGCGCCGACCGCTACTTCTGCTGCCGCCCAACAGGATTCGGTGGCGATCGCCACCACTGCCGCCGCGACAACGTCCCCGGCGGCGACGACCACGCTCCAGGAGTCCGTGCAGAAGACGGTCGCGTCCCCGGTCGCCGCCGTCGTGCGCAATCTGGTGTCGTCATTCCTCGGAGCAGTGTCCGGGGGTGTATCGGAGTCGCCGTTGGCGTGGGTGTTCCTCGCCGCGGCACGACGACAGATCGGCGAAACCGAAGAGACAACGACGACGACGCTGAGCGCGGCGACAACGACGACCTCCGCCGTCGTGGCGGCCGTTGCAACGAATCAACCACCCACCGTGTCACCGACGTTCGGCACGCCTGATCCGACGACGGGCACGGTCACCGGTCAGCTCGGAGCGTCCGATCCTGAGGGCCAGCCGCTGACGTACACCGTGAGCAGTGCGCCGAGTTCGGGCACGCTGTCATTCGACAACGCGACAGGGAATTTCACGTACACCCCGACCACGGCTCAGCGGATAAGCGCGGGACTGACCACCGCCGACGACGCCATCGCCATGACGGTGACGGTGTCCGACGGGACCAATGCGGTGGCCTCAGTCGTCAACATTCCGGTCGGCGCAGCCGCCATCACCAAGACCGGCGACGTGACCGTGACCGGTGGCGGCGCGGTCGCCACCACTAACAACCGCGCCTACGTCACCAACAAGAGCGCCGGCACCGTGACCGTGATCGACACGACGACCAACACCGTCGTCGGCACCATCGGCGTCGGTGCGTCACCCGACGGCCTGGCGATGAAGCCCGATGGCACTCGGCTGTACGTGTCGAGCACCGACGGCAACACGGTGACCGTGGTGAATACCACGACCAACACGGTGGTGACCACCATCGCGGTGGCCAAACCCACTGCGATGGCGATCAATTCGAGCGGCAGCGTGCTCTACGTCGCCAACTACGACGCCGGTACCGTGACCAAGATCAGCACGTCCACCAATGCGGTGTCCGGTGCGGCCGTCACGTTGCCTTCGGGCTCGCATCCGACCGAGATCACGGTCAGCCCCGACAAGACCAAGATCTATGTGCTGAGCGTCATGGCTGACGGGTCGACCGGGCTCTCCGCGTTCGCCTTGTCGTCCTCGTCGGCAACGGCATGGACCAGCCTGAGCGGAACGGCGACGGGTGCCGTTGTCAGTCCGGACAACTCGCGGCTGTACATCACCACCAACAACGGAACCAACAGCACGGTCACCGTCGTCAACACCACAACAAAGGCCACGGTCGGCAGTTACGCGGTCAGCGGTGTGCTCTCAGGCGTCACCGTCAGCAACGACGGAAGCACACTGATCGTCGCCGACACCAAAGGCAAGATCACAACCCTCAATTCAGCGACGGGCGCAACGCTTTCCACACTGTCGACGCGCTCGGTGACAACGACGATGTCGCAGCTGCCCGGCCTCGCGATGAGCCCCGACGGGACGAAATTCGTGCTGACCGATTACGACCTCAGTCGGGTCCGCGTGGTGTCGTTGACCGCGGTCGCGGGTGGCGGCACCGTCAACCAACCTCCGGTGGTGGCGCCGACGGTTGGCAGTGCAGATCCCACGACGGGTGCGGTGTCGGGTGCGATCAACGGCAGCGACCCGAACGGAGACTCGCTGACCTACACCGTCGCTGGTGCGCCCACGAAGGGCTCGCTCGTCCTCAACGCCGACGGCACGTTCACCTACACGCCGACG
>Ga0163163_10002368_pt1 | contig 15950 bp, 10 predicted proteins | sample S65metaG_FD_119766 | JGI IMG/M metagenome (GOLD analysis project Ga0163163, IMG submission 119766) | Switchgrass rhizosphere microbial communities from Kellogg Biological Station, Michigan, USA - S6-5 metaG | ecosystem: Host-associated > Plants > Roots > Rhizosphere > Soil | place: USA... | reverse complement strand
TGATGACGAGCTTCGCCCGCTGGTACCCGGCAGCCGCCTTGCCCGAGAAGATCTTCACCCGCGGAACCCATGCCCGCGTCGGCTGTGCACGCATCGCGTTGTAGAGCGCGATCGTCTCGAGCACGTTGAGGAGCTGCCGCTTGTATTCGTGGATCCGCTTGATGTGGACGTCGAAGAGCGCGTCGGGGTCGAGCCCGAAGCCGAGCCTTTCCGCAACGATGCGGGCCAGCGCGACCTTGTTCACGCGCCGGACGGCGGCGAACTTCTCGCGAAACGACGCGTCGTCGGCGAACGTCGTCAGCGCCCGGAGCCGCGTCGGGTCGTCCTCGAACTCGGGTCCGATCGCCTCGACGATCAGCTTCGTGAGCCCGGGATTCGCCTGGAAGAGCCAGCGCCGGAACGAGATGCCGTTGGTCTTGTTGACGATGCGGTCCGGGTAGATGGCGTTGAGGTCGTGGAACACCGTCTCGCGCATGAGCTCGGTGTGCAGAGCGGAGACGCCGTTCACCTTGCGCGACCCCAGGAACGCGAGGTGACCCATGCGCACGCGCCGGCTGTGGTTCTCCTCGATCATCGAGATCGACGCCAGGAATGCGTCGTCGTCGTGGCCGGCATTGCGCTGCGCGTCCAGATGCAGGGCGTTGATGAGATAGATGATCTGCATGTGCCGCGGCAGCAGGTGCTCGAGCAGCGCGACCGGCCAGGTCTCGAGCGCTTCCGGCAGCAGCGTGTGGTTCGTGTAGTTGAAGATCGAAGTGGTCGTCGTCCAGGCGAGCTCCCACGGCATCGCGTGCTCGTCCACCAGAAGGCGCATCAGCTCGGCAACGGCGATCGCCGGATGCGTGTCGTTCAGCTGGATCGAAACGTGATCGGCAAGCGACACGAGTTCCCCGTGCTGCTGCTTGTGCCGGCGGAGCAGATCCTGCAGCGACGCGGAGGCGAAGAAGAATTCCTGGCGCAGGCGCAGCTCGTGGCCGGCGGCCGTCTCGTCGCTCGGATAGAGGACGCGCGAGATGGCCTCGAGCCGGACGCGGTCGGCGAGCGCGCCGACGTGATCACCGCGGTTGAAGTCGTCCAGGCGCAACGGGTCACGCGCCCGCGCGGACCACAGCCGCAGCGTGTTGACGTGACCGCCGCGCCAGCCGGCGATCGGCGTGTCGAAGCCCACGGCGTTCACGCTCTCCGCCGGATCCCAGCGATAGCGGGTGGTGCCGTCGTCGCTCTCGATCGTCTCGACGCTCCCGCCGAAGCTGATCACGTAGGACACCTCGGGCCGCTCGAACTCCCAAGGATTGCCCGAGGACAGCCAGTCTTCCGGGAGCTCGAGCTGCCAGCCGTCGCGCAAGGCCTGCCGGAAGATGCCGTGGTCATAGCGAATGCCGTAACCGTGCGCGGGGATGCCGAGCGTGGCCATGCTCTCCATGAAGCAGGCGGCCAGCCGGCCGAGGCCGCCGTTGCCGAGGGCCGCGTCGGGTTCCAGCGTCCGCAACCGGTCGAGATCGACCTCGAGGCCTCGCAGCGCGGCGCGCGCGACGTCGGTCAGCCCCAGGTTGCCGAGCGCATCGAACAGCAGCCGTCCGATCAGGAACTCGAGCGAAAAGTAGTACACCCGCTTGCGGCCGTCGCGATACGTCCGCCGCGTGGCGTCCACCCAGCGGTCGACGATGTGGTCGCGCGCGACCAGCGCGGTCGCCACGAACCAGTCGCGATCGCGGGCATGCTCGGGATCCTTGCCCACCATGTACGTGAGCTTGTCGAGGACGGCGCGCCGGAAGGCGAGGACGCTGTCCTGCGTTTTAACGCCGGCCGCGGGGGCAACGTCACCCGCGAGGGGTGTCGCTTCGTCCTGCTCGTTCGAAATGTTCGCTCTCAAAGGCTCGCTCTCGATGACCGCGCACCAAAGCGGGGCGCCATTCCGAGCGTGGAATGCCGACCCACCGAATGCACGTGCGCCATCTTACGACACGGCGACCAAGTGCGTACGTCCCGGGTGACGCCGTGCGCGTCGATTCGCGTGCGGCGGCTTCAATATGCACGGCCCGCCGGTTTGGGGGCCGGCGGGCCGCGAAGTGTACGATGACGCGGCGAAAGCGAGCCGCGTGTGCGTGGGTCTAGTGCGCGAACATGTAGATGATGACGAGAACGAATGCGGGAACGCCCAATAGCCACGCCAGCACGTATTTGCCCATGACTGCCTCCAATTCGAGTTGTCGATCCGACTTGATCATTTGGCCGCTTTCGCGACTGCTGGCCGCATTGTGGAGAACTCTCTGTCGGCGCGTTATAGGCGTTGCACTCGTTCGCTCGTAGGACAGCAGCCCAAACGATATGACGGATCTCCGGCTCGGCATCGATCTCGGCGGCACGAAGATCGAGATCATCGCCCTCGATCCGAACGGCGGCGAGCTGCTTCGGCGGCGGGTCCCGACGCCGAAGGACGACTATGCGGCCACGCTTGCGGCGGTCTGCCGGCTCGTCGCACAAGCGGAGCGCGAGCTTGCCGGCCGCGGCACGGTGGGGGTCGGCACGCCGGGTTCACTGTCGCGCGCGACCGGCTTGCTGCGCGGGTCGAACTCCGTCTGTCTCAATGGACGGCCGATCCAACGCGACCTGGAAGCGCTTCTCGAGCGCGACGTTCGCATCACGAACGATGCCAACTGCTTTGCGCTCTCTGAAGCGACGGATGGGGCGGGGCAGGGCGCGGCGGTGGTCCACGGCGTGATCGTCGGCACTGGTGTGGGCTCCGGCATCGTCGTGCACGGACGCGTGCTGGACGGAGCCAATGCGATTGCGGGCGAATGGGGACACAATCCGCTCCCGTGGCCCCGGGACGAGGAGCGTCCCGGCCCCGCATGCTATTGCGGCCGCCGCGGGTGCATCGAGACGTGGCTGTCCGGGCCCGCCATCGAGCGCGACCATTGCGACGCGTCCGGCGAACGGCGAAATGCCGAAGACATCGCCGCCGCCGCCGTGGCCGGGGATCGAAACTGCGAGGCGACCCTCGCGCGCTACGAGGAGCGCTTCGCGCGCGGCATCGCGCACGTGATCAACGTGCTCGACCCCGATGTGATCGTGCTGGGGGGCGGCATGTCGAACATCGAGCGGCTCTACGCGAACGTGCCAAAGCATTGGGCGCCGTGGATTTTCTCGGACCGGGTCGATACGAAGCTCGTGCGCAACGTGCACGGCGACTCGAGCGGCGTGCGCGGCGCCGCGTGGCTCTGGGGACGCGCGGCGGGGTGATGCCGCCGGTCGCCGGCAACTTCCTCGGCCGCGGTCGCCCGGGGCAGATAGTTGACAAAGTCAATCAATCGGTTGACATTGTCACATGGCCAACGCCACCTCGCTCGCCCCGCGGTCCGGCCTCGATGCCCGCATCGAGGCGGTCCGGCGGTTCAACCGCTTCTACACGCAGCGCATCGGGATCCTGCGCCAGGGCCTCTACGACAGCCCGTGGTCGCTGGCCGAGGTGCGCGTGCTGTATGAACTCGCGCATTCCGAGCACTCGGTCGCGAGCGACCTCGCGCAGCGCCTCGGACTCGATCCCGGCTACCTGAGCCGGATTCTGCGAGGCTTCGTGGCCAGCCGCTACGTGCGGAAGTCGCCGGCGGCGACCGATGCGCGGCGCCACGAGCTCGAGCTGACGGCGGCCGGCCGCAAGGCGTTTGCGCCGATCGATCGCGCGTCGCACGACGAGATCGCGGAGCTCCTCGCTGCACTGCCCAACGCGGCGCAGCGACGGTTGGTCGGCGCCATGCGCACCGTCGAGGCGCTGCTCGGCGAGCCGGAGAGGAACGCCGCACCCGTCGTGCTGCGGCCGCATCGACCCGGCGACATCGGGTGGGTGGTCGCCTGCCACGGCAGGCTCTACGCGGACGAATACGGCTGGGACGAGACGTTCGAAGCGCTGGTCGCGGAAATCGCGGCGCGCTTCATCAAGCGTTACAAGCCGAAGCGCGAGCGCTGCTGGATCGCCGAGCGCAACGGCGAGAACGTGGGCTCCGTGTTCGTGGTGGAGCGCTCGCCTGCCGTCGCGCAGCTGCGGCTATTGATCGTCGAGCCGTCGGCGCGCGGGGCCGGCATCGGGCGTCGGCTTGTCGCCGAGTGCATCGACTTCGCGCGCCGCGCCGGCTACCGCAAGATGATGCTGTGGACGAACGGCGGCCTCGACGCGGCGCGCCACCTGTACGAGGACGCGGGTTTCCGTCTCACGAAGGAAGAGCGCCATCGCAGTTTCGGCAAGGACCTGGTGGGACAGACGTTCTCGCTCGATCTCAAGGCGCGATCGGCCGAGCCTTGACTTGATGCGCGGTCCGATCGACAGTGCGCCCTCTTTCTCCGGAAACCTGGCATGGCGGTTGTCCGATATCTCGTTGCTGACGTAGACGCCGCCGTGGCGTTCTACACGAAGTTGCTCGGCTTCGAGCTGGTCGAGCAGTGGGGACCGCCCTTCGCGATGGTGAAGCGCGACGATCTGACGCTGTGGTTGAGCGGCCCGGGCAGCTCGGCGGCGCGTGCGCTTTCGAGCGGGGCCATGCCGGCTACGGGCGGATGGAACCGGCTGGTGCTCGAGACCGACGACCTTGCCGCGCTTGTCGAGCAGCTCGCTCGCAAGGGTGCCCGCTTGCGTGGTGATGTCACGACGGGGCCCGGCGGCAAGCAGGCGCTCGTCGACGATCCATCGGGAAACCCGATCGAATTGTTCCAGCCGGCTCGCTAGACGCGCGGGCGAGCTCGTCCCCCAGGCACCGCGCAGCGATCCCGCCAAGCGATCGCGCTCTATCCCGCCGCGAGCCGCGCCGCGAGAAAGTGCGAGAACGCGGTCCGGTACGACGTCGCCGTGCGATTGGCGTTCACGATCTCCACCAGTTTGCCGCCCTGCAGAAAGAATCCGATCGGACGCGATTGCAGTCCGAACTCGGCCGGCGCCAACGCAGCTTCCTGCAACAAGGGCACGAGCGTCTTGGCAAGCGCGTCCCACGTCGCGTCGGCCTTGATCGCGGGATCGACGAGGAACAATGTTTTCGGGGCCGCCTTCTCGCGAATCACGCGCTCGAGCTCCCAGCGCACGCCGGCGGAATCCTTGAGCAGCAGCACGATGCGCTCGGCGTCGCGGATCTTCTGCGCCACATAGGCCTGCCACTCGGAATCGTCGAGGTAAGTGCGATACGCGAGGCCGCCTTGCGCCTCCTTCGAGTTGCCCGGCCTGCCGACGGCGATCAACGGGCGATAGCCGTCGGCGACGTCGAACAGTTCTTCCTCGATGCGGACCGGAAAGGGCCGAAAGGACAGGAAGCTGCTGAGCGGAGGCAGGCGCGGCGTCGGCAGTATGACGTCGTCGGCATCGAACGGGCGCAGGTACAGCACGAACGGATCGTTGGGCCGTCGCAACACTTCGGCGACGCTCAAGCCGCCCAGTCTCTTGGCGGTCGATTGCAGGAAGGCCGCGACCTTGACGCCGATGATCGCCACGAGCAGGAAAAGCGGAATCCGACGGGCCCAGCGCTCGGACTGGGCGACGCAGTCCGGCAGCAGGTCTCGGTGCTGGCAGGCAATGGCCAGGGTCGCGAGCTTGTTGGAGGTGCTGCCAGCCGTGAGCAAATACATCATGGACTCGATCAGCAGCAGTGCGCCGGCGAAGGCGAACGCGTAGGCAACGGTCGTCCGCACCGTGCGCAGCGGCGTGCGCGGCAGGTCCAGCAGCTTGTTGACGTAGGTCCAGAAGCCCGGCGCGAGACGAGGATCGAGCGTCGCGACAAAGCTCGACGGTTCCGGCGAGCGGGCCACGGTCCAAAGCGCGGTGCCGACCACGAGCGGAACGACCAGTATCGTCATCGCCGAGCCGAACGCCGAAAGAATCGCAAACTCCGTGTCCAGATTGCGGAATGCGAAGCGCACCTCCGACCACTTGCCCGCGGAGTTCCACAGGGCCACTGCCACCCACAGCAGAGCCTGGAACTGCAAGGCGCGTCGCCGCACGTTCGTGATCGAGCGATAGATCCACGTCACGAACATCAGGAACACGACGAACAGGATCGCCGCCGTGATGGCGAAACCCACCTGACCGAGTGGGTTCCCGTCGAGGTTGTTCTGGATCGCTTGCGCCCGCATCGAGCGGATCATGTCGACGGCGAGGGGTGAAACCTTGTCGAAGCCGGTCATGAAATAGACACCGGCCGCGACCACGGCGACGAGAACGTGCAGCACGAGCGCGCGCAGGAACTTGACGAGCCAAAGCACGCGATGGAGCCGGACTTCGGATGGGGCCTGGTCGATGGTTTCGATGTCCATGCAGCGGCGCTCGACGTCGACGGTTGCTTTAGTATGGGACAAAGCGCGCGAGACCTTGATGCCCGCGACTCAAAGTCGTAGGCTCTCGCCTCGCGACGCATCACCGATAACGTTCCGCTTTCGAAAGGTTCGCATGGACACTGGCGCCGAGCTCCTTGCGCTCGCGCAGACGCGCATCGGCGAGAAGTACGTGAATGTCCAGGTGCCGAAGGACAACGCGCACTGGCACGGTCCATGGGACTGCGCGGAGTTTGCGTCGTGGCTTGCCTTTCAGGCGACCGGCAGGCTGTATGGCTGCATCAGCAACACCGCCAATCCCGCGCTCGCCGACGCCTATTCCGGTGCATGGGTGCGCGACACGCTCGACGGACGGCTCGACCGCACCACGCAGCTCGAATCCAACTCGATCGCGGGCGCGGTGCTGATCCGCACCCCGCCGGCGCCCGGCAAGATGGGGCACATCGCGATCACCGACGGCCGGGGCGGAACGGTCGAGGCTGCGGGCGTCAACCTGGGCGTGCGCCGCGACAGGATCGAAGGGCGGCTCTGGCACTATGTGGTCAAGGTTCCGGGGCTTGCCTATGCGTCGACCGGTTACGTGGCGCCGGTCAAGCCGCTGCCTTACCTGCTCACGCTCGAGACGCCATGCATCAGGAGCGCGCTCGTCCGCACCGTCCAGCGCGCACTGCGCGACAAGGGCGTCGACCCCGGGAAGATCGACGGCGAATACGGCCCGCACACCGTCGCCGCGGTCGAGGCATTTCAGGCGATGAACAGGCTCGTGGCCGACGGCATCTGCGGGCCGCTCACCGCGAAAAAGCTGGGGATCGAGTGGCCGGCTCCCAAGAAGCGAATGCGGGGCCACGGGCTGCCGCGGTGAATGTGATTCGACACGGTCTCGTTGTCGCCCTGGCGGCGACCGTGCTGGGAGGCTGCGCGTCGGTTGCGGTCGAGCGTGCGAAGGATCTCTCGTCCGCGGGCATCCAGTACGCGCAGGCGACGGCGAAAGTCGTCGACGTCGCGAGCGATGCCGCGGTCGACGCCGACAGCGATACGCAGGTCGTGACGAAGCCGCGGCCGCCGGTGTCGCAAGAGCAGCAGGAGCAGCGTGCGGCGAGGCTCGAGCAGCTCGACGTGCAACTCGTCAAGACGATCTCGCTCTACGCAACGCTCAAGCGCTCGGTGAATGCCGTCGAGGCGTACTTCAGGGCGCTGCAGGAGCTTGCGAACGGCTCGCAGGCCGATGCGACGGGTGAAGCGGTGAAGTCGGTTGCGGAGCGCGTCGACAGCCTGAGCGACGCATTGGAAAAAGGCGCCGGCAAGCCGCTCCTGACCCGGGCCCAGGTCAACGCCCTCGGCGGACTCGCCAAAATCGTCGCCGCGCAGGTGCATGGCGCCAAGGTGGCGAAGGCGCTCGAGCGCGATGCGCCGACGATCGGGCGCGCTCTCGCCTTGCAGGAGCGAGTGCTGGAGCTCGCGGGCGACGACATTCGCAATAACCTCGCAAAGTCGAACAACCAGTTGTACCTCACCAAGGTGAAGACGCCGTACGTCAACGGAGACATCGACGGAACGTGGGCGGATCACCGCCGCACGTATCTCAGGGTGCGGGCGCTGGGTCAGACGGAGGCAGCGGTGACCTCCGCGCAGGCCGCCGCGAAGCAAATGCAGAATGTGTGGGAGCGCATCCTGAGCGGCGAGTACTCGGCACGCGAGCTCACCGCGATGTTGAAGGACACCGACGACCTGCTGGAAGCCGTCGGCGCTCTGAAGGACGCTACCAGGGCGAGGTAGTCCGCGCCGGACGACGCAACCGATTGCGGAGGATCGATGGCGACGCGCAAGAGAACCACCAAGACGACGGGTCGCAAGACTGCGCGATCGGCGGCCGCCCGTGGCACGCCGAGGTCGGCGACGCCGCCTCGCGGGCCGCCCGCGCCGACGGTGGCCAGACGCAGCGTGTCGAGGTCGGCGACGGCAGCGCGTGGCGGTGCGCCATCACCCGCAGCCACAAGCGCAGCGAGCGGGCAGGCGGAACGCCTGCGCTCTCTCAAGCTGCATCTGCAGTCCACGCAGGACGCGCTGCTGCTGATCGACCCGAAGCGGCTGGACGACGTCGCGCATGCCGCCTGGAGCAACGAGATCTTCGAGCTCGCGCGGGCGATCAATGCGCTCCGCAACGTGCTGCTCGAGCAGCTGTCCGCGGACTTTGCGGCGGAGCTGCCGGATATCGAAGACGCGACCAAGGACCTCGCGGACGAATTGCAGGAGCTGGAAGACGCCGTCGACGTGATCAACGCGGTGGCCGGCGTGCTCGGCGTGATCACCCGTATCGCCACGCTGGTGGCGTAAGTCGCACCGACACCCGAATGTCGAGATCGATCGCGATCGCGCGTTTGCACGCGCCCATCTGACGCACAGGAGAGCGAATCATGGCGAAGAGAAAGAAGGTTGAAGCGAAGTCCAATGCAAAAGCGTTGTCCCTGCATGCGGGGCTCAACGGGGTGAGTGCCGCCGCGTACGGCGGATGGGACGGGCCGCTTGCCGCCTGCGAGTTCGACGCGAACGACATGGCGGCCATCGCCAAGTCGCAAGGGATGAAGTCGACGATATTGCTCACGAAAAAGGCCACGCGCGCGAATGTCCTTTCCGGCATGCGCGACGCCGCGAAGGAGCTCAAGGCGGGCGATTTCTTCCTGCTGACCTACTCGGGGCACGGCGGACAGGTCCCTGACGTGAGCGGCGACGAGCCGGACAAGCAGGACGAGACGTGGTGCCTGTACGACGGCCAGCTCATCGACGACGAGCTCTACTTCGAATTGAGCCGATTCGCAGCGGGCGTACGGATTCTCGTGCTGTCCGACAGTTGCCACAGCGGAACCGTCACCCGCGCGGGACCGCCGCCGTTCGCGACCACGCACCAGCGCCCGAAGCTCATGCCGCCGGCTGTCGCCATGCGCACGTATCGCGAGCACCAGGCGTTCTACGACAAGCTGCAGCTCGATCTCGTGAAGGCGGCTGGGAAGGCGGCCGTCGACCCCGATGCCGCGCTCGCGCAGGTGGCGGCGAGCGGACGCCTGCAGGCGATCGTCAAGAAGTTCAATCCGGCCGTCGTACTGATATCGGGCTGCCAGGACAATCAGACGTCGATGGACGGCGATCACAACGGCGCGTTCACCGAGTCGCTCCTCAAAGTCTGGAGCCAGGGCACGTTCCAAGGCAACTACGGCACGTTTCATGCGCGCATCAAGGCGGGCCTGCCGGCGAGCCAGTCGCCGAACCTGTTCACGCTCGGCGTAGCGGGCACGTTTCTCGCGCAGCGGCCGTTCACGGTCTAGTACGACGGCTGCTGCCGGAAAACACGACCGTCGATGGCGAAGCCAGTCGTCCTTGTCGTTACCGGGCACGAGCAATCTGCGGCCGGTGTGGCGCGCGGCGGTGGACCGCCGCAGTCCCGGCCCGACGCGCTGCGGGGTCGCGTCACGCAATCCGTCCGTGTCGGCGCCGAGCGCGGCGGCGGCGCCGACGTTCGAATCACGGCGGAGCCTGGCAAGGACATCATCGTCCTTCGGATCTCGGGCGGCCCCGCGCTGTATCTGCGCCCGGAGAACGCGCTCGATCTCATCCGTGCGCAGACACTACCGCCCGGCGCGCGCGGCGGCGCACCGGCGAAAACCGGTACGCGTGACGGCGCAATTCGAGTTCCGGCGCGGCTGCAATGGCAAGGCCTGGAACGCGCTCCCGCTGCGCGTGGCGGTGCCGACCCGCGACTTGGCGAGGTGCTGCTCGACAGCATCGAAGTCATCTCGGACAGCGCGGCGGGCCTCGCAGCGGACGCCGTCGTTCGCAAGGTCGACGAGCAGGTCGACGAAGGCGTCTACCGATTGCAGCGCGACGCGCTGCCGAAGCTCAAGGGCAGTGGCGCACGTCCCGCCGGCGTGGAAGCGTCCGCGGACGGCGCGCCGGCGCTCGTGCTCGTGCACGGCACGTTCGCCAACACGGCGGTCACGTTCGACAAGCTCTGGAAGGACCACCCTGAGCACGTCGCCGCGATCTTCGACCATTACGGGAACCGGGTCTACGCGCTCGATCACCGCACACTGTCCGTCAGTCCCATCGCCAACGCGCTGACGCTCGCCAGCGCGCTGCCGCAGGATGCACGCGTGGATCTCCTGACGCACTCGCGCGGCGGCCTCGTCGCCGAAGTTCTAGTGCGCGCTTGCGCGAGCCAGGACCTTGCGGCCGATCTCAAGTTCTTCGGCGCCAAAGGCTACGAGCAGCACCGCAGCGACATGAAGGCGCTGCATGGCGCCGTCGCGGGAAAGAACCTGCGGATCGGCAGGATCGTCCGCGTCGCCTGCCCGGCGCGCGGAACGCTGCTCGCCTCGAAGCGGCTCGATGCGTATCTCTCCGTGTTCAAGTGGAGCCTCGAGCTTGCCGGGATTCCCGTCGTGCCGGCAATCGTCGATTTGATAGCGCACGTCGCCGCGCGTCGCGAGGATCCGGCGCGAATCCCCGGCTTGAGCGCGCAGATTCCGGACAACCCGCTGGTCGAGTGGCTTTACTCCGCGACCGATACCGTTCCGGGCGACCTGCGCGTCGTCGCCGGCGACATCGAGGGCGATTCGGTCGTCTCGTGGCTCAAAACGCTCGTCGCCGACTCGTTCTACTGGACCGACAACGATCTCGTTGTGCAGACGCGCTCGATGTACGGCGGCGTACCGCGCAAGGAGACGGCAACGTTCGTGCTGGACCAGGGCGGCAAGGTGTCGCACTTCACGTACTTCACGAACGAGACGTCGGCGGCGGCGATCACGAGCGCGCTCGTCGATGACGACCCGCGCCGCTTTCGGCCGGTCGGGCCGCTGTCGTGGGCCGGCGAAGCGTCGAGCGGGGCGCGCGCAGCCAGACCACGCGATCTCCCGCGGGCGAGCGACAAGCCCGCGGTCTTCGTGCTGCCGGGGATTCTCGGGAGCAATCTCAAGGTGGGCACCGACCGCATCTGGCTCTCGCCGCGGATCGTCTTCGGATTGAAGAAGCTCGCGTATTCGCCCGGCAAGGACAACGTGAGCGCGGACGCGCCCCTTGCGCTGTACGACGGGCTCTCGAAGTTCCTTGCGCAGACGCACGAGGTCATCGAATTCGGGTACGACTGGCGACGGCCGCTCGAAGACGAGGCGCAGCGCCTTGCGCATGCGGTCGACGACGCGCTGGCCGCCCGCGGGCGCAACGGCCTGCCGGTACGGATCGTCGCGCACTCGATGGGCGGACTGCTCGCGCGGACGATGCTGCTCGAGCGGCCGCAGACGTGGCAGCAGATGATGACGCGCGACGGCGCGCGCGTCCTCATGCTCGGCACGCCCAACGGCGGGTCGTGGGCGCCCATGCAAGTGCTGTCCGGTGACGACAACTTCGGCAATCTGCTCGTGGCGATCGGCGCGCCGTTCGCAAGCCACGAGGCGCGGATGCTGATGGCGGCGTTTCCCGGATTCATCCAGATGCAGGCCGGGTTGGTCGACGCAGCGCCGGACCTTTCGAGCGCGGCCACTTGGCAGAAGCTTGCGGCCGACGATCTGGAGGCGGCGCGTGCGCGCAGCGTCTGGCACGACGTTCCGCTGCAGCTCGACGCGTACGAGTGGGGCATCCCGACGCAGGACGCGCTCGACCGCGCGGTCGGCCTGCGGAAGAGGCTCGATGGCCAGCTCGCAACGACGCTCGCGGGCTTTGCGGACCGCATCGTGCTCGTGGTGGGCCAGACGAAGCTCACGCCGGACGGCTACGAGGTCAGCGCGGAGAACGGGCTCGTCTATCTCGATGCGCAGTCGAGCGGCGACGGGCGCGTCACCTGGTCGAGCGCACGGTTGCCCGGCGTCAGGACGTGGAAGCTCGATTGCGAGCACGGCAAGCTGCCGGAAGAGGAAAGCGCGTACCCCGCCTATCTCGAGCTGCTGCAGAGTGGAACCACGAGCGCGCTCGCCGCGTTGGATGACGCTCGCGCGACTCGCGCCACCGGTGCGCCCGCCGACACCGGCACCGCGCACGTGTGGAGTCGTCCTGCGCGCGCCGGCTCGTCCGGCCGGCCGCCCGCGGCCGATCGCGATCTCTACGCGCCGTCCAGCGAGAGTGCGCAGGCGCCTTCGGTGGAGCGGGGCGCGGCGCTGCGTGTCACGGTCGTCAACGGCGATCTCAAGTTCGTTCGCGATCCGCTCATGCTCGGGCACTATCGCTCGATGCGCCTCACCGGCACAGAAGCGGTGATGGACCGGCTCATCGGCCGCTCGATGAGCGAGAAAGTGAAGGCGGGCTCGTATCCGGATGTTCCGGGGAGCAATCAGGTCTTCGCGAATCGGTCCTGCGATGAGGATTATCCCGGGCGAGTCCCGCGGCCGGAAGCGGTCATCGTCGCCGGGCTCGGGCCCGAGGGCGAGCTGCGCGCGGTCGATCTCGTGCACACGGTGAGGCAGGCCGTGATCGAGTGGTCGCAGCGCGAGTCGGAAAAGCGCCCGGGCGGCGCTTCGACGTTCGAGCTCGCGTCCACGCTCATCGGCAGCGGCGGCAGCGGCATTTCAGCCGGACAATCCGCGCAGCTGATCGCGCAGGGCGTGCGCGAGGCCAACGAGCGGCTCGCGAAGATCCGCTGGCCCGTCGTTGGTCATCTGCGCCTGATCGAGCTCTATCTCGAGCGCGCGACGGAGGCGTGGCGCAGCCTGCAGGTGCAGGCGAGCTCGACGCCCGCGCAGTACGTCGTGACGGGCTCGATCCAGTCGAGCAGGGGTGCGATGAAACGGCCGCTCGAATCGGGCTACCGCGGGGCCGATTACGACCTGATCTCGGCGATCTCCGATCAGGACGCGCAGGGCAACCCGTATATCGCGTACACGCTCGACACCAAGCGGGCGAGAACGGAGATACGCGCGCAGGCGACGCAAGCGCCGCTCCTGCGACGGCTCGTCCAATCCGCCTCGAACGATACCAGCGTCGACGACGCGATCGGGCGCACGCTGTTCCGCCTCCTGGTGCCGGTCGAGCTGGAGCCGTTCCTCGGAGGCTCGCTCGACATGATGATCGAGCTCGATTCGGGGACTGCAGGCATTCCGTGGGAGCTGCTCGATGCGAATGTGCCCGGCAGCGGCGACCGTCGCCCGTGGGCGATCCGTTCGAAGCTCATCCGCAAGCTGCGAGTCTCCGAGTTTCGCCGCGAAACGCGAGATAGTGGTACGGAGGAAAAGATCCTCGTCATCGGCGAGCCGCTGTGCGACCCGGATCGATATCCGAGGCTGCCGGGGGCGCGCGCCGAGGCGAATGCGATCGTCAGGCGCCTCACGGCTCTCGGAGCGCTCAGCCCAGACAAAGTGGTCGCCCTCATCAGTCCTGACGACGAAGCGCAGGCCGGCCCCGACGCGCGCACCATCGTCAATGCGCTGATGGCTCGGGATTGGAGAATCGTCCACATCTCCGGGCATGGCGAGCCGCCGGCGCGCATTGCGAGTGACGCGACGGCGACCGGCGGAGGGGAACCGGACGATGGCGATCCGCGCGGCGTCGTGCTGTCCGAGTGCAGCTTTCTTGGGCCGCGCGAAATCGAGAGCATGCGCGTCGTGCCGGAGCTCGTGTTCGTCAACTGCTGCCATCTCGCCGCGCGCAATCCGGGACAACTCGTAGCCAAGTACGATCGGGCGCGGTTTGCCGCAACGGTCGCGGAGAAGCTCATCGGCATCGGCGTGCGCTGCGTCATCGCCGCGGGATGGGCGGTAGACGACGCAGGCGCCAGCACGTTCGCGACGACCTTCTACGATGGAATCCTGGGCGGGCGTCGGTTCCTGGATGCGGTCGCCGACGCTCGCGAGGCCGCGCAGCTCGCCGGCGGCAATACGTGGGCAGCGTACCAATGCTACGGCGACCCCGACTGGATCTTCCGGCGCGACGCTGCCGACGCGCAGGGGGTGGCCTCGCCGCTGAACGAGTTCGCCGGCATCGCTTCTTCGATCGGTCTCGAGAACGCGCTCGAGACGCTGCAGGTACAAAGCAAGTACCAGGGCCGGACGGGTGAAGCGCAGCGCATGCGGATCCGTTTTCTCGAAGACCGCTTCTCGCTGCAGTGGGGCGGCATCGGCAGCGTGGCTACCGCCTACGCGATGGCTTGGGACGCCCTCGGCGACCGGCGGGCGGCGATCCGTTGGTATGAGCGCGCGGTTGCCGCCGAGGACGGGACGGCTCCCACGTCGGCGATCGAGCAGCTCGCAAACCTGCGCGTGCGCGACGCGTGGGACGACGTCCAACGCTCGCGCGCCGGGGACAAGCCGGGTGCGTCTGCGAGCGCCACCCAATCGGCGCTCTCCGCCATCGACGCTGCGATCGATCTCCTGAACAAGCTGATGGCGATCCAGCCTTCCGCCGAGCGCTGCAGCATGCTCGCGTCCGCCTACAAGCGTCGTGTGATGGTGCAGGGCGCTGCAGGCAGGCGTGCCGAACGTGATCTCGCCAACATGCGGTCGTGCTATGCGGAGAGCGAAAGGCTTGCCAAAGCGGCGAAGCTCTCGAACGCTTTTTATCCGATGCTGAACCTCGTCGCCGCCGACCTTCTGCTGCATCGAGGTAAGAAGAGCCCCGCGTCGCCCGCTCGCGTGCGCGAGGTCCGTCAAGTGCTGGAAACGGCGATGCGGGACGACCCCGAATTCTGGGCCGCCGCCGGCGAAATCGAGCTCGCGATGTACGAGGCGCTGGCGTCGGCGGAGGGCCTCTCCGGAAAGCTGAAGCAGCTCGAGATGCGCTACCGGGATCTCAACGGCCGCGTCAAGGCGAGGTCGATGTGGCAATCGGTCTACGATCAGGCGAGCTTCGTGCTGTCCTGCCGGAGGGTCAAAGCCGCAGCAGCCGAGAAGCGTGCGGCCGAGGATCTGCTCGAGGTTCTCGGCTCCTTCTTGTGAGCGCTAGCCGCTTAAGGCCCCGAACAGCTTGAGCTCCAGCGACTGCAGCGCCAGCAGCAAGACAGCAATCGCCCACAGCGCCAGCACGAACCGTAACCAGCCGGGCACGCGTCTTCCCGTCGCCGTCTTGCCTTCCGTCATCGGCGCATCATAACCTGCAGCGGACGGGCGACGAACGATGGCGCGAATCCACTCGGGCGAGGTCGCGTACGCCATCTTCAACGGCGTGCTCGCATCGCTTGTCGTCGTGTGGGTGCTTCTTCGGTTGTACCGGCGCGCGGTCGAGAAGACGATGCGCACGACCGTCGCGGATGGCGGAAACGCCGTGCACGCGGTTCCCGCGCCGGTTGCGCGCCCTCCCGCGGCGCCTTCCGCGGGCGCGCGTTCATCGACGGAGGTACGTGGCAGGCTTGCGGTGGCGTACGGCCTCGCGCTTGCGCTCTCGGCGCTCGCGCTGGCGGTTCCGGAGCTGCGTGAATTCACGCGCGACGCGTCGGGAGGGATGCAGGTTGCGCTGCAGACTTTCGTGATCGGGCTCACGAATGCGTCGCCGGCAATCGTCCTGATCGGGTTCCTCGTCGCGGCGCCGGCACGCCGGATTTTCATCGCGTTCGTCATCGTCTGGATCGCCGGCTGCCTGCTGACCGTCGGCATCCCCGTCATCGCCAGGATGATCGCAGGCCGGTTGCCCGACGTAGGGCTCGCCATGAACGCTTACTACTTCACGATCGC
>Ga0163163_10002366_pt1 | contig 15963 bp, 12 predicted proteins | sample S65metaG_FD_119766 | JGI IMG/M metagenome (GOLD analysis project Ga0163163, IMG submission 119766) | Switchgrass rhizosphere microbial communities from Kellogg Biological Station, Michigan, USA - S6-5 metaG | ecosystem: Host-associated > Plants > Roots > Rhizosphere > Soil | place: USA... | reverse complement strand
CAAACAATGCCGAAAAATCGCGATGTGAATGCCATGGAATTTCTCAAACAAACAATTGACGTTCTCAAACAACTGACGCGATCGTCTGCTATTTCGTGGGCGCGGCTTGGGGTTCGCAGTCCCCCTCTGATTCAATGTAGCAGGCGGAGATACCGTTGGGTCCGGGGTGCTGGGGCGGGGAAGGGGGTGGAGTGCCCTGTTTCAGGCGCTTTCTTCGAGGCTGGGGGTGGGCGAAAGATCCGTCGCGCCCAAGCCAGGGGTGTCGACGGCCCTCGCCAAGTGGGCGAGATCCAGGTGGACTAGATCCAGGTGGGCAAGATTCAGGTGGGCAAGATTCAGGGCAGCGAGCCGTTCCGAGATTTCCTCACCAGGAGCATAATCGGGAACCATCTGCTGCAGCTCGAGCACGGCGGATCCCACATCCCGCGTGTCACATGCGTTTCGCAAGTGCGCCAGATGCCGCACTACCTGCTCGAACCGCGGGCAGGACCCCGAAAAGACGCTGATCTTCTCATGACTGGTAGGGAGTGTCCGTTCCCCCGAGACATGGAGTTCTTCGCAAAGTTTTTCTCCCGGCCGAATCCCCGTGAAGGCAATTCCGATGTGCTCACCCGGGTTGAGGCCCGACAGGAGAATCAGCTGCCGCGCCAGATCCACGATACGGACCGGATCACCCATATTGAGCACGAAGGTCTCCCCGCCGCGGCCCATGACGGAAGCCTGTAAAACGAGCTGCGCCGCTTCTGGAATGGTCATGAAATACCGTTGCATGTCCGGATGCGTAACCGTCACCGGACCGCCCGCCGCAATCTGCTTCTTGAAAATCGGTACGACACTGCCGTTGCTGCCCAGCACGTTTCCAAAGCGAACCGCGACATATCGCGGCCCGCCGTTTTGGAAGGAGCGAATCACCAGTTCGGCTGCTCTTTTAGTGGCGCCCATGATATTGGTGGGCCGCACCGCCTTATCCGAAGAGATGAGTACAAAATCTTCGACGGCGAATTCGGCGGCCACCATGGCCAGGTTGTAAGTCCCGATGATGTTGTTTTCAATCGCTTCCAAAACATGCTTTTCCATCAGGGGCACGTGCTTGTATGCCGCTGCGTGATATACCACGGAGGGAGAATGTCGTCGGAATACTTCGCGCAGGCGCTGCACATTCTGGACGCTGCCGATTTCCGCGTGGAACGGCAAGCGTGGGAACTTCTCCAAAATGTCGCGCTCCAGGTGAAATAGGGCGCTTTCGGAAATTTCAAAAGCTACCAGGGCGGCGGGCTGAAAGCGCGCAATCTGGGTACACAGTTCGGACCCTATGGATCCGGCGGCTCCGGTCACCATGGCGATCCTGCCTTGCAACCTGCCGCCGATTCGTACGCGGTCCAGTTCGACCGGTTCGCGCCCCAGAATATCCTCCACGGCGACGTCCCGGATTTGCCGCGCTACCGGCCGGTCGGCCACCATCTCGGCAAGCGAAGGCATGGTCCGGAATACGGCCCCGGCTTGCCGGCAATGCCCGACGATCCGGGTCATCTGATTCCCGGTGGCGGATGGTATGGCGATCAGCACTGTGCGCACGTGGTGAGTTTCGACGAGCCCTGGGAGGTCGCTGCCCGACCCACGCACGGGGACGCCGTTGATCAACATCCCGCGTTTATTGGGATCGTCGTCGATGAAGCCTTCCACCACGTAGCCGAACGCTCCATTCAGACGGGCTTCAGCCAGCAATAATGCGCCTCCTGCGCCTGCGCCGTAAATGAAGGCGCGGTTGGTCCGGCCGGCATTGTTGCGCGAAGCGACCTCCAGCGCCAGGCGAGTGGCTGCACGGACGCCAGCGGAGAGAACCATGGAAACCAGGAAATCGACGATCAGGACCGATCGGGGAAAGGAGACGTGGAAGCCGATCAGGATAATCACCGCGGCGCCGGCGGAAGATACGACGTTGGCTTTGGTAAGACGCACCAGGTCGTTGGTGTTGAAGTACCGCCACATCCCTCGTCCCAAGCCGAATAGATGGAACACCAGGATCTTGGTGATGGCCCACACTCCGATGGCTACCCATAATGCCGGCAACATCTCTCGCGGAATAGAGAATTCGAACCGCAGCAGGAAGGCGGTGAGCCCCCCGACCATGAAGAAGAAGAGCTGGACGGCGCGAATGACACAGAAATAGGCCAGACGGCCCCGGAAAATTCCGGTAAAAAAGCTGGCGGGCGTGGGAAGACCGAGCATGAAATGCTGTACCTGGCAGTTAGATCGGCAAGACGGGGCGTTTCCTTTACGGTGGCATGGCGGTAGGGGAAAGAATCGAGAGGCTCTTCCTGACCAAAGCACTAAAGTCTTAAAAGCAACCTGACGATTAGAGCTTCAAGTTGGCAATTCGGACTTGCCGACGGAAGTCAGTCGATGGAAATCAGTCGATGGGAAGCAGACCCAAAAAGCGAGTTGGGACTCGAAGGCGGCAGCTATGCTGAAAACGCGATCCTTTAAAGCGGCAAACGAGAAATGCTGGTTCGCGTTGACGGTCAAGCCGCGGCGCGAGACCCTGGCGATGAAAGGCCTCGCCGCGAAGGAAATTGAAAGCTTCTTGCCCAGCTACGTGGTCCGCCGACGGTGGTCGGATCGCACGAAAGCAGTGAACGAACCGATCTTTCCCGGGTATATTTTCTGCCGGACATCTCTGGCTTCCCCGGTGCTCCCCGTTCCCGGCGTCCAAGGCTTTGTTTCTTTCGCCGGCCAGCCGGAGCCTATTCCCGATCAGGAGATCGACGGCATTATGCGGATGAGCGCGTCCGGGCTGCCGCTCGAACCCATCGCGTATCTGCGTACTGGTGCCCGCGTTCGAGTAACCGATGGACCACTGGCAGGAGTAGAGGGCATCTTGTGGGAAGGCGATGCCCATAGACGGCTTGTAGTAGGCATCGAGATCCTGGGGCGCTCGGTCGCGGTGAACATGGATCGCACAGTCCTCGAGCCGGCCAGCAGGATATGACATCTCCAGATCTTTCCCCGTCGGCGCGGTTGATATGCCCAGGGTGCGTGAATGCCACGTCTTCAAGTGCCGTTCCGGCGCGATCCCTGCGTCTCAATTTCGGTTGGACGCTGCTGGGCAACATTGTCTATGCCGTCACGCAGTGGGGGATTTTGGTGCTGTTGGCGCGGCTGGGCAGCCCCGGAGCGGTAGGGCAATTCAGCTTGGGACTTGCCATCACGGCGCCTGTCATGCTGTTCGCCAGCCTGCAACTCCGCGGCGTGCAGGCCACCGATGCTCAGCTCCGATTCCACTTCCAGGATTATGGCGGACTCAGAATCGTGACGACGATCGTGGCAGTTTCTTCCATCTGCGGCATCGGTTGCGCGTTCTACCGTGGGGAAACAGCTTTCACCATCGCCATGTTTGCGCTGTCCAAGGGTGTCGAGTCCTTGAGCGACGTGGTCTACGGTCTGTGGCAGCAGAGAGAGCGTATGGACCTGATCGCCCAGTCCCTCATGCTCCGTGGGGTGCTGGCGCTAGTCGCGGTCGCCGTTTGCTTCGCGGTGTTTCGAACTGTTTGGGCTGGCGTTTGTGGCATTACCCTGGCCTGGTCCGCGGTTTTCGCCGCTTTCGACGTACGCCATGGAGTGATGGTGGCTCGCGAAACCGGCCAGGCCTTTATGCCGCGGTTCTCGGCTGTTCGGATGAAACAGTTGCTCCGCCTCTCGCTGCCTCTCGGAGTCGTCAACATGCTGATCTCGTTCAACTCCAACGTGCCGCGTTACATGCTGAGTCATTTCCGGGGTGTTTCCGAGCTCGGGGTCTTTTCGGCTCTCAGCTACATTCTTACGGCCGGCACTATGGTCGTAGGCGCACTCGGACAATCCGCGACCCCAAGGCTCGCCCTTTATGCTTTCCAGGGCAAGAGGCAAAAGTTTCGCGGCCTTTCGTGCCGCCTGGTTCTTATCGGCATGATGTTGGGCCTTTGCGGAGTGCTGGCCGCCCTGATTTTCGGGCGACAACTGATCACTTTGCTTTACGGGCGCGAATATAGTCTGAACGGTCATTTGCTTCCCTGGCTGATGATCGCCGCCACGGTTGTCTATATGGCTTCCCTGGGTGGCTACAGTCTGACCGCAGCGCGCTATTTTCAAGTGCAGATGCCGCTCTTCAGCCTGGTAACGGTACTGACGCTGGTGTTTTGTTACCTGATGGTAAAGCCGGGCGGAGCCGTGGGAGCGGCCAAGGCCGTCGCGCTGGTCGGATTCATCCAACTGGCGGGTACGATGGCCATTCTACGGTACGCGCCAATTGGCAAGCCCGGCAAACTTTTCATGAAGACTGATGCGCTTCCTCTACAGGAATGGATTGAATACGCCCCTAAGGCAAGGTAGCTCTCTGTGAGTTCTTCACTTTGTAGGATCAACCTCTATGCGCGGCTCAGATGGGCCCGCATGGCTCAAGCGGGTTTGGTCGGTTTCATCATTGCCGCCGGTCTCGCTCTACAGGCTCTCTCGTTGAACCTGGACAGCGCGATTGTTCCGGCATCTGCCCTGGTCTCCTTGGTAGTGCTCTGGAGTTACTATTCCTGGCATTTGCTCGGGCGCAGATGGTTCGGGCCATACGGGCTTTTTCTGCTGAGCGCCTCGTTGTTTAACGGAGGCCAGGCGTTTTTGGAACTGTTGAGGCTGAACCCGAATGGAGTACTGGGCGGCGCGTTCTCACCGGAACTAACCGTGAAGGCGCTCTATCTGGTGGCCCTCGGGCTGAGCGCCTTGCACCTGGGAGCGCTCTGGGCGGTTGACACGGCTCGACGGAACGGCGAAGTTCGAGCTTCTGGTTCGGACGAAGAACGGAGCCGGGCAACCCGCCTGGTCGGTTGGTCGTGCATTGCCATATCGGCCATTCCGATGGCAATGGTGATCGAGGACATGCTTTCTACGGTGGCAAGCCGGGGATACGCGGGCTTATACGGCCGCGCCGCCGCCGACATCTTGCCGAGTACAATTCGAATCTTCGCCACGGCGATGATCCCTGGGATTATGTTTTTGGCTGCAGGCGGTCAAAAACGCAGGTTTTTGATCGCCAGTGTCTGGATCCTCGTCATGGGAAATTCAGCCATTCTGATGTTGTCGGGGCTCCGCAGCGGCGCAGCCTTGCTGCTGATTTCCTTTGCATGGTTGTACGACGCGCGGATTCGACGTTTATCTCGCAGCATCCTCCTGTCGGTGGGGGTAGGCATGTTGGCCGTATTCGCAATAGTGGGTGTGGCCCGTGAGTATCAAGTTTCCTGGCGCGAGTCGCTGGGGACCAAGCCGTTGGAGAATCCGCTGGTTGCCGCCATCTCCGAAATGGGCGGGACGTTGGGGACAGTGGCTCACACGATCAACCTCTTTCCCTCAGTCCGGCCATTCGATGATGGCGTGGGATACGTTTACGCGATCTCAGCCGTGCTCCCCAATGTCGGCTGGGATTCGCACCCTGCACAGGCGCATGGATCCTACGGAGAGTGGCTCGTCCGCACCGTTGATGGAAGAACCGCGGACCTCGGCCAAGGCCTCGGGTTCTCCTTTATTGCAGAACCGTTTGCCAATTTTGGATGGTACGGAGTGGCGCCTGTTCTCGGACTGCTGGGATATCTTCTGGTGAAGATGACGGATTGGGCAACCCTGACCGGCGATCCAGCCAGGTATGCTGCCGTCGCGACTTTTCTGATGTCCTTGTTGTTCTTTGCACGTGGCGAAAGCGCCTCGGTGTTTCGTCCTTTCGTGTATTATTCCGTCTTGCCCTATGCCGCCGTTTGCATGATCTGTCAGCGGCGGCTGCGGGCCCTCCACTATTCAGGAATCGAGTGGTCTCGACATAAGCGATCGCGGATCGGGTTGGCCGGCCAGAGAATTTGAACCGGCAGCCCGGTGCCCCGACAGGCCGAATCGTTCCCCCTGCTGGAATCGCGCGACCTTACCAGAACTTGCCATGAAACATTCTGCCGCTTCCGCCATGCTGGAAAACCCTTTGTCGGGAAACCATGGCGTACTGCAAAGCGATTCGCGCCCGGGTGCCCCCCTGAGAGTGCTTCATGTAATCAATACACTGTCGGCCGGTGGAGCAGAGGTGTTGGTCACTGAGCTGGCTATCGCCCTTAGTAAATGCTGTGAGGTAAAAGTCTGGACCTACGGAGGAGTACACGACCCCAAGGGGAATAGCCTGTGCGCGCGCCTGAAACGGGCGGATATTGAAGTCACGTCCGCGGGAATCTCGAACAAGTCGCAGATGATTGCAATTCCCGCGCTCCTTGCCCGCTTCATCAATCGATATCGCCCGCATATTGTGCATGCGCACCTGGAACAGTCGGAGCTATTCGCTGCTCTCAGTATGTACCTGTGCCGGCGTCGCCCCCTTCTGATTAGAAGTACGCACAGCACCCGCCTTGTCCTGCCGCTCACACGGATACTTCGGCCGTGGTTGGCAGGCAGGTTCGATTGGAGCATTGCAGTCTCTAAAGCCGCGCTGAATTCCCTGGAGCACGCACTGCCAAAGAGTCGCGCTTGCGCGATTGATAACGGTATCTCTCTTCCTCCGCTAGGGGATCGGGCAGTTCTAAGGCAGGAGGTCCGGGCCGGACTGCATGTCGGCGCGGGGAGGAAAGTGCTCCTCCAGATCGGCGCTATGCGGGGAACCCCAAAACCGAAGGCTCACGATTTGGTCATCGAGGCCTTCGCCTCGGGCGATTTTATGCGGACCAGCGATTTAGTTTTTCTGGGCGACGGCCCCGGGCGGGAGGATCTGGAAGCACGAGCCAAGGAATTAGGCGTCCGTTCTGCGATCCATTTTTGCGGCATCGTAGGTGACGTCGCCGACTACATTTTAGCCGCCGATGTTGTATTAATGCCCTCCCGATATGAGGGGTTCGGACTGGCGGCCGCCGAGGCCGCTTGCCTCGGCGCCCCCATGGTTCTATCCGACATAGAGGCTTTGAGGCCCTTTGCCAGTAAGGCAACTTTGTTTTGTGCGCCCGGAGACGTCGAGAGCTTAATCACCGCGATGCGCAATAGTCTCGACCACTGCGACGAGATGTGGCATGAGGGTGAAAAGCTCATTCCTGTGGTCCGGGAACGGGTCGATATCACGGGCGTCGCCAAGCGATATTTCGAGCTTTATACAGAGCTTACCGCCTCGGAGCCGCATAAGACATGATGGATGCTAAAGAGTGGGGCAACTGCGCTCCGATGACTATGACAGCCCCGGATGACGTACCGGCGTCGTTGCGGGTATTAAACGTCACTTATCACGCCGACATTCAATATGGCGGACTGGTTCGCTCGGTGCCCGGCTTATGCCTGGCCACCAACTCCATCAGGGGCGTGGAGTCCGAGATTCTGGCAATGGCGGGTAAAGACGAACGGTCTTTCGACCACGCCTTTGTGCAATTGAAGGGCAAGGTCCTGAGGGAGCGAGGCCCGAGAGGCTTCAGCGATTTGCTGGCATTCGGGACGTTCGCCAGGGTAGTCAGCCGGTTCGATCTCGTGATGGTTCATGGCATCTGGGCGCCGAATAGCATAGCGGTGAGCCTGGCTTCCAGGCTGGCCCGTCGCCCGTATATCGCCAACGTGCACGGGAGCCTGTCAAAGTGGGCGCTTGGAAGTAAAACGATCCGCAAGCGCTTGTATTGGTGGGCCGCCGAAAGCAGAACCATCAACCGTGCGGCGTGCGTGCGGGCTTTAACCACTACGGAGGCGGAAGACTACCGCCGGGCGGGAGTCAACCGGCCGATCTGCGTGATCCCGAACGGAGTGGACATTGATTTAGATGCGGACCCCTCGTTATTCTTTAGCCAATATCCGGAGTTACAAGGCCACCGAATCGTCGTATTTCTGGGACGCCTGGTGCTCAATAAAGGCGTGGATCTGCTATGCGAGGCGTGGAAGGCGGTGTATGCGCGGCACAAGGACGCGCGCCTGGTAATCGCGGGCCCGAACGCGAACGGCACGGAAGCCCAGCTTCGCCGTCGGGTTGCGGAGTTGGGGATATCCGGCTCCGTACATTTTCCGGGGCCGGTCTACGGAGCCTCCAAGGCCAGCCTTCTACAGGCGGCCGAACTGTTCGTATTGCCATCGCGCTCCGAGGGCTTCAGCATGGCCATTTTGGTAGCAATGGCTGCGGGGCTGGCTATCATTATCACGCGGGAGTGCAACTTCAACGACGTTGCACAAACGGGGGGCGGCGCAATCATTGAGCGTACCGCCAGCGCCCTGAGCGAAGCGCTCGACCGCATGCTGGCTCAATCGACTGCCGCAGTCCGGCACTTGGGGCAAAAGAATCGGGAACGCGCGCGAGCGGTTTATTCCTGGCAGATAGTCGCGCGCCAGGCGATCGAGATGTACCAATGGGTCCTGGGGGGATCCAGGCCCAGCTCTTTTCCGATCCTCTGACCGCTGTCGGAAGTTTTAGCCGGCGGTTGGGGATCGGTTCCAGGCAGAATATGCTCACAGGTAGAAGGCTTCTCATAACGGGTGGCACGGGTACGTTCGGCAATGCCGTGCTTCGGCGATATTTGCGCGCGGGCATCGGCGAAATTCGCGTGTTCAGCCGCGACGAGAAGAAACAGGACGAAATGCGCAACGCCCTGGGCGCCGCTCCCGTGAAGTTCTATCTGGGGAATGTTCGGGAAGCGAGCAGTCTGGCGGCGGCGATGCACGGCGTCGATTATGTCTTCCATGCCGCTGCGTTGAAACAAGTGCCTTCGTGCGAGTTCTTTCCCCTGGAAGCCATCCGCACCAACGTTCTCGGCGCTGAGAATGTGCTCGACGCCGCGCTGGCCGCTGGTGTCAGGAAGATGATCGTACTCAGTACGGATAAAGCGGTCTATCCCGTAAATGCGATGGGTCTTTCGAAGGCGCTGATGGAGAAGTTGATGATTGCCAAGGCCCGGCAATACTGCGAGCCCGGCGCCACCGTATTCTGTGGAACCCGGTATGGAAACGTGATGGCCTCCAGGGGATCGGTCATCCCCCTGTTTATCTCCCAGATATTGGCCGGTCAGCCGCTCACGGTCACCGATCCGAAGATGACCCGCTTCATGATGAGCATCGACGATGCGGTCGACCTGGTCATGTACGCTTTCGAGCACGGGTCTGCCGGGGATATCTTCGTCCAAAAGGCCCCGGCAGCGACCATCGAGACGTTGGCCCTGGCGCTAACGAGGATTTTTGACTCCAGGAGTGAGATCCGGATCATTGGAACACGGCATGGAGAGAAAAGATACGAAACCCTGCTCAACCGGTCGGAGATGGCGCGAGCCGAAGACCACGGCGAATACTACCGCGTGCCGGCGGATATGCGCGATCTGGAGTATTCGAAGTTTTTCACCGAAGGCCAGAGGACCGTCTCCGAGGCGGGTGAATATAATTCCAACAACACCGACCAGCTTTCCGTCGGCCGCATGGTGGACCTGCTGCTCAAACTCGATATCGTCCAAGAGGCGCTGCGGAGCGTCATGGTGACCGCATGATCCAGGTTCTGGTGCTGGGGGCGGACGGGTTCCTCGGACGCAACCTGGCCGTCAGTCTGAAGACCCTCGCCGGCGTTCAAGTGGCCAGCATCGACGTGCACACGCCTGAGGCGGAACGCGACCACGCTTTGCAGCAGGCTGACGTCATCTTTCATCTGGCAGGGATGAATCGGCCAACCCACCCCGACGAGTTTCGCAAAGGAAACGTCGAGCTGACGGCGGAACTCTGCGGGAAACTCAGAAACTTCGGCAGAGCTCCTACACTGGTTTTTAGTTCTTCCATTCAGGCGGCCCTTGACAACCCGTATGGCACGAGCAAGCGGGAAGCCGAAGAGGTGCTGCTGAGATTTGGCGCTGACAACGGAGCGGCCATTCGGATCTACCGGCTGCGGAATGTGTTCGGCAAGTGGTGTCGTCCGGACTATAACTCGGTAGTCGCGACATTCTGTCACCATATTGCGAACGACGAAGGGATACAGATTTCCGATCCGGCCCGCGAACTCGAGTTGGTTTATGTGGATGACGTGACCCAGGCTTTTTTGAACGAATTGTCCATTCCTTTCGCCTCGCACGCTCCTCCCGAGATTCCCTTCTTCAAGATCACGCTGGGCGACCTGGCGGGCCGCATCCAATCGTTCCACGACATGCGCCACAATCTGCTGGCACCCGACTTCGCGGTTCCGTTCAACCAGCAGCTTTATGCCACGTATCTTTCCTACGGACCGGATGCGGCTCGTCATCAGCAGCTTGCGGTCAAGTCGGATCAGCGCGGTAGGCTGGCAGAGTTCATCAAGTCCCATCACTTCGGCCAGATCTTCATCTCGCGAACCCGGCCGGGAATCACTCGCGGGAACCACTACCACCACACCAAAACCGAAAAGTTCTTCGTTGTCGAAGGCCGGGGTGTGATCCGCATGCGGCCTATTCAAAGTTCTGCAGTGTTGGAATATAGAGTGCGCGGGGAGGCCTTTCAAGTAATCGACATCCCGCCTGGATTCACTCATTCCATTGAAAACATCGGAGAGGGAGACTTGGTAACGCTGTTTTGGGCCGACCAGATATTTGATCCGGACCGTCCGGATACCTATTTCCTCCCGGTATTGGCAGCTGCCGAAAGCCCTGCTATATGAGGTTCGTCCGCCTATGAAAATCGCCACGGTTGCAGGAACCCGCCCGGAGATCATCCGGCTGTCCCGTGTCATCGCGGCGCTCGACCGTCACATGGATCATGTTTTGATTCATACCGGACAGAACTACGATTACGAGTTGAACCAAATCTTTTTCGATGATTTGGAGTTGCGCAAGCCGGATTTCTTCCTGAATGCGGCGGGCCGGACGGCGGCTGGAACCATCGGCAACGTGATTGTGAAGAGCGACGAAGTGCTGGACGAGATTCAACCGGACGCGATGCTCGTGCTGGGCGACACCAACAGTTGCCTGGCGGCGATTGCGGCTAAGCGCCGGAAGATTCCTGTCTTTCATATGGAAGCCGGGAACCGCTGTTTCGACGAGAGAGTTCCCGAGGAAATAAACCGGAGGATTGTCGATCACATCAGCGACATCAACATGCCCTACAGCGATATCTCCCGGGAGTACCTGTTGCGCGAGGGAATCCCGCCGGACCGGGTCATCAAGACCGGCAGCCCCATGTGTGAAGTCCTGACGCACTATCGCCCGAAGATTGATCGCTCCGGCATTTTGGAAAAGCTCGGCCTCGAAAGGGACGGATATTTTGTAATCAGCGCGCATCGCGAAGAAAATATCGATTCACCCCGGCAGTTCCGAAACCTGACAATCGTGCTGCAGTTGCTGGCTTCGAAATACCGACTGCCGGTGGTGGTTTCGGTCCATCCCAGGACGCGGAAGCGCATCGACTCCGAGGGCCTCGCCTTTCCCGAGGGAATCCGCCTGATGAAGCCGCTGGGCTTCTCCGATTACGTCCACCTCATGATGGCCGCCCGCGCGACGCTATCCGACAGCGGCACGATTACCGAAGAGTCTTCGATCCTGAATTTTCGGGCTTTGAACATCCGGGAAGCCCACGAGCGGCCCGAAGGCATGGAAACAGGAGCGGTGATGATGACCGGGCTGGATCCGGAGCGGATCGTGGAAGGACTGGAGATTCTCGAGACACAGCCCCGCGGGAACAGGCGGGCGCTCGAAATCGTGCCGGACTATGACGTGCCGAATGTGTCTGAGAAGGTAGTCCGGATCATCCTCAGTTACACGGATTATGTCCGGAGGATTGTGTGGCGGTATCCCACCGATGGAACAGTTTGACAAGTCAACTCCAATGAGAGCCCTTTTGGTCAGTTGTGTGTTTCCGCCGGAACCCATGACTTCCGCCTCGACGAGTCATGCTCTCGCGCAGGAGTTGGCGAGGCGGGGACACGATGTCACGGTGATCGCGCCTTATCCGAACCGCCCCGGAGGACGAGTCTACCCTGGTTTTCGGCGACGCTGGTTTGGGTGCAGCCGGGAGAGTGGCTGCGTTCGTGTGATTCGTTGCTTTTCTACGACGTCGCGCACCTCGTCCCTGGCCAGCAGGCTGTTCGAAAACGTGACGTTCGGTCTGTCCTGCGGGCTGGCGATGGCCGTGCTGCGGCGTCCCGATGTCATCTACCTGAACACCTGGCCGATCTTTGCGTCGGGCATCGCCGCGCTGGTTGCCATGTTCCGGCGCATTCCGATGGTTGTGAGCGTCCAGGACATTTACCCGGAATCGCTGGTTTCTCTGGGGAGACTGCGCCAGGAGAGCATCCTCTCACGCTTGCTGCGGTTGGTGGATGTCCGAATTGCCCGCCTTGCCTCGGATGTCGTAGTGATCTCACGCCGATTGGAGCGGATCTACTCGAGTGATCGGGGGATTCCGGCGGAGAAACTCCACCTCATTGCCAACTGGCGGCGGCGCGAAGAGCCGTCGGGCGCGGAGAACACTCGACTTTGCAGGAAGGAATGGCGAATCCGTCCCGGTGCTTTTCTTTTCCTCTTTGCCGGGAACGTAGCAGCCGCGTGCGGCGTCGAAGGCGTGATCGAAACCATTTCCAGCTTGCCGGCTGAACCACCCATCCGACTGGTAGTAGCGGGTTCGGGAAGCGCGCTGGAAAAGTGTCGGAATGTGGCGATTCGTGAGAACTGTGAACGGACCGTGTTCTCGGGACCGTTCGCGGCGCAGGAAACGTTGCCGATTCTTAGCGCCGCCGACGTTTTGATCCTGCCGACGCAAGGCGATCAATCGCTCGTGTCCATGCCATCCAAACTCATCTCTTATATGCTGGCAGCCCGGCCGGTGCTGGCTGTCGCCCGGGCTGAATCCGACCTGGCGAATATCATTCGTGAATCCGGCTGCGGGTGGGTGGTGGAACCCGGGGATTCCGAACAGTTGGCGAAGCGGATGCGGGCTGCCGCCTTGATGGACCGGCCGGAACTGGCGCGCATGGGTTTGCTCGGCCGGAAATACGCCTTGGCTTACTTTTCGACGGAAGCCTGCCTGCCGGAAGCGATTGGGGTAATGGAAAAAGCGATGGGAGCGAAGCGGCGGATTTCGGCTGCATCGAAGCTCGCCCAAGCGAACGCCGCCAGCTGGGAGCCGCGATAGGTTTATGGGAACGATTATGACGTACTCCGCTGGCACAAACACAATTTCCGCTATGACACGAGCGGACCTAAATGAGGTTGCTGCGGTTCACCTGCGAGCATACCCCGATTTTTTCCTGTCGCGGCTGGGACTGCCGTTTCTTCGATGCTTATACGAGGAGATTCTCAATGACCCTTCCGGAATTGTGCTTGTTTGCCGGCATAACCTTAAATTACAGGGCTTCGCCGCAGGAACTACGGAACCGCGCGGTTTCTATGGAAGACTCCTGCTCAGAAGATGGCACCGTTTCGCTTTGGCGTCTGTGCTCCCCGTGCTCCGCAATCCCGCCATCGTACCGAGACTTCTCAACGCGTTTCGCAAAACCAAGGACGAGCCTGACGATGGGTGCGGTCTGTTCATGTCGCTCGGCGTTGACCCGCAAATTCAAGCCAGGGGAATTGGCGCTGCCTTGGCTCACGCCTTCCTGGCTGAATGCAGAAGCCGGGGGCTATCGTCGGTTCATCTTACGACTGATCGTTTTGAGAATGATCGGGTTAACCGTTTCCATTCCAAGGTGGGATTCACCATCTCGCGCGTGATTACGACGCCCCAGGGCCGGGAGATGAACGACTACCGGATTGAACTCACCTGAAGCCACCGCGGTTCGTACCCGCGACGTGCCAGGACAGAAAGATTCATACACATGTCACTTGCAGTTCTCGATCCATGCCTTCCGTTCTGCCTCCCCGACATCGGCGAGGAAGAGATTGCGGAAGTGGTCCAGGTTCTCCGGTCCGGGTGGCTCACAACGGGACCGACGACCCACCGCTTCGAGGAGGATTTCGCGCGTTTTGTCGGACCGGACGTCGACGCACTGGCGGTCAACTCGGCCACCGCTGGTCTGCATCTTGCCTTGGAAGCCGCCGGCATAAGTCCGGGCGATGAGGTCATCACCAGCCCTTATACGTTCACCGCCACAGCCGAGGTGATTCGCTATTGCGGTGCCCATCCGGTCTTTGTTGATGTGCGAGAGGACACCCTGAACATCGACGCGGCCGGCATCGATGCCGCTATCACCGGACGGACGAAAGCGGTTCTCCCGGTCCACTTCGCCGGGCTGGCTTGCGAGATGGAACCGATCCTGTGGATCGCGAAACGAAACCACCTCAAAGTGATCGAGGATGCCGCCCACGCCTTGCCTTCAACCTCAGGGGGAATCCGGATCGGCTTTCTCGAGAGCGATGCTACCGTCTTCAGTTTCTATGCGACCAAGACACTCGCTACGGGAGAAGGCGGGATGATCGTCACGCGCGATCCGGACCTGGCTCGACGGTGCCGCGTTATGCGCCTCCACGGAATCGACCGCGACGCCTTCGATCGGTACACGTCGCAGACTCCCGCATGGTTCTACAGTGTGGTTGCACCCGGTTACAAGTACAACATGACGGACGTCGCCGCTGCCATCGGCATCCAACAACTGCGCAAGCTCGATCGCTTCCTTCGAAGACGGAAGGAACTAGCGCACGGCTACGATGAGGGTCTTAACGATCTCTGCCTGCGGCTTCCGGAGCACGCTCCGCCGGATGAAGTGCACGCCTGGCACCTCTACGTCATCCGCCTGAACGATGACGCGCCCGTCTCACGTGACGAGTTCATCAACGAAATGGCCGCCGCCGGTATTGGCACCAGTGTGCACTTCATCCCGCTACACCTGCATCCCTATTGGCGGGACACATACGGCCTGCGGCCGGATCAATTCCCGAATGCCACACGAGCTTTTGAGCGCGTTGTGAGTCTTCCGTTGTACACACGGATGACTGACGCCGATCAGGACCACGTCATTCGCTCCGCACATTCGATTCTCAACCGGGCGCACCGAAACAGAGTTGCGTTTACGCAGCCAGCGCCATCGAAGCTCGTCAGACATAATGCTGGTCTTGACAGACAATGCTGAGCTAGACAGACGTGCTGCTGAAACGCTGTGTTGATATCGCGCTAAGCTCGCTGGCAGTCATCCTGTTGAGCCCGGTTCTGGCAGGAGTCGCGTTGGCCGTTTGGCTGGATTCGGGAAGTCCGGTCTTGTTTCGACAAGAGCGCGTGGGTCTGGGGTTTCGCCGCTTTCACATCCTCAAATTTCGCACCATGCTGGTTGCGGACGGCCCTTTGGTGACAGTCGCCGGCGACCATCGCATCACGCGGGTTGGCAAGCTTCTACGTCTTGCCAAACTCGATGAGCTGCCACAATTGTGGAACGTCCTCCGCGGCGAAATGAGTTTGGTCGGCCCTCGTCCGGAGGTTCCGAAATACGTCGAGTTGTTCAGGGAACGATACCGCACTGTTCTGACGGTTCGCCCCGGAATCACGGACCTGGCCAGCGTCCACTTCCGTAACGAAGAAGAGGCCCTCTCCCGGAGCGCGGAACCCCTCAGAGAATATACCGAGCGCATCCTTCCGGCTAAGTTGTGTTTAGCGGAAGAGTATGTCCGTACCCGATCTATTGCCGGCGATTTCTTTATCCTGTTCTGGACGGCAGCCGCGATTGTAAGAGGCCTTTGAACGCTCCCCCGGATGCGCGCACCGGGCGGAGCTATAATTCTCCGCGTAAGGTTACCCACAATGAGGCACGCTTCCCGGGTTTGCGGCTGTCTCAGAAACTAATCCGCTTTCCGGACCACGAACCGAACGGGCGCAAACGCCACGGAGCGATCCATTCTCTTGCCCGCCGCCGGCTGCTGCGGGAACTCAATGGCCCGTCCAGGAGCCTTTCTGCTGCCAGCCGGGAGACACGCCGTCATAGACATCCATGTAGATGTTCTTGAGTCCGGTGAAAGTCGCTTGGAAGGTCAATGACAGGTTCAGGGTCAGGTTGTTGCCGCTACCGGAAGAGGAGGATGCAGCGGCGTT
>Ga0163163_10002362_pt1 | contig 15969 bp, 14 predicted proteins | sample S65metaG_FD_119766 | JGI IMG/M metagenome (GOLD analysis project Ga0163163, IMG submission 119766) | Switchgrass rhizosphere microbial communities from Kellogg Biological Station, Michigan, USA - S6-5 metaG | ecosystem: Host-associated > Plants > Roots > Rhizosphere > Soil | place: USA... | reverse complement strand
TCACCGAGAAGTGCCAGCTCTCGCAGGAGAGCATGGTCAGCTACTTCGAACGGCTCGTCCCGACGGTATTCGCAAAGGCCCGCCGCGGCATCGCGTTCAATCTGATGTCCACCCATGTCGATTGGGAACGCGAGGATCTGTTTCATCTCTCGCATGACGCTCTCGCGGACTTCCTGATCCGTAACGTGTCGCGTCACTATGCGATCCGCGCCGATTACAAACTGTACGAATACACCACCTACGTCTACCGTTGAACGGGAGAACGGCGATGGCCCGCGTCATCATCTTCGGAGTGCAGGATTTTGCTGCCCTCGCTGAGTTCTATTTGAGGCATGACAGCGCGCACGAAGTGGTCGCCTTCTCGGTCTCGCGCGAACACCTGCCTGACGGTCAGGAATTTCGCGGATACCCGGTGATTCCGTTCGAAGAGATCGAGCACAACTGTCTTCCGACCGAATACAGCTTCTTCGCACCGATGTCTCCCCGCCGGATGAACCGGGTCCGCCAGGGTGTCTACGATCAGATCAAGGCAAAGGGTTATCCGCTGATTACGTATATCAGTTCGAAGGCCACGACCTGGCCTGACACGGACGTCGGCGAGAACTGCTTCATCCTGGAAGACAACACGATTCAACCGTTTACCCGCATCGGCAACAACGTCATGGTCTGGAGCGGCAATCACATCGGCCACCACAGCGTCATCGAAGATCACGTCATGCTGACGTCCCACGTTGTGGTGTCCGGACACTGCCGGATAGGTGCGTTCGCCTATCTGGGAGTGAATTCGACAGTACGTGATGGCCTGCACGTCGCCGAAGGAACCCTGGTGGCGATGGCGGCCGCAATCGAGCGGGATACCGAGCCGTGGGGTGTCTATCAGGGAAATCCGGCCATCAAGAGGAAAGCGTCCAGCCGGGATCTCAAGCTCTGAAAAGGGGTTCGCGATGAAGTGGGTCAAGCGGGGCGTCATCTTTACCGCGAATGCGCAATTCGACTGGATGCGGACGCACACGGCGATTCCGGTCGTTGACCGAGTGAGCGCGGAGGTCCTGCGCGTGTACTTTGGGACGCGAGACGCCCACGGGACGTCGCGAATCGGCTCCGTCGACCTGGACGCCGGCGACCCGGCCAGAATTCTCGGCATGTCGAACGAACCGCTGTTGCCGCTCGGCAAACCGGGAACCTTCGACGATTCCGGCATGGCGCCGTCGTGGATCACACACGACGGTGAACGTCGGCTGCTGTATTACATCGGATGGAATCGACAAGTATCGGTGCCCTACCGCCTCTCGATTGGATTGGCGATCAGTGATTCGGCGGATTCGCCATTCCGCAAGTACTCGGACGGCCCGATTTGCGATCGCTCGATCGAAGAACCCTATTTCACCACCGCCCCCTGCGTGCTGCGCGACCACCACCTCTGGCGGATGTGGTACGTCTCCTGTACCGGGTGGCATACCGAATATGACCCCGCCGAACCGTCCTATCACATCAAGTACGCCGAGTCCGAAGACGGGATGCATTGGCGGCGAACCGGGGTCGTCTGCATCGACTATCAATATCCAGCGCACGCCATTGGCCGTCCCTGCGTGTTCAAGGAGCACGGCAGCTACCACATGCTGTATTCGCATCGCAGCATCGATGGTTATCGCACCGACCCGACGCGGGCCTATCGATTCGGCTACGCCGAATCGCGCGACGGCGTTGCCTGGACGGCTCACGACGGCGACGCCGGACTCAGCCGATCGGAGACCGGTTGGGACTCCGAGATGATGGAATATTGTTTCGTCCTCGATCTCGAGGGAACGCTCTATCTCTTCTACAACGGCAACGGGTTCGGTCGATCAGGCTTTGGATATGCCCGCCGTGAACCGTGACGGCGGCCAATCCGATTCGCTTCCTTTTAACGTTCGCAAGTGACCGGATGTCTAAATCTGGTATGAAGCGGTCGAAAGATGAGCCATCTCTCGTGCTGGGTCCCGAAGCCTGAGGTCTGGAGCTCCGTCATGATTTCCCGCCGTGTGTTCCTGAAGAATGGATCGTTCGCGCTGGTGAGCCTGGGCTTCGCGCCCTCGTTTCTCGCGAGAACCGCGTTTGCCGAGAACGCCCGCCGCTCGAAGAAGCTGATCGCCATCTTCCAGCGCGGCGCAGTGGACGGCCTCAGCGTCGTCGTGCCCTACGGCGAGAACGACTACTACAGGTCGCGGCCGACCATTGCCCTCGCACGACCGAACAGCGGCGATGCCGCCGCGCTCGACCTCGATGGTTTCTTCGGATTCAATCCTCGTCTAGCGCCGTTGAAGCCGAGCTGGGATCGAGGCGATCTCGCGATCGTGCACGCTTGCGGCTCGCCTGACGCCACCCGTTCCCACTTCGACGCGCAGGACTACATGGAAACCGGCACGCCCGGTGTGAAGGGCACCGGCGACGGCTGGCTGAATCGTTATCTGCAAGCGCGACACGCGGAAACCGCATCGTCGTTCCGCGCCGTCGCGCTCGCTTCTCAGCTGCCGCGCATGCTGCAGGGATCGGCGCCGGCGCTCGCGATGAGCCAGATTTCACAATTCGGGCTTCGCACCGCCAACATGAACGACTCGTTCGAAGCGCAATATCAGGCGGCGGCCGATCGCGTGCTGAACGGCACCGGCCGCGAGGCCTTCGAGGCGATGAAGACGCTCAAGGTGGCCGACCCGGCGCGGTACGAAGCCGAGAACGGCGCCGACTATCCGCGGAGCCCGTTTGGACAAGCGCTCAGGCAGATTGCCCAGCTGACCAAAGCCGACGTCGGACTCGAAGTCGCGTTTGCCGATCTCGGCGGATGGGACACCCACGTCAATCAGGGATCGGCGCAGGGTCAGCTCGCGGCGCGCCTCGACGACTTCTCCCGCAGCATTGCCGCGCTCGTCACCGACTTAGGCGACCGGATGTCCGACACCGTGGTGGTGACGATGTCCGAGTTTGGACGAGCGGTGAATGAAAATGGCAATCGCGGAACCGACCACGGCCACGGTAACGCGATGCTCGTGATCGGCGGAGGCGTCCGCGGCGGCCACGTGTACGGAAGATGGCCGGGGCTCGCCGTCGACAAGCGGTACGAGGGCCGGGATCTCGCCGTCACCACCGATTTCCGCGATGTGTTCGGCGAAATCGTCGTCAAGCACATGGGCGTCGCCGATCCCAAAGCGATCTTTCCTGGATACGCGGTCCAGCCTTCGCGATTCCCGGGGCTGTTTGCCTGAATTGGCCGCAGAGGGCGCCGCAGGGACCGGCCCTCAGGCCGGTCGGTGTAGAGACGGCCTAAAGGCCGTCCCTGCGATTCGCACGTGATACAGTTACCTCGCACATGGCGGACAAAGAGAAGCGCGAGATTGGCGACGCGCTCGGCATGGTCGAAACGCGCGGCTTCGTCGGCATGGTCGAAGCCGCCGACGCCATGGTGAAGACCGCCAACGTCGTTTTCGTCGGCTGGCAGAAGGTCGATGCCGGCCTGGTGACCGCGATCGTCCGCGGCGATGTGGGATCGGTGAAAGCAGCGACCGATGCCGGTGCCGCCGCGGCCCGGCGGGTTGGCGAGCTGGTGGGCGTCCACGTGATTCCGCGTCCGGCCGACGACCTCGAAAAGATTTTTCCGATTCGTTGACCGCTTAAGCGATCGTTCGCTTCTTCCGTTTCGCCCGCACCTTCCCGCTCAATTCCTTCAGCAGTCCTTCGTTGCCGATCACCAGCAGCGGTTGCGTCGGCGTCTCGAGCAGGTTGTAGAACTCGCCGCCGGCGGTCCGTGCGTAGATGGCTTCGCCGTCGGTCAACAGCTGCACGGCGCCGCCCCCACCGGTGGCCTCGAACAATCGCAGATGAAACTGTTGCCGCAGCACGTTGACGATCGTATGCAGCTCGGGCACCGTGAAGCCTCTCCGGCGCAAATCGGCGAGCACGAGCAGCTCGAACAGCTCGATCGGCGTGTAGCGACGTTCGGTGTAGCCGCCGGCCTCGGTGCGGTGTGAGGGGATGGCCGGCGAGAGCAGTCCGCCGGCATCCCAGATCTGGAGCTGGCGCGCGCTGAGTCCGGTGAGCGCCGCCACCTCGCGCGAGCTGTATGTGCGCTTCAGTCGCATCTGGGCCGGTCGCTACGCCGCCTGACGATCGGCCGCCAGTGCGCCGTCGAAGTCCTTTTCGGTCAGACCGCCCTCACTATGGGTCGAGTAGGTGAGCGTCACGCGCTTGTAGTTAATCAGAATGTCGGGATGATGATCCGCGGCTTGCGCAACCGGCACCAGCCGGTCGACGAAGCGGACGGCCTCGGGGAAATCACGAAACGTGAACTGCTTCTTAATCGCGTTTCCGTCGAGCGTCCAGCCATGAAGCGACGTCAACCGTCGCGCAATTTCTTCGCGTGAAAGCGTGCTCATGATAGCTTCCCCCTCGAAGTGTGAAAGTCCGGTTCCTCAGAGTTCCCCGAAGCGTTGCGGCCGCGTCAGCTCGAGCATGGCATCGCTGCGGCCTTCGACAATCGCGCTCGCGACGAGCTCCGCCGTCAATGGTGCCAAGAGTATGCCGTTTCGGTAATGGCCGGTCGCATACATGAGATTCGGCAGCACGCCAGACCATCCAATGATTGGAATCTGATCGGGCGTTGCCGGCCGCAGCCCGACTTTAGCCGCGTGCAGGCTCGCCGTCCATGCTTGTGGCAGCAGATCGCACAGGGCGTCAACCAGATCCCGCACGCCCGCCAGCGTAGTCCGCTCCTCGAATCCAGCCTCTTCCTCCGTTGCGCCGACGAGGACCGTCCGGTTCTGCCAGGGGACCACGTAGCAGCGTTCGCTCCATAAGACGCGGCGGAGCCGATGGTCGCCCGGCCAGTGCACGTGCAGCAGCTGGCCTCGAACCGGGCGCACCGGCAATGCGTGTTCGACGCCGTCGATCCGAATGTCGCCGGCCCAACTGCCGGCGGCGAGTACCACGGCATCGGCTCGAAGGGCCGGCACGTTGCCGGTCGTGTGGAGTTGCAGCCCGCCGCCTTCGCGGCTGACGCGCGTGACGCGACTGCCGCCGACGAAGATGGCGCCGCGGCGCGTCGCACTGGCGGCCAGGGCGCTCGTCAATTCTCCGGCGGCGACGAAGCCGTGCGTCGGGATCAACAGTCCGCCGGCGGCACTCTCGGACAATTGCGGTTCAGCCCGGCGGACCGCGGCGGCATCGAGAAGTTCGGCGTGCATCTGCCTGGCGTTGAGCTGCTCGCAAGCCGTCCGCAGCCCTGCCAGCGCATCGCCATCCATCGCGACATCGAGCGTTCCCGTTCGCTCGTAATGAACGGCGGATCCGCTCTCGGATCGAACCTGTGAAATGAAATCGTCGAAGAGGCCGAGGCTGCGCGCCGTGAGCTCGAGGAGAGGGCCTTCGTGACGCGCTTCGATGAACGGAGCGAGGATGCCGGCCGACGCCTGTGTGGCGCCCATGCCGGGCGCGCGATCGTCGACGACCGTGACGGACCGACCGCGGCGCGTTAATTCGCAGGCAACGGCGCAGCCGACAATGCCGGCGCCGATGACGACGACCTCGCTCGAAGACGCCACGATCTGCATCTTACGTTAAGATCATTTGCTCCTGCCTCGGTCGAGATTCCGTGGCGCTCCAATCCCGTAGCCGCGTATGCGAAAACTGCTCGTCGCCAATCGCTCGGAAATTGCCATCCGCTGCTTCAGGGCCGCGACCGAACTCGGACTCCGCACCGTCGCCATCTACAGCCACGAAGATCGGTTCTCGCTGCATCGTTTCAAGGCCGATGAAGCGTTCCTCATCGGTCCCGTGCAGGGCGGCGAACCGGTCCGGTCGTATCTCAACATCGAGGCGATCATCGCCGTCGCCAAGCTACACGACGTCGACGCCATCCATCCGGGATACGGATTCCTTTCCGAGAGTGCGGCGCTGGCACGCGCCTGCGAGGAAGCCGGCATCGCGTTTGTCGGACCGACACCGGATCACCTCGATGCTTTCGGCGACAAGACGGCAGCGAAGCGTCTCGCCCAAGCCGCCGGCATTCCGACCGTCCCGGGAACCGACCATGCGCTGACCAATCCGGCGGAGGTCGCCGCCGAAGCCAGCCGCGTCGGCTATCCGTTGATGATCAAGGCGAGTTTCGGCGGCGGCGGACGAGGGATGCGTGTCGTTCAGCATCCCGACGAACTCGAGGCGAAGCTCGCCGAAGCGCAACGCGAAGCCGGCGCCGCATTCGGCCGCCCCGACGTCTTTCTCGAACGCTACATCGCGCACGCCAAGCACATCGAGGTCCAGATCCTCGGCGACTCACACGGGGGCCTCGTCCACCTCTGGGAGCGCGACTATTCGGTGCAGCGGCGCCACCAGAAAGTCGTCGAAGTCGCGCCCAGCATCAACCTGTCCGACGTCCTCCGCAACCGCATCTGCGCCGCGGCCGCCACATTGTGCCGCTCGGTGAAGTACCGCAGCGCCGGCACCGTCGAATTCCTGCTCGACATCGACAGCGGCGAGTTCTTCTTCATCGAGGTCAACCCGCGCATCCAGGTCGAACACACGGTGACCGAAATGATCACCGGCATCGATCTGGTCCGCAGCCAGCTGCTGGTTGCTTCCGGCCACAAACTGCATGAGACGCCGATCGGGATCCCTCATCAGGATCACATCGATCGTCGCGGTGTGGCGATGCAGTGCCGCGTGACGACCGAAGACCCCGATCGCCATTTCATTCCCGATTACGGGCGCATCACCACCTATCGCTCCGCCGGCGGCTTCGCCGTGCGCCTCGACGGCGGCAATGGATTCGGCGGCTCGGTGATTACGCCGTACTTCGACTCGCTGCTGGTGAAGGTCACCACCTGGGGCGGGACGCTCGAGGAGGCGGTGCAGCGGGCCGACCGCGCCTTGCGCGAGTTCCGTATCCGCGGGGTCAAGACCAACATCGCCTTCCTGCTCAACCTGATTGGCCATGCCACCTTCAAGTCGGGCGAGGCCACGACGACGTTCGTCGACACGACACCGGAGCTGTTCCGGTTTCGCGCACCGCGCGATCGTGCGACCAAGGTCCTCTCCTATCTGGGCGATGTCATCGTCAACGGCCGGCCCGAGGTCAAGGAATCACGCGAACCGCAGCGCAAGCTCAGTCTGCCGATCGTGCCGCCCGTACAGTCGCTCGACGCGCCGCCCGCGGGCACTCGGCAGCAACTGCAGCAGCTCGGCGCGGACCGCCTCGCGGAGTGGGTTCGCTCCGAACGGCGGCTGTTCGTCACCGACACGACGCTCCGCGATGCGCATCAGTCCCTGCTGGCGACGCGGGTCCGGACTTACGACATGCTGGTCATCGCCGACGCGATCGCCAGGCTCACCCCGAACCTCTTCAGCCTGGAGATGTGGGGCGGCGCGACGTTCGACACGTCGATGCGCTTTCTCCAGGAAGATCCGTGGCAGCGGCTGGCGGAGCTGCGTCAGCGCATACCCAACATCCTGTTCCAGATGTTGCTGCGCGCCAGCAATGCCGTGGGCTACACGTCGTATCCCGACAATGTGGTGCGCGCGTTCGTCAAACGAAGCGCCGAGGCGGGCATCGACGTGTTCCGGATCTTCGACTCGCTGAATGCCACCGACAACATGGAGCTGGCGATCGAAGCGGTGAGAAACGACACCTCGGCGATCTGCGAAGCGGCCATCTGCTACACCGGCGACATCCTCGACCCGAAACGCACGAAGTTCTCTCTGCAGTACTACGTCCGCATGGCGAAGCGCCTCGTCGAGATGGGCACGCACGTGCTCGGCATCAAGGACATGGCGGGGCTGTGCAAGCCGTACGCGGCGTATGCGCTGGTGAAGGCGCTGCGCGACGAGGTCGGCGTGCCGATTCATTTTCACACCCACGACACCAGCGGCATCAACGCGGGAAGCATCCTGCGCGCGGCGGACGCCGGCGTCGACATCGTCGATGCCGCCCTTGCGTCGATGAGCGGGATGACCAGTCAGCCCTCGCTGAACGGCATCGTCGCCGCGCTGCGCAATACCGAACGCGACACCGGGATCGATCAGACTGCCGTCGACGACCTCAGCCGATATTGGGGAGCGGTGCGGGAATCGTACTATCCGTTCGAGGAAGGGCTGAAGGCGCCGGGCCCGGACGTGTATCAGCACGAGATGCCTGGCGGTCAGTACACGAATCTGCGGCAGCAGTCGCGCAGCCTGGGTCTCGACGATCGCTGGCCCGAGGTTTGTGAAGCGTATGCCGCGGCGAATCAACTCGTCGGCGACATCGTCAAGGTCACGCCATCCAGCAAGGTCGTCGGCGACCTGGCCTTGTTTCTGGTCACCAACCGGTTGACGGCGGCCGAGGTGCTGAGCGCCAAAACGCCGCTGGCGTTTCCGCGCAGCGTCGTCGAGATGATGCAGGGGCATCTCGGCGTGCCTGAGGGTGGCTGGCCGAAGGAGTTTCAGGAACTCGTGCTGAAGTCGGCGCATGCGCAGCCAATCATCGGCCGGCCAGGGGCAGCGATTCCGCCGGCCGATTTTGCGGCGGCGGCCCATGAGATTCAGACCAGGACGAAACACGAGCCGACTGAAGAAGACGTCCTGTCGTATCTTCTGTACCCGCAGGTCTTCCTCGACTTTCAGAAACACGCATCGCAGTTTGGCGACACCTCGAAGATTCCCACGCCGCATTTCTTCTACGGTCTGCAGCCGGGCGACGAAACCTCGATCGAGATCGAACGCGGCAAGACGCTGTTCGTGAAGTACCTGACGACGGGCGAGGTGCGTGAGGACGGCACATGCACGGTCTTCTTCGAGTTGAACGGCCAGCCGCGAGCCGTGACGGTCGCCGATCGTTCGGTTGCCGCAACGGTCAAGCGTCATCCGAAGGCTGACCCCGACAACGCCAATCACATCGCGTCGCCAATGCCGGGCAAGGTGTCCGCCGTGGCAGTACGTCGCGGTCAGATGGTGAAGATGGGCGAGCGTCTTCTTTCGATTGAAGCCATGAAAATGGAGACGGCGATCTACAGCCCTCGCGATGCGCAGGTCGACCAGATTCATGTCGAGCCGGGCGCGGTCGTGGAGTCCCGAGATCTGTTGGTTACGCTCGAGAGCTAAGCGAGCTTAAAGGCTCGCACTACTTCTCATTAATTGCTAGACTGACATATCAGTCTAGTGAAGTCTTCCAGACGTCGAGTCCTCCTCAAGTCGGAAGTCCGTCGGCAGCAATTGCTGGACGCCGCCACGTGGGTGTTTGCCAGGAAGGGTTACCGGAGGGCCGGTGTCTCGGACATCATCGCCCGCGCCGGCGTCGCCCGCGGCACCTTCTACCTCCACTTCACGAGCAAGGAGCGGATCCTCCTGGCCGTGCTCGACGATTTCCACGATCGCATCAAACGCGCCTTCGAGTCGCTCGACGCCGCGGCCATCGAGGCACGTCCGTACGGCCCGCGGGCGGTCCTCGAAGCCAGTTTCCGATCGTGGCTGGAGTCGTTCGCCGCTCACCGCGACGCCACGAGAGTCGTCTTGCACGAAGCGCACGCGATCGACTCGCGCTTCGAACCGGCGCTCGCCGAGCTCAGGCAATCCGCGCTCATGCGCTTTGCGACTCGCTTTCGCCGATTTCAGGAGGAAGGGCTGGCCGCGCCAACGATCAATCCGGATCTCGCGGCGCACGTCCAGCTCGGCGTACTCGACGAACTCTTGAAATCGTACGTGCTCGCGGCCACCGAGCCCGACATCAACCGGCTGGCCCGCGACTTCGCTGACTTCGAGTGGAACGGTATCCGACCCGATCGCCTCGACTGACGGTGTCAGATGGGTGTCAGATACCGTGGCAATTGGTGCATCTCTGACGGCCGCCCGCACGCACATTTTGACCATCCTGAAAGCTGAATGGCCTGATTTTCTCCAGAATCAGGTGGCATCAGATCTTGCTAACCATCGTCGTCATGCCTCGTCGACGTCGCATCTTTATCGTGGGTCTCAGCGCCCACATTATCCAACGTGGTAACAATCGCGCCCCGATATTCGGGACGCCCACCGACTACCACCATTTCCTGGAACTGCTCCAACGTTTCGCTCGCGGTTACTACGTGGCCATTCATGCGTTCGTGCTCATGACGAACCATTACCACCTGATCCTCACGCCGCTGTCCGACGGTGGCATCCCCAAAATGATGAAGGCGCTCGATGCGGGATATGTTCGGTATTTCAACAAGCGTCAGAATCGCATCGGAACGTTATGGAATGGGCGCTACCGAGGGCTCCCCATCGAAGACGAACGGTACTGGCTCACCTGTCTTCGTTACATCGAGCAGAACCCGGTGCGGGCCGGGATGGTGCAGTCGCCAGACCACTACCCATGGTCAAGCTACGCTGCACATGCGTTCGGAAGATGGCCGGCGTGGCTGACCCCACACAGCGTGTATCAGTCGCTCGGCAGGACTGACGGTGAACGTCAACGAGCATATCGAGAGATATGCGGCCAATCGGTCAAACCAGACGACCCGTTGCTGCTTCGGTGACGGCTGACGTGTTTTCGAGCGGCAGGAATCAGGTGTCAGATGGGTGTCAGACACCCATCTGACACCGATTCTCGATCAGGGTCGCAACAAGTGGAAGGCGTGATCCCAGCGGTTCTGCAGGAACCCAGGGATGCACCACAACTGACAAAGCGGCTCGATCGCCCTCGCCGCCTTGACGGTCCCCATGTCCATCCCCTCCCATCCGAATTGATCGAGCACGCGCGCGACGACGTTCTTCGCCTCCGCATCGTTGCCCGAGTAGAACATCGTCGGCCGAACCCCGTGAAACGAGGGGTTCACCATCGCGCTATTTCCCACGCAGCTGAAGACCTTCACGAACTTGACCTCGGGAAACGACGCTTGCAAGCGCTCCATCAGCGATTCGTTCGGACCGGTGAAGACACGAATGACGCCGTCCTCCGGTGGCTCCTTGCTGATCGGATTCGTGGTGTCCATCATCAGCTTGCCGGCGACGTTCGCCTGCCCGCATTCGCGAACGGCTTCTTCAGCTGCCCGTCCGAGCACCGCGAGCACCAGCGCTTCCGCCCATCCCGCCACGTCGCTGAATGACCCGCTCGCGATGCCCGACCGCTTCGAAAAGTCCGCGAGTTTTTCTGGACTTCGGCTGCCGATACGAACGTCGTACCCGTGCTTCCTGAATCCACCTGCGAGCACCTGGCCAACCGGGCCAGACCCGATGATTCCGATTCGCATGGCTATCTCCCTGCGTCGAGATCGTTCCAATTCATGATCGCATTGAACCCGAATCCAAACGTCCCTTGCGTCTGCCATCGCCAGAACGGACGGATGGCGAACATGACGATGTGGCCGCTGCCGATGCGTTCGTCGACGGCCGCGGCTCTCCCCGCCAACAGCTGACCGCCGGCGAGCGTCCCCGACAGGAGCAGTTGACCCGGATCGGTCGCGAATTGTACGACGATGCGCGGGCGTTGCGGAACCGGCGCGCCCGTCTGCTGCGCCACGCGTTCGACATCTTCCGCAGGGGGACGCGCGGCCGCCGTCGTCCGGCCGCGTGCTGGTGGCTGGTCGCCATCGACGGGCAGCTCGGGATCGAAGGGGGTGATTCTGAGCGGCGTCGCGTTGGGCGTGATGTTCTGTCCGAACCCTCCGCCGCTGCCCCCACCCGGACCGCCGCCGCGCCCGCCCGCGTTCAGCACCGGAGCTTGATTGAAGTACACCGGCACCTCGGTGGAGTAACCGTAGGCAATCGGACTTTTGGCGTCGGCGATAGTGGCGCGCAGAATGGATCCGCGCGCGAAGAGCTGCGCCGGCTGCTCCACTGTCACGTTCGTGGTAATGCCGTAGTCCGGAAAGATCGTCGCCGTCGATCCTTCGGTGATGAGCAGCCCGCCCTGCTGTACGAACTCGACGAGCTTTGCCAGCCCTTCAATTCCCATCCCGCCGCGAATGTCGTCGCTCGAATCCAGGACGCCCAGATTCGGGGTATCGGCTGTCTTCTTGTACGGCAGCGCCGCGTTGCCGGTCCTCGCCACGCCATTGACCTGTGCGACCGCGGAACCGCCGATGTGGGGCATCACGATGACGTCGTACTTCGATCGCAGATTTCCATCGCGCAGCTTCTGATCGGAAAAGTAGGTATATGGCACGCCGTAGGTGTCGAGCGCGGCGCGCCACCAGCCTTCGTCCTGCGTCCGGATCCAGCTGTGCACGTAGCCGACGCGCGGCAGATCGAGTTCGTGGGTCTTCACCGACGGCACTGCAGGGATCGCCCAGGCGGACAACCCGAGGTCGCGCAGTTGCGATCCGAGCGCCGCGACGTTCGCATCCTCGATCACCAGCGATCCCGCATGCATCGTTCGGGCACTGCCATCCACCTGGATTTCAAAATCCTGCTCGGCCGCCATCATCTTCACGCCTGGATTCTTGAACCTGAGAGTGATGAGTACGTTGTCGCCGGTGGCGTCGACAACCAGCGTCGAACCGGTACCGTGAATGCCGCCTGGGGCCTTCGCCACGTCCGTCAGCCTGGTCATCGGCTTGTCGAGAATCGAACGGTCGGTGACCGGCACAATCCGGATGTCGCGCATCAGCTGAAAGGTCCAGCCCGTATCGTCGTACGGCGATGGATTCTGCGGTGGATAGTTCTGAGTCGAGAAGTACATGTCGGCGAGCGTTCGAAACGGCTGATCGCCACGCACGATGTAATCGCCGCGATGAACCTTCACTGCGCCGATCTCGAAATCATCCGACGATTGCGAAATCTCGAGGCCCTGCCGGCGCAGATCGTTGACCGCCGTCGCCGCGTCGGACCTCCGGCGTTGATCGGCTGGAATGACCCACCCGTACACCGGCCCGCTCCGCCCCTTTTCGACGGCACGCTTGTTCTTCAACCAGTAGTTCTCGAGATAGAGCTGGCGATTCTTCGCCACGTGACTCAGCGAAAACAGCAGGGCCGATTCCTGGATGTTGGTATTGTTGCGCGGCCCCCACTTGATGAATGAAAGCGGTGGGTTCGGCCGGAACCACTCCCGGCTGAGCACGTTGGCGTTCGGACGGACGTCGGAGATGTCGGGCCCATAGCTCTGCACCTCGTAGAACCGACCGACCGCGTTGTGGCTATGAGCGATGAAGATCATGTAGTTCGGCACCCAGCCGTCGTAGAAGCCGTACGTCCAGACGCCAGGGACGCCTCGCTTGGCCATCTCCATCACGTCGTTTTCGGCGAGCGTCCACCATTCGCTGATCGTGATCGGATCGAGCGCGTCGTTGTACGGGCCGGTCCCGGTCGAGGCGTACAAATAGGTTTGCGCCTCGTGAAGATCGTGCGTGATGGTCGGGTGCCATTCGAGTGTCAGCTGCGTGACCGCCTGTGTCAGCTTCAAGTACTGCCCCATTCCGTCGCGATTGTTGTCGTGCGCGACGTACTTTCCCCAGTACATCAGCGGCAGCCGGGCATCACCCTGAGCGCGGGTCTTGTTGAATCGATACGTGTCGACTTGCTTCTCACGTCCATCCACTTCGATGACCGGCGTGATGATCGTGATCACGTTGTTGCGAATGTTCTGAATGAACGGCGACTCTTCGACGATCAAGCGGTAGGCCAGCTCGATCAGCATTTCCGGACCGCCGGTCTCGGGCGAGTGCATGCCGGACACCACGTAGTAGATCGGCTTGGCGGTCGTGAGCAGACGCGTCGCGTCGGCGTCAGTCGTGATGCGCGGATCAGTCAGCGCACTCAACATGCCCTTGTATCGATCGAGGGCGGCGATCGTCGCATCGTCCGCGATCGCCAGCGCCACGATGTCGCGTCCCTCCTCCGTCGTCCCGATCTTCCAGAAGCGAGCCCGCGGCGACACACTGGCCAGCGCCTGGTAATAACGCTGGATGTCTTTCGCGTAGGTCAACTCGCCGGGCGTGCCGACGATGTGGCCGAAAAATTTCAGCGGCGATGGAACCCGGTCTGACGCGGGCAGATGGTCCACGAGTTCAGTCGTGATCCGCGGATCCTGAAGGTGCTGCCGAATCAGCTGCGTGTATTGCTCGTCGTTGGGCTGGCGCGTGGTGGCCTGACCGCGCGCGGCCGTCTGGGAACGAGTCGGACTCTGGGCGCGCATTGCACCAATCGGCACAAGAAGCAGCACGACGAGGACGAGGCGGCGATGCATCGCGCGATTGTAGGCCGTCGCGACCAATTGAGGACATGTTCTCCGGGAGGTGACAGCAATCCGGGCCCAACGCAGCCGGTAACTAGCTCTTTTGGGGCCATTTAGGGGGGACTGACAATCCGCTTCGCGGGTACGCGGCTTGCGTTAGGATGTGGCGGTTCCCGAAGGAGACAGGTTTTCCCATGGTTTCGAATCGCCTCGCCCTGGCCGCTCTCGCCGCCGCCTGTATTGGAGCGGCCGGTGCTGGCGGATATCTCGCGACGCGGCACAACGTGGCCGGCATGGCGGCTCCGGAGGCATTGGCTGCTTCAGCCAAGCCAGCGCCTCAGCCGGTTCAAGAGACTGAAGCGCTCCTCACCCCTGCCGCACAACCGGCGTCGCCGGAAGCCAGCCCAGCATCCAACGCTCCCGCCGCGCCTGCTCCAAAGCGGCCGGAAGCCGCGTCGCAGGCACGACCGGTCGCATCCGCGTCCGGCGCCTCGGCGAGCGCGTCAAAGCAATCAGAGCCGCCAGCCCTTGAACGTTCCTGGCCGAGCAGCACACAGGCTCAGACGCCGGCCCCTCCGGCTGCGTCACCCGACAACCCCACGCCACCTGCCGCACGTGCCGAAGACCATCAGCAGGATACGCCGCGCGCCCCCGAACCACCCGCCAAGCGTTTTGAGGAGCTCGTCGTTGGGGCGGATTCGGTCGTCGGCCTGCGGACCGACACGTCGCTCAGCAGTGAACGTGCCCGGATAGAAGATCGCGTCGAAGCGCATGTCGTGCGCGACGTCCGGGTCGGTGGCGAAGTTGCGATTCCAGCGGGCACACAGGCCCTTGGGACCGTCGTCGCCGTCGACCGGGGCGGCAAGTTCAAGGACCGGGCCCGGCTCGGAATCCGATTCCAGACGCTGGTTCTCGCCGACGGCACGCGGCTGCCGATCACGACTGAAACGATTTATCGCTTCGGCAACCCGCCGGCCAATACGAGCGCCGCGAAAATCGGCGGCGGCGCCGTGGTCGGGGCGATCATCGGCGGGATCATCGGCGGCGGCAAAGGCGCGGCGATCGGCGCCACGACCGGCGCCGGGGCCGGCACGGCGTCGGTGATGACAAGCGACCGCGATGTGGCTGTGTTTCCGGCCGGCGCGGAAGTGACGGCGCGAATCCTCTCGCCTGTCACGGTGACCGTCGAGCGCGAGTAGCCCTCAAACCAGCAATCCGTGCCGCACGCAGGCAGCGCGGATTGCTGAATCCCATCACAAGACCGCAGTAGAATTCAGGCGGGAGGTCCGTTTATGTCCCGCCTCGCGCTTTCGTTAGTCGCCCTCAGCCTGTTCTGCACATCGGCCTACGCCCAGGCTTCAAAGGTCACCAAGGAAACCATTCCGGGCATCACCAACTTTGCCCGTCTCGAAACAACGGTCGCCTGCGGAGGGGCTACCAAGGCGGAAGCCGTTCCGGCGATCAAGCAGATGGGATTCGCCTCCATCATCAACGTTCGAGAGGCCAGCGAACCCGGCGCTGACGTCGAACAGGAGGCCGCCGCCGCGAGGGCGGTCGGCCTGAATTTCGTGAATGTGCCCTTCAACGTCGCATCGCCCGCGCCGGATCTGGTCGACAAGTTCATCGCTGCCGTCACGAAGAAGGAAAACACCCCTGCGTACATTCACTGTGCGGCCGGTGGCCGGGCGGCGAGCTTGTGGATGATCAAGCGCGTACAGGTCGACGGTTGGGACGAAGCTCGTGCGCTCGAGGAAGCGACGGCTCTCGGGCTCAATGAGCGGTTGAAGCCGTTCGCGCTCGATTACATTCATTCGCACAAACGC
>Ga0163163_10002361_pt1 | contig 15976 bp, 18 predicted proteins | sample S65metaG_FD_119766 | JGI IMG/M metagenome (GOLD analysis project Ga0163163, IMG submission 119766) | Switchgrass rhizosphere microbial communities from Kellogg Biological Station, Michigan, USA - S6-5 metaG | ecosystem: Host-associated > Plants > Roots > Rhizosphere > Soil | place: USA... | reverse complement strand
TATTTCGGATAACCCACGGCATGCATGCGTTGACGCCTGTCGAGTCGGAGCGAATAACGCGAACTCTCGAAAGGCTCACCGCAACGCTGTCGAAGGTCGAACGTTTGCGTGCGTCCGCCGCGCCGAGTAACAGCCCCACCTTCGACTACGATATGCCGGAGGACATTGACGCATTCCGTGATGAACTTGCGCGGCAAATTGAAGCGTTTGTCGCCAGCCGAGGCCATGAGATTGACGAGCCCCCGGAATGTGGCGAACCGGATCCAGCACTGAACGGAGACGCAAATAGCCAACGCTCTGCCTGAGTCGCGTCACCGCCGCTTCAGGGTGGAGCGCCGTTTTTACAGATGGATCAGGCCAAGGATGCGGGTGACCAGCCAGGTCCCAAGGGCCCAGCCCCCGCCCGTGAAAAATCCCACGCAAGCCCACACGACGATCAGCTCAACATTGACCTTGGTCGGCATTTGAACGTCCCCCTTGTAGACAACACTCTGCTTGAGTGGCTCACCGCCGCTTCAGGCTGACGATGTACTCAATGATGTTGTCGGTATCCGATTTTGAGATGATGAAGTTCGGCATCGCCCTGTGGTTGGTCTGCAGAAATACTTTCAAGGACAGCCGGGTGGTGGAGGGCAGGTTGGCGATTTCCTCAAAGGTTGGAGGATAGCGAAACAGCGACGGAAACGGCTGACGGACCTGGTGGCAATCGCCGCACAGCTCCGTCGCCAGCCGGCGACCCGCGGCTCTTTCGCCGGACTGGGCCAGGGCCGCGACCGATAAGAGCAAGCCGCCGGCGACGAGCCCCAGGAACAAAGTCTGTCGCATAAGGTCCCTCGCAAGGCGTGCAGCTCGGAATCGCCGCTTCGGCGTCAAGCTAGCATATGTCTTTTGACGCTGGACTATCGTTGGATGCTACCCACTTTTTATTGATCGCCGGCCGAGGCCCTCCAGGCGCCGGTGAGCGAGAGGCTGATCGTGCTCCCGCCTGCAATCACACGGGAGTTGACCATGCGAATGGGCGAGTTCGTTCCACGTCCCCAGCCGGTTGAACGCCCCCTATGCGAATGGTGCGGCGCGCCAATGCGGCTTGCCACCATCGAACCGCACAGGGTGGATCACGACAAGCGCCGGTTCGAATGTCCGGCGTGCAGGAACGTAATCACCGAGATCGTCAAATACGAATAAAGACTGCTAAGTCCGCTTGTCCCGGGGCGGCCTTTTTTCAACGATTTCGGTGCCGCAATGCGCGCAGCGATGCGTGGTCGATTCCGCCGTCTCGGTGGCTTGCATCGCCACCTGACAGATCGGACACGGACGGGGCGGAGCGGTCTTCGGCGCTGGCTTCACAGTCGCAAAAAATAATAGGGGCCGGGCCTGCGTCCATTACGGATTTATACGTAGCCGCCTCCGGCCACCTATGTTCGCCGGCGGCAAGCTGCTAGCCTTTTAGCCATCAGGCCTGGTCTTACGGAGCAAATGAAACGGCGCGTATTCATCACGCTTCTCGGCAGTGCGGCACTCTGCTGGCCGCTTGCGGCACGCGCACAGCCGCATATTGCCCGCATCGGCTTCATGGGCAATTCGACCGCCGCACTTGAGGCCAACCTCGTGGACGCGTTTCGGGAAGGCCTGCGCGAGCTTGGCTACGAGGAGGGGCGCAATTTCGTCATCGAATACCGCTGGGCGGACGGAAACTATGACCAGTTCCCGGCGCTGGTGGCCGAGCTCGTCGCCGCCAAGGTGGACTTGATCGTCACGGCCGGCACGCCCGCGGCGCTCGCGGTCAAGAAAGCGACGGCAACCGTGCCGCTCATCATGGTCGCGGTCGGTGATCCGGTCGGCACCGGCCTGGTGCCGAGCCTCGCGCGGCCCGGGGGCAATGTCACCGGGTTAAGCTCGATTGCGCCGGACCTCGAGGGCAAACGGCTTCAGCTTCTGCGTGAAATCGTGCCTGCACTGTCGCATGTTGCCATGTTCGTCAATTCGGCCAATCCGTTTCATGTGTCTTCGATGAGCCAGGCTCGTGCCGCCGCCCAGACGATGGGAATCAAGCTGCAGATTCACGACATCCAAAAATCGGAAGACCTCGACGCCGCTTTTGCCGCACTCCGGAAAGAACGGCCGGACGCGCTGCTGATCCTGGCGGACCGCATTTTCCTGCACAATCGCCAGCGCGTCGTTGACTTTACACGAGAGCAGCGCTTGCCGAACGTAAATGCATACAAGGAGCTCGTCGAGGTCGGAGGGCTGATCTCCTACGGGCCGAGCTATGAGGACATGCACAAGCGCGCCGCGATTTATGTCGACAAGATTCTCAAAGGCGCCAGGCCGGCCGACCTGCCGATCGAGCAACCGAGCAAGTTTACATTCATCGTCAACCTCAAGGCCGCCAAAGAACTCGGCGTTACAGTCCCCTCGCAAATGCTTGGGCTCGCCGACCAGCTCATCGAGTGAGCGGTTGAGACCGCGTCCTGGCCCTTAGCGGACATTCATTTGCGCGTCGCGAATATCCGCTGGTGGGTAAAGCGGACATCGGTTTTTCGGATGCAGATGTCGCTTTTGACCCGAAGCGGATATTGGGGTCCCTTAACGAGCCTTCTTCGACCCGCTACGATGCCGTCTTAAGCGTCGGGGGCAACTATGAGGCGGCGCGAGTTCATCACACTTCTCGGAGGTGCGGTTTCGTGGCCGCTCGCCACAAGGGCGCAGCCGGCAGGTCGACCCGTCGTTGCATACATCAGCGCAGCTATAAGCGCCGCCGCACCCGGAACAACACTATTGACCCTTCGCCAAGCTCTGGCGGACGCCGGCTACGTTGATGGTCGCAATGTAGCGATCGAATTCCACTCTGCCGAAGGTCAATATGACAGGCTCCCGGCAATGATTTCTGAACTCGTAAGTCGTCAGGTTTCAGTCATTGTTGCGAGTCCTACTCCCGCGGCGCTCGCGGCAAAGGCTGCGACCGGCACAATTCCAATCCTGTTCGGTGTCACTGATGATCCGGTCAAGCTTGGTCTTGCTGCGAGCCTTGCGCGACCGGGCGGCAATGCGACCGGCGTCAATTTTTATCTCGCCGAACTTGGCTTGAGCGCCAAACGTCTTGGACTGCTACGTGAACTCGTGCCTCAAGCAACTCGCTTCGCAGCTCTCGTCAATCCGAAAAATGCCGAAAATGCGGAAGCTGTGACGAAAGATGTAACGGCAGCCGGGTCCGCGATAGGAGCGCAGATCGAAATCGTCCATGCGAGCGATAAGCAGGAAATCGAAGCCGCCTTCGGGACACTTGTCCAAAAACGTGTCAGCGCGCTCCTCGTTGGCACCGACCCTTTTTATTACAGTCGGCGTCTCCAGCTTGCCACTTTGGCAACGCGCCATGCGATCCCCGCCGTATACACCGTCCGCGAGTATCCGGAGGTCGGAGGTTTAATGAGCTATGGAACGAGCCTGAAGGAGGTGTATCAGCAGCTCGGTGCTTATGCGGGTCGCATCCTTAAAGGCGAGAAGCCCGGTGATCTGCCTGTAGTGCAGATGAACAAATTCGAGTTCGTTATCAACCTGCCCACTGCAAGGGCGCTCGGCTTGAGCGCGCCACCTTCGTTGCTCGCTCGCGCCGATGAAGTAATTGACTGATGTCGGCAGTGTCCGCTTTCGGCCCTTAGCGGACATTCATTTGCGCGTCAATGTCCGCTGGTGACGGCCGCCCTGCGCACTATTTATTCTGCGCGATCCGCCACAGCACGCTGGTCGGATCGACGATCACGAAATCCCGCATGCCCCACGGCCGGTTTGCCGGCGGCTCCGTCTTCACGCCGTATTTTTCGCTGAGGTTCTGATCCAGGACGTGCTGCCACCATGCATCCACGTCTTCGACCAGCAGGTGCATCATGAGGTTGTCGGGAGGCTCCGAAAAATTCTGCAGCAGAAAACTTGAAGGCCCATGACGGAAGTAGGCGAGGTCATCGTCGGACCAGGCCAAGGTGAAACCGAGGTCCTGATAAAACCGCTTGCATAAGGCAAAATCCCGCGCCGGCACGAACGCCTTGATCTCGATCGTATGCATATTGCGCATCAGGACCTCGCGCACTTTTTGCCGGCAACCGCGCGGTGCAAATTTTGCGGGCGCCACCGGTCGGCGTTAACGCCGGTCCAATTTGGCGGTTCCTTCGGCCCGGATCCGCATTGACCTATATCAAAGAGGAATAGCGGCAACCGGATAGATGAGGGGCTCATCGCTCCAGCCGGGAAATTCATCCTGATGTTGCGCATGTACTGGCCCAATGAGAAGCGCCCGTCTATCATCGACGGCAGCTGGACGATACCTCCCGTTAAAAAAGTAACCTGAGAGTTGGCGGAGAACGGACAGCGGATACGCAGCAACCGGGGCTTCACAGGGCAACGAGATGGATGTTCTAGACGCGGCTCCATGGGGTACGGACTGGGCCTGGAGCCTCCCGCTGATTCTCCTGAACGTGATCATTCACGTCTTCGGACTCGCCTTCATATTCGATACGTTCACCTTCCTCCTGCGCGAGATAAAGGTGCGCCGCCGTTTCATGATCCGGTTTGCCGAGGTCATGAGCGTGTCGGTGCTGCTGATCGTGGTCCTGCACGGCGTTGAGGCGGTCACATGGGCACTCGCTTATCTTGCACTGGGCGTACTTCCAACCAGCAAAATCGCGATGCTCTATTCGGTTGGCGCGATGACAGGCTTTGGCGCCGGGAATATTTCCTTGCCGGCGCACTGGCAAATGATGGGCGTCTTGCAGTCCCTTGCAGGAGTGCTCCTGTTTGGCCTGACGACCGCGTTCATGTTCGCGATGTTTCAGGCGGTGTGGCCATCGCAGCAGCGGGCGGCAAGCGATAACCGATCGGAACCAACGGCCTCGTAGCCGACGGGCGAATTGGCCCTTAGCCGACATCGCTAGTTGCGTCGCACATTTCCGATTTCAGGCTGTTTGCGGGATTCCGCTTTTGCGCCGATTGCGCGCTGACTTCGAGAGATGCTCTAAATTCTCCCCTCTAATGTCCGGTAGGTTACGCATAGTGTGACGGAATTGCCACACCTCGATAGGAATCCAGTGCTGATGCCAGAACCGTTCCAGTGTTTATGAATTGCATGGGGAGCTAGTGATACGGTCATTACAATCTTTAGAGCGTTTGTTTCAGGGGTCCCCATGAGAAAGATTTCTTCGTTCATCGCAACTGCAGGTGTTGCAGTCGCGCTCAGCCAGGCAGCATCGGCAGCCGACCTGCCGCGCAAAGCGCCTGCCTACGTACCACCACCAGCTCCGATGACTTGGACCGGATGCTACATCGGCGTGAATGTTGGCGCAGCACGGGGTCGTTTCGAATTGGACGGTCCGTTTGGTGGTAGCGCCTCTCGGAATGGCGACTGGGGGTTTGCTGGCGGTGGTCAGATCGGGTGCGATTATCAATTTGCCGGAAGCAACTTCGTGATCGGCTTCCGCAATATGTTCGATGGGACGACCAACGGCAGAGATCGGGACTTCACGGTCACGACCGCGCTTGGAACCGCGACTGGAACGGCCGACTTCCATAATCGATGGTTCGATGCCCTGACGGGCCGGGTCGGCTATTCGTGGGGCCCTGGGCTGCTCTACTTTCAGGGCGGCGCTGTCTGGAGTCGTGTCGAGGCAGACATAACGGTGGTGACGACCTCTTTGGCCGGTACAATAGCTACGACCGGCTCTTTCTCCGATACCAAAACCGGCTGGACGGTTGGCCTTGGCGCCGAATATAGATTCGCGCCCAACTGGTCAGTCTTCCTAGAGGGCAATTACTACGATTTCGGCTCGCGCGATCGGGTCATATTTACCCCGGTCACCACCGCCTGTCAGTTTGGCTGCGCTTTCAGCGGCAACACGACTGCGGTCAGTATCCTGGCCGGCGTGAATTACCGATTCACAGGGCTCTAAACTCTCCCACTCAATCGGAATCGGAAAACCCCGGGCCATTGGCTCGGGGTTTTTATATTTGGTGGGGCTCCGGCATTATTTGAACGAAACGGGAGTCGATGCGATGTCCGCTATTGGCCCAAAGCGGACATCGTTAGTTGCACCGCACATGTCTGCTTTTAGGGATAAAGCGGACATTCGCGATCGATATGATTTGACCTAAGCTTTTAAGCAAGCAGACGTAGATGGATGCACCGCACATCTCTGCTTTCAGATTGAAGCGGTGCCTTTGGAGATGCGCCTTTGGGTGAATGGGTCGGGGTGCTGATTGCGGTTGTCTCCAGTTCGCTGGGCGGGACCGCGGCTGCCGTTACCCGGTACCTGGTCGGAAATGCCGACCCGATCACGCTGGCGATGCTGCGGTGGGGGATTGGCCTGCTGTGCCTGTTGCCGACGGCGCTCGTCCTGCGCGTGCGGTGGCCGGCGCGCAGCGATTGGATACCGGTTGCCGGGCTCGGCGTTTGCTTCTTCGGGCTGTTTTTCGTCCTGTACAATATCGCCGTGAGTTACACGACGGCGGCGCGCGCGAGTCTTGCTCTTTCAACTTTGCCGCTCCAGACAATGGTCGTTGGCGCGCTGCTCGGAATAGAGCCGCTGACCAAACGAAAAACCGCCGGCGTCGGCGTCGCGATCGTCGGCGTTTTCGCCGCGCTCGCATCCGGTCTCGCGGCCGCTCCAGTGGGAGCCTGGCGGGGCGAGCTCATCATGACCGGCGCGGTCCTGTGCATGGCGTTTTACAACGTCTGGTCGCGCCCGTTCATTCAGCGGTCGAGCGCGCTCGGTTTTCTTACCGTTGGCATGGGCGCGGGGGCCGTGGCCCTTCTGGCCGTCGGATTGCTTACGGGCCGCATCGCGGTCCTGAGCACATTCGGCGCGCCGCAGTGGATTGCGGGTGTTTATCTCGGCATTGGCGGCGGCGCGCTCGCCTTCATTCTGTGGGTGCTGGCGCTCGAAAGGGCGAGCCCGACCCGCGTTGCCAATACCATGACGCTCAATCCGATTGCCGCGGGACTGCTCGCCACCCAACTGGTCGGTGAGCCGATCACGCTCAACCTGGTCGCAGGACTGGTTGCGGTGTTCATCGGCATTTGGATCGCAACGACCGAAAGCAAAAAATTCGCGGCGATGTCGGCCTCCGGTCCTTAGCGAACGTCCGGGAGTTCAGTGATGGCCGTGTTGCCCACGCGATGCCGGTTTGATTTTCTCATCCGGTAGGAATGTTCTGACTTTCGCGACATCGGGAGTTGCGGCGCCCATGTCCGCACTCGGGGGTAGAGCAGATACAACCTTATTGCTGCGCTCACGCTCCCGGTCGTAGCTTAAGCTGCTCGTCCTGATTTTCGGGAAGGGCGGCCGCGACGATCGCGGCAGAGGACGGCAACAACGGGGGAGATAATGGCAAAGGCCGGAGTATCGGATCGCGATCTAAGGCGCGTCGTCGCCGCCAGCATGATCGGTGCGACCATCGAATGGTACGACTTCTTTCTGTACGGCACCGTAGCCGGCATCGTGTTCAACAAGTTGTTCTTCCCGGTGCAGGATCCGCTGATTTCGATCCTGCTTGCCTACACCACCTTCGCGGTCGGCTTTGTCGCGCGTCCGGTCGGCGGACTCATTTTCGGTCACTTCGGTGACCGCATCGGCCGCAAAAGCATGCTCATCCTGACGTTGATGATCATGGGTGTCGCCACGGTGCTGATCGGACTTCTGCCCAGTTATCAGCAGATCGGCATCGCGGCCCCGATCATTTTGCTCCTGCTGCGCATCCTGCAAGGCATCGGGCTCGGCGGCGAATGGGGCGGCGCCGTGCTGATGACCTACGAATATGCGGACGAGGACAAGCGCGGTCTGTTCGCCAGCCTGCCGCAGGTCGGATTGTCGATCGGGCTTTGCCTGTCGGCCGGCGTCGTGGCGGTGGCCTCGAGCCTGCCCGAGCAGCAATTTCTCGCCTGGGGTTGGCGTGTCGGCTTTGTCGCCAGTTTCGCGCTGGTGCTTGTCGGCCTCTACATCCGGCTGCGCATCATGGAGACGCCGGAATTTGCCAAGCTGAAAGCGACGGGGCAGGAAGTGCGGATCCCGTTCATGAACATGATCCGCGAATATCCCCGCAACGTCGTGCTGGGCATGGGCGCGCGCTATATCGACGGCGTGTTCTTTAACGTCTTCGCCGTGTTCAGCATCTCCTACATTGTCAACACGCTGCATCTGTCGCGCACCACCGCTTTGTGGGCGGTGTGCAGCTCGGCCTTCGTGATGATCTTCTTCATCCCGCTCTTCGGGCGGCTCTCGGACAAATGGGGCAGGGGCAAGACCTACGCCATCGGCTCCGTGCTGCTGGCGCTTTCGACCTTCCCGGCGTTCTGGGCGATGAGCGGCGGCAACGTCGTGGCGATCTTTGCCGCGATCATCGTGCCCTTCGGCATCATCTACGCGATGTGCTACGGGCCGGAGGCCGCGCTGTTCTGCGACCTCTTCGATCCGCGCGTGCGCTATACCGGCATTTCATTCGTCTATCAGTTTTCCGGTATCTTCTCGAGCGGCATCACGCCGATCATTGCGACCTATCTGATCGCCGCCAACGGCAATCAGCCCTGGTATCTGTGCGCCTATGTGGTGTTTGCAGCTCTGATCAGCGCGGCCTGTGCGGCGGCGATCCAGGGCAGCAAATTGCCGACGGACGCCGTCGGAGGCGCGCGTCGCGCGAGGGCCTGAACGGACAATGTTGGCGGAGACGGCCCCCTCGCGGGGCCGTCTTTGCCTTCTTTTGGCTCTTGGCTGAGACAAATTGCCGACGTTACTCATCAAAGCGCGGAGATAAATGCAGGGGCACAGGATGCGAAAGCTCTATGTTTGTTTGATAGCGCTATCGCGATTGCATTCGTGGCTTTGTCTCTGCTTTCGCGGCAATTCCCGAACCGACATCGATTGCGAAAATAGCCGGAGGTCAGGCGCTATTCGTCTTCGATCGAGCACTGCGCCAGATCAAAACGATGGCGCTGCCCGCAGATGTCGCACCGCAAGTCCATCGCCGTCCGTGGCGGCAGGTTTCGCAGCTCTTCGGCGGTGGCCCTGAAATTCGACCGAAATCTTTTGCCCGAGCCATGGCATCGGAAAACAAGAAAACCCAAACCGCCCTCCCAATGTCGTGAGGCGGGACTATGCTTTCTCTCCGAGCGAAGGTTTTGAGCTAGATCAATTGGAATTCATTGATCGTTACGGCAGGCTTTCTCGCTTCGCAGTAAAGCGGACATCAGCGCACAGCCGGAAGTAGAGACCGATCAAGTTCACTTGTTATGAGGCCCGGAAGGCGCATAATGCCCGCGCACAGTTGGATGGAAGCAAAAGGCAGCATCGCTATGAACCTGACTTCTGGTCTTGAAGAAGAAATTTTGTACTGGGACGTCTCGGACGAAGCGCTGGAAAGTGCGGCCGGCCTGGAAATTGCCGGCGCCTACACCCTGCAATTCTGCACCTCCACCGATTGCGCGCTGGTGTCCTAGAGCGCGGGCAGGGCTCCGCGCGGCGACCCTACTGAGGCTCGAAGATGGCCGTTAGCAGGGCGGCGAGGCGGAAACCCGCTTTGCCGACCTGCCGCAACGCGACCTTTGCGGAATCGGATTCGTAATTAGGCTCAAACGTCACCGCCGCCGCGCATTTCAGCCGCGTGGGATGCGCTTCGTCGGGATGTTTCGCCTCGCCCAGCCGGACGCCCTCATAGGCAAAGCGGCCGGCCGGCATGATTTCTGTCGCCCACTTGGCTGACCAGGTTGCGGGATCGCCGCCGGTCTTCCAGTTTTGCGGTGGGTGCTTGACGACATAATGCACGAATTTCGTGGTTGCATTCGCGGTGAAGCCGACGCTCTTCATGGCTTTGTCGACGGCATTGTCGTCCCAATAATGATGGAGACTGGTCGAGCCCTTCGTCAGGTCGTTTCCGCCCGTCGTCTCGGAGACCGACGTGCCGATGCCAAAATCCGGCATGCCCGCCCCGACAACATTCGGATCGACGACATCGTGGCAGTCCTTGTCGTAATAGAGCGCAGCCACATGGAGCGGCTGATGGATGTCACCGATCACGTGGACGAGAACCCACAGCGCCTCGCGCTGGGTCAGATTTATGGAATCATTGGCGGGCGCATTGCCGCGTAACACGGCGACTGCATAACTGATGACATGGACGGCGTCGAATTTGGCCGAACCGGCACTGCCATCGACATAGGCGTTCTGCTGATAGGGAATGTCCGCGTAGTGGAAGTTGTGATGTTGGGGATTTTTGTCGGCGTAGGCCTGTTCCTCGGCGGTTGGCGGCCGCTGGCAATACATGAATCCCTTGGCGCAGTCGGCCCAGACGGAGACCGTTGCGAGCGTATGGCCGCCGAGGATGTCCTTGACCTTGGCCTTCGTCGTGGGGTTTTTCTTCAGAACTTCGTCGGCAACGGCGCCCAGAAGTCGGTGGCCTTTGGCGCTCCATGACCATGCGGGGGCAGAGGAAAAAAGGAAAATCAGGATAGCCCAGGCGAAGATACGGTGAGGCATGAGGTCCTCCCTTGATTCCGCGGGTTGCAGCTTCAAGTCCTGAAAGAATTCCGAGGGTCGGAGCCGGCGAGTCGAAATGACGAACGTTGCGCAATTGCGCCGGCAGAATTCCTCGGACAAATCCTATCGCATGTCCCGGCAAGTAATGTGAGCTGCGTCACGCCTCTACGTATTTTTCCGGAGCGTCGCTTTGACGTTTTTGCGCCGCAAATGCCTGTAGCAGCGACTAAATTTCTTTGGGATCATTTGACCTGGCTCAAAGCGCGAGTCTGATGTGCGGTCCATAAGAGCAACATGGATACCGTCGTCAAACTTTGGGACAAAGCGCACGAAATCTACGCCCGCGCACGGCCGGCGTCAGATCAATCCGGGCAGCGGAAATTGATGCGACAGGCGGACCTTTGCCTGCGGCAGGCGGAGGCGCGCCGACAGGCCGCGATTGTCCGTGCCAAGTTCCCGGAAACGCTCCGAAGCAAGTTGCCGAGCCACGGATAGGTGGGGCTGCCGAGCGCGGAGAAGGTATCCGCATGAGGAGTCGACGAGCTTTGCTTTGACACATCACAGCGAATCGGGCCGGGTTAACCTGAACCGGCACGGAGCGCTGCATGTCGACTTCTTCACCGGTGCGCAATCGCCAGCCACGCCGTCCGTCACGCTTGTCGCAAGCGCGGAGCGGTCGATCCGGGCGCGATGCAAGCGTGGTTGCCCGGTCAATTCTGCTGGTCGTCGCGGCCGTATCGGTGATCGGAACCAGCAATTATTTCGCCTACATGATCGGACGCAAGCAAGTGACCGCGGAAGAACTGCGCAAGCAGATCGACCGCGTCGTTCAGCTGATGGACCGGAAGCGGGTCGAAGAGGTGCTTGCACCCGCCGCGATCAAGCAGCGGCAAGACAGGCTCGAGCAAAATGCGCCGGCTCTCACCGGTTTGACGACGAGCACGGTCAACGGGAAGACAATAGTCGCTGTGCCCGAACCGGCGCCGATGGCCGTGACGCGGATCGATGACACGGCCGTTGCGCGTCCGCCCAACGAGGCGGGCTCGCAGGCGCCTGACTCATCACTGACGACCGCAACAATACATCCCGATGTGCAGGGCGCCGCTCGCGCCCCACGCCGACACAAGGGGCCCGCAAAGCGAGGTGCGACCGAGCCGGCGATTGCCGAGCAGCCCGCCACACGGGACGCAAGCGTGGCCGGTCAGTAATCCGGAAATGAGACGCGGCTGATCGCCGAATGTCTGCATTCAGGGCAAGGATCGGCGCTCACCATCTGCCGGGCCAGTTTACCCCGGGCGCGTAGGGATCATCGCGGCGATTCAGGTACGGATCTCGCGTATACGAACGGGTCCCTGAAACAGAACTTGCTGAGTTGCCAGACTCGCCCGTCCGCGATTGCGAGGTGACGGCACTTTTCGTGTCGGTCATTCGCTTGGCGGCAAAACTCGAACCCGAAACCGCGAGCAATAACCAGGCGGCAATTGCCAGGACTTTAGATCCTGCCATGGTCAGCCTCGTCGGCATTTGGTCTATCTACTAACGGCTTTCGTCTTATTTTGAAATCTGTGCTCACCGCAACGCCAGATACAGCAACGTCAAAAGCAGCAAGATGCTGCCATACTTGATGACATTGTAAGCCAGCAGACTTCTTGGCTTGATCTTTTCCTTCACAAACGAGCGAACCTTGTAGATCGGCTTGTAGGCCCAGGAAAGCCACGACAGCTTGCCCTGGTCATTGGCGCCGGTGAATTTGGCGACCAGTGCATTGTTGACCGCGTCCGCAAGGCGTTTGACAGGGCTTCGGAGTTGCGTCTTTTCGACGTCGCAAAACAGGATGACCCGCACAATATCCGTCTTGTTGATGGCACTGTGCAGATAGGTCTGGTCGAACAGCAATTCCTCACCGTCTCGCCAGGGGTATTCGATGCCGTCGAGGGTCAATGCGCACTTTTCAGAATTCGGCGTCAGTAGACCCAGGTGATAGCGCAGCGATGATGCGACCGGATCATGGTGACGGCCGAGCTTCGCGCCGGGCGGAAGCACCGTGAACATCGCGGAGCGAACGGCTGGAATCGAATCCATGACGGCGCAGGTTTTCGGGCACGCCGCAACCGCCCGAGGGCCGCATTCCTTCGTGTACCATTTGAGAGGATAAAGCCGCCAACCGCCTTTTTCGAAGGTGTTGTATCCGGGCTCGTCGACCGCCGGCGGGCGCTGGAAGACACCGGTGTCAAGCAGCACCTTGGCTTCGCTGCGAATGACTTCGTAGTTCTGCTTGATCGTCTCGAGGCCGGGGACGGACCGCGGCTCGAACACGGCGCCCTGCCGGCCTTTCGTGAAATAGGTGAACAGGAAATTCAGCGGCGCAAGCAACAGCACGTGATTGGAAAAATATTTGTGAAGCGGAAGCCGGTCGCTGCACCGTTGATAGAGATAGGTGAAGGACCCGACATAAACGGCCGCGATCGCTGCGAATGGGTAATTGATCATGATACGCCCCGACTTCCCACAGGAAGGGATTATACCAATGGCAACCGGCATACCGGAAGAGCAGGGATGCCTACGACGGGCCGTCGTTTTTGCATGAATAACAAGGTTCCCGCGGTGTTATGTCAGGCAGCGACAAGGAGGCTGTGATGATCCGTGCAGCGATATTTGCATTTGCGGCCATAGCGGGGCTTCACGGGGGTATCCAACCTGTCGCGGCGCGCGAGGCGCCGTGGTGCGCGGTCATCTCCAGCACCGATGACAGTGTCTATTGGGACTGCCAGTACTACTCCTTCGAGCAATGCCGCTCGGTTGTGCTGGCGGGTAATCGCGGATGGTGCAATCCGAGCCCTTACGCGACACCGGGGGCAGAAGACTCGAAGCGCAAGCCGCGAAAGAGCCGCGGCTCCTGACAATTCCGGCCCCAGGCTTTTTGTGACCGGCAGCACAGCCGCCGCATCCCGCGACCGGTAAAAGACGAGTCTGGGCGCCGGCTGAGCGAGGCCCGATCCCGCCGGTGGCGGCGCCAATGGGGGGTCACATGAGGCGCCGCGATTTTATCATTTTGCTCGGCGGAACGGCTGCATCGTGGCCGCTCGCCGCGCGCGCCCAGCAGCCGGTACAGGTCCGGCGCGTCGGTGCGCTGATGAATATAGCCGAGAGCGACCCGGAAGCGCGCGTCTGGGCCGCCGCCTTCGAGCAGGGAATGGAAAAGCAGGGCTGGAAGCCCGGTCACAACCTGCAGATCGAATATCGCTGGGCCAACAATGACAGCCTTCTCAAGCGGTTTGCGCGGGAGCTGATCGAGCTCAATCCCGACGTCGTTCTGGCGGTGAGCGGATCGAGTGCGAGCGCATTGCAGGAAGCGACCAGCACGGTGCCGGTCGTCTTCGTGAGAACAAGCGATCCGGTCAACCGCAGGCTGATCGCGAGCATGGAAAAGCCAGGCGCAAACTTCACGGGCTACGTCGAGTTCGAACCGGGCATCGGCGTGAAGTGGCTCGAAATGCTGAAGCAGATCGCACCGAACGTGACGCGCGTGGCGGTCGTCCAGGATCCCATGCGGTCGACCTGGAAGCACGTGCTGACCGGCATCGAGAAGGCAGCGCCCTGGTTCAATGTGCAGGTGACACCGGTCGATGCCCGCGACAGCACTGAGCTTGAGCACTCTCTGGCAAGCTTTGCTGGCCCGGACGGCGGCCTCATCGTGACGCCGAATTTGTTCTCGGCGCTTGCCCGCGAGCGCCTTGTCGCGCTGGCGGCGCGCCATAAGTTGCCCGCGGTCTATTTCAACCGGTTCTTCGTGACCGAAGGGGGCCTGATCTCCTACGCGCCTGACACGATCGATCAATATCACCGCGCGGCCGGCAGCATCGATCGCATCCTCAAGGGTGAAAAGCCCGCCGACATGCCGGTGCAGGCGCCGGCCAAATTCGAGATCGTCGCCAACCTGCGGACGGCGCAGGCAATCGGCCTCACCATTCCGGCGCAGCTGGTCGCCGCAGCCGATCATGTCATAAGATGAGTGTCCGCCTGCTCAAGAGGTGACATTTCGAGGCGAGATCGTCGTACGAGCAATCAACCATGGAGGCTGAAGATGACCCGTATCATTTTCGCTGCCGTTTCTTTCGCTTTTCTGGCGTTAAATCCGCTGCCGGCGAGCGCTGACTACCACGAAGCCGCGTGGTGCGCGGTGGTCGGGCTGGGCAAAGGCGTGCACTGGGATTGTCAATATCGGTCATTCGAAGAATGCCGGCCAAACGTGCTGGCAGGCAATCGTGGATGGTGCAATCCCAACCCATATTTCGTTGCGGATGGGACGGCGACACATCATCACACGCGTAAACGTCACGCTCGCTCGCAGTAGGCTCTGAGTGAAAAAATAAAGTTGTGTCGGCTCAACGCCGAGCGCGGACATTTGGACGCATCAACGAATGTCTGCGTGAGGCGCTAAGCGGACATTGACACGCAATACCCTCCAACGTGCTGAATATCCGTTTTTGGATCAAAAGCAGACATTTGCGCCCCGAAAGCTCCATGTCTGCTTAACCGCTATTGCGGATTGCGAAACTTATCGTCACGATTTCGGCTTGGACTTTACGGGAGGGGTTGATGATTACCATTCCCGAATTGGCGGCGGAGGCTCTGGGGTCTCACCTTGCCCGGCATATGAGTCGCCGGTTTGGCTCGTCGGACGCCGGTCTAATAGAAATTGTTCAGTCAGCAGCAACACTTGCTCTCGACTGTATTGGCAACAGTGATGCGCTTTATCACAACGTCGAGCACACCATGCTGGTGACGCTCGTCGGCTACGATATTTTGACGGGACGAAGGCTGTTAATCGAGACGACGGCCAGTGACTATGCGCATGTCATCGTCGCTTGTCTGTTTCACGACATTGGTTACGTTCGTGGCATTCTTAAAGGCGACAGTGCCGATGGTTATATTATTGATGCCAGTGGCAACACAGCCAAACTCCCGCGCGGTTCATCCGATGCCGCACTCATGCCCTACCGGGTCGACAGGTCGAAGCTCTACGTGATGGACCGCGTCAAGGCGCTCGATGCGGCCCGTATCGCGAATGCCATTGAGGCCACCCGCTTCCCGTCGAATGAAGGTGTCCACCACAGTGAGGAAGGCATGCTCGTGCGAGCTGCCAACCTTATTGGCCAACTGGGAGATCCACACTATCTACGCAAGGCCAACGCACTTTACTACGAGTTCGAAGAGATCGGGACGAACAAGCAACTCGGCTATGCTTCGCCGGCCGACCTGACTGAGCGCTACCCTCAATTTTATTGGAACAGGGTATCAGCGCAGATCGAAACGGCGATCCGCTATCTCAACATCACGTCGAGTGGACGTCAGTGGATTGCCAATCTTTATAGCAACGTTTTTCGCGCGGAGCGGGAACCAGACTTGTCGGGTCCCCAACGCTGATGGTACCTGGCGACGAAATTAGTTTGCGAATATCCACT
>Ga0163163_10002360_pt1 | contig 15977 bp, 9 predicted proteins | sample S65metaG_FD_119766 | JGI IMG/M metagenome (GOLD analysis project Ga0163163, IMG submission 119766) | Switchgrass rhizosphere microbial communities from Kellogg Biological Station, Michigan, USA - S6-5 metaG | ecosystem: Host-associated > Plants > Roots > Rhizosphere > Soil | place: USA: Michigan... | reverse complement strand
GCCCACACCAGGCGTCCCGGAATCGCCGGCGGCCACGCAGGCGCACGCCCCGGGACAAAATCGCCGTAGATGAATTGCTCAATCCCGAAGGCGGCCAACGCGATGGAGAAGAACAATCGTCCAATTCCGGCGACCCTCAAGGCGCCGCCTGATGCGCCGCCACCGCGAGTGCCACGGTCGCGAGAACCCGCCGGCTCCCGCGTTCCTGCGCAAAAGCCACAATCTTCAAGCTGTCGCGGCGCCAGTCCGACGACAGGGTGAAGCGCGCGCGAGAGGTCGACGCATCGCCGGACGCTTCGCCGATCACTTGAAGCGTGCGCACCACCGCAGCATGGGTCAGCGTTCGCCCCTGATTCTCGCCGCGCTTGACCTCCGTCCGCAGACCATCCTCGATGATCGCGACGACGATCTCGGCGTGGTCACCCGGGGTGACAGGCGGCAGTTGAGTGGCGGCGACCGAGACGGCGAGCGTGTTACCGGTCGATGTCTCGATGGCGGCGTGAATGACACCGTGCGGCAAGCCGGAGGCGCTTTCGATTGCGCGCCGCGCCGCATTGAGATCGCTTCCGACGAACGCTTCACGGCCGTCGACGATCATCTGCGGCGTGTACACATCCCCGGTCTTGAACCGCGCCGCGTATCCCTGCTGGCGGGCCGTCAGCTTTGCGGACGAGAACCGATCCTTCCAGCCGAGATTGTCCCAGTAGTCGACGTGCTCGCCGAGGCCGACGAGCTCCACGCCAGTGGCCGGTTGCGATTCGATCATCTTCTCCAGCAGTACGTCCGCCGCGGGACAGCTCGAGCAGCCTTCCGCCGTGAACAGCTCGACGAGAATCGGGACCGTCGCGCCGGGAGCGGCGGCGGTTCGATGCCACAGCGCGAGGCACAGGAGAGCGACGGACAAAGCCGCGGTTCGATGCATATCCTTACCAGTTGACCCGGATGCCGACGCGCGCGACGCGCGGCGCCAGCACCGAGCTGATGTTGTTCGCCGTCGCGCCATTCTGGGTCCGCTGGAGCGCCTGCACCGTGTTCACGTTGAAGACGTTGAAGACGTCCAGCGACGGAATGACGCGGACGTTGCCGACGCGGACCGGACGCTCGACGTGGAGGTCGAGGTTCTGGTAGCTCGGAAGACGGTTCTCGCCGACGTTGTCCAGCAGGACGGTCGCGATGCCCGCGCCGTTCGCCCGCGACGGGCTCTGGATCGACGCTTCGAACGGATAACCCTGCCGCGCGTTATAGAACGCCGAAACGTTGACGGCGCCAGGCAACTGCACGAGGCCGCTCAGTTTGTAGAGCCACTTGGCGTTGATGTAAACGTTGCCAAGACCGCTGCCGGCGGTGACGGGATCGTATTGAAAACCGTTGCGAGCCGACAGGTTGGTCGGATCTTCACTGACGGTGTTGCTCGCCGTGCCCGTGAACCCGTTGTTCACGACCGTGCTGTTGTACGCGAAGCTGGTGTTCATCAGCCAGCGATGCGACATCCGCTTGCGTGCGGTGAGCTCGAGGCCGTTGAACGTCCGGTTGAACTGATCGGTGGTGAAATTCGTGAGGTTGGTGATGGTCGGCAGCTGGAACAGCGGCTGATAGTACGTGACCGTCGGGCACCGCGCCGCCTGGGAGGCCGGACACGTGCTGGCCGCCGGGGTGTACTGCACCGCCGTGTAGTCCGACGACTGCAGCCCGAGGACATCGGTGAACTGGAAACCTCCGTACCGGCGCCAGATGTAGCTGGCGCCGGCCGCGAAGCCCGGGGCGATCTCGTGATCGAAGCCGACGATGAACTCGTCGGTACGATCGTTTTTGAGGTTCGAATCCACCGTGTTCGCGGTCGTCACTGCCGTCGGGTTGTTCGGATCCCAATTACCGGTGACGGCCAACGGCGTCCTTCCGCCGTTGCTGCCCAACTGGACCTCGTTCGCCTGGACGAACTTGTCGCCGTTCAGATCCATCCACGGATACCGCACGCTGACGCGCGTGACCGGGTTGATCTGGCTGGAGATGCCGCCGGTGCCCACCTGGCCCCAGTACATCGCGTAGTTGACCTTCGCGAGCGTCTTGCCGGCGCCGGTCAGGTCGTAGGTAAAGCCGAGGCGCGGCGAGAGGTTGTGGAACTTCACGCCCGGGTCGGCGCCTGGGAACGTGATCCCCGGCAGCAGCTGCGGCACGAGCGGGTTCGTGTCCACGCTCGACGCGAGCGCCTGATCGTGGTTGAAGTCGTAGCGCACACCGATCTGCGCCGTCAGCCGGTTGTGCGTGTAGGTGTCCTGAACGAACGCCGAGAGGTTCAGGAGGTCGTAAGCGGTCTGGCCGTCGCGCGTCACCTGCGCCTGGCAGGCGGTGGCCGCCAGGGAGCAGTCGTTGCTGAAAGCGGTCGGGAAACGGGCCACGGCATATCCCGGAGTATGCGTGGAGTTGTAGCTGTTCGCGTCTTTCCAATAGCCGCCGAACTTGAATGCGTGATCGCCGCCCAGCGTGGCCGGCATGAAGTAGCTCATGTTCACGTTCACGGCGTTGACTGGGCGGATGTTGACCGACTGCGCGTTGTCCGGCGTCGAGCGGCCGTTGATGCCGGTCGAGACGATCAGGAACGGCTGCACCGTCGACAGCGACGGATCGTGGTAGTCGAGGATGAAGTTGTTGCCGACGTGGCTGTAGGTCACGTCCGCGAGGACCCGGTCGCTCAGCACCCACTGGTCGGCGAACTTGTAGGTCGGCGTCGGACCGGTTCTCCAGCCCCACTGGCCGTAGAGGCTGGTCACGGCGGCCTGCGTGACCGTCGATTCGATCGGCGTCGTGTCGCTGGCGTTGCGCGCGTTCCGCACTTTCTTCGAGAACAGGTTGTACAGGCTCAGTTTGTTGCCTGTGAAGAGCTGCACTTCAGCCTTCAGGTTCGTCGTCTGCAGCTCGGTGAGGTCGGTGTTGAGACAGTTGTTCACGTCGACAATCGGCGACGCCAGCGGATTGGCCTTGATCGCCTGGCAGGCGGCGGCGGGCGCAAAGAAGCCGACGACGCCGACGCCGATGGTCTGCTTGCCGATGGCGCCCCAGATCCACGCCCTGCCTTTCTTCAACGGACCGCCGGCTTCGACGCCGTAGTCCTTGATGTTCTGAATCGGGTTGCCCGAGCTCGCGCCCTGCGTCCGCTGCGCGTCTGTGATGTTCTGCGATTCGAGCCGCTTGTCCGTGGCGTAGAAGCGCGACGAGCCCTTGAAGTGATCGGTGCCGCTCTTGGTCACGAGGTTGACGCCGACGCCCCCCGTCTGCTGAGTGACGTCGACGCCGCCGGTGTTGACCGTCAGCTCCTCGAAGGCGTCGAAGTCGTAGTACGTCGGCGAGCTGCCGGTCGCCGCCATGTCGGTGATGTCGATGCCGTCGAGCGAGAACTTGTTGTTGAACGTCATGCCGCCGCGCGAGACATAGCTCGACTGCTGGCCCGACATGTTGCCGCCGACATTCTCGCGGTCCATGGCGATGCCGGCGGTCTGCTGCAGGATCACCCACGGGTCGCGGGCTGACGGAATGCTCTGCAGCAGCTCGTTCGTGAAGGTCTGCTTCGTGCCGGTGTTCCGCGTGTCGACGATCGGGCTGACGCCGGTGACGGTGATCGTCTCCTGCACCGCCGAGACCCCCATCTGCGCGTTGATCTGCGCGCTGAAGCCGACGGTGACGATGACGCCGTCGTTGACCACGCTCTTGAAGCCGGCCAACTCGAATGTCACCGAGTACGTACCGACGTCAAGACGCGGAAACTGATAGGTGCCGGTGGCACTCGTCACCGCCGTCAGCGGCTGGAGCAGCGAAGGCGCCGACAGCGTCACGGTGACGCCGGGCAGCAGGGCGCCGGACTGGTCGGTCGCCTTCCCGAAGATCTCGCCGGTCGGTTGCTGCGCGGCAGCAGCCGTTGCAATCAGCAGCACCGCGAGGAAGGCCAGAACGGTTCGCACTCTCATTTCTCTTGCTCCTGCGACGATCGCGTCGCGTCAGATGATCCTGATCGCGATTGTTGGTGTCTGAGATGAGGTGCGAAAGGTCCACTCGGGCGAGAAGTCATGTAACCACTTGCTGTCATCCGGACAAATGGATCAGAGTGGTATCATCACTTCATGCTGATGTCCAAAAACTTGAATAACCACCTGCAACGCTCGACCGCGGCCCTTCTGGTGCGGATCGACGGCCGTTCGCGCGTTGGACTACAACAGCAGATCTACGCGGCGGTCCGGCGCGGGATCTTGAGCAGCGTCATCAAATCCGGCACGCGCCTGCCGTCGTCCAGAGCATTGGCGGAGGATCTGTGCGTGTCGCGCACGACGACGTTGCTCGCATACGAGCAACTGACAGCAGAGGGCTACCTCACGACACGATCCGGATCCGGTACGTTCGTCGCGGATGAGATTCCCGACGATCTCGCACGGACGACCGCGTCACGGCCGTCGGCCTCGAAACATCCGTCGTTGTCGAGGCGCGGCACGGCGATGGCGGCGATGCCATCGGCGTGGCGACGGCTGCCGGGCTCATCGCGACCCTTTCGTGCAGGCGTACCCGGCCTGGATCTGTTCCCGCTGCGGTTGTGGTCACAGTTGGTGAACCGGCGCCTGCGATCGGTCACGATCGCTCAACTCGACTACAACGACGCCGCCGGTTTTCCCGACTTGCGGGCGGCGATCGCCGAACACGTGCAGGCCGCGCGCGGCACGCGCGTCGGCGCCGATCAAGTACTCATCGTCGCCGGCGCTCAGCGGGCGTTCGACCTCGCGTGCAACATGCTGCTGGATTCCGGCGACAAGGCCTGGCTCGAGGAGCCTGGGTATCCGGGAGCCCGCAGCGCGCTCGTCGGAGCCGGGGCGCGAATCGTTCCCGTACGCGTGGACGAGCATGGTCTCGACGTTGATTCCGGAATCAGGCGCGCGCCTGACGCGCGCCTGGCCTACGTGACGCCTTCACATCAATTCCCGCTTGGTGTGCCGATGACCCTGACCCGCCGGCTGGCGTTGCTGAAATGGGCGAATGCCGCCGGAGCCTGGGTCGTCGAAGACGACTACGACAGTGAATTTCGCTACGGGACCCGGGCCATCCCCTGCCTGCACGGCCTCGATGTGGAGGGACGGGTCATCTATATCGGCAGCTTCAGCAAGACGCTGTTTCCGGCACTGCGCCTCGGTTTCATGATCGTGCCCGGCGACCTGCGCGACCGCATGCTGTCGGCGCGACGCGCGACAGACGTCCATCCGCAGCTCCTGGATCAGGCGGTCCTCGCCGATTTCATTGCGGGAGGGCACTTCGAGCGGCACCTGCGACGGATGCGAACCGCGTACCGGGAGCGGCTGGACGCGTTGGTTGCCGCGACCACGCGCTATTGCGGCGGCGGACTTCAGATCCGGCCGGTGACCACTGGCCTCCATGCGGTCGCGGATCTCTCCGGCGCCGACGCCTTGGCGGTGAGTGAGGAGGCGTACGCACGAGGCGTCGAAGCGGCGCCGCTGGAGCGCTACTGCATCACGCCTTCGCGAGCCGCCAACGCACTCGTGCTGGGCTTCGCGGCCGTCCGTCCGGAAGGGTTCCGGAACGGCATGGAGCGGCTGGCGGCGGCGATCGACGCGGCGAGGCGCGGCCAGCGACGCGGGACCGAGCGCCGCGGCGCGCCGGCGAAGAGAGACAGCGCGACCAGGCGCGTGGCACACTCCGTCTAAGATAGAGGTCGCACGACACCGTGGTGATGAAGGTTCGGACCTCGATCGTCTTGCTCGCGCTGACGCTGTGCGCGGCCGTTCCGGCGCGCGCGCAGCAGAGCGACGACGGCGTCCGCCTGCTGCTCGAGCGTATCGAGCGGGTGGTGCGCGCCGGCGACACCGCTGCATATTTCGCGCTGCTCGCCGATGCCGCCGACCGCACGCGCGCACGCGACTTCGCCGGCAGCGAGTTGATGCCAGGCGTGAGCCGGAGCGTGTTGCAGGAGCGCGACCGCATCCCGCTGGCCGGCGCGCCGCCGGGCAACGGCTACCGGCTGATGGTCGACGTGATGGCCGAGTTCGGATCGCGGGCGCGCGTCGCCACGTGGCAGCTCGACGTGAAACGTACCGGCGCCGCCGGCACCGCCAGCGAGTGGACGATCGCCGACGCGGAGCGGATCTCGTCGGTGGAGAACATCTACCGCGTCTCGCTCAGCGCCGCGAAGCAGTACGCCGCGCGCGATCTGAAAATCTCGGCGGAAGACATCGACCTGACGCTGGCCGAGGGGTCGGTATTCGTCGCCGAGATCGACGGCGCCGCCACCGCCGTCGTGCTCCTCGGTAAAGGCACCGTCAGCTTCCACCCCTCGCCGGCGACCGAAAAAGGGCAGGTCAAGATCTTCTGCGGCAGTGAAACGCTGGAGACGGGCTTCGAGGCGGCGTACATCCGCGTCAACCCGGGCGACTTCGCATCGGTCGTCACCGCGTCGGCGCTGACGCCGGTGGCCATCGACGCGCGCAGCCTGAAACGGGCGCAGGAGGTGTTTCGCGAGGAGGCGCCAAAGTCCTTCGTGATCGACCTCGGCGATCTGAGCCGCGAACCGTGGACGCTGCTGCCGGGACAGGGGGACTTCCTGGCGGAGATGCGGACACGCCGCTTCGACACGCTGACGTACGCGAGGTCGGGCACCGAAGCCGAAGACATCACGCTCTTCGACCGCAAGCACCACCACAACATCGCCCTCTACTCGTCGAAGGAGAAGCTGGCGCAGCGCGGGCCGTTCTACAACGAGGACGACCTGGTCGATTACGACATCCTCGACTACGACATCGACGTGGCCGCGACACCCGAGCGGCAATGGATCGACGGGCGCGTGCAGGTGCACCTCAAGGTGCGATCCTTCGTGCTCGGCACGCTGACGTTCCGGCTCGCCGACTCGCTCGTCGTCCAGTCGATCGTCAGCTACCAGTACGGCCGGCTGTTCGGCATCCGGGTCAAGAATCAGAACACGCTGGTCGTGAATCTGCCGACGCCGCTCAGCCGCGACAACGAGCTGAACCTGACCATCACGTATGCCGGGCGGCTCGAGCCGCAGGCGCCGGATCGCGAAGCGCTCACGCTGCTCGAGCCGGGCCAGCAGGCACGCGGCGACGATCAGCCGCTCATGCTCACGGCCGAGCCGAACTATCTGTACAGCAGCCGCAGCTTCTGGTATCCGCAGGCCACGGTCAGCGACTACGCAACCGCCCGCATTCGCATTTCGGTGCCGCCGGGCGTCGACTGCGTCGCCAGCGGCGAGCTCGAAGCCGGTTTCCCGGGCATCCTTCCCGGCAAGGATGCCACGCTGAACCGGAAGATCTACCTCTTCACGGCCGCGCGGCCGCTGCGGTATCTCGCCTTCATCCTGAGCCGCTTCTCTCGCGCCGAGACCACCACCATCGGCTTCGAGTCGGGCGGCACGTTGAACCTGTCGGTGGAGGCCAACCCGCGGCAGGTCCAGCGCGGGCGCGAGCTCGCCGGACGCACCGCTGACATCGCCTTGTTCTACCAGTCGATCATGCACGACTCTCCCTATCCGAGCTTCACGGTCGCCGTCGTCGAGAGCGATCTGCCCGGCGGCCACAGCCCCGCGTACTTCGCCATGCTCAATCAGCCACTGCCTTCGTCGGGGCTGGTGTGGCGAAACGATCCGGCGGCGTTCAGCAACTACCCCGATTTTTTCATCGCCCACGAGCTCGCGCATCAGTGGTGGGGACAGGCGGTCGGCTGGCGCAACTATCATGAGCAATGGCTCAGCGAAGGGTTCGCCCAGTACTTTGCGACGCTCTACGCGCAGCATCAGAAGGGCGACGATGTGTTCGTGTCGATGCTGCGGCAGCTCCGGAAGTGGGGCATCGACGCGAGCGACCAGGGACCGATTTCGCTCGGATACCGGCTCGGCCACATCCGCGGCGAGAGCCGGATCTTTCGCGCGCTGGTCTACAACAAGGGCGCGGCGGTGCTGCACATGCTGCGCCGCCTCGTCGGCGACGACAGATTTTTCAGCGGGATCCGGCGCTTCTATCGCGACTCCCGGTTTCACAAAGTCGGCACCGAAGATCTTCGCATCGCCATGGAAGCGGAGACCGGCATGACGCTCGACCGGTTCTTCCAGCGGTGGATCTACGGATCGACGATTCCGCGCGTCAAGCTCGCCTATCGCATCGAGGGGACCGACGTCGTCCTGCGGATCGAGCAGATCGGCGAGGTCTTCGACCTTCCAGTGACCGTGACCGTCCAGTACTCGGATCGGAAGTCGGTGGACGTGCTCATCCCGGTCACCGCGCAGGTCGTCGAGCGCCGCGTGCCGCTCGCCGGCGTCCTGCGCGGCGTCGAAATCAGCAAGGACGATGGGATGCTGGCGGAGATCGTCAAGGGTAGCTGAACGCACGCTCCGACAAAGATCACGAAGATCATCCGCGGATTACGCGGATTACGCAGATTGAGACACGCCAAGGTGCGACGCGCGGCGCACTGTCCGGAATTGCGACCGCCGTCCGGCATCGGCCGCGAAGCGGCCGGTTGTGAGCGAGAAATCGGCGGTGTGAACACGAGCCACACGCGCATAAGGCTTGTGTTCACACCGCCGGTTTCTCGCTCAGGCGCGGCTCCGCCGCGCCGCCGGACGGCTCGGTCTTAATCCGTGTAATCCTGTAATCCGCGGATAAAACCGGCACAGGCGCCGCTCACGGTCACCGGAGGTTGCATGCAAAGACTTCTGTCGAACGCACGTTCAGTCGCACGCGTCGCCGTCCTCGTCCTGCTGACCGCGGTCGCGGTCCACGCGGACGGGATTACCGTGATGAGCTCGGGCGCGATGTCCGCGGCCCTGCGCGAGCTGATGCCGGCGTTCGAGCGCGCGTCGGGATCGACGCTCACGGTCGTGTCAGGCGGATCGGTCGCAGGCGCGGCCGACTCGATTCCCGATCGACTGCAGCGCGGCGAGCGTGCGGACGTCGTGATCATGGCGGCCGCCGGCATCGACGATCTGGCCAAGGCGGGGCACCTCGTCGCCGGCAGCCGCGTCGATCTCGCGCGGTCCAGCATCGGCCTTGCCGTTCGGGCCGGCGCGCCGAAGCCGGACATCGGCTCCGTGGACGCGCTCAGGCGCGCGTTGCTGGCCGCGAAATCGGTCGCGTATTCGGCGAGCGTCAGCGGTGTGTACATCTCGACCGAACTGTTTCAACGCCTTGGTATCGCTGCAGAGATGCGCTCCAAAAGCCGCAAGGTGGACGGCGAGCCGGTTGGCGCGGTCGTCGCGCGTGGCGAGACGGAGCTGGGATTCCAGCAGATCAGCGAGCTGCGCCCGGTTCCCGGTGTCGAGGTCGTCGGTCCGCTGCCCGCAGATGTGCAGCGCGTCACGGTGTTTTCCGCCGCCGCCGGCGCCCGGTCCGCCAACCCGGCCGGAGGCCGCGCGCTGATCACCTTTCTGTCGTCGCCAGCCGCCGCCGCCGCGATCGCGAAGAGCGGCATGGATCCCATCAACACGCGTTAGGTGCGGGGTGCGGCGTGCGGCGTGGGGGGTGCGAGATGCTAGCCCCCGGCCCCAGCCCCTGTTATTGATATGATCGGTTTCTTATGGAGACCGTGACGCTGACGATAGACGGCCGGCAGGTGACCGTCGAGAAAGGCAAGACCGTCCTGCAAGCCGCCATCGCCAGCGGGATCTCGGTTCCCTACTACTGCTATCACCCTGGCATCAGCATCGACGGCTCCTGCCGCGTCTGCATCGTCAAGATCGAGAAGATGCCGAAGCTGCAGACGTCGTGCTCGACGACCTGCACGGACGGCATGGTCGTCTCGACGCGCACGCAGGAGGTCATCGACGCGCGCGCCGGTGTCTTCGAATTCCTGCTGGTCAACCATCCCCTCGACTGCCCCGTGTGCGACAAGGGCGGCGAATGCCCGCTGCAGGACTTCTCGTATCAGTTCGGACCCGATCAGAGCCGGATGGACTTTGCGCGCCGGGAGTTCGACGGCAACGGGGTGAGGGCCGACGTCGATTTCGGGCCGACGCTGATGCTGAACCGCAACCGCTGCATCCTCTGCACGCGGTGCGTGCGGTTCATGAAGGACATCGACACCGACGCCCAGATCAACATCATCGACCGCGGCCACGGCAGCCAGATCGCGACGTTCCAGGAAGAGGGCGTGCACTCGCTGCTGTCGGGCAACCTCATGGATGTCTGCCCGGTCGGCGCCATTACCACGCGCGACTACCGGTTCAAATCGCGGCCGTGGGACAACCCGTTTGCGGCCGACACGATCTGCACCCAGTGCGCGAAGGGCTGCAACGTCACCGCCTGGATCAAGGCGAAGCCGGAATGGGCCAAGGGTTCGCGGCTGATCCGCTTCACGCCCCGTTTCAATCCTGACGTCAACGATTACTGGATGTGCGACATCGGCCGCTTCGAGTACCACTGGATTGAAGGGGACGATCGGATCGTGAAGCCGCTGGCGAGGGTGGGAGAGCTGCTCCAGCCGGTGTCGTGGCACGACGCGCTGGCGAAGGCGTCTGACCGGCTCGGCGCGGCGGGTTCCGCAATGCGGAGTCAGACCGGGGAAGATGGTCTGACCCCGGTGCGCTTCCTGCTGTCGGCGCATGCGTCGCATGAGGAGCTGTTTCTGTTCAAGCGCCTGACCGAAGAGCTGATGGGCGAGGATGGCCCAAAGGCGATCAGCGTGATGTGGCGCTATCGCGAGAAGCCGCAGCCCGAGGACGCGAAGTTCAAGGTGCCGGCGGTCGACGCGCCCAACGTCAACGGCGCACGGATGCTCGGTCTGACGCCGGGCGCGCCCGGCGACGAGACGCGCGAGGCGGACACATCCGCGCTGCGCCAGGCGGTCGACGCCGGCCGGGTTGCCGCGCTGTACGTCTTCGACCCGGGCCCCGAGGATTCGCTCGGCGACACGACCTGGATCGTCAACGCGCGCAAGAGCGGCGCCATCGGGCTCTTGATCGTGCAGGGTGTCCTGATGACCGAGCTCTCCCGCGCCGCCGATTTTGTCTTGCCGGGCGCATCGTACGTGGAGAAGGAAGCGTCTTATACCAATCAGCAGGGACGGCTGCAGGGCACGTCTCGCGCGATTCCCCTGCCGGGCGAGGCGCTGGAGGACTGGCAGATTCTGGTGAGCCTCGGCGCGGCCCTGGGAGTGACGTTCGCGTATCAGAGCGCCGCCGACGTCCGCCGCGACATCGCGTCGCGCTTCTCCAGCGTCGAGGGCCTTCGAGGGTTGCCGGCGATGAGGTTCAACACGCCGGTGGAAGCGCGCAACTGGTTGCAGGCGTCGAATCCATCGGAGCGGTGGAAGTGGGATTTCATGTACCAGGATCTGCCGCCGGTCAAAGGCAACGTCGATCCGAGCTCGCTTCCGTTGCCGCCGGGCGCCATTCCGTTGAAGCAAGTGTGATCATCAAAACCGTACGGTTTAGTGTTTTCCTCTGTGCCCTTTGTGTCCTTTGTGTCGATTCAGCGCGAGCGATGGCCCAGAGTGCCCGACCGAAGGCGCAGGTCGTCGCGCTCACCGAGCACGCGAGCGCGCGCCCCGGCGAGACGGCGCGCGTCGCGCTCAAGGTGTCGCTGCCGGAAGGCCTTCACACCCAGTCGAACAAACCGCGCGATCCGCTGCTGATCCCCACGGAGCTGACGATCGACGCGCCCGCCGGTGTCACGGTGAAGGAGATCGTGTGGCCGCCGTCCACTGATCTGAAGCAGGCCGGCCAGGATCAGCCGCTGGCGGTGTTCGAGCAGACCTTCGCGATCGGCGTGCAGCTGGGGATCGCCGCGTCGGTGCCGGCCGGCACGCTCGTCGTGCCGCTGCACCTGCGCTATCAGGCGTGCGACGCCAATCTCTGTTACGCGCCGTCCACGGCCAACGCGGAATGGAAACTCGACGTCGCCGGCGCGGGGACGACGGCCGGCGGCGCCGGCGATCCGATCTTCGCCACGATCGCCTTCGGCAAAGGCGAGGCGCCGGCAGCGGCGCCCGCCGGAAGCGCGCCCATCGCACGCCCACCTGGCGCGTCGGGACCCGGCGGACCATCCGGCGACGGCATCGCCCAGCTCGACGGCTTCGCCGTCCTCAGCACGCCGACCTGCGGCTACTGCACGGCGGACGAGTTCGTCACCTTCATCCACAACGCGGAAAACGGCGTGAAGCCGCGCGGCATGTTCGAGGGTCGCGGCCCCCTGATGATCCTGTTGATCGTGCTCATCGGCGGCCTCGCGCTCAACCTGACGCCGTGCGTGCTGCCGATGATCCCGATCAACCTGGCGATCATCGGCGCCGGCGCGCAGGCCGGCTCGCGCGCCCGCGGATTCATGCTGGGCTCCGCGTACGGCATCGCGATGGCGCTCGTCTACGGGGCGATCGGCCTGGTCGTCATCCTCACCGCCGGCACCTTCGGCACGATCAACTCATCGCCCTGGTTCAATCTCGGCATCGCGATCCTCTTCGTCGTTTTGGGCCTCGCGATGTTCGACGTGCTGCTGATCGACTTCTCGAAGTACGCCGGCAACCTCGGGACGTCGTCGAGCCGGGGCAGCTTCGCGCTCGCCTTCAGCATGGGCGCCGTGGCGGCGCTACTGGCCGGCGCCTGCGTGGCGCCGGTCGTCATCCAGGTCGTGCTCTTCTCGAGCAACCTGTACGCGACGGGGACCAAGCTCGCGCTCGCGCTGCCCTTCTGCCTGGGCATCGGCATGGCGATTCCGTGGCCGATTGCCGGCGCCGGGCTCGCCGCGCTGCCGAAGCCGGGCATGTGGATGGTGCGCGTGAAGCAGGCGTTCGGCGTCTTCATCATGGGCACGGCGATCTATTACGGCTACGAGGCGTACTCGATTTTCGCGAACCGCTGGGTCGATCCCGCCGCCGTCGAATCGAGCGTGAAGGATCAGCTCAAGGCCGGGTGGCACGCGTCGCTGGCCGAAGGGCTCGACGTCGCCCAGCGCGAGCAGAAGCCGGTGCTGATCGACATGTGGGCCACCTGGTGCAAGAACTGCCTGATCATGGACAAGACGACGCTCGAGAACGCCGACGTGCAGAAGGCGTTGTCGGGCTACGTCAAGATCAAGGTGCAAGCGGAGGACCCGGATGTGCCCCCGGCAAAAACGCTGATGCAGCGGTTCAACGCCTCAGGCCTTCCGGCATACGTCGTTCTTCGGCCCAAGTCGTAGTTCGCGGATCCACCGTGTAGTCGCGGTGCCCGCCCGGTCGCCGCCCGGCCTCAGGGCGTCGTCGGCTTCAGCTGAATCTCGATGAGTTTGAGATACCGCACCGGCACACCCTGCTTCTGCGCCGGCAGGAATCTCCACTCGCGTGCGGCCTTGAGCAGCAACGAATCGTAGGCGGCACGCGTGGTTGCCGGCATGGTTGCCGACGCGACCGCGCCGGACTCGTCGATGAGCAGTCGCAGCGCGCCTTTGAACTCCTGCACCTTCTCCTGTGGCGACGGCCGCCACATCGGCATCTTCTGCGACTGCGCCACGGGCGGCGTGACGTCGGTGTCGGCCGCGGTGTAGATGATGTCGCGCACCGGCTCGTGCGGGAGCGCCGGCTGTGGAGCAGGCTTCGCATCGGCAGCGCTCACCACGGACGCCGTCACGGCCATGGCGAGGTCACGAAAGGCCGACGCAACCGCGCGCAGATCGTTCAGCATCGACGCCTGGTCCAAGTCGCGATCGTCCAGCAGTGCGAGGACCTCGTCGAACTGCTGCGCGGCGCGCGGATCCTTGCGCTCGAACGACGCCTTCGCGGCGGCGTAGCGTTCCACCACGATCTTCGGCAGCGATTCCCGGCGCACGTCGCGAAAGATATTCTGGATCCGCGGCGAGGTCTGATCGGGCGACGGCACGTATCGCGGGTTGTTGCGAAGGATGCGGTCGATGTTCTTCCGCGCCTCCTCGCCACGATCCAGCGCGAGCAGGCAGAACACGCGGTATTCGGCGACCGACGTCGAGTCTTCAGCCGGCGCGTTCTGCAGTGCATCGAGCACGGCCAGCGCCTCGTCGTACGCGGCTGCGGCGTACAGACTCTTGGCGCGCACCAGCGTGTCGTCGCTCGACGACGCGAGGGCTACACCGCCGAACACGCCGGCGGCGAGCACGACGGCAGTGAGACAGGTTCTGGTGAAGTTCATGGTGCCTCCGGACTACGCAAGGCGACTCGTTGGCTGGAGTGGAGTCATCGTAGCGCGTTCGAATCGCGAGTACAAGACCCAATCCATCCGCGCGTTGCGCGGTGCGACGGCAGGGATAAAACGCTGACCGTCCGCCGTCGTTTTGTACTATCATCCGCCCGACAGAGGACTCGTGCTTCCGCAGACTGGTGGCCTGGAACAACGCCTGATCGATCTGGAGGCGCAAATCAGTCGCCTCACGGCCACCCTGCGCTCGCGCGAAACCGAGGATCGCGAACCGCTCGAACGGCGTCTGGCTGAGCTCACCGACCAGTGCACCGGTATCCTGAAACAGTGCACGGCGACCAGTGAGCGTTACGCACAAGCGGTTGGCGAGCTCGAAACGCGCCTCACCGGCTGGAACGACATCGAAAGCCGTCTGCAGCGCGACGCCGCCTGGCGTTTTCAGGCGCTCGAGCGCACGATCGGGCGCGAGTGGGCCTCCCTTCGCCTGGTGCACGAGGAACCGGCCCGGCAGCTGCGCGAACAGGCCGAAAGCCTGACCGAGATCTGCGTCAATACCGCCGGTTCCGCCCAGACCGGGATCGAGCGCGCGGAAGCGCGGCTCGCGACGCTCGAGCACGACCTGCATCGAAAGATCGACCATCTGTCCCGCGATCTCCACGCGGTTCTGACCGAGCTGCGGCAACACGGAGCTCCGGCCTCGCGCACGCCCGCGACCGCGTGGCCGCTCGACGAAGTGACGCGCCTGCATCAGGAGCTTCGCGAGGGGGCCGCCGCCGATGCAAGCGGGCCGGACGTCCTCGACGGCCGGCTCGTCGAGCGTCGTGCCTCCCGGTCGCTGCCGCCCTCCGCGCCTCCGTTTCCGGAGTCGAGCAGCGAGCCGTCCGATGCCACGGCGGGTGAGCCGCCCGATCTCACTCGTGACGACATCGGCCAAGGGGCGGCAAGCGATCGATTTGGCTGGATGCGGCAGGCGGCTGTCGCCGCGCTGGCCGTGGCCATCATCGTCGTCGCCGGCGCCGGATGGTCGTTCTACCGCCGCGCCACCCTCGCGGTCGAGCGTGCCGCCGACGCTCAGCAGCGGGCCGAGCGAACCGCGATCGCCGCCAACGAACGGAGTGAGGCCGCACGCCAGGAGGCGGCCGCGCAGGTGACACGGGCGCGCGAAGCCGCGACGAAAGCGCAGGTGACGGGCGACGTGCTGGCAGCTTCGGATCTCGTTCGCTTCAACCTCGTCGGCAGCGACCCCGCAGTGCGGACGCTGGCGCAATTGCTGTGGAGCCGCTCGCGAGGGATGGTGTTCAGCGCCTCGCGGCTGCCGCAGCCGCCGCAGGGATCGTTGTATCAAATCTGGTTGCTGACCGCCGCGGCTCCGATCAGCCTGGGGACGGTGGCACCCGACGCCTCCGGTCGCGTCACGCTCGCGACCGACAGCCCTCCCGAGGCGCCGCGTCCCATCGTCGGAGTCCGCGTGACACTCGAACCGGCGGCCGGCGTCGCGGAGCCATCCGGTCCCACCGTGCTCGCGCGCGCGCAATGAGCATCGCCCTCGACGACCTGCTCCGGCTCGTCGGCCGCCTCGATGATGCACCCGGTTTCGATACTCCGCGGGAGCGTTTCCGCCGATTCCTGATGGAGCGCGTGACCGATGTTCCGACAGCAAGCGCGCTGATCGACGACTGCCAGCGATCGGTCGGTGAGCAGCGCCATCGCGCGCTTCAGGATCTCGTGGTCATGGTCGGCCGGCTGCTGCAGTTCGAGATCACGTTCGGCTCTTACGAGCGAGCGGCCGATGCCGTCAAGGTGGACGGGCAATGGCGATCGCCCGGCCGGCTCGACGTGG